>Ga0070699_100000860_pt1 | contig 28221 bp, 27 predicted proteins | sample KBSK1503metaG_FD_65473 | JGI IMG/M metagenome (GOLD analysis project Ga0070699, IMG submission 65473) | Corn, switchgrass and miscanthus rhizosphere microbial communities from Kellogg Biological Station, Michigan, USA - KBS K1-50-3 metaG | ecosystem: Host-associated > Plants > Roots >...
TCGTTCGGGTGCCGAAGCCGCGCGCCGAGAGCGTCGGCCGTCCCGAGGCGGGAGGGCGAGACTCCCGAGGCGGCACCCGTAGCAGGGCGATCGTGAGGCCCGTGCCCGCGACGATCCCGCATGCCGCGATGCCCGCCAGACCGAGGACGACGCGAACCTGCCGCACACGATCCATCCGCGTCCTCCCATGGCCGCTCAAGAACCCAGCGCCTCCTGCGGCCGCGGGTTGGTGAGCAGCAGCGCGTTGAAGAGGAGGGCCCAGGCTCCTCGGCGGGTGTAAGCGCGCAGATGTTCTGCCGTCCAGCCGAACGGCGCCTCCGGGTTCTCCCAGAGTTCGACCAACTGGCCTTCCACGAAGAGTCGCTTCCTCGACACCGCAGCATTCATGACTTCCCTCTCCTCCGTACGCTCCTACGCCGCCCGCAGGGAACGTGGGTCGACGGTGCTGAGGTCGAAACGCGCTCCGCGGAAGTTGCCAGCGAGGCGAACGGTGCCCGAGTTGACCATGTAGACCACCGTGGCGATCACCTCGTCCTCCGAGCGCGCGTGCGCGGAGACCGCAGTGACGAGATCGAGCAGCGTGATGTTGTGTGCCATCGGAAGTCCTCCTTTGAGGCTTGGGTATCGCAACCGACGTGCCAAGTGGGGCGGCGGTAAGGCGCTTCCGAAGCGCCAGACGTCCCGCACTATTTTCGGGGTGCTCGCACCGCGGCACCGAGGGTCTGTGTCCTCGGCTATACGCGCCTGTGCACCGCGCTATACACGGCGGCCTGACCAAGATCCCCGGCTGCGACGGCGGAGGCCGCACCCGCTCGGTTCCGCCCTCGTACTCGAGGCGACCCGGTGTCCCTCCCGCGCCTTCTGCGAGCTGCGGATCCCGACCCGAGTGCTCCGAGGTGTCAGCGTCACCGCCCGCTCAAGCTCGTTCTCGTGAGCGCGATCGCGGAGCCGGCGTTGGGAATATGGTCGGCCAGCCGCCGAAGGTCGGGCAAGAGGCTCGGGCGGGTGTAGTGGCGGAGGCGGCGCCGATCGAGCGCCCTAAGCCGCTGAGGGATCAGGAGCCGCGGATGGATCGTATGCGACGGATTCACCTCGTCCTCGGCCTGGCGGGCAACGCGGGGTGCGCTGTCATCGCAGGCACGGCCTGGCGATTACCCTGCTCGGGTGCCACCACGCGAGTCTAGCCTGCCGGCCGCGAGACGGTCCTGCGATGTCCCGGCGACGTGGCTCGGGGCTGGGACCCCGCATCGGCGAAGCGGCGGGGGCGCGCGTGACGCCATCGCTTCCGCCGACGCGAGGTCATGTCCCACCCGACGGTCTAGCGAGCCGGAAGTGGCATCTTCGAGCGTCAACTTCGCCGCACAAGCACGTAAACTCATCTAAACAGCTTGTCTAGGTTCGCCCGGAAGAGAGCGCGGCCATGCATCTTCTTTCGCTCTCCGTCGCCATCCTCGGTGGTGGCGCGAATGTTGCTGCCACCGAGCAGAGGCTAGGGGGGAAGCAGATAAGAACGATCAGACGCGGGTCGGGAGAAGGGGCGGTGGGCGCTTTCATCCTCCGATCCCAAAACAAGTCGGGCACCGCCCGCAGAGAGGGAGAGTCGACATGGAAGCAACGATCGAGACGACCGCAGTCATGCCGCGGCTCGCCGCTGCCGAACGGAGCGCCGGGCGGCTGAGGAGCGGCGGGAAGCGGCTCCTCGGTGCGATGGCACTTGCCCTGGCTACGCTGGCGGTCGGCAGCCCGGCCGGTGCCCAGACCACGTGGCCGCTGCGCTGCCGCGGAGGCGGCGACATGACCTTTGCCATCTCTTCTGGGATGATTTTCAGAGAGATCTCCATCTTCTTCAAGGCCGGCACCCAGCCTGCCGGGTACGGCCTCCTCCCGGGGCAGTGCTCATGGCTCGACCGAGGCTTCCGACCGGGAGAGCCTACCTACCTGTGCCGCGGGCGCTTGAATACCATCCGACCAGTCGCCTCATACGCCTGGTCGAGCGACAGGCCATTCGGTAGCGTCTCGTTCACGGATTGCGCGAACTTTTACGACAGCCAGTGCAACTACCTTTACGGTCTCTGGTCGGGCGGATATGTGACCTTCTACGTCTACAACGACGGCAACGGTTGCATGGTCCCAACGAATGTCCCGTAACGCCTTGGCTCCTTGAACCGGAACAGCCGCGGCGGCTCGCCTGCTTCCAATGTCACCTGGGGCAGGCGAACCGCCGTCAAGAGAATATGCCGTTTATTGCCGGGCGCCGCGGAAGGCGAGCGAAGAGGTCGGCGCGAGCGTCGAGACACCGCGCGGGACGGTGGCAGATGAGAAAGGCGGCAGATAAGGAACTCGAAGGGGGAGTGACGCAATCGTCGGAGCCCTGGCTCCCGGGGCTACCGCGACAGGCCGAGCGCCTTCAGCTTGTTGTACAGGGCGACCCGGCTGATACCCAGGACCCGCGCCGTGCGGGAGACGTTCCCCTCGTTGTTTGCCAGCGCGCGCCGCACGTACTCGCGCTCGAACCGCTCGAGGACGGTGCGCAGCGGCAGCGCGGCCTCGGCCTCGGTCTGGTCCGGCGCCACGGGGCGGCCCCCCTGGACCTTCTGCGAGAGCTGCGCGATCCCGACGGGGGCGCCCCGAGGCGTCAGGCTCGCCGCCCGCTCGAGCTCGTTCTCGAGCTCGCGCACGTTGCCCGGCCAGGCGTACCGCTCCAGGAGGCTCAGAGCCCCTGGCTCGATGCCGCCGATCTCTCGCTCGAGTCGGCCCGCCACCCGCCGCAGGAGGTGATCGACCAGAAGCGGGATGTCGCCGTGGCGCTCGCGGAGCGGGGGCAGGCGAATAGGGAAGGTGGCGATCCGGTAGTAGAGGTCCTCCCGGAGGCGGCCGGCGCCGATCTCGCGCTCGAGGTCGCGATTGGTGGCGGAGACGACCCGCACGTTCACGCGGCGGGGCGTGGTGTCGCCTACCGGGAGGAGTTCGCCCTCCTGCAACACGCGCAGGAGCTTCGCCTGCAGGGCCGGCGAGGTGTCGCCGATCTCGTCCAGGAACACCGTGCCCTCGTGCGCCACCTCGAACAGGCCCTTCTTGTCCTTCAACGCGCCAGTGAAGGCCCCCTTGGCGTGGCCGAAGAGCTCGCTCTCGAGCAGGTTCTCGTTCAGGGCGGCGCAGTTCACGGCCACGAACGGCCTGGCCTGGCGGGCGCTGTTGTAGTGGATGGCGCGCGCGACCAGCTCCTTGCCCGTCCCCGTCTCGCCTTCGATCAGCACGTTGCTCGGCGTGTCGGTCGCGCTCTCGATCAAACGCAGCACCTCTTGCATCGCCGGGCTCGTGCCGACGAGCCCCTCGAACCGGTGCTGCTCCGCCACGACGCGACGGAGCGACGTGACCTCTCTCCGGAGCACGGCCTCGCGGGCCCGCAGCTCCCCGAAGAGGCGTGCGTTCTCGATGGCGACGGCAACGGTTCCCGAGAGCGCGTCGAGGAGCTCGAGGTCGCGGGCCGTCAACGGGCCCGACCGCTTGTTGATGATCTCGAGGACGCCCAGCACCCCCTGGCGCGTCCGCAGGGGAGCGCAGGCGATCTCGCGCGTGCTCCGGCCGAGCGCCTCGTCGACCCCGGCGTAGAAACGGGGGTCGGCCGCCGCGTCCGGGACCAGGACCGCCTGACCGTGGGTGATCACCCAGCCCGCCACCCCACGATCGCGTGGCACCGTCACGCCGCGGAGCCGCGCCGCCGTGGCGGGATCCGCGTCGTCGACGTACGGGAAGCGCAGCTCCCGCCCGCTCGGATCAAGGAGCAGGACGGCGGCGCTCTCGACCTCGAAGAGCTCCTTGCTTCTCCGGCTCACGTACGGGAGCAGCTCGTCGATATCGAGGAGCGAGGTGAGCGCGCGGCCGACGTCGATCAGGAGTGCGGCCCGCTCGGGGGCCGCCACCGACCCCGTCGGTAGCGCCGCTGTGCCTGCCATCCTCAGCGTCCAGGAGTCCGGTCGAGCAGGCTTCTACCCTCGGAACGAGGCGCCCTGCAAGAACGGTCACGGCCCGAGGACGCTGATCTCGACCGTGGCGCGGAGCGCGGTGGGCAGCGGGTCGTCGCCGTCGTGCCTGTCGACCGTCGGGGCGATGAACCTCGAGATGACCGGAATGCCGGACGAGAGGTGGAACTCGCGGAGCAGGTCTGCGGCGACGGCGGGCGGGAAGGGCTGATAGCGAAGGTTGTCCGTGTCCGGCGGCTTGTCCGCGTCCGCCGTGACCTCGAGCAGCTGGAGCAGCGAGGTCTCGGTCAGGCGCTGGGTGTCATCTACGTCGAGGCTCGCCGTGTAGCCGGACAGCGAAAAGCAGCCGAGCAGCGACCGCGCCACGGAGAACGGTCGGCCGCCGTGCTGGCCAAGTTGGAGCGGCGGCTCGGGCCCGGGGTGCTGCCGGCCGCTGATCTGGATCGTGACGACGCTGTGGCTGCCGGCCGTCGCGGTGCATCCCTCGATGAAGTCGTTGCAGGCGAATGCGCGACCATTACTGTCGCACGTCGGGTTGTCGGTCACGCTGAGGACGAAGTCGGCGAGGACCGGCCGGATGACGAGGGTGGGGGGCAGCGTTGCCTGCCGATCACTTGGAATGCTGGTACCTGCCGCCCACGCAGGAACGGTGAGGAACGTCAGAGCGACGAGCGCGAGACCGATCGTGGCGGGCACCGAGGTCCGGAGCGCGCGCATGCCCTCCTGCAGCCGGTCGAGGTGCGGTCGGGAGGGGGCGGAGGTTGGTACAGCGATCGTCGCGTGCCGGAGCATCGGGTCTCACTGCTGCAGCCGAGCGACCGATCACCGCTCGGGGCGAGCCAACCGCCCCTCCGCAAACCTAGGCAGGCAACTACACAAGCCCGTTGTACGTTGTCAAGCAGAAAATGCCCGACACGCCGCTGCATTGCACCGCGACGCACAACCGGTCGCGACCGAGCCCTCGGAGCAGCCGCCCATCCCTGCTAGCATCGCGCCCGGTCACGCTTCGACGGGAGCAGCCGTGCGGCGTCTCACACCCCTTGACCGCTTGCTCGTACTGGTCCTCGTTCCGATCTGGGCTGCCGCCTTCATCCTGTACCTCGAGCAGGCGGTGCCGGGACGTCTCGCCTGGGTGCCGGTGTTCGTCTCCGCGGCGGCGGACGCCCGCGGGTATCCCACTGTCAGCGAGCTGCGGTCTGGAGCACCCGGCCTCGACCTCGTGGTCGGAGACCGCCTGCTGCGCGTAGGGGATAGCGATCTTCGCGGATTGGGTCCCATCGGCTTCACGGCGCGGGTGCACGCGGAGGCTGGGCCGGCGCTGAGCGCGCGCGTGGTCTACGAGCGAGCCGGCGAGGCTGCCGAGACCACCCTGCGGCTTCTCCCCGTCCGGCACGCCTGGGGCATAGCACCCATGGTGGCGGCGCTCGCGGGCACCGGCCTCCTCGTGCTTCTCCGCCTCCCGCACACGCCCGTGGGCCGCGCCTTCTTCCTGGGCGCCATCAGCTATGCCACGCACTGGTCGTTGTTCGGCGGCGGGCCGCAGACCCCTGCGTGGACCGTGGTGTTCTTCGTCTCCTCCCTGGTGATGCTTCCGCTCTGCCTCCGACCCTTCCTGCTGTTTCCCGACGAGGTCGCGCCGCGCGACGGGAGACTCCCCCGCTGGCCCTGGGCGTTCGCCGTGTGTGGCCCGCTCGTCCTGAGTTGGGTGTTCGCCACCCCGTTCTCCCACGCCGTCGGACAGAGCGGCACATACGTCACCAACGTCGTCTTCGCCCTCACCTACCTGTGGTTGCTCAGCCGCAACTACCGCCGCTCGGGGCCGGTCGGCCGTCGCCAGCTCAAGTGGGTCCTCTACGGCTTCTACGTGAGCCTCGTTCCGATGGTCACCATCGATCTCACGGCGACCGTCCGCCCGTCGCTCTGGTGGCTGCACGAGGTGGCCCCGATCGCGCTCCTCCCCATCCCGCTCTGCCTCCTCATCGCGATCGTGCGCTACAACCTCCTCGACATCGATCGGTTGATCGCATCGACGACGGTCTACAGCGGTCTTTTGATCGTCGGCCTGGGGATGGTGCTCACCGTCGTCCCGCGACTCGCGGCGGCGGCGAGTGCGCCGCTGGGGATGGCCCCGGAAGCGACCCAGCTCGCGCTCTCCGCCCTGCTTGCGGTCTCGCTCGTGCCCACCCAGCGCTCCCTCCGCCCGTGGATCGAACGTCGCTTTCTCCCCGAGCGCCACCAGCTCGAGGCAGGCTTTCAGTCACTTCTCGAAGGGCTGTCCGAGTGTCCGACGGTCCAGGCCATGTTGGTCCTCGCAGGGGAGAAGCTCGGCGAGGTCCTCCGCCCTCGCGTCTGCCGGGTCTACGCCGCGACCGAGGACGGCTACGCGCTGGCCTACAGCGGCGGGGCCCTGGTCTCTGGGTCGGTCACCCGCGATCCTGGCCCTGGCCCGAAGATCAACCCGACGGCAGGAGGAGGCACCCGAGCCGCGTTGGACCCTCCGCCGCGAGAGGATGTCGGGCTGTCGCTACCCGCCGTCGCCACCCTCGCCAGCCCAGTGCACCTCGCCTCGTCGCGAGACAGGAGCCTTCGCCGGCTGCCGATATCCGGAGCGGAGCGCCGGACCCTCGAGAGCCTGGGCCTCGACGTGATCGTCCCGGTCCGCCGGGGTGATCGGCCGGCGGCGCTGATCGGCCTCGGGTCGAAGCGGTCGGGTGACGTCTACACGGCCACCGACCTGGCCCTGCTCGGCGCTCTCGCCGACAAGCTGTCGAGCGGGATGCTCCGCTTCGACGACGCCGAGATCGTGCGTCAGGAGCGCGCCATGCAGGAGGCACTCCGCCAGTACGTGCCCGATCCGCTGGTGGGCCTCCTCGCCAGCGGCCGCCAGGTCGAAGGCCAGGAACGCGAGGTCTCGATCCTGTTCGTGGATCTGCGAAGCTTCACCAGCTACTCCGAGAAGCACGACAGTGGGATCGTCTTCTCCGTCGTCAACGTGTACACGGAGGCGGTCTCCGCGGTCATCCGGGAGCACGGGGGAACGGTGGTCGAGTTCCTCGGGGACGGCATGATGGCCGTGTTCGGAGCACCCGAAACGACGACCGACTATGCGCGCGCCGCCGTGCAGTGCGGCCGCGAGATCGTGTCGGTGGTCCGCGAACTCAAGCTCGGAGACCCGGGCACCAAGCCCATCGAGGTGAGCGTGGGCATCACCACGGGCAACGCCTTCGTGGGCAACGTGCGGGCGGCCGATCGGCTCATCTATACCGCCATCGGCGACATGGCCAACCTGGCGTCGCGTCTCGAGGGTCTGACCCGCCAGCTGAGCGCCGCCATCGCCATCGATGCGGCAACCCGCGCCGGCGCCGGCGATGCGGCGGCGCCCTTCGTGCGCCACGGGCCGACCCTCGTCCGCGGGCGGGAGCAGGCCGTCGACGTCTACTTCCTCCCGCTCTAGGCGGTGGCGGTGCCAGCGATGGCGAACGGCAGGGCGTCGAGCTCGGGCGTGCGCTCCACGCGTGAGACGAGCGTCGCGTAGCGCCCGAGCATGCGCTCGAACTCGCGCTGGTAGAACTCGGGCAAGGTCCTCGACCGACCTTCGTGAAAGGCTCGCAAGCCCTCGTCGGACACCAGCGCGTCGAGGAGGCGGCGAAACGCACGCAGGCGGGCGCGCTTCACCTGCGTGCGGACCACATGGGCCAGCCGCACGAGCGGATGCGACGTAGCGGCGAGGCGGCGGGCGAGCATCGCGGGCGCGGTGAAGTGCGAGAAGATGTCGATGAGCTTGCGGTAGTAGGTGATCGGGTCGTAGTGCCGGAGGGTCGTCACCAGGTAGGGCGAGTAGTAGAAGCTGAAAGGCATCGCCGCGAGCACGCGGTCTTCGCAGCGGCTCGAGAGGGGCGTACCGCCGAAGGGATAGGGGATGTTGACCACCGGCCACACGAACGGCGTGCGGGTCATGAAGTCCTTGGTCAGCGCCACGGGTTCGTCGCCCCGGTCCACGTCGAGACCAAAGAGGAAGTTGGCCTGCAGGTACGGGACGTGCGCGTGCAGCAGCGTGAAGTGCTCGACCAGGCGATCGACCTTGTCGCGGCCCGTTGTCCGTCCGATGCCGCTCTTCGCGGAGTAGTCCCCCCACGACTCCACGCCCGGTGCCACCGAGATGCAGCGCGTGGACCCGAGACGCGGCACGCGCGCGCCGCGCAGGATCGAGAGCGAGGCCTCCATGATGTACGGACTCCGCCGCTCCGGCGGCACGGTCTCGAGGACGTCGAGGACGGCGTCGAACCGGACCGCGAAGTTCGGGTCATGGAAGGCGAGCATCACGCCGGGCCAGTGCTGTGCGAGGTAGAGGAGGTCCGCGCGCAGTCGCTCGAGGGGAAGGAGGCGGTACGGGGTGTCCCAGTCGATGCAGAAGTCGCAGCTGTACGGACAGCCGAGGCTTGCGAGCAGCGGGATCATGGTGGCGAAGAACGGCCGCCCGCCGCGCACGAAGGCGGAGGCGCGGATCTCGGGCATCCGCTCCTCGACGCTCGGGACGTCCTCGGGCGGGCGGGCGCTCGCCACCGCGGTGCCGGGCGGGAACGCCCCGCGGAGGATGTCGATCACCAGCGACCGGTCGCACTGTCCGACCACGACGTCGAAGAAGCGCAGCGCGTCCCGCGGAAACGCCCTGGCGTGAGGCCCGCCGAGGATGGTGAGCGTGCCCGCGCGGCGGTAGAGCTTGGCGAGCGCGTATGCCAGGCCGCTCGCCTGCGAGTAGCTCGAGACGAACACCGCGTCGAGATCCGCGGGCAGGCGGGCCGCCGGGTCGCCCACGCCGTGGTAGGTGGCGTAGAAGGTGCGGTGACCGAGCTGCCGGCACCACACGGCCACGGCCTGCGGCATGATGCTGGCGTACTGCTTGGTCAGCAGCACGTGATACGCCGCTTCGCTCCATCGGCGTGCCGGTGTGGCCAGCAGGTCGAGGACGCCGACCCTCATGTGGCGGACGTCCCGTTTCGCGGGGCGGCTGCCCAGGCGGCGAGCGCCGCGGCGCCGCAGAGGTATGCGAACAGGTCGCCGATGCGACAATAGGGCGTCACGACCGTCGACGTGCGGATCTCACCCGCGACGACGGCCTGCGTCGCGGGCGCCGTCCGGACCACTACCCGCCCAAACGGATCCACGATGGCTGACGGGCCGGACGTCGATGCGCGCACGAGGTAGCGGCGCTGCTCGACGGCCCGCAGGCGGACGATGTCGAATTGCTCCGCCGAAAAGCGCGCGCTGAACCAGCTGTCGTTGGCCGGATCGACCAGATAGCCAGCGCCCGCGCGCACCCGCGCGGCCGCCACCTCCGGGAACATCGCCTCGTTGCAGATGGTGACGCCCGCCGGGCCTGCGACCGTCGGAAGCAGCGGTGCCGGCGCGCCCGCCGTGAACTCACGGACGCGGGCGAACCGGCGTCGCAGCAAGTCGAGCCGCGCGAATGGGAAGTACTCGGTGAAGGGGACGAGGAGCTGCTTGTCGTAGCGCGCCATGATCCCGCCGTGCGGCGAGATCAGGAAGATCGAGTTGAAGTAGCGGGGCGCGGACGCCGCGACGACATGTGGGCCGCCGGCGACGAGCTGGACGCCCCGGCGGCCGAGCAGCCCGGCGATGGTCCCGCGGAAGCGCGGCTCGTACTGGAGGAAAAACGTCATGGCGTTCTCGGGCCAGAACACCAGGCGCGGTCGCTCCTTCGCAATGACGTGTCGGGTGAGCCGCAGGTAGACGTCGAGGTTCCGGCCGTAGAACTCCTCTCGCCACTGGGAGCCGAGGTCGAGGTTCCCCTGCACCAGCGCGACCTTCACCGGAGGGCCGTCCGGCGCGAGCGACGGTGAGTCGAGCCGCAGGACGCCATACGCGAGAGCGACAGTGAGCGCGACAGCAGTCAGCGCGAGGCCGGCGAGCGCGCCGCGCAATCGGCGCTCGGCGGCGGTGGCGGCGAGGCAGACCTCGGTCAGCGCCGCGTTGGTTGCCGCAAGCAGGAAGCTCAGGCCGTAGACGCCCGTCACGTCGGCGATCTGAATGAGCGGGACGGCGTCTACCTGCGAATAGCCGAGAAGCGCCCAGGGATTGCCAGTGAGCAACTTCGCCCGTGCGAGCTCCGCGGCGACCCACGCAGCCCCGGCAAGGAGCGGCAGCGCGGGACCGGGGCGCCGGGCGAGAACGCGGTAGCACGCGGCGAATACCAGGTACGACGGGGCGAGCATGAGCCATGACACGCCGAAGAGGAAGGCGAACCCGACGAGCAGGCCCTGCTCGTAATAGCCCGCGATCGCGCGCGGCAGCCAGTCCGCAACCCCATAGCTCGTTGCCGTCGTCCACACCCAGGCGAGCAGCAGCGCCCGCCCCGTGCCAGCGCTACGCAGCGCGGTGAAGAAGGGCACCAGGGCGAACCACGCGAGGAATGTGAGCCTCGGAGGTGAGAAGCACAAGCCGTAGAGCGCGGCGGAGCCGAGCGTCGCGAGCAACGCGTGAGCGGGCCGCATGGCGCTGGGCGGGGCAGCGTGCGTCAGCTCGCACCCGAAGTCAAACCGCTCGAGTTGCTTTGACAGGGCAGGGGCCAGCGGATACTACCAGGTGTTACATGGCGAAGCCGCTCCCACCTCCACGTCCGCGGCTTGCCACCACGGGCGACGAGGCGCTCATCGCCGAGGCCGTCGTCGTGACCCGCCTCGACCGCGCCATCGGCTGGGCGCGGAAATACTCGATCTTCCCGTATCCTTTCGCCACCGCGTGCTGTGCGATGGAGTACATGTCGCTGTCGATGTCGCCCTACGACATCGATCGGTTCGGCGCGCTGCTGCCGCGTTTCACGCCGCGGCAGGCCGACCTCCTCATGGTCATCGGCACCGTGACGATGCGCCAGGCGCCGATCCTGAAGCGGGTCTACGAGCAGATGGGCGAGCCCAAGTGGGTGATGGCCTTCGGCGCGTGCGCGTCCACCGGCGGCTTTTACGACAACTACACCACGCTGCCTGGCATCGACCTCGTCATCCCGGTCGACGTCTACGTTCCCGGATGCCCGCCGCGTCCCGAGGTGGTGCTGGACGGCCTCATGGCCCTGCAGAGGAAGATCCAGCAGGAGAAGCAACGCCTCGGGCCCCAGGCCAGGCCGGGCGAGGCGACGGCCCGCTGATCCCGGGCGACGCGCGAGCGATGGCCGAGCGCCTGCTGCTCCGTTGCCTGGACATTCCGGACCTGCGCCGGTTGGACGTGTACACGGCGCACGGGGGCTATGAGGCGACCCGCAAGGCGCTCACGACCTGCTCGCCCGAGCAGCTCGTCGACGTGGTGAAGGCGTCGAACCTGCGCGGCCGCGGCGGCGCCGGGTTCCCGACCGGGCTCAAGTGGAGCTTCCTCCCCAAGCAGGTGGCGAAGCCCGTCTACCTCGCGGTCAACGCCGACGAGAGCGAGCCGGGGACCTTCAAGGACCGCGTGATCATGGAGCAGGACCCGCATCAGCTGCTCGAGGGCATCATCATCTCGGCCTACGCGATCCGCTGCCACACCGCCTACATCTACATCCGCGGGGAGTTCGCGCTCGGCGCCGAGCGGCTCGAGGCGGCGATCGCCGAAGCCCGCAGCGTGGGCTTGCTCGGCCGCGACATCCTCGGCACGGGCTTCGACCTCGACGTCTGGGTGCATCGCGGGGCCGGTGCCTACATCTGCGGTGAGGAGACCGGGCTCATCGAGTCGCTCGAAGGCAAGCGGGGGTATCCCCGCATCAAGCCACCGTTTCCGGCGGTGTACGGTCTCTTCGGCTGCCCCACCATCGTCAACAACGTCGAGACGCTCGCCTGCGTCCCGCACATCGTGCTGCGCGGCGCTGACTGGTTCCGCTCGATCGGTCCCGAGAAGAGCCCCGGGCCGAAGCTCTTCTGTGTCTCCGGTCACGTCGAGCGGCCGGGGACCTACGAGCTGCCGATGGGGACGCCGCTCCGCGAGATCATCTACACCCACGCCGGCGGCATCCGCGGCGGCCGCAAGCTGAAGGCCGTCATCCCGGGGGGCGCGTCGATGCCCGTCTTCACGGCCGAGGAGATCGACGTGCCGATGGACATGGACTCGGTGCAGAAGGCGGGCTCGTTCCTCGGCTCGGCCGGCATCATGGTGATGGACGAAACGGTGTGCATGGTGTGGGCCGCGTTCGTCATCGGGCGCTTCTTCCATCACGAGTCCTGTGGACAGTGCACGCCGTGCCGCGAGGGGACGGGCTGGCTCGAGAAGGTGCTCCGCCGCCTCGAGTTCGGCGAGGGCAGCGCGACGGCCGCCGACGTCGACCTCCTGCTCAACATCGCGGGCAACATGATGGGGACCACCATCTGCGCGCTGTCCGAGGCCGCCGCCATGCCGGCGCGGGCGTTCGCCACCAAGTTCCGGGCCGAGTTCGAGCAGCATGCCACGCTCGGCCGTTGCCCGCTCCGGCCCGTAGTCGAGCCGCCCCGTCGCCATGCCCACGCTTGAGATCGACGGCCAGCGGACCGAGGTGCCCGACGGGCTGACGGTCATCCAGGCAGCCGAGCGGCTCGGTATCGAGATCCCGCACTACTGCTGGCATCCCGCCCTCTCGATCGCGGGCAACTGCCGCATGTGCCTGGTCGAGATCGAGAAGAACCCGAAGCTGCAAATCGCCTGCAACACGCGCGTCGCCGATGGCATGGTCGTGCACACGACGAGCGAGAAGACGAAGGCTGCGCAGCGCTCGGTGCTCGAGTTCCTGCTCATCAACCATCCGATCGACTGCCCGGTCTGCGACCAGGCCGGCGAGTGCAAGCTCCAGGAGTACTACATGGACTACGACCGGCAGCGGAGCCGCTTCCCGCTGCCGGCCAAGGTACGGAAGAAGAAGGCGATCCCGATCGGGCCGCTGGTCATGCTCGACCAGGAGCGGTGCATCCTGTGCGCTCGCTGCACGCGCTTTCTCGACGAGGTGACCCACACGAGCGAGCTCGCCATCTACGAGCGCGGCGACCACTGCGAGATCGAGCTGGCGCCGGGCAAGGTGCTCGACAACCCGTACTCCGGCAACGTCGTCGACATCTGTCCGGTCGGCGCGCTCACCAGCCGCGACTTCCGCTTCCGCGCGCGCGTCTGGTACCTGGAGCGCGCCGACTCGGTGTGTGGTGCCTGCGCCAACGGCTGCAACATGGAGATCTACCATCGCGAGGACCGCATCTTCCGCTTCCAGCCGCGCCTGAACCCCGACGTCAACCAGTACTGGATGTGCGACGCCGGCCGGCTCTCCTACCGCGAGCTCCAGGGCGAAGGCCGGCTCACGCATCCGCTGGTGCGAGGCGAGGACGAATTCGTGCCGTCCACCTGGGCGACCGCGATCGGCCAGGTGGCGGGACGACTCGGCGACCTCGCCCGCGAGCACGGGCCGGGCACGGTCGGCATCGTCGTCTCGGCGCGGGCGCCGAACGAGGAGGTCTTTCTCCTCCGGCGGCTCGGGGCGGCGCTCGGCGCGCGCGTCGCCGCCGTCTCCTGGTCGCCGCCGGGAGCGTTTCACGACGACTTCCTCGTCAAGGCCGACAAGAACCCGAACACGCAGGGTCTCCGCCTCCAGGGGCTCGCGCCCGACGGCGAGGCCGACCAGCTCCTCGAGATGGCGGGCGCTGGCCGCCTCATCGCGCTCATCCTGCACCGCACGGACCTGACGGCCTGGCGCGACACAGTCGCCGTGCGGGCCGCACTCGAGCGCGTGCCGTGTCTCGTCGTGCTCGACACCGATCGGCGGGAAGCCTCGGAGTACGCCGACGTCGTCCTTCCGATTGCGACCTATGCGGAGTGCGACGGCACGTTCACGAACCACGCCGGCCGTGTGCAGCGCTTCCGGGCCGCCGTGCAGCCGCCGGGTGAGGCGCGTCCGGGATGGTTCGTCCTCGGCGAACTCCTGGTGCGGCTCGGCGGCCGGGAATCGTTCGCGAGTGCAGAGACGGTGTTCGCGGCGCTGGCGGAGGAGTGCGCGGCCTTCGAGGGTCTCAGCTACTCGGCGCTCGGCGCCGACGGGCACCCGGCGGTGTCCGGGGCGCCCTGAGACCGTCCGGCGTTTCTGCGTTGACTTGCCGGAAGTGGCACGCCCATAATATCGCGACGGAGCAGGGTTTCCCGTCGTATGCGCCCCACCCGAGAGCAGCATTTGAGCGCGCTTGCCGGCCACCAGGGCCGGACCGATCGCTTCATTCGCGGCCAGCTGGCCCCCGAGGAGTGGCGGCCGATCCGGCTCTCCTACGGCCTGTACTACCAGCTCGACCACACGAGCCACATGCAGCGCATCAAGATCCCCGGTGGCATGCTCTCCGCCGAGCAGCTCGCCTGTCTCGCCGACGTCTCCGATCGCTACGGGCGCGGGATCGCACACGTCACGACGCGGCAGGACATCCAGATCCACTGGGTGCCAGTCGAAGGCATCATCGAGATGTATGGCCACCTGCTCGAGGCCGATATCACGACCCGCGGCGCGTGCGCGGACAGCGTGCGCAACGTCACCGCCTGCCCGTTTGCCGGGACGGAGCCGACCGAGCCGTTCGACGTCGGCCCGTACTGCGTCGCGATCCACGAGTACTTCCTCTTCAACCCCCTGAACCTGACCTTGCCGCGCAAGTTCAAGATCGCCGTCGAGGGCTGCGTGCACGACTGCGCGCAGGCGCCGGTGAACGACATCGGGCTCTACGCCAAGGTGCGCGACGGGGCGCGCGGCTTCTCCGTGTACGCCGGCGGTGGCCTCGGCGCGCAGCCGTTTCTCGCGAAGCCGATCCGCGACTTCGTGCCGGATCGTGACCTTCTCGTCTGGTGCGAGGCGATCGTCCGCGTTCAGCATCGCTTCGGCGAGCGCAAGAACCGGAATAAGGCGCGCATGAAGTACCTCGTCCAGAAGATGGGCCTCGAGCGTTTCCGGGCGGCGGTCGAGGCCGCGGTCGTCGAGGTCGAACGAGAGCGTGGCGCCGAGCTCCGCACTCAGGTCGACGATGTGCTGGCGGGCTATCGACCGCCGGCAGCGCCGGATCCACGCCGGGTCGCGGCGACGCCGCTGCCCGGGTTCGCGCACTGGCAGCGGACGAACACGCGGCCGCAGCGCCAGCCTGGCTACCGCGTCGCGGTGGTCAAGCTGCCGCTCGGCGACATCACGGCCGACCAGATGCGCACGGTGGCCCGGCTCGCGCGCGAGCACGGCAACGGGACGCTACGCACCACGAACGACCAGAACATGGTGCTCCCGTGGGTGCCGGAAGCAGCGCTTCCGGGGCTGCACGCGGGGCTCACCGACGTCGAGCTCGCGGATGCGGACGTCGCGACGATCGACGACGTAGTCTCGTGTCCCGGCATGGACTACTGCTCGCTCGCGATCACCCGGTCGATGGGCATGGCCGAGCGCCTGCGGGCCCACCTTCAGGCCGTGCCCGACACTGCCAACGGCTTCGTCGAGCGGCTCGGCCCTTTCGCGGTCAAGATCAGCGGCTGCCCGAACTCCTGCGGCCAGCATCACGTCGGCGACATCGGCCTCACCGGACACTCGGTCAAGACCGAGGACGGCACCGATCGGCCGTTCTACTCCATCCTGGTGGGAGGCGCGGTGGGGGAGGGCCGGGCCCGCATCGGCAAACGGCTCGGTCGCTTCAAGGAGCAAGACGCCGCCGCCGTGATCGCCGCTCTCGCGCGCTTCTACGAGCGGGAGCGACGGGAGGGCGAGAGCTTCCCCGCATTCGTCGACCGGGTGGGTAACCCGCGTCTCCAGGCGGTGGCGGCGGCCGGGCTCGCCGGCGCCGAGGCGTCGCCGGCGTGATCGGCGACCCGCCGGAACGGGAAGAACCGTCCCCGCCGGCTCCGGCTCCCGATCGTTATTACCGCGGCGTCATCGGCCGCGTGTACTACGGCAGCGAGAGTGGCACGCTGCGCAGCGAGGCCACCGGCCGCGAGTACCGCTTCAAGTTCCCCTTCGTCGAGATCATCGGACCCATTCCCCGGATTGACGGGCTGCGCGAGGGCATGCGCGTGGGCTTCGACCTCGGCTGGACGTCGAAGGGGATCCGCGTGACGCTGATCCGCGTCTACGACTGATTCCGGGGGTCCGTCCGGTGCTCGCGCGCGGCTAGCGCCGCGCGCTGCGCTCCTCCGATGCCCCCGGACCCCCTCGGCTGGCGTGACCGCTCTCGCGGTCAGCCTCCGATCACTGCTTGGGTCATCTTCACAGCGGTAGCGAGGTCCGGAAGAGGATCAACCGGCCGAGCAGCTCGCCCACCATCACGGCGAGGATCGCGATGTAGAAGAGCCCCGTGGCGGCCATCGTCTGCGGGATGCGGAGCGTGCGGTCGATCAGGTAGCCGAGGCCGAGGGCGGCGAGGGGGCCGAGGAGGAAGCGCGCGGCGAGCAGGGAGCGGTGCTCCTGCCAGAGGGTGGTGACGGCTGCCGTGCCCGGCCCGGGGGCAAGGCTCATGACGGCGAGGGTGACGGCGAGCACGGCCAGGTGGAGGACGAGGACGGCCACGAAGTAGCGGAAGAGCCGCTGGAGCGGCTCGATCGAGAGGCCGAGGTCGATCAGGTACCAGTGCCCGAGCAGCATCCCGGTCGCGACCGCGCCGAGCGCGAGCGCGCCGGTCAGGAACGAGAGTGGATAGAGGACCGCGGCGGGCGAGAGGAGCGGACCCAGCCGGTGGACGCCGGCGCTGGCGAACAGCGCGGCGACGCCGAGAAACAGCGCCACCGGGTACGCGCGGGCGCGCAGCCGCGGGTCCTCACGCCAGAGCGCTGCCAGATAGAGCGCCGAGCCCGCCGCGAACACGCTCCACAGCGCAAGCTCGAGCCCGCGTGCCGGCGTCGCGCCGCCGGCGCGCACGACGAGAGCCGCCTTCCCGGCGAGGAAGAGCAGGGCACAGCCGAGGAAGACGCACGCACTCGACTTGTAGAAGCCGCGCTGGAGAACAGAGAAGGGCGGCACCGCGAGTGCGGCGAGCCCGCCGACGGCGAGCTGACCGAAGACGAGCAGAAAGCAGTCGCTGAAATCGGACACGCTCCGGAACCCGAACCCGTCCTAGACGAGCCGAACCGGAGCGGCAAGCGTTACTCGACGACGACCTCCGCCCGGCGGTTCTTCGCCCGGCCCTCCTCGGTGCTGTTGTCGGCGATCGGCTTCGATTTCCCGTAGCCCTCGGTGCGGATGCGGCTCGGGTCGATGCCCTGGCGGACGAGGTAGCGCTTGACGGCCTCGGCGCGTCGCTCGGAGAGCTTCTTGTTGTACGCGTCTTTGCCGATCGAGTCGGTGTGCCCTTCGACCACGACCTTTACGTTGGGGTTCTCCTTGAGCGTCTTGACGACGCCGTCCAGGATGTCGCGTCCCTCCGGCCGCACCTCGGCCTTGTTGAAGTCGAAGTTCGCGCCGCCGAGCGTTGCCAGCGTGGTGCCCTTGGCGGGTGGTGGCGGCGGTGGCGCGGCCTGCGCCACGACCGGTGGCGGCGGCGCCGGAGCCGGCTTCACGGGGTCGCAGATCACGTGGCCGAGCAGGCCTCCGATGAGCGCACCGGCCGCGATCCCGCCGCCGATTCCCGCGCCGCGCTCCCCGTCCGACGGGTGGCTCTTCCCGTTGTTGACGGCGGCCCCGCCGGTGATGCCGCCCACGGTGGCGCCGATGACGGCGCCCATGACCGCACAGGTGCTCCACGTTCGCTCACGGACGGCGCAGCCGGTGACGAAGAACACGGCCGCGACGGCCCCTGCCACGATCTTGAGGTCGCGCATAGCTTTCCTCCCGGCTCCGTGAAAAAAGACTGGCTGGGCGTAACGGAAAGCTGTAAGCTAGTCAACGGGACGGGAGCGACCGGTGGGCCGGCCGGTCGCTCCCCCCTTTGCGGGATCAGTCGGCGACGACCTCGGCGCGACGGTTCTGCGCGCGTCCTTCTTCGGTGTCGTTGCTCGCGACCGGACGGGACTTGCCGAAGCCCACGGTGGAGATGCGGCTCGGCTCGATGCCCTGGCGCACCAGGTACCGCTTGACGGCCTCCGCGCGCCGCTCGGAGAGCTTCTGGTTGTACGCGACGCTGCCGACGGAGTCGGTATGCCCCTCGACCGTCACGTGCAGGTCCGGATTGTCGCGCATGACCTTCACGGCGTGGTCGAGGACGTCGCGGCCTTCGGGCTTCACGTCGGCCCGGTTGAAGTCGAAGTTGGCAGCACCGACGGTGGCAATCTTGGTTCCGCGGGCCGGTGGTGCTGGAGGCGGTGGAGGCGGTGCCTGGGCGACCGGGGGCGGTGGGGGCGCCTCCTTCTCCGGATCGCAGAGCATGTGACCGAGCAGGGCGCCGAGCACCGCGCCTCCGGCCGTGCCGGCACCGACGCCGGCGACGATGTCGTGCTTCGAGACCGGCGGCTTCTCGGCCATGTCGACGCCGAGTCCGCCGCCGACGCCGCCGAGAGCGCCACCGATGAAGGCGCCGCCCAGGGCACACGGCCCCCAGCGGCGATCCCGGAAATTCGCGCAACCGCTCACGGCGAGGAACAACGTGCCCAGCGCCGTGATCTTGAGCAAACGCATGCGAACCTCCTTTCGCGCGTATGAAACCAAGCTGGCTGACAAACGAGGTTCGAGTAACGCGTGCCACGGGAGAGTGTCAGTAACCGGTTGCCAACGGGTTCCGGAGGGCGTTTCGCCTTGTGCCTCGCGCACTTGACAGTCGCGGACGACGTGCCTTTAATCTCCGGCCACGGAGGTGCCGATGCGGTTGAAACCCGTGGTCTCAGTCGTTGGATTGGCCGCGCTCGCCGCGTGCCAGGGCGGAAGCGACATCGAGGAGCTCAAGAAGGGGCAGAAGGACATCCTCGCCAAGCTCGACAGCCTCGACAAGGCGGTCCAGCAGGTGAAGGCCGGGGCCCCGGCGGCGCGCCCGCAGCAGCCGGATCCGAACAAGGTCTACAACATCCCGATCGCCGATTCTGTGGTCCGGGGGCCCAAGACGGCGAAGGTCACGATCGTCGAGTTCTCCGACTTCCAATGACCCTTCTGCGCGCAGTCGACCGGTCTGGTCGACCAGGTGCTGCAGGCGTACCCGAGCGACGTGAACTTCGTCTACAAGCAGTTCCCCCTCCCGGCCACCATGCACCCCAACGCGATGCCGGCGGCCAAGGCCGTGGGCGCGGCGGGGAAGCAGGGGAAGTTCTGGGAGATGCACGACATCGTCTTCAAGAACAACCGGGAGCTCAGCTACGATAAGCTGAAGGAGTACGCCGGGCAGATCGGGCTCGACGTCGCCCGGTGGGAGAAGGACTTCAACGCTCCCGAGGTCCAGCAACAGATCGAGAAGGACATGGCGGACGGTCGGGCGGCGGACGTCCAGGGCACGCCTACCTTCTTCGTCAACGGCAAGCGGGTCGCTAACCGATCGCTCGAGGGGTTCAAGCAGATGATCGACGAGTCCCTCAAGGCGAAAGGGTAGGCCTCCCGGCGTCCGTCCGGCATTGCCGCTCCATGGGGCCCCTGCTATCGGGGGCCCCATGCGCAGCGGTGCCCTTGTCGCGACGCTGGTCCTCGTCGCTGGCTGCGCGAGAGCTCCGTACACGCACCGCAGCCAGCTGATCCTCGTGTCGGCCGAGGAGGAAACCAAGCTCGGCGCGCAGGCCTATCAGCAGGTGCTCGCCAAGAGCCGGGTGGATTCGCGTGTGGCGGTCGTCGGCCCGGTGGAGGAAGTTGGCCGGCGGCTGGCCACGGTCGCGAACCAGCCGAACTACCAGTGGCGCTTCACGGTGATCGACGACCCGAAACAGCAGAATGCCTTCTGCCTCCCCGGGGGGAAGGTGGCGGTCTACACGGGCATCCTCCCGGTCGCCGGCGACACCAACGGACTGGCGGTCGTCCTCGGCCACGAGATCGCGCATGCGATCGCGCGACACGGCGCCGAGCGGATGAGTCAGAGCATGGCCGCGCAGGCGGGGCAGTCGATCCTGGGCGCGGTGCTCGGCGGCGGGCCGGGCACGGACGCGGTCCTGGTCGCCTACGGACTCGGCGCGCAGGTGGGCGTGCTGCTGCCGTACAGCCGGGCGCAGGAGTCCGAGGCGGATCACATCGGGCTCCTCCTGATGGCGCGTGCGGGCTACGATCCGCGCGGCGCGCTCGCCTTCTGGCAGCGCATGGAGCAACGCGCCGGCAGCGAGGGGCCGCCGCAGTTCCTCGCCACGCACCCGAGCCACGGGACGCGCGAGCAACAGATCCGTGCGTGGCTTCCGGAGGCGCTGCCCTACTACGAGGCCGCGCCGCGCGCGCCCATCGAGGCGCTGGCGGGGCAAGCCGCCACCGCCGCGCGCTGACGCGTCCGCGAAGCGCGAGGGATCTCGCGCGATTACGAAAAAAGTTTCGGGCCGCTGCGTTTTTCACTTGCAATCCGTTCGAGCGGGGAGTAGATACGTCCCCTCTCGCAGCAAAACTTTCTAGGAGCTGGTGGAGGTCGGAAGCGGCCGCTTCCCGTAGCGGGAGGTGGCGGACGGGCGGTGGTGTGGGCTCGGCGGCCGCAGCCGCGTCGGCGCGTGGGACCGGCATGTTGAAGAAGTACTCCAGAGCTGTGGACAGCGTCGCGCGGGTGGATCTTCGGGGACCCGACAGACGGTCGGGACGAAGAGGGGGCGGTGGATGGTCGACACCATCTGGCGCGAGGCACGGCGCCTGCTCGGCGCCGAGCTGTCGGCGAAGGACTTCGAAGCGTGGGTCGAGCCGTTGCGGGCGACGGGCTGGTCGGGCAGCGTGCTCACGATCGAGGTACCGAGTGCCTTCTTCCGCGAGTGGCTCCAGCGGCACTTCCTCGGGCGGCTGGAACGGGCGGTCGCTCGCGCGAGCGGCAGCGAGGGGAACGTCCTGCTGCACGTGAACCGCGCGCTCGACGTCCCGGCCCCGCGCGTGCGCTCGCCTCGACCGGCGGTGGCAGCCGTTCGGCCGCGCGGCGCTTCGCCCGCGCCCCCCGACCGCTACACGTTCGAGACGTTCGTCGTGGGCACGAGCAACCAGATGGCCTTCGCGGCGGCGCGGGCCGTGGTCGCGCGGCCGGGTGCGCGCTTCAACCCGCTCTTCATCTACGGCGGCTGCGGGCTCGGGAAGACGCACCTGTTGAGCGCCGTGGCCAACTCGATGAAGGGAGAACGGCGGGCGGGTGCGGTGGCCTGGCTCTCGGCCGAGAACTTCGTGAACGAGATGATCGTGGCGCTCCGCGCCGATCAGATGAACCAGTTCCGCGGGCGCTTCCGGCACATCGAGACGCTGGTGGTCGACGACGTACAGTTCCTGATCGGCAAGCGCCGCTCCCAGGAGGAGTTCTTCCACACCTTCGACGCCCTCCACGGGGGCTCGAAGCAGATCGTGCTCGCCTCCGACCGGCCGCCGCACGAGATGCCGGGGATCGAGGCGACGCTGCGCAGTCGCTTCGCCTCGGGGCTCCTGGCAGACGTGCAGCCGCCGGACCCGCAACTCCGCCGGGCGCTCGTCGACCGCAAGGCCTCCGCGTTGGGGCTAACGCTCGGGCCCGACCTGATCGCGTACTTCGCCGATCGCTGGTGCATGAACGTGCGCATTCTCGAAGGCGCTCTCACGCGACTCGAGGCGTTCGCCAGTCTGACCGGGCGGCCGGTGAGCCTTGCGCTCGCCGAGGAGGCGCTCGCGGCGCACGGCGACGTGAGCGCCCAGCGTGTCACCATCGAACGCATCATCGGCGAAGTCTGCCGGCACTATCGCCTGACGCGTGACGAGATCGTGTCGCCCAGGCGTACGGCGCGGGTGTCGGTGCCGCGACAAGTGGCGATGTATCTCTGCCGCCATCACACCGACGCGCCGCTCGGAGCGATCGGCGCCGACCTGGGCGGCCGCGACCATTCGACCGTGGCTCATGCCCTGGGCGCGATCGAGCGGCGGCTGCGCGAGGACGTCGAGCTGCGAGAGGCCGTCGCCGCGCTGAAGGCGCGCCTGCACGCCTGACGCGCCGGCGTCAGGCGTCTTCGACCGGCACTCCCGCCGCCGTGAGGGCGGCGCGGAGCGCCGTGTGCCAGGCCGGATCCACGGGGGCAGCGTCGTCGTCCTCGTCGGCGGGGATACGGCGGAGGACGACGGTGAGCGGGACGCGGAGCCGCGGCGCGTAGACCAGGAACTCGCCGGTGTCCGTGAGACGATAGAGCGCCTGGCCGCGCGTGCTCGCGGCGCACCGGAGGACGACCGGCTCGTCGGCCGGTGGCTCGGCCAGCAGGCGGATGGCGGGCAGCTCCGGGTCGGTGCCCGGTGCCACGTCGTCCCCTTCGGCCGGGAGGCCGTCCTCCTGGCAGCGCTTCACCTCGGCGACGACCTCCGCGACGGGACGGGGCTTACCGCGGCGCTGCCACGCGAGCGGGTAGAAGAGCTCGGGCGATCCGCTGACTGCTTCGAGGCCGACGAAGATCTCGGGCAAGGTGGCGGCGAGCGTCCTCACGTCGCTTGCGGCGTGCGCCGCGACGGCCGCCCGATACTCCGGCGCCGCCCGCGCCGCCGACAGCAGTTCTCGGCCGCGGCGGCCGAGCGCCTCGGCCTCGGCCAGGAGGACCCGCGCGGCATCGGGATCGAGCGCGTCGTGGCGGTGCAGCCGCCGGGCGCGGTCGCCGAGCGCAAGCGCCTCGCCGAGGAGCGTCGCGCCCGCTCCGGTCTGCCCGCGCCGGTACTTGCGCACGCGCAGCAGCAGCGCGCCGACATCGGCGATCGCGGCTTCGAGCTCGCCGACGATGGCGTCGTCCACGGGGGTCTTTTTACAACTCGCCGACGGCTTTGCTAAGAGTGAGGCCCGGAATGGCCGCGGCCCGCCAGCGCGCTCGGCGCACGACGATCCGGGAGATTCTCGACACCGCCATCGAGCTCGAGAAGAAGACGATGGCGCTCTACGTGACCTTCGTGAAAGCGTTCGCGCGGCCCGAGGAGGTGCGCAACTTCTGGTTCGGCATGGCCCGACACGAAGCCGGCCACTGTGGGGCCCTGGCGCTCGTCGAGACGGTGGTCGACTCCGATCCGCGCGCGGCGGCCAGGACACGGGTCTGGTTCGACCCGACCACCGTGACCCGCTTGCGGTCCTTGCTCGGCGCTTACGTGCGCGAGGCGCGCGCGGGAGTCAGCCTCGAGCGGGCGTTCGAGATGGCGATCGACCTCGAGGCCTCGGAGCTGGAGGACGTGGTGATCGACATGCTGAGCGTGGTGAAAGACCCGGAGTGGCGCGAGCGGGCAATCCAGCTGCTGATCCACGACCTCGGCGACCTGTCGTACATGATCGAGCGTCACACCCGGAACGAGTCCCTGCTGGCGCGCGCCGATGCGCTGGTCGAGCGGGCGGCGGGCCGACTCGCGCGTCGCCGCCGGCCGGCGCACGCCTAGGATGCCGCGCCGCCAGCCGCCGGCCATGCTGACTGTGCCCGCCTATCTGCGCGCCGTTCGCAGCATCCACGGCCTCGGCGTGCGCGATCTCGCCCGGGCGTTGCGCGTCTCACCCTCGGTCGTGCGGCGCTGGTTGGGCGGCACGTTGGTGCCGAGCTGGCGCCGGCTGAAGGGCATGACCGTCCTCTGGGGCGGGGACGCCGACTTCCTCGCGCTGGGCGCGGCGCTCCAGCGCTACTGCCGTGCGACGGGCGTGTCGGTCGAGGACGCGGTGCGCATGATGCGGTCGGGCCGCAGCAGCGGGCCGGAACGAACGCGCCGCCGCGCGGCGCGCGACCGCCGGCAGCTCTCGTTGCCGATCGCGCGCTGATCCAACACTTCATCTGGGCGCGCTTGCGCGGCGCGTGGACCGCGGTCTATCGTCCCCTCCCGCGATGGACGAGGTGCGCGGCCTCGCCGCCACGTGCATGGTCGAGACCGCTGAAGGGCCGGTCCCGATCGCGGACACGCCGGGCAAGGGCTTCCCCGTCCTGACGCGCTTGCCGTCCGGCCGGCTCGGCTTCCGCCAGCTGATCAAGGTGAACGCCGCCGGACCGGTGCCCCTCGTGCGAGTGGTGCTGACGACCGGGCATGCCGTCCTCGCGGCGCGTGGCCATCCGTTCTACCGCGCCGGCATGCGCCCCGTGCCGGCCGCCGAGCTGACCCCCGGGGACGCGCTCGAGACCGCCGTTCACTACCCGCCCGGCTACGCGCCCGCCGGGGCCGGACCCGAGGCGGCGGGGCCGTGGCTCGTCGTCCGCGGGGTGGAGCCGGCGGGGGAGGGCGAGGTGTTCAGCGGCACCGTGCATGAGACGCATGCGCTCTTCGTCACCGCCGGAGTCCTCTGCGGCGAGTGACGCGCTCGAGCGCTTCGAGGAGCGGCTCACTCGCTGCCGGCTCTGCCCGCGGCTGGTCGCGCATCGCGAGCGAGTGGCGCGCGAGAAGGTGGCACGCTTCCGCGACTCGGCGTACTGGGGACGGCCGGTTCCGGGCTTCGGGGATCCGCGAGCCCGCGTCCTCGTCCTCGGGCTCGCTCCGGCCGCGCACGGCGGCAATCGCACGGGCCGCATCTTCACGGGCGACGAGAGCGGCAACTGGCTCTACGGCGCGCTCCACCGGGCCGGCTTCGCCAACCAGGCGTCCTCCGTCCATCGCGACGACGGGCTTCGCTTGCGCGACGCGTTCGTCTCTGCGGTCGCCCGCTGCGCGCCGCCGGACAACCGTCCGACACCGACCGAGATCGCGACCTGCCGGCGCTACTTGCTGAGAGAGCTCGAGCTCCTGACCCGGCTGCGAGTCGTGGTCGCCCTCGGCAAGGTGGCGCACGACGGGTTCCTGGCGGCAGAGCGCGACCGGGGACAGCTCGTGCCGCGTCCCGCCCCGCCCTTCGCCCACGGAGCGGAGTACAACCTGCCCTCGGGCATCGTCCTGCTCTGCTCCTATCACCCGAGCCAGCAGAACACCTTCACCGGCAGGCTCACCAGGCCGATGCTCGACCAGGTGTTCTCACGCTCCCGCGCGCTGATCGCGCGCGGCGCACTCACGCCGCCGCGTCGGGACGCTGACGGCCGGCGCTCTGGTGATCTCGATTGACGGTCACCTGCACGCCGCGCTTGTCGAGCCAGGCGAAAAGGTCGTGGACCCACGCGAGCCCGGCGTCGGTGGTCACGGCCGGGACCGTGACCTCGAGCCGCGCGCCGCGCCCGGCTCGAAGCGCGTCGTCGGCGATCTCCTCCGTGGCGTACGGCGTGAGCAGGTCCGCGCGCAGCAGGCTCGAGCCGTTCTCCGCAGCAGCCGGCACGACGCGCGACCAGACCATGGCCGGTGCGCTCGCGCGGGAGGCCTCGCGCGCGTGCTGGCCGCGCATGAGCGCCGCCGCCGTCTCGACCAGGTCCCCGTAGGTCCGGATCTCGTCGATCGTGCGCTCGGGCACCTCGATGCCGAATTCTCCCTCGAGCGCGAGCGCGAGCTCGACGAGGTCGAGAGAGTCGGCGGCGAGGTCGTCGGTGAGCGAGACCTCGGGGGTCAGCTCGTCGGCACTCACACCGAGATAGTCGGCGACGAGTCGTCGAATGCGCGGCTCCACGAACTCTGACATTCCCACCCTCCCCGGCGCGCGATCGATTCGACGCTGGGCCCGAAGCGTTGTGCGAGGTAAGGCTTGTAGCACGAGGCGTGGGCAGGTGAATCCCCCGAAGGCGTGAAGAGGCGTATTTTTCTTTCTGACGCAATGCGGCAACGGATAACTCGGCCGACTTCCACCCGTTTCGCGCGCATTCGCTCCGGCGGCGAAGAGCGCGGAGGCAAGCGCTTCGCGCTTTCCACACCGCCGGGAACGGGATAAGTGCCGGGTGGCGCCCCGTCTGGCCCTCGTAGCTCAGTGGATAGAGCACCTGCCTCCTAAGCAGGGGGTCGCGCGTTCGATTCGCGCCGGGGGCACTCGAGGATTCGGTTGCTGAGCGAGGGTCGGTTTGTCGAGAAGGGAGGCGGCCACCGGGTTTCCCCGGTGGCCGCCCGTGCGGATGGGGGGTGGGAAATCCGTCAGCGAGCGATCAGCGTCAGCTGCCGGACGTTCTGGAAGGAGGCCATGGTCGAGGAGCAGCGGTTGGCGGCGGGGTTCCCGGGGGTGAGAAAGCCAAGGGTCAGCTGCATCGCACCCTGCTCGGGGTTGGTGATCTGAACGCGCTTGCCGCGCGTGCGGAAGCGCACGGTACCATCGGGGCGGATCTTCAGCGTTACGCGATCCAGCCCCTTCGCGCCGACCGTCGGCGTGCGGTGGGCGACGAAATTGAAGTTGCTCTGGTGCTGGACGAAGGCCGTGGCCGGGATCCGGGTGCAGAAAATGTCCTTGCCGTCCGCGGGGCGGAGCTGGACGAGGACGTCCTGGACCGTCGGGAGGATGCTGGTCATCCCGTTGCCCATGAGAAGCGAGCGCAGCTGGACCTTGCTGGTCTCGCCGGCCGACTTGATCATGCCGCGCGAGAGCGTCATGGCGAACTCCTGCGTCTCGCTGCAGCACGCCGGATCCTCGAAATCGGTGAGGCCGTTGCCGTCGTTGTCGATGCAGTCCCCGCAGACCTCTGTGGGCGTCGGCAGGCCGCCGTCGTTCGTGGCATTCGGGTTGTCGCTGCACTTGCCGTTGCTGCACGTCTCGCCGGTGTTGCAGTCGGCGTCGGTGGAGCACACGTCCTTGTGGCACTTGCCGTTGCGGCAGCTGTCGCCGGCGTCGCAGTCGGCGTCGGTGGAGCACACGTCCTTGTGGCACTTGCCGTTGCGGCAGCCGTCGCCGGCGTCGCAGTCGGCGTCGGTGGAGCAGACGTCCTTGTGGCACTTGCCGTTGCGGCAGCCGTCGCCGGCACTGCAGTCGGCGTCGGTGGTGCAGATGTCCTTGTGGCACCGGCCGTGACGACAGCCCTGGTCGGCCGGGCAATCGGCGTCGGCGGTGCAGATGAGCTTTCCGCCCGCGTTGCCGTTGCTGTCGCAGCTCTTCCCGGGGCAGTTCGGCCTGCCGTGGCTGTCGCAGCTCTTGCCGGGACAGTTCGGCTTGTTGTGGCCCTTGGCCTTCCCGTTGGACGCGGAGGCTGGGCTTCCCGCACAGAGTAGGCCCACCATCCCGACCACGGCGATGCGCCGCAGTCTCTCAACTAGCTTCTGATCCATCTCGTTTTCCCCTTCTGCACGATGACGGACGTTGAAATCGCCGTCGGTGCGGCGCCAGGCGTGTCCAAGATGTGTGCCACCATGTGTCGCCGGTGACGCAGGTGTGCCGGGCCGTCGCCGAGCGGTCGACCCACGTCGCAGCATGCTGCGAAATTCGCTGGCGCTGAGCGGGGTGTGCACGGACGCTGTGCCGCCCGGACAGCGACTTGCGGCGGCGGCGCGTGTGCGGTGCGCCAGGGCGCGCGCCTTGCGGCGCACGGGCCGCGGCGTACGCGCGGTCGCATCGGTGCACGGAAATTTTTTGCGCCGCGCAGAACGGCAAGGTGAGCGCGGCGACCCTGCAGCCTCGGCCGTGCCGGTTTGCTTGACGCTCGGAGCGGGCGCCGTTAATGCTGGGAGAGACGCGGGAGGCGCCGCGAGGGGGTTGGATGACGAAGGCCTGGTGGGTGGCGGTGGTGGTGGGGCTGGTGGCCGGCTGTGCCGTGCAGGGGACGGTGCCGGGAGGGGTGGTGGTCACGCCTCCGGCGGTCGTCGTCGCGCCGCCCGTGTACCATTGGCATTGGGCGGCGTGGCCGCACGTCGACGTCGAGCATCACTACGTCGTGGAGCACGAGGACGTGTATAGGGTCGACCACCACTATTACCCGTTCTACGACCGGTTCCATGGCGAGCACGGCGAGCACAGGGGCTGGTCCAAGCACCACCACCACCACCACGACGACGACCACGACGACTGAGCCCGTCGCCCGGCGCGAACGGTCCGGTCGCGGGCGCGGCGATCAGCAGAGACCGAGCACGCTGCGCATCGGCGCGAAGCGGAAGTCGCGGAGGAGACGCCTGAGCTTCGCCTGGGTGCCGCCGAGCCCGACATAGTGGGTGCTGAAGCCCCGGCGGCCGGCGGTGCGCATCCGTGGCTGCTCGGGATCGACCTCCCAGGGGTGGACGAAGACGACGGCGGGCTGTCCCTCGCGGTTCACGCGCCGCATGCCCCATCGCATGTAGGCGTACGGGAACACCCGGAGCCAGCCTCCACCGCCAAGCGGCAGGTTGCGGCCGAGGAGCCGCGTCGTCGTGATCGGGAACTCGAGTAGCTCCCGGCCGTTCTCGCGGTGGATCACGTGTGGAAAGCGCGCCGCCGTGGGAAGGCCGTAGAGCGCGTCG
>Ga0070699_100000861_pt1 | contig 28220 bp, 27 predicted proteins | sample KBSK1503metaG_FD_65473 | JGI IMG/M metagenome (GOLD analysis project Ga0070699, IMG submission 65473) | Corn, switchgrass and miscanthus rhizosphere microbial communities from Kellogg Biological Station, Michigan, USA - KBS K1-50-3 metaG | ecosystem: Host-associated > Plants > Roots >...
AGCCCGGAGTAGGTGGTCCTCACGTTCCGGCCCACGACCAGCTCGTTCAGGCCCGGCCGGAAGAAACGGCCGTCCTTCATCTTGACGCTCGGGCGCACTTCGAGGGCCCGCGCCGACATGCCGCGCACCTGCACGTTGGCGTCCGTACCCGTCGCCTTCAGCGGGAAGGAGGCCACCACCACGACCTCGGGGCTCACCAGAGAGCCCGCGGCGGACCTCGCCACGCCCGGCCCGACCTCGAGGATCTTCAGGTGCTCGACGCTCACGCTGCTGTCCATCTCCGACGTGGCCCCCGCCCGCCGCACGATCGCGTTCTCCGGCGAGCCGGACGAGACCAGCGTCGCCTGGAAGCCGCGGGCCATGGCCAGCATGGCCACGAACACCGCCACCGTGCCCGCGATGCCCAGCACCGCCACCACCGCCGACGGCCAGCGCTCCCGCACGCTGTTCACGTTGTAGACGAGGGGGATCGCCATCGTCATACCCTCCGCAGCGCTTCCACGACGCGCAGGCGCATGGCGGAGAAGGCGGGCAGGAAGCCCGCGATCACGCCGACCAGGAGCGCCACGCCCACCCCGGTCGCGATCTGTCCGGGCGGCAGATAGAAGATGGGCAGCAAGCCGTTCGTCGGATCGCCTCGGAGCGTGAGCGCCTTGGCCAGGGCGATGCCCAGCCCCCCGCCCAGGAGGGCGACCAGCACCGACTCCGCCAGGACGAGCATCAGGACCGCCCAGTCGGGGAAGCCCACGGTCTTGAGCACCGCCAGCTCGGCGGTGCGCTCGCGCACGGCGATGGCCATCGTGTTCCCGGTGACGAGGAGCAGGGTGAAGAAGACGACCGCGCCGATGGAAAGGATCAGGAACTCGATGTTGCCCATCTGCTTCGCGAAGGACGTGGCCATTTCCTTCTCCGTTTGCGCCCTCGTCTCGTAGGGCGAGTTGGCGAAGGTTTCGTCGATGGCCTTCATCACGCGTGCCGCCTGGTCGGGGTTCTCGATGCGCAGCGTGTACCAGCCGATCATGTTCTTGTACGAGGCGGGCATCTTCTCGTTCAGGTAGTCCCAGTGGAACCAGAACTGGGTCGTGTCGTCCTGGGGCCGCGTGCCGCGATAGATGCCGTGGAGGTTGAACTCGAAGACCCCGGAAAGGTAGGTGCCCTTGATCGGGATGCGGTCCCCGATCTTCCAGTGATACTTGTCGGCGGTCAGCTTCCCGGCGATGGCGCCCGCCTTGTCCTCCCGGAAGGCCTTCCACTGGTCGTCGGGGATGACGAACTCCGGGTACATCGAGCGGTACGTCTCGGGATCGACGGCGAACTGCGCGAAGAAGTTCTTCTCGTCGATGTAGACGCCACCGAACCAGTTCGCGAACGTGACCTGCTTCACCCCCGGGATGCGGAGGATCCGGTCGCGGTAGGGCAGCGGGAGGGGCTGGATGATCGAGACCTTGTTGATCACCATCAGCCGGTCGGCCCCGGCCACGTCGATCCCCTGGCTGAAGGCCACGTTGATGGTCGCCAGGAGCCCGAACAGGAACAGGGCCACGGCGAAGGAGCCGATGGTGAGGACGGTGCGGACCTTCTTGCGGAGCAGGTTGGCGAAGATGAGGGGCAGGAACTTCATGCCCGGACCGCGCTCGGCGCGCCCTCCACGAGGACGCCCTTCTCGAGGTGGAGGACCTGTTGCGCCCGCTCGGCGGCCCGCGGATCGTGCGTGACCATGAGCACGGTCTTGCCGTGGTCGCGCACGAGCAGGTCGATGAGGTTCAGGATCTCGTCCGCGCTCTTGCGGTCCAGGTCGCCGGTGGGCTCGTCGCACAGCAGGAACGTGGCGTCGGCCACGATCGCGCGCGCGATGGCCACCCGCTGCTGCTGCCCACCGGAGAGCTGGCGCGGGTAGTGCTGCTGCCGGTCGCCGAGGCCGACCACACCGAGGACCGTCTCCACGTGCTTCCGGCGCTCCGCCTTGCCGAGGCCGGTGAGGAGCAGCGGCAGCTCGACGTTGCGGAAGGCCGTCAGCACGGGAATCAGGTTGTACATCTGGAAGATGAAGCCCACGTGGCGCGCGCGCCACGCGGTCAGCCTGCTCCCCGACAGGCGCGTGATCTCGTCCCCGGCCACGGTGATGCTCCCCGCGCTCGGGACGTCGAGCCCGCCCAGCAGGTTGAGCAGCGTCGTCTTGCCCGACCCGCTGGGGCCCATGAACGCGACGAAGTCGCCCTCGTCAACGTCGAGGTTCAGCCCCTGCAGGACGTGGATCTCCTCGCTTCCCCGCATGTACTTCTTGTCGAGATTGCGCACCTTGATGAGGCCGTTCCCATTGCCGCTGCCGAGCTTCATCCTCGTGTCCTCTTACCTTGGCTCCCAGTCTTCCGGGCGAAAACGGGAGTCTACCATCGGTCCTTGTCGGCTCGGGTCCCACTCGCCTAGAGTGGAGCGATGGCGGAGCGGGTCGAGCTGCGGGCGGGCGACGCGCTCGTCGCCATCGACGTCCAGAACGACTTCTGCCCCGGGGGCGCGCTGGCCGTCCCGCGGGGCGACGAGGTCGTCCCCGTCATCAACCGCCTCACCCCCCGGTTTCGCCACGTCGTCCTGACCCAGGACTGGCACCCCCGCGGCCACGTTTCCTTCGCCTCGTCCCACCCGGGGCACAAGCCCTTCGAGCGCATCCAGGTGTCCTATGGCGAGCAGCTCCTGTGGCCCGACCACTGCGTGCCCGGCACGCCCGGAGCCGAGCTGCACCGCGCGCTCGACACCCTCGCCGCCGATCTCGTCGTGCGCAAGGGCAGCGACCCCACGATCGATTCCTATTCGGCTCTCTACGAGAACGATCACCGTACGAGCACCGGCCTCGCCGGCTACTTGCGGGAGCGCGGCTGCCGGCGGCTGTTCCTGGCCGGCCTCGCCACCGACTTCTGCGTGCAGTACTCCGCCCTCGACGCGCGCCGCGAGGGCTTCGAGGTCTTCGTCGTGGAAGACGGGGTGCGCGGCATCGACCTCGCCGGCTCGCTGGCCGCCGCCTGGGAGGCCATGGCCGCCGCGGGAGTCCACCGGGTTCGTGAGACGGACATCCACATCGCTGAAGGAGGTACGCCATGAAGGCCGCCGTTGTTCCCGCTGCCGGCGCCCCGTGGGAGTGATGGCCGAGACTTATCCCTTGAGCGCTCCGTGAGCAGTCCGCGCGCGCCCTAGGACCGGGCGAGGCGGCGGCTCAGCTCCGCGGCGTGCGCCGGACAGAAGCGGGTGCCCTTGCGGTCCGTCTCGGCGAGCGAGTTCGAGAACCACATCACGCAGCGGGCATCGCCGCAATGGCCGAGGCCGTAGGAATGGCCGAGCTCATGAATGGCTTCGGTGGCGGCGCGGCGAGCGAGGAGCGCTGGCCCCGACTCTTCTCCCTCTGCGCGCAACCGCTGGAGCGAGAACACGGCCACGCCGCGGTTCGGGTCTCCTTCGCCGAAGACGAAATTCAGCTCGGGGACGAAGAGGTCGACGTCGGCCACGCCGAGCAGGCGGTCCCAGCCCGGCCGTCGCGCTTGCGCGAGTGCTTCGAGCAGCGCCGTAGAGAGATACTGCCGCCGGCGCCGATCGTAAGCGGCGGGAGGCAACGGCACCGCGGGCGCGATCACCACCTCGGCCCCGAACGTCTGCCGCAGCACGGGGAGCAGCCGCGACAGCTCTTCGGCGGCAACGTCGCCCACCGGAGCCACCGCGATCACGCGTCCGCCGGTCGCCTGGGCGGCCACCATGGACACGACGAACAGCACCACGCCGGCCGTCTTCAGCGTCCGCTCTGCCTCTTGCGGATGGCGACCTCGCGCGCCGCCGCCACGACCGCCGCCACCGCCGCGGCCTTGCCGGCCGTCTTCAGCACCGCCCCCGTCGTGGCCAGCGTCTTCCTCACCTTGCGCCTGATGATCGCCTTCCGGACCCTGTTCCGCACGCCCTCCGCGGCCATTCCGGCCGCCACCGCCACCGTGGCCGCCGCCCGGCCCGTGGCCTTCGCCACCTGCTTGCCGACCTTCTTCACCTTCTGCGCTTTCGTGGCCATGGCACCTCCTCCCGTCGATTATGATCAAACCGCCGCCAGCACGCTGGCCTCCAGAATGAAACCGCGCCCGGTCGGCCGCGTGTCCCTGCTCGCCCTGGGCGTGAACGGCATCGTCGGGGTGGGCATCTTCTTCGTGCCCGCCGACCTCGCCCGGCGCGCGCCCGGGATGGGAAGCGTCGTCGTCTTCGCCGCGACCGCGCTGGCGCTGTCCCCCGTCGCGTTCTGTTACGCCGTCCTCGGCCGGCGCTACCACACCGACGGCGGGCCCGTCGTCTACGCGCGGGCCGCGTTCGGCGAGCTGGCCTCGTTCCTGGTCGGTTGGGTCACCTACGTGAGCGCCGTCGCGAGCGCCGCCGCCGTGACGTCAGGGTTGACCGGCGCGCTTCTGCCGGCAGCTTCGCCCGCCGTGCGCGGCTTCTCGGCGGCAGCGCTGGCCAGCCTGCTGGCCGCCGTGGCGGCGACGGGCATCGTGGTCTCCGCCCGCGCATGGACGACGCTGACCGCGCTGAAGCTGCTTCCCCTCGCCGCGCTCGCCGCGTTCGCGGTCGGCTTCATGCTCGCCCCGGCACCGGCGGCGGCCCCTGCGTTCGCGGGGCCCTCCGCTGCATGGCTCGGGGCGGGCCTCGTGGCCATGTTCGCTCTGCAGGGCTTCGAGATCGTGCCCGTGATCGCCGGCCACGTCCGGTCGCCGGCGCGGGCCATACCCCTGGCCACCATCGGCTCGCTGGCCCTGGCCGCCACCCTCTACGTGGTTCTCCAGACGGCCTGCGTGCGCGCGCTGCCGGATCTGGCGGCGTCCCACGCTCCCCTCGCGGATGCGGCCGCCGCCCTCGGCGGCCCGCTCCTCTACCGCGCGGTCGCCGCCGGCACCACGGTCTCGGCCCTCGGCATCGCCTTCGCGATGATGGTGACGACTCCGCACTACCTGTCGGCCCTCGCCGAAGGGGGCCGCCTGGCCCTGGGGCTCGAGACCATGAACGCGCGCGGCGTTCCGTCGCGGGCGTTGCTGGTGACGTGGGCCCTCGTCGTGCTGCTCCTGCAATCGGGGAGCCGCGCCGAGCTGTTCGCGCTGTCGAGCGCGGCCGTGCTCATGCAGTACGGCGTCACCGCGGCTTCGCTCGCCATCCTGGCCCGCCGCGGGGAGCGGGGGCTGTCGCCCCGGCATGCCCTTCTCGCCCTGCCCGCGCTCGCGGTGGCCTTCGCGCTCGGCGCCGGCGCCAGCCGCCGCGAGGCGGTGGTCACGGCGGCGGCGGTGCTCCTCGGGCTCGGGCTGCGATGGGCGGCGGGGCGCCGTGTCCGCGCCGGCTGAGCTATTCCTTCACTCGGTCGAAGAACTCCTTCTGGAGAGCGGGCGCGGACTGGTCGGCCTTGACCGCTTTCAAAGCGCGCACGAGCGCGTCGATCCGGGCCTCCGTGAGCACGCGCCCCAGCTCCGCGGTGGCCTTGCCGCCCTCACCCGCGTAGTGGTTGGGGTAGCCGGCGTACCACCAGATCGCCGTGTAGAGGTCGGGCAGCACGAGCCGTTGCTGGTTCGCCCCCGACTCCGCCGTGGCCCGGTCCATCTGCACGAGGTCCGGACGCAGATAGAGCAGGGTCGAGGTCTCCCTCTCCCCCGCATGCTGGTCACCGGCGGGGTCGGACCTGCGCAGCCTCTTCACCTGCTCGTCCACGGCGGGGTCGGGCGCAGGATCGAAGAAGTAGACGACGTAGTCGTGCCGCTGGGCGAGCTGCGACTGCACGAAGAAACGCAGCAGGTTGGGGTTGCCGCCGTGGCCGTTCACGATGACGATCTTCTTGAAGCCGTTGCGGCCGATCTCCTCGCAGGTCGACTCGAGCATCTCCAGGACGAGCCGCGGCGGCAGCGCGAAGGTGCCCGGCTGGTGGCGCGCCTCGTAGATCTGCCCGTAGAAATAGTCGGGGAAGACGACCGCGTACTCCCTCTTCGTCGCCCGCGCCGCCCACTCGCGCACGTGGATGAGGTCCGAGCCGATGGGAGCGTGGGGCCCGTGCTTCTCGAGGATGCCGATGGGCAGGATGCAGGTCGCGGCCGAGCGCTCCATCGCCTTCGGCCAATCGCTGGCCGTCAGCTCGTCCCAGCGGGACGGCAGGTCCTGAGCGATGGCGGCGCTCGCAACGGCGGCGATGGCGAGGGCGAGCGGCGTGAGCGGCGGCTTCGCGGGGTGCATGAGGGCTCCTCCTTCGTTCCGCTGCGCTCCCGGTCCGACGGCGAAAACGCTCTCATGGCCGCCGGCCGCCGTCAACCCGCCGCGACAAGAGGGCGTAGCGGTACCCCCGGCGGACCAGGAGCACGATGCTCGCCTCGTCGAGGCTCGTCACGTCGAGCAGCGCCGCCGCCGGCCGCTCCTTCCTCGTGAAGACGAGAAGGTCCAGGCGGTACCCCGCCGCCTCGTACTTCTCGCGCGGGAGGCCGAAGCGCAGGTCGAGGCGGGGGTCGATCCAGTCCGCGAGCAGATCCGGCCGGCGGGAGAGCACGTAGTCCGGGTCGTACTTGTTGTGGCCGGCCTCGAAGTAGCGCGCCGGCAGGTGGGCGATGTGCTCGTCGTTCAGCCCGAGCATGTCCACCGCCGGCAGACCGGAGTAGAACGGGATCTTGCCCGCCGCATCGACGGCGAGCAGACGCCCGGAGTAGCGATCCTGCGCGAGATGCCGCCCCAGCGTCACCCAGCGGTCGTAGCGGTCGAGCGTGTAGCCGAAGCGGGTGTCGATCGCGAGCGGAAGGAGCTGGAAGAACGCGGTTACCGCGCCGATCGCCATCGCGGACCGGCCACGCCGCGCGAAGAGGGCAGGATCAAGGAGGAGGAGGAGGCCGATCGGGAAGAGGACCAGCAGCATGCGCTCGGCGAAGACGTCACCGCCGACGTAGATCCAGTACGCCAGCCAGCCAAGCCCGAGGACGAGCTCGAATCGCATACGCGGGGCGCGGGCGGCCCCCGGCCGCACGCCGGCCGCGGCGGCGACCAGCAACGCCGCGAGGTGCGGCACGAGTCCCGCGTGGAGCGAGATCGAGAGCAGTTGCAGCGTGCCCTGCAGGAACCGCTCGCCGATCGGGCCGGAGACCTTCGCGTAGTAGGTGTTCGGCCACGGGTACCCGTAGTACGCGAGACGCCCGCCGATGAGGGCGGCCAGCGTCACGCCGAGCGCCGCGCCGGCCGCGGAGGCCTCGCGCTTCCGGCCGATGGCGAGGAGGTAGAGCACGGCCAGGACGGGGACGACGAACCCGTCGGCCCGGGCCAGCACCGACAGGGCCACCACCGCGGCCAGCCCCGCCGGGCGCACCGGTTCGCCGCGCGCCGAATGGTCGGCGAGCATCCACACCGCGATCTGCAGCAGCAAGAAGAGCGGCGTCTCCATGCCCGAGGCCGTCCACAGCCACACCGCCGGGCACAGGCCGAACAGCAGGCTGGCCAGGCCGGCGCGCGGCGGATCCAGCCGGCGCGCGGCGAGGCGCGAGAACAGGGCCCAGGCTCCCGCCGCGAAGAGGAGGTTCAGCGCCACCGAGATGGGATAGATCGCCTCGGGGCCGGCCACGCGACAAAACGGGGCGAGCAGCAGCACGTAGAGCAGGTTCGAATACCCCTCGACGCGCTCGCCGGGAGTGAAGACGAGCCCGTGGCCGCCGGCGAGGTTCTGCGCATAGCGGTAGGAGATGTAGGCGTCGTCGCTGCCGCGCGCGTGGCCGGAAAGGTCGTCCTGGAAGTAGCCGGTGCGGGCGTGAAGCAGGGCGCCGGCGAGCAGGACCGCCAGGCCCAGAGGGCGGCCGAGAGACGCGAGCCGGGAGGCTATCGTTTCTGCCCCGCGCGCAGGCGGCGTGCGATCCAGGCCGTGCGGTAGGCCGCGGTGGCCAGGCTGGCCGCGGCGATGACGCCCAGGACCCACAGGGACACGAACCCCGCCGGCTGGCCGAGGCGGGCCGACAGCGGGCGATCGACGAAGCAGGCCGCGCACAGGAGGACGAGGCGCTCGCCCCGCTGCATCAGACCCTCCTTGCACAGCACCCCCACCACCTCTCCCCGCGCGCGCGCGTAGCTCACGAGGAGCGAGCCGGAAAGCGCGGCCGATGCCAGGAGCGGACCGTGGGGGAATCCCCGCAACGCGAAGACGAAGCCGAGCAGGGCGAAGACCTCCACGAAGCGGTCGAGCGTGCTGTCGATGAACTTCCCGTAGGGCGAGTCCATCTTCATCTTCCGCGCGAGGCGCCCGTCCAGGATGTCGCAGACGCCGCCGAGCAGGATCGCCGCCCCGCCGAGCTCGAGGTGCCCGAGCGCGATCAGCGCTCCGCTCAGCCCGCCGAGGACGAGGCCGGCGAAATTGAAGAGGTCCGGCCGGAGTCGGAGCCGGAGGGCCAGACGCTCGACCGGGGAGATGAGCCACATGAACCAGTGGAGGAGGAAGTCGCCCGCACCGAGGAGGAACGTCGCGCCCTTGCGCCGCGCGTCAGCGTCCGGACCGCCTCCGCGCAGGGCGTAGATCGGCAGCGTGGCGAGGGCCAGGCCCACCGCGGCGAGGAGCACGATCCGCGCGCCGCTCACCCGGCCGTCACCGGTCCTTGTGCCGGAGGTAGCGGAACACCCGGGGCCACAGGAATACGAGCGGCAGCCGGCGCTCGCGGGCCGTGAGCACGATCTCCTGGCCCGTGTGGCGCTCGGCCTTGCGCAGGATGTAATCCAGCCAGCCTTCGAAGGTCACCACGTGCTTGGCCCAGCGCGCGGTCGCCCGCACGCGCGACCACGCGAAATACCCGGCGAGCCGGCGGCGCTCGCCGGCCAGGGCCGGGCGGGCGAGGGCATACGTCCCGGGTGCCGTCTCCACGAGCTCTCCCTCGCGCGCGAGGCCGCGCAGGAGGACGGAATACACGGGCCGCATCCGCTCCTGCTGCGCCGCCCACAACGTCTCGATGCGGCGAGCCACCGGCTCCGGGCGGATCTCCGCGCCGTACGACACGCGGAGCAGCGTACGGCAGTACTCGTCCGCCGTGAAGCGCTCCGGCAGCCACGGCCGCACCCACGTCACCGTGAGCCGGCACGCCTCCACGAGCGCGTCGAGGACCGCCTCGCGGTCCGACTCGTCGGCCTGCAGGATGGCTACGGGCTGGAAGAGGCGCCCGAGGATGAAGTGGTCGCGGCGCCGCGCGGACACCTCGCGACGCAGGTCCGACAGCGACACGACCGCGCACTTGGTCCGAAGCGCCGCGCCCTCCGGTCCCGACAGCTCCAGAGAGACCTGGCTCGGGGTCAGCAGTGAATTCAGGACGGCGAGCAGCCGCGCCGGCCGGTGAGAAGCGCCCGCCCGCCGCAGGGCGCGATAGAACGGAGCGTAGCCGCGGGTGACGACGAAGAAATCCCACGCGCTGTGGGGATCGGGCCCGGCCTGCGTCTGGCGCGAGCCGAAGAAGAGCACCGCCGCCACCGCGTCTCCCCCGAGAGCCTTGACGGCCCGGGCGGCGGCGAACGCCTCGGGCACGGAGCCCGAGGCACCCGACCGGGCGGCCACCGCCGCCCGCAGCTCTTCAGGGGCGCCCATCCCTCCCTCGCATCGCGTGCAGGTGGGCCACCATCTTCTCCCTCACCTCGTCGACGAACGCGGCCGCGCGGTCCGCCTGCGGAGGCGGGAACGGGCCGAGGACCTCCGTGCGGCCGTCGATCTTGTGGATATTGAACACGAAATCGACGAGCCGGCGGCAGGTCCAGAACCCGTCGGACACCACCGCGTACACCGGCACCGGCCGCTCGCGGAGCATCAATTGCGCGCCCGCCGAGTGGAACGGGCCGATCTCGCCGTCGCGGGTCCGGTGGCCCTCGGGGAAGATCGCGATCCCGTGGTCCTGGCGCCGGGCCGCGTCCGCCAGGGTGGCCAGGGTCGCGCGCCGCTCCGAGGGCTCGATGATCGGGCAACCGAGAAGCCGCTGACAGAACGCGATCGTGGGGACGAAGCGGCCGTAGCGGCGCCGCGACACGAACCAGGGGACGTAGGGCCAGCCGATCAGGCAGAGCGTCAGGATGTCGACGAGGCTCTGGTGGTTCATGATGATCAGGACCGGCCCGTCGGTCGGCACCAGGCTGGTGCGCGCCGCGCGTGCCCCCCCCACGCCCAGCAGCGCGAAGATCACGCGGGCCATCACGCGCATGTAGGCGGAGACGAGGGCGCGCCGCCGGCGGGGGAACAGCGCCGAGGCGGGCCAGAGGACGAGGCGCTGGTAGATCCCACCCAGGCCGATCCAGACCAGGACCGACGCGACGGCCACCGCGCTGCGCACGGGGGCCACCACCCGGTTTCTCACGGCGGCGGGGCCAGGACCTCGAGGGCGCGCGGAACGCACTCGATGCGGAGGTCGGCCGCGACGGCCTGGTTCCACTCGCCGTCGGTCTCGTACGCGGGAGGCCGCTCGAAGCGCAACTGGAACGAGCGCGCGCGCCTCACCGCCACTTCCGCGGTCCCGACGTGGGTGCCGCGCAGGAGCCGAACGAGGGTCTGCAGGCGACGCAGCACCCCCATGTTCGCGAACGCGCTCGCGTCGAGCGCGCCGTCCGCGAGATCCGCGTCCGGCGCGATGCGGAACCCGCCCCCGAAGACCCGCGCGTTCGCCACCACCAGCATCAGCAGATCCCGCCGCACGGGCGGCTCGCCCTCGGCCGCCATCTCCAGGGGAAAGCCCGGGAAACGGTGGATCTGCCGAAGGGCACAATACAGATAGAGCGCGCCGCCGCCCAGCCAGCGCACCTTCCACGAATCCTCGATCACCGCGATGTCGTAGCCGAAGCCGGCCACGTTGAGGAAGTAGCGGTCGTCGGGGAGGACGCGGCCCGCGTCGATGGTGCGCGTGTGGCCGGCGAGGATGATGCGGGCGCACGCCGCCACGTCGCCGCCGGGAATGCCGAGCGACTTGGCGAGATCGCATCCGGTGCCCGCGGGGACGAGGCCGAGGCGCACCGGCCGCCCGGACCGGATGAGCGCGCTGCCGACGTTGCCCCAGGTCCCGTCGCCGCCCACCGCGACCACGGTGCGGAAGCCGCGGGCGACGGCGGCCCGCGCCAGCTCCGCCTCCTCTCCCGCGCGGCTCGTCTGGGCATGCTCCGCCGACGCGCCGCCCGCGGACAGGGCGGCGAGCACCGGCCGCACGAGCCGGGCGCCCCGGCCCTTGCCGGATTGCGGATTGAAGACGACGTAGAGCGGCTCGGCCAAGGCAGACGGCGGAGCGGCGTCAGGCCGTCTCGAGCTGGACCAGGGGTTGGAAGGTCTGGGCGCCGTTGCGCATCCAGATCTCGCGGAAGGGCACGTCGTACACCTCGGAGACGACGAGGTTCTTGTTGAAGGCGTGCTCGTGGAGGCGCACGCGGCCGGTCTCCTCCTCGTGCTCGCTCTGCTCTCCCTCCATGGTGATGTTGGCCAGGTAGCTCTTGTCGCCGTCCCGCATGAAGGACTGGTACAGGTGCGACACCGGGCTCCAGGAGTAGTCGCCGATCGTCATCTCCGCCACCGGGGCCCCGTCCGCGGCCACCTTGGCGCTCAGGCGGTTGCCCTGCGGCTCGAAGCGGATATCGACGTCCTCCATCCAGTGGGGCAGGTGCCAGCGCTCGATGGCGTGCTCGCGGGCGGCCCGGGTGGTGGTGGCCACGAGGTACGGGTAGAACGCCGATTTCGGCAGGCGCTCGCCCGGCTTCACGAGCGGGACCACGATCACCGACATCACGACCTCGCCGTACGCCCCGACCTCGCTCTCCGTGAAGTCGAAGGCGGTCATGGAGAAGATGCTGGTGCCGTGGTGGAGCTCGACCGGCTCCAGGCCCGCGGGCAGGATGCGGCGGGCGTTGTCGGTCGGGAACTCGAAGAAGCCGCTGATCGCGTTGCGGTAGCCGTAACGCGTCAGCGACATATCCCTTCTTCCCGCAGCACGCTCGCGATGACCTGCACCGCCCGCTCGAGATCGTCCTCGGTGTGCGCGGCGGAGACCGAGATGCGGAGGCGCGACTTGTGCTTGGGCACCGCGGGATAGGTCACCGGCTGCAGGTACAGGCCGCGGTCCTGGATCTTCTCCGCCACGGCGAAGACCTTGGCGTCGTTGTTGACGAGGACGGGCATGACCTGGGACGTGGACTTGCCGATGTCGATGCCCTCTTCCGCGAACCGGCGACGCATGTAGGCGACGTTGCTCCACAGCTTCGCCCGCAGCTCGGGCTCTCGCTCCACGATGGCCAGGCCCGCGCGCAGGCCGGCCACGAGCGGCGGGGCCAGGTTGCACGAGAAGAAGCGCGAGCGGCCGAAGGCATTGACGTAGTCGATGAGGTCGCGCCCTCCGCACACGAAGCCCCCCTGTCCGCCCAGGCTCTTGGAGAACGTCCCGAGATGGAAGTCGACTTCCTGGTCGAGGCCGAAGTGCTCGGTCACGCCGCGGCCGTTGGCCCCGAAGAGGAACGTCGAGTGCGCCTCGTCGATCAGGATGCGCGCCCCGTGCCTCTTGGCGACGTCGACGATCTCGGGCAGCACGCACACGTCGCCGTCCATGGAGTACACGCCCTCCACCACGACGAGCTTCTTGCCCCGCACGCCGCCCAGCTTCCGCTCCAGGTCGAGGGGGTTGTTGTGGCGGAAGAAGACGGTCTTCGACTTCGCGAGGATGGCCCCGTCGACGATCGACGCGTGGGAGTACTGATCGCAGAAGATGGTGTCGCCCGCGCGCATGATGCTCGAGATGAACCCGACGTTCGCGCTGTAGCCCGTGGGGAACAGTATGGCCGCGTCCTTCGCCTTGAACGAGGCCACCTCGCGCGCCAGGTCCTCGTGGATGTCGAAGGTGCCGGAGAGGATCGGCGAGCCCGAGGCGCCCAGGCCGTACTTCTGCACCGCTTCGATCGCGGCCCGCTTCACCTCGTCGCGGTAGGAGATGCCGAGGTAGTTGTACGAGGCGAGGTTCAGGAGGTCGTGGACGGCGCCCGTCTTGCCGTTGCGGACCCGGACGTGGGTCGCGGGGGCCGAGGACAGCGGCTCGCTGTAGAGGTAGTAGCCGTTCGGCTTGGCCTCCTGGTACCACTCGCGGAACGGTCCGAGAAGGTTGATCGGGTCGTCGCCAGCGCCGTAGTAGAAGTTACTGTAGTCGTAGTCGCTGAAAACCGACTTGCGTTCTTCCCGTTTGTGGGCCGCCTCCATGATTTGCCTCTCCGTTCGCCCGCATCGAGCGGGGAGTCCACGACCAGACCCTTGGGGTAAGCGCCTATGATAACAGCACTCCTACCGGTTTTCCTCCCGCGGGCGGAATAGTTCCCCTGCCACCCGCCGCACGACGGCGCGGGGGACGAGGGACTGCGCCCGCAGCAGCATCCGATCGCGCCAGCCCGGGATCACCCGCAGCCTTCCCTTCGCGAGCGCGTCCAGCGAGCGCTCGGCGACGTCCTCGGCCCGCATGACGGGCGTGCGCGTGAACGGCACCCGGTCGGTGCCCGCCACGTGATGGAACTCGCTCTCGGTGAGGCCGGGACAGAGAGCCTGCACCACCACCCCCGTCCCCTGGAGCTCGCCGGCCAGGGACTCGGTGAACGAGAGCGCGAACGCCTTGCTCGCCGCGTACACGGCGAAGAACGGCACGGGCTGGAAGGCCGACGTGGACACGACGTTGATCACTCCCCCGCTCTTGCGCGCGATCATGCCGGGCAGGAAGCGGCGGGTCAGCTCCACCACGGCGCGCGCGTCGAGGTCGATCATCGCGAGGAGCCGGTCCAGCGGCAGCTCGTGAAAGCGACCGGTCAGGCCGACGCCCGCGTTGTTGACGAGGAGGTCCACCTCCACACCCCGCCGGGCCAGCTCCGCCTCCAGCGCCGCGCCGGCGTCCGGCCGCGCGAGGTCGAGGGCGACGACGTCGGCCTTTTCGTTGCCGCCCAATTCCTGGGCGAGCGCCGACAGCCGGTCGGCCCGCCGGGCGACGAGGACGAGGCGGGCGCCGCGCCGGGCGAGGGCCCGGGCGAAGGCCGCGCCGATCCCGCTGGAGGCTCCGGTGACGAGGGCGCGCCGCTCGGCCAAGCTCAGTTGGCCAGGGCGCGACCGCGGGCGGGGGACGTCCCGGGCACCGCCGCCGGCGCATCCACCCCGAGGGCGCGGGTCGGCACGGCTTTCTGCGGGGAGCGCCAGTTGTCGAAGAGCGCCACCCTCTGCACGCAGTTCACCGTGCAGTAGGGGGCGCACCCCTTGGGCGTGTCGTACTCCCGCCGCAGGTCCTCCCGCGTGTACTGCGCGAGAGGGATGCCCGGCGCGCCGCGCTGCTGCGAGCAGTAGTGGACGAGCCCTCCCTCGTCCACGTAGAGATAGCGCGCCCCGGCGCGGCACCGCCACTGGTTGGGCCGGCCGTGGGCGAGGTTGTCCTGGAAGAGGCGGTTGACCCTGGTGTCGCCGCGGCTCCCCATGCCCTGCAGCTCGCGGTACACGCCCATCTGCCGCTCGTCGAGCGACCGCAGCTGGCCCCGGCCGTCGTGGATGATCCCCACCGTGCTCGTGAAGCCCAGCTCGCGGGCGCGGCGGGCCACCGCCAGCGCGTCTTCCGGGACCTTGATGCCGCCCCCGACCACGGAGTTGACGTTCACGTTGAACTCGGCCAGCTCGGCCAGCCACTTCAACCTGGGCTCGAGCAGCCGCAGGCTCTTCATCGACACCTCGTCCGGCTCGACGTTGTCGATGCTGATCTGCAGATAGTCGAGTCCGGCGGCGTTCAGCCGGCGGATGCGCTCGGGGGAGAGGTAGTAGCCGTTGGTGATGACCGACGAGACCATCCCCCGTCGCCGCATGTGCGCGATCATGACGTCGAGGCCGGGATGCATGAGCGGCTCTCCCCCGCTCACCGTGATCATGGACGTCCCGAGGTCGGCGAGCTTGTCCAGCCAGGCCAGCATCGCCTCGACGGGCACGGGCTTCGAAGTGGTGTCGTACTCGTTGCAGTAGGCGCACGCCAGGTTGCAGCGGCGCATCGGCACGATCTGGGCGAGGATGGGATGGCGCTGGTCGACGATGGCCCAGATGGCCTTGGCCACCACCCTCATCAGCCGGTGCGCCCGCGTGATGAACCTGTGCATGCGGTGAGAGCCCCCTGGGACCGATTCGTTGAAAATCGGCCGATGATATCATCGGTCGTTCCGTCAACGGGGAATTCATGGCCAACCTCGCCGCCGCGAACGTGATGCACCGCAAGACGCGGACCGCGGTGTCGGTCCTGGCGGTGGCGGTCGAGGTGGCGATGGTGATGCTCCTCGTGGGGATGGCCAACGGGACGCTGGGGGACATCGCCGAGCGGCTGCAGAACGTGGGGGCGGACGTGCTCTTCCAGCCCCCCGACGCGTCCCTGATCCTCGGCGCGACGAGCGCCGTCATGCCCATGCCGTACATCGACCTCATCAAGCAGGTGGACGGGGTCAAGGAGGTCACGCCGGTCCTCAACTGGCTGGTGGCGAAGATCAAGGGCGAGTCGCGGGCGGTCAACCTGTGGGCCATCGACTACCCGACCTACGCCCGCATCTCGGGCGGGTTCGACCTCGTCGAGGGGCGCCCGCTCTCCCAGCCCTACGACCTCGTGATGGACACCGTTCTCGCCGAGGCCACGGCCATGCGCGTCGGCGACATGCTGCCGATGCTGAACCACGAGTTCCGTCTGGCCGGCATCACGCGCGCGGGGGCCGGCGGGCGGCTCTACGCGCGCATCGAGGACGTGCAGGACGCGATCGGCACGCCCGACAAGGCCTCGTTCTTCCTGATCAAGGGCCGGTCGGCGAGCGAGGCGGACAAGCTGGCCAAGGCGCTGCAGCAGAAGTTCAAGGGCCACAAGATCACGCCGATCGCCCAGGTTTCGAAGGTCATGCAGGACAACGCGGTGGGCCTGCAGCAGTTCAAGGAGGCGCTCACCGGCATGGCGGTCGTCATCTCGTTCCTCGTGGTGCTGCTCGCGATGTACACGACGATCATCGAGCGCACGCGCGAGATCGGCATCCTGCGCGCGATCGGCGCCAGCCAGGGCAAGGTCGTCCAGCTCGTCATCGGCGAGAGCTTCCTCATCTGTCTCGCCGGCGTGGTGGTGGGCATCATCCTCGCCATCGCCGGCCGGTGGGGCCTGCCCCGCGCCTTCCCCACGCTGTCGATCGAGCTGAGCCGCGAGTGGGCGCTCATCGCCTCGTCCCTCGGCATCACGGGCGGCCTGCTTGGCTCGCTCTACCCCGCCCTGAAAGCCGCGCGCATGGACCCCGTGCAGGCCCTGAACTTCGAATGAGCAAGGGGCGGTGCGGCGCGCCCCCTTGAACCCCCGCTCGCTGCGCGGGAGTGAATCCCGCTTCGCTCGCAGCTTCAACTGATTGCCTCTTCGTTGACGCTCTGAGCTGTTCCCGCTACACTGGCGCTCTTTTTTTGACGGCGTAGGAGTACATGGGACTGCTGGCGAAGGTCGTGGAGCGCGTCTCGGATCACCCGGTTCTGTTCATCTTCTGCCGGAGCCTCCTCGAGAACGACTTCAAGGCGATCCGCGCCGTGATCCGCCGCGACCTGCGCGTGGGCCAGGGGCTGCGCACCCTCGACCTCGGCTGCGGCCCCGGCGCCTTCGCCGACCTCTTCGACGGCGACGACTACGTGGGCGCCGACCTCAACCCCCGCTACATCGATCACGCCCGCCGCCACCGTCCCGGCACCTTCCTCGTGAGCGACGCCCGGAAGGTGGACCTGCCCGATGGCCGCTTCGACCAGGTCCTCATCTTCGGCCTGCTCCACCACCTCTCGGACCCCGACGCGCGCGGGGTGCTCGCCGAGGCTCGCCGCCTCCTCGTTCCCGGAGGCCGGATCCTGGCCATCGAAGACATCCCCGCCATCTCCAAGCTCAACCTGATCGGGCACCTCATCCACAACATCGAGAACGGCGAGTACATCCGCCCGCCCGACGAGTACCGCAAGCTCTATGCCGAGAAGGCCTCGATCGAGCGCGAGGAGGTCCTGCAGAGCGGGATCTGCGATTACTACGCCGCGGTGCTGGTGAAGTAGGCCTCGTGGCCGTCAGGGCGCGCACCGCGGCGGCCTTTCTGCTCGCCCTCGCGGCGTGGTGGAGCCCCGAGGTGGCCGTCCGTCATGGGGGACCCGTCCTCCTCGACCTCGGCCCCAACGACGCCGACTACGTTGGTGGCTTCCGCGAGGACTGGGAGCGCGATGGGCTGACGCGCTTCCACTGGGCAGGTCTCGTCGCCGAGTTCCGGCTGCCGCTTCGGGTGATCGGCGACGGGCACGTCCTGCGCATGCGCGTTCGCCGCCATTTCATTGAGCCATCTCATGTTAGGCTGACCGTGGAAGGCCGGACGGCGGCCCTTTTCGACATCCAGGCCGACACGAAGCTCCCATACCGCACGCTCGAGTTCGCGCTCCCGAACCTCGAGGGACGAGGCCCCTTCGTGCTCAGCCTCCAGGCCGCGTCCGAGAACCCCAGCCCGTGGTCGCTCGCCTTCGACTGGCTCGAGATCGAGCAGCGACGGCCGGACGCGCGGTTCGCCCTCCTCGCCTCGACGCGGCTCTTCGTGCTGATCGCGGTGCTGGTGGCGCTGCTCGCTCCATCGCTTTCCGGCGTCGATCTGCGCGGGGCCGCGGCGCACGCCGTGGCGGTCCTCGGCGCGGCGAGCTGGGGCTTGCACCACGATCCCCTGGCCGCCGAAAGGATCCTGCGCGAGGGAATCGCCGCGTACGCCGCGGCGGGAGTGCTCGCGCTCGTCCTCGTGCGCTGGCCCCGCGCCCGCCGCGTCCTCGGCATCTCCGCACCCTGGGTGGCCGGCGGCCTCGTCCTGCTCGTGCTCGTCGCCCTCGGCCTGCGCCTGGCAATCCTCCTGCACCCGCGGTTCTACTACCCGGACGTGCGGGTGCACGCGCAGTTCGCATGGGAGCTCGGACGGCGCGGCCTTTTCACCTTCCTCCGCCGCTTCACCGAGAACCAGTATCGCTACAGCCTCGGCCTGCAGCTCGAGAACGGGCACTGGTACGCCTTTCCCTATCCGCCCGTGTTCTACGTGCTCTGCTGGCCGCTCGTGCGTGCCGGCTTTCGGCCCGAGGTCGCCGTGTCGCTCGTCGCCGCCGTCGTCAATAGCCTCGAGGCGATTCTCGTCTTCGGCATCGCGCGGCGGCTGGAGCGCCCGGAGGGACTCTGCCTCGGCGCCGCGGCCGCGGTTCCCGTTCTTCCCCTCTTCATCGCGCGGCTGAGTCTGGCCTACTTTCCCGCGCTCGTCGGGCATGGCGTCGACGCGCTCGTGATCCTGTACCTCGTCGCTCATCTGGACCAGCTGCATCGTCGGCGCATCGTGCTCGCGCTCGGCGCGCTGCTCGCCGCCGCGCTGCTGACCTACACGCAGTCGCTGCTCAACTTCGCCGTGCTGCTGCCGCTCTTCCTGGGGCTGCAGCTCGCCTTCGATCGCACGCGGGAAGGCCGGCGGCGCCAGCTCGGCCTCGCCGCGGCCGGCGCGCTCGGCGCCGCGCTGTCCCTGGCGCTCTTCTACGGCCGCTACGTGCCGATCCTCTTCGACATGCGCCGCGGGATCCCGATGGCCGAGGAGCGCGTGCTCCTCGACAAGCAGGAGCAGCAGGCGCGGCAGGCCGCGCTGGCGGGAGAGCCGCCCGCCGCGCCCGATGAGCCGGAGGATCCCTACACCGGGCCCAACGCGGACCTGCTGCGCGGCCTGCGCAAGGCCGGATGGCGGCTCTACGTGTTCTACGGTCTCTATTCGCCGGTCGTGGTGGCGGGAGTGCTGCTCGCCTGGCGGCGCACGGCGGGGCCGGACGCGGCGCGGTTCGTTGCCGCGTGGGCGTTCACGTACCTCGTGCTGAACCTCGCTTCGGGAGCGCTGCCGGGCCCGAACCTCGTCCGCTACAACAAGGACCTCGAGGTCATCGCGCCGCTGTGCTGCCTGGGACTTGCATCGGTGGGCGCGTGGTTCTGGTCGCGCACGAGAGCGGGCGCGCTCGCCTACGGCACGGCGTTCTGGATCTTCGGTCTGCTCCGCGCCCGCGGCTACTTCCTCGAGAAGCTGTTCCTCGAACGGTAGCTGCGAGCGAAGCGCGGTTCATTCGCGCGCTGCGAGCGGGGGTTCACGGGGGCGCGCCGCAGCGCCCCCTTGCTCACTTGATGCTACGGAGGTCGTCGAGCGTTTGCAGCAGCGCGTTCACGAGCTCGTCGCGTTCGACCACGCTGCGCTTGAAGTGAAGCGTGAGCGTGAAGCTCCTGTCCCGCGGCTGGTGGCGGAACACGTAGCTGCGCGGGCGGCCGCGCGCCTTCTTCGATTCCTTCGCGATGCGCCGCGCGTCGTGGCGGGTGGGTGTGCCCTCGCGCTGCATGCGCTCGAGCATCGCGATCATTTTTTCCGCCTCCGACTGTCTGACGATCTGCAGCAGCAACGACTTCGCGTGAATGTCGGCACGCCGACATCGATCGCGCACTTCCTCCGGCATCGCCGCGAGCGACAGCGTCTCCGTGATCGACGTGCGGCTCTTGCCGAGCCGCTCCGCCATCTTCTCGTGCGTGTAGCCGTACGCTTCGGCCAGCGTCTTCAGGCCGTCGGCCTCCTCGAACGCGCTGAGGTCCTTGCGCTGCAGGTTCTCGATCAGCGCGATCTCCATCGTCTCCGCGTCGGAGCTGTCGCGCACGATGCACGGGATCTCCACGAGTCCCGCTTCGACGGCCGCGCGGTAGCGCCGCTCACCGGCGATGATCTGGAAGCGGCTGCCCACCGGGCGCACGAGGATCGGCTCGAGGATCCCCTTCTCGCGCACGGAGGCGATCAGCTCGCTGAGGTCTCCCATCACGTGCCGCGGCTGCTGCGGGTTCGGCGTGATGTCCTCGATGGGCACGAGCTGTCCCACGGGGAGCCCGCTCGGCCGCCCGAGCTGGTCGACGAAGTGAGGGTCGTGCCGCATGCGCACGGTCTCGGGCAGTCCGAAGCGTCGGGGTCGGGGGCTAGACACGTTCGATGACCTCCTCGCAGAGGCGGTAGTACTCGTAGGCGCCGCTCGACTGGGGGGCGAACGAGAAGATGCTCTCCTTGTGGGCCGGGCTCTCCTCGAGGCGGATGCTCTTCGTGATCGTCGTGCGGAAGACGCGGTTGCCGAAGACTTCGGCGATCGCCTTGCGGACGTCCTTCGAGAGCGTCGTCCGCTTGTCGTGGAGCGTGATCACCGCCCCCAGCAGCTTGAGGTTGGGATTTGGACGGGCACGGATCTTCTCGACCGTCTCCAGCAGGTCGTCGGTGCCTTCGAGGGCGAAGTAGCTCGACTGCACCGGGATCATCAGGTGCGTCGCCGCCACGAGCGCGTTGACCGTGATGAGGCCGAGCGCGGGCGGCGTGTCGACCACGACGAACTGATACTTGTCCTTGATCACGTCGAGGCGGTCCTTGAGCCGGAAGTGGGCATCGATCTCCCCCACCATCTGCGACTCGAGCTTGGCGAGGGCGATGCGAGCCGGCGCGACGTCGAGGTTGGGAACCTTCGAAGGCAGGATGACGTCGGGCATCGTCGCCGCACCGTTGGCGAGGACGTCGTACATCGACCGCGGCAGCTCGCGAATGTCGAGGTAGCTCATCGACGAGTTGGCCTGCGGGTCGAGGTCGACGAGCAGCGTCTTCTTCTTGCGCATGGCCAGCGCGGCCGCGAGGTTGATCGCGGTCGTGGTCTTTCCGACGCCGCCCTTCTGGTTCGCGATGGCGATGACGATCATTGGCCGCCTGCAGGAAGCACGGCCATCTTAGGTAAGCCTCCGGCCGCGGTCAAGCGAAATCCGAAGGGGTTGGGGTGGGGGGGGCCCCCGGGGGCTACATCTTGTATTTGCCGAGCTCTTCGTCCGACAGGCCCTCGAGCCACTTCTGGAGGCGCCCGAGGTCCATGGACTCCTTGCCGGACTCGACGCTGCGAGCGTTCTGGATGACAGTCTCCTCGACGAAGATCGGGGACTGCGTGCGCAGCGCGAGGGCGATCGCATCGGAGGGACGGGCATCCACGGCGAGGGCCTGGTCACCCACGGTGATGTGGATGGTCGCGTAGAAGGTGTTCTCCTTGAGCGCGCAGACCACGATGCGCTGCACGTGGGCGTGCAGGTCGTTGATGATGTTCTTCAGGAGGTCGTGCGTCATCGGACGGGGCGTCTGCACGTTCTCGATCTGGAGCGCGATCGCGTTCGCCTCGAACACGCCGACCCAGATCGGCAGCACGCGCTGGCCATCCTGGTCGCGGAGGATGATGATGGGCATGTTCGTAATGGGGTCGATCATCAACCCCTTGATGCTCATCTCGATCTGCATGCCACCGCGCCTCCCGCGCTTGCCTACAATATAGGAGCCGAGGAAGCCCCCGTCAATGAACCAATTGGGAGCTTCCCCGTCAGCGAGTTGGAGCCGGCACCGGTGATCTCGACCTCGACCGCGCGGCCCAGCAGGCCCGCGGGTCCGGCCAGGTGGACGATGCGGAAGTGGCGGGTGCGGCCGGCGAGCCGGCCCGGTCCGGTCACCGTGTCGACGAGGACCTCGTCCCGGCTTCCGACGCGTCCGGCGTTGAGACGCTGCTGTGCGCGTTGCTGACGGGCGTTGAGCACCGCCACGCGCCTCCGCTTCTCGTCCTCGGGGACGTCGTCCTCTAGGCGGAACGCGGTCGTGCCGGGACGACGCGAATAGGCGAAGACGAAGAGGCCCTCGAAGCCGATCTCGTCCACCAGGTCCACGGTCGATTGGAAATCCTGCGCTGTCTCGCCGGGATAGCCCACGATGACGTCGCTGGAGATCGCGAGATCGCTGACGCGGTCGCGCAGGAGCGCGACCGTCTCGAGGTATTGTCGGCGGGTGTAGCCCCGCCGCATCGACTCGAGGATCCGGTCCGAGCCGGACTGCACGGGCAGGTGCAGGTAGGGACACACCCGAGGCAGGTCGCGCAAGGCGTCGGCCAGCCGCGGCGTCACGTGCTCGGGGTGCGACGTGGTGAAGCGTAACCGTTCCAGGCCCGGCACTCCGTGGACGCGGGCCAGCAGCTCGGCGAAGTCGACGCCTTCGTGCTGATACGCGTTGACGGTCTGGCCGAGCAGCATGACCTCGGGGTAGCCCTTCGCGACCAGCGATGCGACTTCCGCGACGACCGCGTGCGTCGACCGGCAGGCCTCGGGCCCGCGGGTTCGCGGCACGACGCAGAAGCTGCAGACGTGGTTGCAGCCCTCCATCACCGTCACGTATGCGCGGACGGGGCTCGAGTGGGCCACGACGGAGGGGGGCACCGTGAACGAATCGGCGCGTCGGTCGAGGTCGACGAGCGGCCCCGCACCCTCGCGCGCGCGCCGGAAGAGGGCGGGCACCTGCGCGACGTTGTGCGTTCCGACGAGGATATCCACGGCACGCGCCCGATCGAGGATCGATGCGCCCTGCAGCTGGGGCACACAGCCACCGACGCCGATCAGCAGGCCTGGCTTGCGGGCTTTCAAGCGCTTCAGCCGGCCGACCGCGTGGTAGAGCTTGTCGGCGGCCCTCTCGCGCACGGCGCAGGTGTTCACGAAGACGACGTCGGCCCCATCGGCGTGGTCGGCTCGCTCATAGCCGTCGGCCAGCAGCAGCCCGGCTACCTTCTCCGAGTCGTTGACGTTCATCTGGCAGCCGAAGGTTTGGATGAAAAATCGCGTCATAATCGCCAGATTGCCTTCACGCCCTCACGCCCTGCTTCACCATCTCGCGCGCGTGGCGGCGAGCCGTCTCCGTCACCGTCTCACCGCCAAGCATACGCGCGACTTCCTCCACGCGCTCGGCGTCGGCCAGCGGCCGAACGTCGGTGATGGTCCTTCCCCGCTCCACGCGTTTGCGCACCACGAAGTGGCTGTCGGCCATCGAGGCGATCTGCGGCAGGTGGGTGACGCACAAGACCTGGTGGCGCTCGGCGATCGCCCGCAGCTTGCGCCCGACGACCTCTGCCACGCGCCCGCCGATGCCCGCGTCGACCTCGTCGAAGACGAGCGTCTTGCCCTCGTCCGGGTCGTCGTGGGTCGCCACGGACTTCAGCGCGAGCAGGATGCGCGAGAGCTCGCCCCCCGACGCGATGCGGGCCAGGCCGCGCAGCTCCTCTCCCGGGTTCGGGGAGATCAGGAACTCGGCCGTCTCCAGTCCCTGCTCCGTCCACACCGCGCCATCTTCGTCCCCCGCGACATCCGGCTGGAACTGCACCTTGAAGCGGGTCTTCTCCATGGCCAGCTCGGCCAGCTCCGACTGCATCTTCTTCTCGAGCTCCCGCGCGGCGGAGCGCCGCTTGCGGGACAGCGCACGCGCGGCGGCCAGGTACTTGCCCGCCAGCTCCTCCCTCTCCCGTTGGAGCGCCGCCTCGCGCTCCTCGGGGCTGCCGAGCGAGGCAAGGTCGGCCCGGCACCGCGCGCCGAAGGCGATGACCTCCTCGGCCGTGGCCCCGTACTTCCGCTTCAGGCGCTCGATGAGGTCGAGGCGGGACTCGATCTCGTCGAGCCGGCCGGGGCTCACCTGAAGGCCCTCGCGATAGTCGCGCAGGAACAGCGCGAGGTCGTCCAGGCTCGCGCGCACGGCCGCCTTCGCGTCCAGGTGAGGCCCGAGCCTCGGGTCGATGGCGGCCAGCTCTTCGATCTTGCGGTAGATCTGGCCGAGGCGGCTCAGGACGGCATCCTCGTCGTCGTAGAGCAGCCGGTAGGCATCTCCCGACAGCTCGGCCAGGCGGCCCGCGCTGGCCTGGATCTGCTTTTCCTGGCGGAGAGCCTCCTCCTCGCCCGCGGCGAGGTGCGCCTTCTCGATCTCCGCGGCCTGGTAGTCGAGCATCTCCCGCCGTCGCTCGGCCTCCCGCCGATCGCGGCGAAGCGCCTCCAGCTCCGCCTCGACCTCACGCAGCCGCCGGAACGGAGCGCCCAGGGCTTCCGCCTCGTCGGCGAGCCCGGCATGACGATCCAGCACGGTGATGTGCGTCTCCGGATCGAGCAGCCCCTGCGGCTCGTGCTGTCCATGGATCGCCGCGAGCCACGGGGCCAGCTCGCGCAGCACGCTCACGGGCACGAGAGCGCCGTTGACGGTCGCCTTGCCCTTTCCGGAGACGTGGACCTCCCGCCGCAGGACGAGGTCTTCGCCCTCGACGGGCAGGCCGTGCGCCTCGCCCGCGCGGGCCGCCGCCGCGCTTTCGAAGACCGCCTCCACGACCGCCCGCTCCTCGCCGGTGCGGATCAGCTCCGACGAGGCGCGCGCGCCGAGCAGAAGGCCCAGCGCATCGATGAGGATCGACTTGCCCGCGCCCGTCTCCCCGGTGAGGAGGCTCAGCCCGGAGCCGAGCTCCAGCTCCAGCTCCGCGATGATCGCTATGTTATTGATCCTGAGCAGCTTGAGCATCGAGGCGGGCCGTGCCGGGCAGGATAGCACATCCCTCGCGACCCTGTAAACGATGATGCGGCAATGAGAAGCCAGGAAAGGCCCGCCCCGCGGGCGTTTCAGCCGGCAGTGGGCGATTCCGTTTGACAGTCCCCAAGCTATTGTGGCAGTCTGGGCCGTCAACGCTACTTAAAGAGGTTCGGTGCCCTCCAGCTCGCTCTTCCTCCTAGCTCAGGCCGGCACGGCGTTCTCCGGGGGCGCGATCGGCGCCCTTTCGCACATAGGCTGGGCCGCCAAGGCGGTGCTGGTCGTCCTGTGCATCTTCTCGCTCGTGTCGTGGGCCATCATCATTTACAAGGGCGTGGCGCTGCACCGCGCCTACAACCAGTCCCAGATATTCCTCCAGGTCTTCCGCAAGAGCAGCAAGTTCTCCGAGGTCAACTCGGTCTGCCTTCAGCTCAAGGCGAGCCCGCTCGTCGGTGTGTTCCAGGCCGGCTACCTGGAGGTGAACCAGCAGGTGCGCGGAGGCTCGCAGGGCAGCGTCGCGCCGACGGCGCGCCCCACCGTGAAGAGCCTCGACTCGCTGTCGCGCGCGCTGGCCCGCGCGGCCACCGTGGAGGCCACGCGGCTCGAGCGGCGCGTGAGCTTCCTCGCGACGACGGCGAGCGTGACGCCGTTCATCGGCCTGTTCGGCACCGTCTGGGGGATCATGAACGCGTTCGAGGACATCGGGCGCACGGGCTCGGCCAACCTGGCGGTGGTCGCGCCCGGCATCTCCGAGGCGCTCATCACCACCGCCGCGGGCCTCGCCGCCGCCATCCCGGCCGCGGTCTTCAACAACTTCTACGCCAGCCGCATCCGGGTGCTGTCGTCGATGATGGACGACTTCGCGCTGGAATTCCTCAACATCGTCGAGCGCAACTTCACGTAGATGCAGGCGGGAGGCAGCGAAGGCGGCACTCACGCGGCCGCCACCTATCGGGGGCTCCGCAACCGGCGGACCGTCTCCACCCTCGGCGAGATCAACGTCACGCCCCTCGTCGACGTGGTCCTCGTGCTGCTTCTCGTCTTCATGGTCACCGCGCCGATGATGAGCCGCGGCATCGACGTCTCGCTGCCGGTGGCCAATCAGCCCGAGACCGGGCGCGAGGACCGCATCACCGTCTCGATCAACGCGCAGGAGCGCATCTTCGTGGGCGACCGGCCCATCAACCTCCAGCTCCTCGAGGACACGGTGCGGGGGATGATGGAGGGGCGTTCGCACAAGGTCGTCTACCTTCGGGCGGACGAGAGCATCCGCTACGGCAAGGTCATCACCGTCATCGACAAGCTCAAGAGCGCGGGCGTCGACCTCGTCGGCTTCGCATATCAGCTACCGGAAGAGAAGGCGCGGCGGTGAACGATCCCGTCGACCGGCTGCTCGACGAGCGCCAGGCGATGGACCGCGGCTGGCCGGGTGGGCTCATCGTCTCGCTCTTCGCCCACCTGATGCTCGTCGGCGGGGCCTTCGCGGTCATGCTGTTCTCCCCGCACGAGCCGCCGCTCAAGGTGATGGACGGGTTCGTGGTGCCCTTGCCCGCCGGGGGCCTCGGCCGGCCCAACGTCGAGCCGCCCGCGCCGGCACCCGTCGCCACGGCCGAGCCGGCTCCCTCCGAAGCGCCGCCGAAGCCGGAGCCACCGAAGGTGATCAAGCCGCCCAAGGAAGAGCCGCGCAAGGGCCTGCCCGAGCCAGACGCTCGCCGCGTGAAGGCGCGGCCGGAGCCGACTCCCGCCCCGCGTTCCGCGTCCAACTCGGGCGGAGGAACGGGAACCCGAGTGGAAACTCCCGGCTTCGAGTTCGGCCCGCCCGGACCCGGTGTGCCCGGGGGTACGGACATGATGGGTGACTGGTACCTGGCCGGGGTCCAGCGAAAGGTGTGGACGGTGTGGATGCAGCAGGTCAAGGCCAACTTCACGCAGCCCATCACCGTGCAGTTCACGATCCTGGCCGACGGCCAGCTCGACGAAGTCCGTGTGGTGCAGTCGAGCGGCGTGCCGCTGCTCGACCTCGCGGCCCAGCGGGCGATCTACAACGCCCAACCCTTCGGCCCTTTGCCCAAGACCTATGGAACAGCCCGCTTCACGATCCAGGGCGTCTTCAAGCCCACGCCGTAGCGACGTCACGCTCGTCGCCGTCGTCGCGGCCCTCGTGCTCGCCCGCGACAGCCGGCCGGCCCAGGCTCCCCCCTCCCCGCCTCCGACGATCGTCATCACCGGCGGCTTCGACCGCTTCGCGCTGCCCGACTGCGTGCCGCGCAAGGGAGATGAGGCGAGCCGCGAGGTCTGTCGGACGGTCACGCAGGTTCTGAGGGCTGATCTGCAGTTCGAGAACCTCTTCAAGTTCGTGCCCCCGAGCCTCATCAGCGCGATCCCGGCGATGGACCCCGAGGTCCCCAACTTCACGGACTGGAAAGGCATCGGGGCCAGCGTGCTCGTGGTCACCCGCGCTCAGGTGACGGCGGGCGAGGCCACGGTCGAGCTGCGCGTGCACTCGGTCGAGACGGGGCAGCCGATGCTCGCCAAGCGCTACTCGGGCCGCGCGGACAACCCGCGCGTCTTCGCTCATCAGGCTTCGGACGACCTCATGACCCTGGCCAACTATCGAGGCGTCGCGCGGACCAAGATCGCCTTCGTCTCCGACCGCGACGCGTTACCGGGACGGAAGACGAAGGAGATCTACGTCATGGATTACGACGGCTACAACCCCCGGCGCGTGACCGTGAACCGCTCGCTCAACATCCTTCCCAACTGGAGCCCGGACGGCCGCTCGCTCGCCTACGTGTCGTACCGCCGCGGCAATCCGGACATCTTCGTGGCGTCGATCTACGAGGGCAAGAGCACCGACCTCACGGGCGACAAGGGCGGCGGCGCCTTCGCGCCGTCGTTCAGCCCCGACGGCAAGCGCGTCGCCTATGCGAGCAGCCGCGCGGGGAACATGGACATCTGGGTGGCGAACGTGGACGGCAGCAGCCCGCGGCGGCTCACGTCGACGGGCGCGCTGGACACCGCGCCCACCTGGAGCCCCACCGGCCAGGAGATCGCGTTCACCTCCGACCGCTCGGGCTCGCCCCAGATCTACGTGATGGACGCGGAGGGGCTGAACGTCCGCCGGCTCACCACCGTCGGCAACTGGAACGACGCGCCCTCCTGGAACCCGTCCAAGCAGTTCAGCGAGGTCGCCTACACGGCCCGCCTGGAGGGCTACGTCTTCGACATTGCCGTCGTCGACATCGCCACCCGCCAGGTCCGGCAGCTCACCCAGGGCCGAGGCTCGTGCGAGTACCCCTCGTGGGCCCCCAGCGGCCGCCATCTCACGTTCGCGTGCGGGCGCGGCGGGAAGTGGCAGATCGCGGTCGCGGATCGGCTGGGCCAGACGATCACCATGCTCCCCGCCGGTCCCGGCAAGAACGAGCAGCCGGACTGGGGGCCGTGACCACCGCGAACAGGGAGGATCCATGAACCGTCGCCTCACCCATGCCTGGCTGGTCCTGGCCGTGGCGGCATCGCTCGCCGCGGGCTGTGGAGGAAAGAAGCGTCCTCCGGTCGTCTCCACCGCCCCGCCCTCCTCGGGCGAGCCGGCCGGCAGCCTCCCCACCGAGGTGCCGCCCGCGGGGGAGCCCGGTCCCGATGTCCGCACGCTGGGGGCCGAGGCGGCCCGCGGCGAGGACTTCACCCCTTCCGACGCCGAGACCGGCGAGGGCGGCCCGCTCGCGGACATCCATTTCGAGTACGACTCGGCCAACCTCACCGACCAGGCCCGCTCGGTGCTGGAGAAGCACGCCCTCTGGCTCCAG
>Ga0070699_100000862_pt1 | contig 28210 bp, 14 predicted proteins | sample KBSK1503metaG_FD_65473 | JGI IMG/M metagenome (GOLD analysis project Ga0070699, IMG submission 65473) | Corn, switchgrass and miscanthus rhizosphere microbial communities from Kellogg Biological Station, Michigan, USA - KBS K1-50-3 metaG | ecosystem: Host-associated > Plants > Roots >...
GCGATCTCGTTCGGACACCGGCGCCGCACCGCCTCGGCCGGTTCCGCCGACGCCGGCGCGCCGGCCGCTGCGGGCCGCAGCTGACCGCCGGCGTGGAGGCGCCACCGCTCCGGCTGCCCCTCGACCCCGGAATCACGGCTGAACACCCGGAACGAGGCGGGGCCCGCTCCGGCGGGCGCGACGATCACCTGCACCGTCCGCTCGCCCCGAGGCGGAATCACCAGCGACTCGGAGAAGACGGCGTCCTCGATCGACCAGGGATTCCCACCCAGAGCCTCGGCGGCCCCGGCCAGGCCCATCTCCAGATACGCGGTCGCGGGGAAGACCGCGTTGCCGTAGATGCGATGGTCGGCGAGGAACGACGGCGACCCGGACCCCACCACGCTTTCGAATTGCACCTCGCTCAGCGCGGAGGCCAGGCGCTGGCCGAGCAGGGGGTGGACGCACGCCGGACGATGGCCGTTGTCCGAGGGCCGCTCCCGGGCTTCGCCGTTGCGGATCCAGTAACGGCGGCGCTCGAAGGGATAGGTGGGCAGCGCGACGCGGCATCGGGGGTACTCGCCGTCGAAGCCGGCCCAGTCCGGGTCGACGCCCCGGATGTAGAGCTCCCCCAGCGACTCCAGCAGCTGCGACCAGTCACTCCGCCCCGGGTGCAGGGAGGCCATCCAGAGCGCGTCGCCCTCCGGCCGGCACTTGGGTCCGAGCGCCGACAAGGTGGGAGCGGGCCCGATCTCCAGGAACAGGCCGCAGCCCCGCTCTCTCAGCGTGGCCACTCCCGCCTCGAAGCGCACCGTGGCCCGTGCGTGCTCGCGCCAGTAGGCGGCGCTCGCCATCTCCCTCCCCGCCACGTCGCCGGTCAGGCCGGAGACGAGCGTGACGCGCGGCGAGGCGTAGCGCACATCGGCCGCGACCCGCTCGAACTCGTCGAGCATCGGCTCCACGAGCGGCGAATGGAACGCGTGGGACACCCGCAGGCGCTGCCCGCGTATCCCGGCCTCGGCCAGGCGGGTCAGCACCGCCTCGACGCCGGGCGCCGATCCGGAGAGCGCGACCTCGTCCCGCCCGTTGAGGGCGGCGATCGACACCGCGGCCTCGAGGCCGGCCATCGCCTCCCGGACCCGACCCTCCTCGGCGCTCACCGCGGCCATGACTCCGCTTCGGGGCAGCGCCTGCATGAGCCGGCCGCGGGCGGCCACGAGCCTCAGCGCGTCCTCCAGCTCCAAGACACCCGCGACGCAGGCGGCGACGTACTCCCCCAGGCCGTGCCCCAGCAGCGCCGACGGCTCGATCCCCCACCCGCGCCACAGCTCGGCCAGGGCGTACTCGACCGCGAACAGCGCCGGCTGCGTCCAGTACGTCTCGTCGAGCCGCGTCGCCGGCTCCGCCCCCGGATAGAGAACCGAAAGCACCGAGCCCTCGAGCCACGGCCGCAGCAGCTCGTCGCAGCGATCCAGGACGCGGCGGAAGCGGGGCTGCGTCTCGTAGAGCTCGCGCCCCATCCCGACGCGCTGCGAGCCCTGGCCCGTGAACAGGAACGCCACCTTCGGCGCTCCGTCCGTCGCCGCCACTCCCCGGCTCCCTCCGGCCGACATCTGCCCCGCGGCCGCCGCCGCGAGCCGCGCGCGCAGCTCGCCGGTCGAGGAGGCCACGAGGATCATGCGATGGGCCGAGTGGGCGCGGCCGGTGTTGGCCGTGAAGCAGACGTCGGCCGCGGGCAGCGCCGGATCGGAGGCCAGTCGCTCGGCGTAGCGCCCCGCGAGCGCGGTCAGCGCCGTCCCCGTCCGCGCCGAGAGCGCAAGCAGATGCAGCGGCCGGTCGACGGCCGGCCGGCGGTGCTCCTCTCTCTCCGGAGCCTCCTCCAGGACGACGTGGGCGTTGGTCCCGCTGGCGCCGAAGGCGCTCACGCCCGCGATGCGCCGCCGGGGTCCCGACGGCCACGGCATGCGACCGGTCGCGAGCGTCACCGGCAGCTCGTCCCAGTCCACGTGCGGCGTCGGCCGCTCGAGATGCAGGTGCGGGGGGATCTCGCGGTGGCGGAGAGCGAGCACGGCCTTGATCAGGCCGGCGATGCCGGCGGCGGATTCCAGATGGCCGATGTTGGTCTTCACGGAACCGAGGACGAACGGGTCGCCGGGCGCGCGGCCCTCCCTCAGGACCGACGCCAGCGCGCGCACCTCGATCGGATCACCGAGCGCGGTCCCCGTTCCGTGGGCCTCCACGTAGCCCACCTCCGAGGGGCGCACCCGCGCGCTCGCCAGCGCCTGCCGGATGACCGCCTCCTGCGCCAGCTTGTTGGGCACGGTGAGGCCGCTGCTGCGGCCGTCCTGGTTGACGGCGGATCCGCGGATCACCGCGAGAATCTCGTCGCCGCCCGCGATCGCGTCCGCGAGGCGCTTGAGCACCACGATGCCGCCGCCCTCTCCGCGCACGTACCCGTCGGCGCGCGCGTCGAAGGTCTTGCAGCGGCCGTCGGGGGCCAGCATCCGCGCCTTGCAGGCCGCGATCGTCATCTCGGGCGAGATCACCGCGTTGACGCCGCCCGCGAGGGCGAGGCTGCACTCGCCCATGCGCAGGCTTTGACAGGCAAGGTGGACGGCGACGAGCGACGATGAGCACGCGGTGTCGACGGCCATCGTCGGCCCGTGCAGGCCGAGCACGTAGGAGAGGCGCCCCGCGGCGAAGTTGAGGCAGTTGCCGGTCCCCCGGTAGGCGTCGATCCGGAGCACGCCCTCGCGATCGAGCATGTGCGCGTAGTCGGTCGTCGTGATCCCCATGAACACGCCGGTGGCGCTGCCCTCGAGCCGCGACGGGACCTGACCCGCGTGCTCCAGGGCTTCCCACGCCAGCTCCAGCAGCAGGCGATGCTGCGGGTCCATGCTCGCCGCCTCGCGGGGCGACACGCCGAAGAAGTCGGCGTCGAACAGGTCCAGCCCGTCCACGAAGCCCCCGAAACGGCTGTACATCCGGCCGGGGGCGTCGGGGTCCGGGTCGTAGTAGGCGCCCAGGTCCCAACGCTCGGGCGGCACCTCGCTGACCGCGTCCACGCCGTCGCGCAGCAGCCGCCAGAAGGCGTCGGGATCGTGCACGCCCCCGGGGAAGCGGCAGCCGATGCCGATGACCGCCAGCGGCTCCGTGCGGGAGCGCTCGAGCGTGTCCAGCTTCGATTGCATCTCGTCCAGACGGACGAGCGCATCTCGCAGCACCGCCCGGCGGTCCAGGCTCTCCGACGCGGTGCTCATCAGTTGTTCCCGGGCTCTCCGGCGCTGGCGGCGACCGCGGTTCCCTTCAGCTTCTCGGCCAGGAGGCTCGTCAGCTGCTCTTCGGAGAGCTGCTCGTCCAGCCGCCGCATCGCGGCCACCGCGGCGGCGGCGGCGACGGCGGGATTCGCATCCCGCTGCCGGGCGACCAGCTCGCTCGCGAGGTGGCGCGCGAGGCTCTCGACGGTCGGGTACTCGAAGGCCACGGTGGGCGGAAGCCGCCAGCCGAGATCCGCCTCCAGGCGGTTCCGGAGCTGGACCGTCATCAGCGAGTTCATGCCCATCTTGAAGAATCCCTGGCGACGGTCCACCGCGCCGGTCGAGTCGAGGCCCATGACCCGCGCCACCTCGCCCGCCACGTAGGCGGACAGCAGGTCCTGGCGCTCGCCGGAGGGGGCCTCGCTCAAGCGTTCCAGCACGTCGGGCCGCGCGCCGGGCTGGCCCGTGCCGGCGAGCGGCGACGCTTCGATCTCGTCGAACAGCCGGCGCCGGGCCCGCGCCTCGTAGACCGGCTTGAATGCGTTCCAGTCGACACGGGCCACCGTCGCTTGCGTCGCGCGACCGGCGATCAGGCGCGCGAGCACCTGCGTCGCGATCTCGGGGGCCAGCGTCTCGACGCCGATCTGCCTCAGCCGCCGGCCCTCCTCGGAAGCCATGCCGTCGCCCTGCCAGGGACCCCAGTTGACGCTCAGGGCGGGCAGGCCCAGCGCCCGCCGGTGATGGGCGAGGCCGTCGAGGAAGTGGTTGGCGGCGGCGTAGGGAGCGATGCCGGCCGAGCCCCAGACCGCAGCCGCCGACGAGAACAGCACGAAGAAATCGAGCGGCATTTCGCGGGTCAGCTCGTGCAGGATCCAGGCGCCCGACGCCTTGGGACGGACGATCGCGCGGAGAGCCTCGACGTCCATCGAGGCCAGGGGCGCCGACGCGATGACGCCGGCGGCATGCACGACCCCGCGCAGGGGGGGCAGGCTCTGGCCGAAGACGGCGAAGGCGGTGGCCATGTCGTCCGGATCGCTCGCGTCGGCGCGCAGCACCGTCACCGACGCGCCCCGGGCCTCGATGACGCGGATGGCCGCGACCTGGGGGGCCGCGGCGTGGTCGGGAGGAACGGCCCCCCACTCCGCGCGCGCGGGAAGTCCCCGGCGTCCCGTGAGCACGATGTGGCGCGCCCCTTGTTCCGCCATCCACCGCGCGAGCCGGAGACCGAGCGAGCCGAGGCCGCCGGTGATCAGGTAGCAGCCTTCCGACCAGTGGGGGCGTGCTTGTTCGGCAGGAAGCGGCGTGCGGCCGAGACGGGCCACGAGCCGGCGCGCTCCGCGCAGCGCCACCTGGTCCTCGCCGTCGGGCTCCAGGATGTGCTCGAGCAGGCGGCGCGCCTCGTCGCCGGCCGGCTCCGGGTCGAGGTCCACGAGCCCGCCCGCGATCTCGGGATGCTCGAGGGCCAGCACGCGTCCGAACCCCCAGAGCGGGGCTTGTGCGACCGCGATCGGCGAGCCCTCGCGACCGGCGGGCTGGGCGCCCCGCGTGACCAGCCAGAGCCGAGGCGGCGTGGCGCCCTCGCTGCGGGCCAGGACCTGAACGAGGTGGAGGGCGCTCACGCATCCGAGCGACTCGGCCGCCTCGAGCGAGGCCAGATCCATCCGCTCCGCCGGAGCCGCATCGAGGCTCCACAGGTGCACGATCCCTCGGCGAGGCCGGTCGGAGCTCCAGACCGCGCGAAGAAGCCGCTCCATGTCCTGCGCGGACCGGGGATCGACGTCGGCGGCGCGCACGGTCAGGCACGACTCGCCTCGGGCCCGGAGCTGCTCCGCCAGCGCCTCGCCCACGCCGCCGCGATCGGCGAGCACCAGCCAGCTGCCCGGCCGCAGCGGCCGCGAGACCGCGCCGGCCCGCGCCCGCGAGCGCCACCGGATCTCGTACGCCAGCTCGCCCAGACGCGCCCTCTCCATCTCCTCCCGGCCCTCGCGGTCGAGGGCGTGGAAGCGGAGGCCGAGCGCCTCGGCGAACACGGCGCCCGACTCGTCCATCATTCGCACGTCGCCCTGGAAGCTGCCGGCGTCATCGGCGCGCAGCCGGGCGTGAACCCAGACGCGGGCGGACGGGCCCGCGTGGATCTGCAGCTTCCGCACGCCCACCGGCACGAGGTCCTCCGGCGCCGCGGCCGTCCGGGCGGCCGGCCGGGCGGCGCGGAGCAGCTCGAAGCAGGGCTGCAGCAGCGCGGCCCCGCTCGCCACGCCGTCGCCCGCCGCCGACTCCCGCGGAGCGAGCAGCCCCAGCGCCTCGCCGTGGCCGCGGGTGATGCGCTCGAAAGGTGGGAAGCCCGCGCCCAGCGCCAGCTTGGCGATGCGCAGGCTCTCCACGAATTCCTCGACCGGCATCTCTTCGCGGCACCGGTGACGGATTGCGGCCAGGTCCTCGCGCTCCGGGCGGACCCGGTCGGCGGCGGGCACGACGCGGGCCGCCGCCAGCGGAATCCAGGATCGCGGCTCGCCGGCGCCCGTCCCGAAGAGCTGGAATCCCGCGTCTCCCGACTCGCCCGGGCGCAGCACTGCTTGCAGCCGCCGGGCCTCACCCGACGCCACGAAGGCGCGTCCGGCTTCGACGTCCTCGAGCGCGTGAGGACCGCGTCCGGGCGCGCTCCCGGCGGCGGCCAGCGCCATCTCGACCACGGCGGCGGCCGGCAACACCGGCACGCCGTCCACGCGGTAGGCCCCGAGGATCGAATCGTTCCGGGCATCGACGCGCTGCTCCCACACACGTGCGCCGGGCAGGGCGGCCACGTCGGGCAGCCGTCGGCCGAGCACGGGGTCTTCGCCGGGGCCGCCGATGTTCTCGTCCCGGGATGGCCCCGCCGGCGCCTCCTTCAGCCAGAAGCGCCTTCTCTGCCACGGATGGTGCGGCAGCGAGACGCATCCGCCCCCGGGCGGCAGGCTGCGCGCGAAGTCCACCGGCATCCCCAGCCCGTAGAGCTCGCCGAGGGCCTCCCGCGTCGAACGAGCCTCGCTGTGGTCCCGGCGGAGGGAGCCGATCGCAAACAGCTTCCGGCCCGCGGCGGCGGCGCAGCGATCGATCATGGGCACGAGCACCGGGTGCGGGCCGAGCTCGAGGAAGACGTCGCGACCCTCTCCCGCCAGCGCGGCGATCGCCTCGGCGAACCGCACCCGCTGCCGGATGCCCCGGGCCCAGTACTCGGCGCCGTAGTCGCCGTTGCCCGCGGTGCGGCCCGTGAGCGTGGAGAAGATGGGGACGAGCGGCAGGCCGGGCCGGATGCCCTCGAGCCGCCGTGCCAGCTCCTCCTGGAAGGGCTCCATCTGGCGGCTGTGGAACGCGAAGCCGATCTCCAACTGTTTGCAGAAGACGCGGCGTTGCTCGAGGCGGGAAAGGACCTCCGTCAACGAGTCGACGTCGCCCGCGATCACCGTGGACGTGGGGCTGTTCACGGCCGCGACCTCGACGCGGCCGTGCTCGCCGGCCAGCACGCGCTCCATCTCTTCCGCCGGCAGCTCGACCGCGGCCATGTCGCCCTGCCCCGCCGCCTGCTGCATCACGCGGCCGCGATTCAGGGTGACCCGCACCGCATCCTCGAAGCCCACGACGCCGGCGGCGTGCGCGGCGGCCACGTCCCCGGCGCTGTGGCCGACGACGGCCTGCGGCTCGACGCCCCAGGCGCGCCACAGCTCGGTCAGGGCGAATTGCATGGCAAAGAGGGCGGGCTGGGCGATGTCGGTCCGCCGCAGCCGGCTGGCCGCATCGGGCCCGTTCAGCTCCGCCAGCAGCGACCAGCCGCCCTGCTTCTGGAGCTCGGCGTCGCAGCGTTCGATCGCCGCGCGGAAGACCGGCTCCGATGCGAACAGCTCACGCCCCATGCCCGGCCACTGCGGCCCCTGTCCCGAATACGCGAACACCGGCGCGGGCAGACGCGACCGGGCGCGGCCGTGGTCACGGCTCTGGGCGACCGACTCCAGCGCGCCGATCCATTCCTCGCGCGAGCCACCCGCCACCGCCACCCGATGCGCGTGATGCGTGCGGCGAACCCCCGCGCTGTAGGCGACGTCGAGCATCGAGAGCCGCGCGCCCGAGGCGGGGTCGGCGAGGAAGGCGGCGAAGGCCCGGGCCAGCTCACGCAGCGCGTCCTCGCTCCGCGCCGAGAGCGGGAGCAGCAGGGGTCGCCCCTCGGCTCGTCCGGAAGCGCGCGGTTCGGCGGCCGGGGCTTCCTCGAGGACGACGTGGGCGTTGGTCCCGCCGAACCCGAAGGAGCTGACGCCGGCGACGCGCGGCCCCGCTGGCGACATCCACGGCCGGCCTTCCGTCGGAAGCACGAAACGCGTCCGCTGGAGGCCGAGGTGCGGGTTGGGTCGCCGGAAGTGCAGGTTGGGCGGGATGCGGCCGTGGCGGAGGCAGAGGGCCGCCTTGATGAGCCCCGCGATGCCCGCCGCGGCCTCGAGGTGGCCGATGTTCGTCTTGACCGCCCCCAGAGCGCACGGACCACCGCCGTTCCGGCTCAGCACCTCGGCGAGGGCCTCCACCTCGATCGGGTCGCCGAGCGCGGTCGCCGAGCCGTGCGTCTCGACGTACGAGACGGCGGCCGGCTTGATCCCTCCGTTCTCGAGCGCCTGGCGCACGACCTGCGCCTGCGCGAGCCCGCTCGGAGCCGTGATCCCGTTCGTGGTGCCGTCCTGGTTGACGGCGGTGCCGCGGATGACGGCCACGATCGGGTCCCCGTCGCGCCGCGCGTCCGCGAGCCGCCGCAGGACGATCACCCCGCATCCTTCGCCGCGGACGAAGCCGTCCGCGCGCGCGTCGAAGGTCTTGCACCGCCCGTCGGCCGACATCATCTGCAGCTTCGAGAAGGCGACGGTCGCCTCCGGGGACAGGACCAGGTTCACGCCGCCCGCGAGCGCCACATCGGACTCGCGCAGCCTCAGGCTCTGGCAGGCCAGGTGGACGGCCACCAGAGAAGAGGAGCAGGCCGTGTCGACGGCCAGGCTCGGACCGCGCAGGTCGAGCAGGTACGAGAGGCGGTTGGCGGCGATGCTGTGGGCGACGCCCGTGCTCGTGTAGCTGTCGAGGTCGCGCCCGGACGCCACCTGGCGCTGGAAGTAGTCGTTGCCCAGGCTGGCCACGCCCAGGAAGACGCCCACCGAGGCCCCGCCCAGGCGCTCCGCCGTGTGCCCCGCGTCCTCGAGCGCCTCCCACGCCACCTCGAGCAGCAACCGCTGGCGGGGATCCATGTGCTCGGCCTCGCGCGGGGAGATGCCGAAGAACGAGGCGTCGAACTGGTCGACGTGGTCCAGGAAGCCCCCCCAGCGGGTCGAGGCCTTGCCGGGCGCGTTCGGGTCGGGGTCGTAGAGCGCGTCCGCGTCCCACCGGTCGGGAGGAACCTCGGTGATCGCGTCGATCCCGTCCTCGAGGAGCCGCCAGAAAGCCTCCGGGCCTGCGGCCCCTCCGGGGAAACGGCAGCCCATGCCGACGATGGCGATCGGCTCCGCCTGACCGCGCCCGGCGGGCGCGGTGCCCGCGGTCTTCAGGGCGCGCTCGAGAAGCGCCCGCTGCTCCGCGGACAGGCCGCCGATGCGGTCGGCGATGTCACTCATGTCGCGTTCCCCCGTTGCCGGCCCGGGCGAGCAGACCGCGGGCCTCGTCGGCGGAGAGACTCTCGATCGCGCCGATGAGCCGGGACAGCTCGTCGCCGCCTTCCGCGGCCGGATCCCCGTCCACGGCTTCGGCGGCCGGGGCGTCCGCGACCAGCGAGATCCCCATCCGCTCGGCGAGATGGGGCGCGAGGGTCGCCACCGTCGGGTAGTTCCAGATCACGGTGGCGGAGAGGCTGAGGCTCAGATCGGTCTCCAGCCGGTTGCGCAGCTCGAGGGCCATCAGCGAGTCGAGGCCCAGCGTGCGCAGCGGGCGGTGGGGATCGACCCGCGAGGCGGACAACCGGAGGACCTGCGCCACCTGCTCCTGCAGATGGCTCTCCAGCAGCGAGCGGCGGCGCGGCCCCTTCTCCACCGCGAGCAGGCTCTCCCGCACGCTCGACCGCCGGGCGCCCGGCGCGGCGCCCGCGTCGTGCCTGCCGCTGTCCAGCCGCCCGAGCAGCGGCGAGGAGCTCGACGACGTTCCCGACGCCCATCGTGCCTCGTCGAACCGCATCACGATGGCGTACGGGTGGTTCTCGCGCAGCGCCCGGTCGAGGGCGGCCAGGCCGTCGGCCACGCTCAGGCCGTCGAGACCGCGCCTCGCGAGGTGCTCCGCGCGGCCGCCCTGGCTGGCCATCCCGACGTCGCGCCAGGGTCCCCACGCGATCGACTGCGCGGGCAGGCCCTCGGCGCGGCGCAGCCAGGCGAGGGAATCGAGGAACGCGTTGGCCGCCGCGTAGTTCCCCTGGCCGGGCAGGCCGAGCAGAGCCACGACCGACGAGAAGGTCACGAACAGGTCCAGCGGTTGCTTCGCGGTCTGCGAGTGGAGGTTCCACGCGCCCTCCACCTTGGCCGCCATCACGGAGGCCAGACGTTTCGCGTCGAGCTGGAGCAGGATCCCGTCGTCCAGCACGCCGGCCGCGTGCACGACGCCCTTCAGGGGCGGCATCCTCTCCGCGATCTCGGCCAGCATGTCTGCGACCTGCTTCGGGTCCGCGACGTCGACGCGGGCCACGTGAACGTGGGCGCCCGCGCGCGTCAGGGCATCCACGGCCAGGCGCGCGGCCTCGTCGGGGGCGCGGCGCCCGGCCAGGACCAGGTGGCGCGCGCCTCGCTCGGCGAGCCACTGCGCGACGGCGAGACCGAGGCCGCCGAGGCCGCCGGTGACGAGGTAGGTGCCGTCGGCGAAGCGCGACCCCCCCCCGGTCCGCTCTTCGATCGGCGCCTGGCGATCGAGCGTGATCACGATCTTTCCGATGTGGCGGGCCATGGCCATGTGCCGGAACGCGTCCGCGACCTGGCCGGCCGGGAAGTCGCGGCGCGGGATCGCCCGCAGCTCGCCCGTCTCGATCCGCCTCATCACGTCGACGAACAGCTCGCCCACGCGCTTCGGCCGCTCCCGGATCATCCGGTCGAGGTCGATGGCGAAGTAGGAGAGGCTCTTACGGAACGGCGCCAGGCCCATCGGGGCGTTCTCGTGGATGTCGCGCTTGCCGATCTCCAGGAAGCGACCGTAGGGCCGAAGCGTGTCCAGGCTGCGGGCGATGGCCTCCCCCGCCAACGAGTTCAATACGATGTCGACTCCCTCGCCGCCGGTGAGCCGCCGCACGTCGTCGCCGAATGCGAGCGAGCGCGAGTCCAGCACGTGCCGGACGCCGAGGGAGCGCAGGTACTCGCACTTCTCGGGGCTGCCGGCAGTGGCAAACACCTCCGCCCCCGCCCTTTGCGCGAGCTGCAGCGCGGCCAGGCCCACGCCGCCGGAGGCGGCGTGGATGAGCACCCGCTCGCCGGCGCGCATCCCGGCCAGCGTGTTGAGGGCATAGTCGGCGGTCAGGAAAGCAATGGGGATCGTGGCCGCCTCTTCGAAGCTGATGCCGTGTGGCATCCGCACGACGAGGCAGGCCTCGGTCACCACGTGCGTGGCGAGGCTGTCGAGCGCGACGGCCACGACCTCGTCGCCGACCTCGACGCTGTCGACGCCGGTCCCCACCGCCACGACGCGGCCGGCGCACTCCAGGCCGAGCGGGCCCACGCCGCGTGCGTAGCCGGGACAGATGCCGAGAGCCGACATGACGTTCATGAAGTTGAGGCCCGTGGCGTGGACCTCGATCTCGACCTGGCCGGGGCCCGGCGCGGCCCGGTCGATGGCCCGCAGCGTGAGGTTGTCGAGGACGCCGGGCGTCGTCACCTCCGCGCGGAACGGACGGCCGTCCGCGGGGCTCCGGCGCCGCTCCGCGGCCACGCCCGACGCCGCTCCCGCGCGCACGAGGCGCGCCACGAAGCGCGACGCCGTCCTGAGCGCAAGCTGGTCCTCGCGCGAGTCACCCTCGATCTCCGCGCACAGCGAGCGAATCTCTTCCTCGTCGGGACGCGCGCCGAGGTCCACGCACGTGCACCGCAGCTCTGGATGCTCGCCGGCCACCACGCGGCCCAGCCCCCACAGCGGCGCCTGTGCGGCGGAGACCGCCTCCGGCCGCCGGCCGGGCTGCTGGGCGCCGCTCGTCACCAGCCAGAGACGGGGCGCGGGCGCCTCGGCGACGGACAGCGCCTGCACGAGGTGCAGCGTGCTGACGCTCCCCAGCCTCCGCGCTTCGCCCAGGCCGGCCAGGCCGCCGTCCTGCGGCGCGGGCGAGTCCAGGCTCCAGAGGTGCACGACGCCGCGGAAGGGCACGCGCCCGCCGTTGCCCGTCTCCTCCAGCAGGCGCCGGAAGTGCTCCGGGCGATCGGGGTCGAGCTGATACCGGCCCGGCGCCGGGCTGGCGTAGGCGGCGCCCGGAGAGGCGACCAAGCAGTCGGCGCCCCGCTCCTGGAGGAGCGAGATCAGGCGCGCGGCGGCCTCGCTTCGGCCCGCGAGGACCAGCCACCTTCCGGGCTCGCCGGCGGCCGCGACTACGGGGCGCGCCTGCTCTTCCCACTCGAGCCCGAAGAAGCACCGATCGACGCGGCGCGCGGCCTCGGCCTCCAACCGCTGCAACCTCAGCCCGCGCGCCTCGAGCACGAGCCCGCCGGCCTCGTCGAAGAGCCGCACGTCCCCCTCGAAGCTGCCGGCGGTCGCCCCGGCCCGAGAGCGCAGGCGGGCATGGCCCGACAGCGGCGCATCCGGCCGCGGCCGTCCCTTCAGCTCCAGGCTCTCGAGCGCGACGGGAAGGAAGGTGTCTTGGGGATCGACGCCCGCCTCGGGGCCGGGGAGGCAGGCGACCAAGAGCTGGAAGGCGGCGTCGAGCAGCGCCGGATGGATCTGGTAGGAGCTCGCCTCCGAGCGCACGTCGTCGGGGGCGACGAGCCGGCCCCGGGTCTCCTGCATTCGGCACCACACCTGCGATACGGCGCGGAAGCGCGGGCCGTACTGGAGGCCCCGCGAGCGCATGGCCTCGTCGTGCGCGCTCCCGGAGATCGGCACGCCGAGCGAGGCCTCCGCCCCGACCGGAGGGAGCGCCGTCGGCTCGCCCTCGCCGGCCGCGGCCGCGTGCGCCCTGAGCTCGCCTTTGGCATGCAGCGTCCACGACGCGCCGTCGACCTCTTCGCGGCTCGAGACGCGGAACGAGGCCGCATCCGTGCCCTGCGGGGACAACACCAGCTGCACCCTGACCGCCCCGCCTTCGGGCACGAGCAGCGCCTTCTCGAAGGCGACGTTGGCCGGCGTCGCCGTCGTTCCGAAGGCCTCCGCGTAGGCGGCCAGAGCCATCTCGAGGTAGGCGGCCGCGGGCACGACGATCGCGCCGTTGACGCGGTGCTCCGCAAGGAACGGATGCGCGGCGGAGCTCAGCTCGGTGTCCCAGAAGTACGTGCCGAGGTGGACCGACGAGCTCACGCGCCGTCCCAGCAGCGGATGCCCGGACGCCGGCCCGGCCGGCTCCGCGCGGCGGCCGGCGCCCGCGCGCTCCGGCTCTACGTCCTGCCAGAAGCGCTCCCGCTGCCAGGGATAGCCGGCGAGGGTGACGCATCGTCCTCCGGACGAGTGCAGACCCGCCCAGTCGGGGTCCGCGCCGCCGACGTACAGCTCACCCAGGCTCTCCAGCATCTGCTGCCGGTCGTCGCGCCCCTCACGCAGAGACGGGAGCCACTTCGCGGCGTCCTGCTCGCCCGCGCACCGCCGGCCGATCCCGAGCAGCGTCGGCCGCGGGCCCACCTCGACGAACACGCGATATCCCCGGTCCCACAGCGCCCGCATTCCGTCCGCGAAGCGCACCGGGCTTCGGGCATGGCGGCGCCAGTAGTCCGGCCACGCGGTCGACTCCCCGACGGCGCCGCCGGTCAGGTTCGAGATCAGCTCCCGGCCGGGCCGCGCATGGGCGATGCCGCCGGCGACGCGCTCCAGCTCGTCCAGCATCGGGTCCATGAGCGAGGAGTGGAACGCGGAGGCCACCCGGAGCGGCGTCGTGCGGATCCCCTGTCCGGCTAGAAGCTCCACGATCTCGCTCACCGCGTCACCGGAGCCCGAGACCACGACGTCCTCCGGGCCGTTGACGGAGGCGATCGAGACCTTTCCGCCCCGCCGCGTGACCGCGTCCTTCACGCGCGCCTCGCTGGCGGCCACGGCGACCATCGCTCCTCCCGGCGGCAGCGACTGCATGAGTCGCCCCCGGGCGGCCACCAGCCTCAGCCCGTCCTCCAGCGAGAAGACCCCGGCGGCGCACGCGGCCACGTACTCGCCGAGGCTGTGCCCCATCAGCGCCGACGGCTCGATGCCCCAGCTCCTCCACAGCTCGACGAGCGCCCACTCCAGCGCGAACAGCGCCGGCTGGGCATAGGCCGTCTGTTCCAGGGCGGCGCCGTCGCCGGCCTGGGGATAAAGGACCGAGAGCAGCGGCTCGTCCATGTGCGGGCGCAGCAGCTCGTCGCACCTCTCCAGCGCCCTCCGGAACACCGGCTGGCTCTCGAAGAGCCCGCGCCCCATCCCCACGTACTGCGAACCCTGTCCCGTGAAGAGAAACGCGATGAGGGGGCGCTCGCCGGACTCCGGCCGCCCCGCGCGCACCCCTTCGGCGGGTCGACCGGCGTGGAACGCGGCGAGCCGCTCGGCGGCCTGTTCGATGGAGGCGGCCTCGAGCGCCAGCCGGTGATCGAGGTGGGCGCGCCGGGCGTTGGCCGTGAAGCACAGGTCGGCCAGACTCTCGTCCGGCCGCTCGGCCAGCCGACGGGCGAGGCGGCCGGAGAGGTCCCGCAGCGCCGGCTCGCTCCGTGCGGAAAGACACAGCAGATGGAGCGGCTGATCCGCGCTCCGCGATGCCGCCTCGCGGACCGGAGGCTCCTGGAGCACCACGTGCGCGTTCGTCCCGGAGATGCCGAAGGCGCTGACGCCCGCCAGCGCCGGGCCCTCGCCCTCCGGCCAGGGCATGAGGCGCGTCGGCACCTGCAGCGGCAGCTCGGACCAGGGAATCTCGGGGTTCGGCTGACGGAAGTGCAGGCTGGGCGGGATCCGCCGGTGCTTCAGGCTGAGGGCGGCCTTGATGAGGCCGGCCACGCCGGCGGCGCCCTCGGTGTGGCCGATGTTGCTCTTCACCGATCCCACGAAGCACGGGCGCCCGGACGGGCGGTCGACGCCGACCACGGCGCCGAGGGCCGCGAGCTCGACAGGGTCTCCCGCCTTCGTGCCGGTGCCGTGCGCCTCCACGTACTGCACACGGCCCGGGCCCACCCCCGCTTTGAGGTAGGCCTTCCGCAAGACCTCCTGCTGTCCCTCGCGGCCGGGCGTGGTCAGGAACCCGCTGGTGCGCCCGTCGTTGTTCACCGCGCTGCCACGGATGACGGCGTATACGGGATCGCCGTCCGCCACGGCGCGGGCGAGCGGCTTCAGCGCGACGAGCGCCGCCCCCTCACTCCGGACATAGCCGTTGGCGCTCGCGTCGGCGAACTTGCACCGCCCGTCGGGTGAGAGCATCCCCGAGCGCGTGTAGGCGATGCCGATCTGCGGCTCCAGGATGACGTTGGCGCCGCCGGCCAGAGCCAGGCTGCACTCCCCCGCCCACAGGGCCTGGCAAGCCAGATGCACCGCCACCAGCGACGACGAGCAGGCGGTGTCCACGGTGAGGCTCGGGCCCTGCCAGCCGAAATGGAACGAGACACGCCCCGATGCGGAGTACCGGCCGGTCCCGGTCGTCATGTAGAAGTCGACGGCATCGGGACGGAGGAAGAGCCGATCCTCGTAGTCGTTGATCCACATGCCGACGAAGACGCCGGCGTCACTGCCGGCCAACCGGGCCGGCACCTGTCCCGCGTCCTCGAGCGCCTCCCACGCCACCTCCATCAGGAGGCGCTGCTGGGGGTCCATGCGCTCGGCCTCACGCGGAGAGATGTCGAAGAATGCGGCGTCGAAACGGTCGAGGCCGTCCAGGAACCCGCCCCGGCGCAGGGTCAGGCCCGTCGAGAGGGCGGGCGAGCCATCCGGAGCGGCGGCGAGACGGTTGGGAGGGATTTCGCCCACGGCGTCGACACCCTCCTGGAGCAACCTCCAGAAGGCTTCCGGCCCGTCGGCCCCGGGAAAACGGCAGCCGATTCCAATGATGGCGATCGGCTCGGCCCCCGCGTTGTTCTCCACCGTAGGCGATCTCCTCCCGTTCACACGACGTCTATCCGACTCCCGGCCCGCCGTGACGTCCCCAGACACCGCTCAGTCCTCGCCGCCGTCTCCGTCCTGGCAACGAATGCTCTGCAGGGCTTCCTTCAGCACGTCCACATCGACTACCAGCTCGCCGACCTTCTGCTGCAGCCGGCGGATCTGCTCGTCCTTGATCGCGTCCGCGTCCCGCGGCCGCGAGCGGAGGGCGTTGTGGGCGGCGGCGAGCATCCGGTCCTTCCATTCCTGGATCTCGGACGTCGTCAGCCGGTGCTGCTTCGCGCCTTCATCGACGGTCATCTCACCCTTCAGGATGCTGAGCACGAGCGCCATGCGTCGGCGGGCCGTCCACCGCTGGATCGCGTCGGGAACGCCTTGCGTCGTACTGATCGCGGCCATATCGCCCGGCACCGACCTCTTCGGGTTCACGCGGGCGATGGGACGCGCATGGTCCATGGATTCACCGGACAATCAGGACCTCCTACTTCCCCTCTGCAGCCTCCATGCTTCGCCGGAGACTCAGGGGACGCATGTCCGTCCAGACCTCCTTGACCCAAGCCAAGCACTCGTCTTTCGGGCCGCTCTTGCCCGCGTCACGCCAGCCAGGCGGGTTGTCACGGCCGTCCGGCCAGATCGAGTACTGCTCCTCGTGGTTCACGACCACCTTGTAGATCGTCTTGTCTTCCTTCTCTTCGCGGTCCATGGCTCTTCTCCAATGTGTCGTCCCATCGCCAACGGGCGAGGCGCGCGGGGTGACCCTCCACCGCCAGGGCGCCCGCGAAGCCGGCCGCCGGCTCCAGGTCCTCCAACCACCAGCGTTCCGCCTCCCCGGGTTCGTCTTCCACTCGTTCCAGCCGTGCCGGCTCCCCCGGCGCCAGCGTCACGTCGAACGTCTCGAGCGGCCGCGACAGCCCGTCGCCGGTCGCCTTGATGAAGGCCTCTTTCCGCGTCCAGCAGCGGAAGAAGGCCGGCGGTCGCGCGTCCGCGGCCAGACCGCCGAGCGCCGCCACCTCGCGAGGCGAGAAGTAGCGGTCGGCAATCGAATACGCCTCGGGGACGGCGCGCTCGCGCTCGATGTCGACGCCGAGCTCGCGGCCGCGCGCGAAAGCCAGCAGGGCGAGCCCCCCCGAGTGCGACACGTTGAACCGCACGTCGCGCGGCCCGGAGCCGGCCGCGAGCGACGGCTTGCCCCGCGGGCCGTATTCGAAGCGAAGCACCCTCGGCTCGGTGCCGAGGTAGCTTCCGAGGAGGCGGCGCAGCAGGCCCCGGCAGGCCACGAAGCTCCGCCGGTCGCGCTCGAAGACGAACCGGTCCCCCCGCGCGCGCTCGTCCGGCGAGAGGTGCGCGACGAGCGCGTCCACCGGCAGGTCGCCGACGGGGGCCAGCCAGACGTGCACGTCGCCGTCGAGCAGCTCCGGCCCGGCGGGGCCCCGGGGCCAACGCGGCGCCCTCATGCGCGCGCCCGTTCCGCGGGCTCGATGCATTTCCACAGGTCCTCGTTCAGCGAGCGCAGCAGGGCCTCGCGCTGGCTGTCGATGAAGAAGTGGCCCCCGGGGAACGTGCGCAGCGTGAACGGTCCGGCCGCCTGCTGCCGCCACGCTTCCAGGTCGTCCCGGCGGACGTGCCCGTCCTGCTCTCCTCCGAAACAGGAAAGCGCGCACGTGAGCGGCGGTTCCTCCTGGTACACGTAGGAGTCGAGGAGGAAGACGTCGGCCCGGAGCACGGGCAGGAGCAGATTGAGCAGCTCGGTCTCGTTCAGCAGCTCCGGCGGTATGCCGCCGTAGCGCGTCTGGAGCTCGCGCAGGAACTCGGCGTCCGGGAGATGCGAGATCGGCGGGTCCGGGTCGGGACGGTGAGGCGCCTCGTGCCCGGAGACGGCGAGGAGCTCGGGGGCGCGCCACCCCCGACGCCGCAGCTCGCGGGTCAGCTCGAACGCCACGAGCGCGCCCATGCTGTGGCCGAAGAACGCGAAGGGGAGGTCCATGTGGGAGCGGAGGGCGTCGGCCGCCACGGGAACCAGATCCGAAGCCTGGCGGAAGGGCTTTTCGCGGAAGCGGGACCCCCGCCCCGGAAGCTGGATCGGGCAGAAGTCCACTTCGGGCGGCAGGGCCTCCCCCCACGAGCGATAGGCGGAGGCGGCCCCGCCGGCGTAGGGAAAGCAGAAGAGACGAAGGCGGACACCGGGTCGGATGCGGGGGCGCAGTATCCAGGGTGCCGAGCCAGGGGTCATGAGGAGCGCCCAAGGAGGGCGGGAGACGCTTCCTCAAGGATTTTTCGATTTCGCTGGACGTCCTTCTCTTCCATATAGATAATACAAATGGCCCAAGACGGCTCGGCCCTCACAGGCACCGACGACCGTCCCTCCGGCCAAGGGCTGTTGGACCGGCTGCCCAACCGATCCTCCAACAGCCCTTTTTTACTGTCTACGCGCTGATACGGGAATCAACGGCGATGAGATCTACCCTCCCAGCTTCGATGAGGCGATCCGCGGTCATTGTCCGCCGGGTAGCCGGAACTACTCAGGAGGGAGGGGACGGCAGTAGTGTCCAAGCACGACCGCAACGGGGCCTTGCGACCTTGACTTTTCTGGCAGGCGGATTTTCAGTCGAATGGGTGGTCATTGTCAACAAGAAAATCTAGCCGCGACGCCTACCCAACAAGACGAGCGGTCTTATCGGGACGGCACGGGCGGGGATCGCATCCTCGCCTCTTCCGATGCTTGTGCTACGGTATGGCGCGGGAGGGAACATGAGTTTGAACGCATCCGGGCGGCTGTGCGTGTGGGCCGCGGCGCTGCTGGCGACGGCCGCGGGCCTGCCGGCGCTCGAAGGCCAGGACAAGGGAGCCACGCAGCCGACCGCCACGCGGACGCCCTCCCCGCCCCCCCGCATGGAGGACACCCTCGCGCGCTCCAGCGCCGCGAGCCAGCCGGGTCCGGAGCACCGATGGCTGGAGCCGCTGATCGGCAGCTGGAAGATCGAGATGACCTGGTACTCTCCGGGGGCTCCCACTCTTCGGACGTCCGGAACCAGCGAGAACCGATGGATCCTGGGCGGGCGATTCGTTCTCGCCGAGGCCGCCGCCGGTGAGGGGCCGACCGCGATCGAGGACAAGACCCTCTACGGGTACGACCGCTGGGAAAGGAAGTTCTTCTCCCTCGGCCTCCGGACGGTCGGCGCCGGTCTCACCCAGGACTGGGGATTCTACGATCCCGTCAGCCGCTCGTTCGCGCTGAGCGGGAAGGACCGTGATCAGGCGACGGGACGCCTGGGCGTCCATCGTCAGCTCATCAAGGTCCTGGGCCCCGACCGATATTCCATCGAGGTGTTCGCCGACGTTCCCCAGCGGCGACCGCTGAAGGTCCTCGAGATCGGCTTCACGCGCCGCTGATGCGCGGCGGCCCGATCTTCGCGGCCTCAGAAGCGCAGGCGGAAGCCTCCGTAGAACTTGGCCTGGTCGAGCCGGCGCGAGTCGCGATTGCCGGCGAGACCCAGCACCCAGTCGTAGCGGGCGGCGAGGAAGAAGCCCACCGCATCGCCCGCCTTGAGGTCGATGCCTCCGAGGACGTCGAGACCGCCCTTGGTGACGGAGTTCGAGACCGAGAGGGCTCCCAGCGCCAGGTCGCCGGTGAGATCGTGCAGGCCGCCGCCACCGCCGGCGAACACGTTGACGCCGCGAGCAGGGCGCAGCACCATCAAGGCGTTGACACCGAACGCGAGGTCTCGGATCGAAGCGCTGACCGCCAGGCCGGACGCGGACTTCTTCCAGTAGCTGACCTCGGGGGCGACCGCGAGGCTACGGCCCACGTAGAAGCGGTAGTCTCCTTCGAACCAGATCGTTGACTGGACCTCCTTCGCCTTCACATAGCCAATGCCCACGCCGAAGGAGTTCTCGGCCGCGCGTGCTGCGCGACCACCGAGCAAGAGCGCCATCATGATTGCGACCGGTACGAGTCTTCGTCTCATCTCGTGCTGGCTCCTGAAGAAGAAACCGCGGCGGGATGGCCGCGCGCCTCACACTACGGCGGTGCAGCCGCTGGCGTCAAGCCGGGCCACGCGCCGGGCCGGGCCCGCCGCCGCGGGTCGGCGCCGCTCAGGAAAAGCGCCCGCAGCGACTTCTCCGTCCCGAATCCGGTTGACACGCAGCACTCGCTTCTGGTACGAGAACGAGGCGTAGGCTCGCCGATGATCATGAAGCTTCTCGTCGTCACCGGGATCGCGTTCTGGGCGTTCACCGCGCTCGTCCTCACCCTGGGCCTGCTGAACCGTCCGCGCATCCAACGTTGGCTCGAGCGGCCGGCGCGCTATCCGCACACCTTCTGGCTTCGTTACCGGCTCGGCGGTCTGGGCATCGCGGCGCTGGCGCGGCTCGGCTTCCCGCGCGCTCGGGCGCTGTCTCCCGAGGTGATCACCGCGCTGCGCTCGGCCCGTCTCGAGGACGTCCGGCGCCTCCGGGACGTCCTGCACGAGGTAGACGCGCTGCCGACCGTCCAGCGCGGTCTGACCGCGCTGGGCCTGAAGTCCATCTTCGAGGTCCCGACCCGCGCCGTTCCCAGGATCCCATCCCCGTACACGGATCCCATGCAGCGCCCCTCCTACTACCTGCCCGGGGTTCCGGCGCGCACTTTCTACGATCCCCGTGAGTTCGAGTGGGTGAAGCCGCTGGAGCAGGCGTTCCCCACGATCAAGGCCGAGCTCCTGACCGTCCTGCGCCAGGACGGACGGGGATTCAAGGCCTACATGAGCGAGGGCCAGCAGCGGCTCGAGGGCTGGAACACGTTCAACTTCTTCTTCTACGGCAAGAGGTTCGAGGAGAACTGCGCCCTCTGCCCCGCGACCGCCGACCTGCTCGAGTCGCTTCCGCGCTTCGAGCGGGACCACATCATGTTCTCCGCGCTGAACCCGCACGCCCACATCCCTCCGCACACGGGCCCGATGAACGGGATCATCCGGGGCCACCTCGCCATGACGGTGCCGCCCGGCTGCTACATTCGGGTGGGGAAGGACGAACGGACCTGGGAAGAGGGCAAGGTGCTCGTCTTCGACGATTCGTTCGAGCACGAGGTCTGGAACCACAGCGACCAGGTGCGCATCGTGCTCTTCATGAACTTCTGGCATCCCTGCTTCTCCGTGGAGGAGATCGCGGTGCTCCAGCGCTTCCGCAACGCCTACGAGCAGAGCCCGCTCGGCCGCGTCCACGAGGACAACCAGGCGGCGCGCCGGGCCCACGACCTGGCCGTGCAGGCGATTGCGGCCGGAAAGGAAGCGGCGAAACAGGATCGGCCCCTCGCCGCCGCGGCGGGTCGTCCTTGAGAGACGCGCTGCGCCTGGTGCTCGCCACGAGCGTGGCCCTGGCGGGCTGTAACGGGAGCCGCGATCTCCTGGTGCCCGTCACCGACACCGTGTTCGAGTACGAGCAGGCGTTCAGTGGCCTCGCACGCTTCCGGACCTTTGTCGCGGACTTCTCCGTTCCCACGTCGGGTACGCTTCACATCACGGTCGACTGGACATCGCCGGCGGACGACCTCGACCTCGTTCTGAGCAATCCCGCCTGCGATGCCATCACGTTCGCGGCGGGCGCGTGCAAGATCTTCGCGATCGAACAGAGCAACCTCAAGCCTGCTCGCCTGACCTTGGCCACCACGGCCACGGGCTATCGCCTCTTCGTCGTGAACCGCGGGCCGTCGGTGGAGACCGGGACCGTCGTCGTCACCGTCACCCAGACCCACCTCGCACTGTGACGAGGGCGCGCCCGCGCCGGGGAACCCCGCCATAGCGGTCACGTCGCGCGCCCCGGCGGCGGGGCGTGAGCTTCTCATGGGCGCAGCCGTAGGCGCGACGGCCGGCTTCCTGGCCCGGGACCTGATGGCCGACAGCTTCGCCTCGTTGTGGCTGCCCGCGGCGGTGGTGGGCGTCCTTTCCTGGCGCACGCGGCTCCGGCCCGTCACGCTCACCGCGGCCATTGCCGTCGGCGCGCTGTGGCTCTCGGTCGCTTTCACGCCGCTCGCCGCGCGCGTGGCGCGCGGCCTCGCGCGCCGCGACGCCGCGGGACCCGCCGATGCCGTGCTCGTCCTCAGCTCACGCCTGCAGAGCGACGGGGACCCGACGCCCGCCGCGCTGAGCCGACTCGTGCACGGCCTCGAGCTGTTGCGCCAGGGCCTGGCCCCGAGGATCGTGCTCACCGAGCTCGAGCCTCCCTCGCCTTCCTACGCCGCCGTGGCGCGGAAGCTGATGGCCAGCTTCGGTTCCGGGGCCGAGCTGCTGAGCCTGGGCCCGGTGCGCCGAACCCGGGACGAGGCCGTTCAGGTGGCGGCCCTGTGCCGCCAGAAGGGGTGGCACCGGCTCCTCGTGGTGACCTCGCCCTCCCACTCCCGGCGCGCCTGCGCCGCGGTGGAGCGCGCGGGCATGGAGGTGATCTGCTCTCCCTCCGTGGAGACCGAGTTCGACGTCGAGAACCTCGACCGGCCCACGGAGCGGTTGCGCTCCTTCCGTGCCTCGGTCCACGAATGGCTCGGCCTCTGGCTCTACGAGTGGCGAGACTGGGTGTGATCGAGCCGGGTCAGCGACGCGCTTTCCTCAAGTCCACCACGTACGTGTCGACCGTAGGCCCGTTCATCCAGTCGCTGTTGAAGAGGACGCGGGTGGCGGTGGGGCTGATGACGAGGTGGGTCTCGCTCCAGTATCCCCATCGGCCGTCGGAGGTTGTCCCGGCGTAGGTCCGCGCGTGCGCCACGCGGCAGACCTGCCCGGTGTCCAGGTTCGCCAGCACGATCTCGTTGTCGAGCGGCGTCGCGCCCGTATGCTGGCCGACGATCCCCACCGCCACCCAGCCCGGGGCCTGCTGAGCCACGCCGGAGATGTGGGTGGAGGACGGCGGGTACGGGTATCCGGTGGCCGGGCCGATGATCACCTTGCGGTCGCCGGTGTCGAGGCGGTGGGACACGAGCGATCCGATTTCACTCCCGTCGAAGGCCACCGCGTTCCACGTGTCGTAGCCGGCCTTGGTGCGGCCGATGCTCGCGTGCTCGTAAGGGTTGGCCATCAGCAGGCGGCGCTGGATGTTCAGGCGGAGATCGAGCACGAAGCCGTCGATGACGGCGGACGTCTCCGACGGCGCGGCGATCGGGGCGTTGGGGGTGCCCCGCGCCGTCGTCACCGAGAGGACCGCATCCTCGGTGATGCTGTAGAGGAACACCGTCTCCCCGCACCGCAAGCCGACGATCTTCCGCGGCCCCCATCCCATCCACTGGGGATCGGCGCCGAGCCTGAGCAGCTGGCCCCAGTCCACCGGGCAATTGGTGGGCGGCGAGCGGAAGTCGTGCAGGACGCGGTCGGAGTCGGTCGGGCGCACCCGGTGCTCCATGAACCGGGGCACCGCGTTGTAGTTGGAGGGGTAGTAGAGCACGTTGGGATCGATCGGGTCCCACAGGACCTGCTCGATGTCGGTCGGGGACTGCAGGGGGAGCGCCCGGATGAAGCCGTACGGCTCTTCACCGTTGTACAGCTCGTGCCCCTGCTCGCGGTGCCAGAGGAGAAGCAGGGATTCGTCGGCATTCCACGCGGGCATGGTGGAGTAGAGCGTCTTGATGACGGCGTTCGGCCCCTCCCGAGGATCGGCGGCGGTGACGCGGGTGATGGACGTCCCGAAGGCGGGATCGACGTAGGTTTCGCCCTTCGAGGGCTTCGCCACGGCAGTCATGGGATGGGCGGCCGTGTCGGTGACCCGCCCATCGCAAGGCGCCCGCACCACGATCTTGCCCGGGTCGGCCGGCAGGTCCGGGTGGCCGCAGTTGCCGAAGAGCAGCAGCGTGGCCAGCGCGATGGAGCGCGGTCCGAGCCCCATGGCCAGGGCGGGCGAGGCGCGCGGGCGCGACATCGAAGGATTATACTGCGCGCCCTCCCTCGTCCCGGCGCCCGCCTTCACGGCGGCGTCAGACCCTGCTGCCGCACCAGCGCGTCGAACTGCTGCCGCGAGGCGGCATCGGGCAGGGCGCCGTCGACGGCGATCGCACGCCCCTCCTCGAGCAGGAGAACGAAAAAGCCGAAGACCACTTCCGCGGCCTTGAACTGGCAGTGGCCGTAACGCACCACCGGGAAGCTCGGGTGGAGGGCGGCGGCCCCGGCACGAAGCGTCTTCAGCGAGTAGAGCGGCTCGTGGAGGTAGGGGATGATCGGATCGCCCGTCGTATGGATCGTGACGAGCGGTCGCGTCAGCGCGCCCGTGGTCTGATAGGCCTGTATCGCCGCCAGCGCCGGCGCGTCCGCGGACACGCGGCGGACCAGGAGGTTGAGGAGCAGGTCGTTGTCCGAGCCGACGTACCAGCGTCGGGTGTTGTCGTACGGCTGTCCGCCCAGCTCCGTCTTGGCGTCGTTGGTGCCGAAGACGTTGTACCAGAGAACGTCGACGAAGGTCTTCTCGAAGTCGGAAGGGTCCACGGGAGCCTTGGTCACCCGAATGACCTGCGTCGCCCGGGGGGAATCGGCAGCGATGGCGGCCTGGATGCGGGGCACGTAGACCGCATCCCAGTCCTGGATCACCTCGGCGGGGATGTCGGTGGGGGTACCGGGAATCAGCCCCGGGAAGAAGTAGTCGAAGATCACCCGGAAATCGCCGATGTAATTGATCTGTCCCCGGAAGTCGCCGATGGGGCCGCAAGCCGCCAGCCCGCCCGTGAAGACCTCCGGGTGGCGCTCGACCGAAAGAGCGGTGACGATCCCGCCCTCCGACGGCCCCACGAGGTAGACGTGCTGCGGCTGCCCCATCGCCGTCGCGAAGATGCCGGCCAGATCGAGGAGGTCGTCGATCCCCTCCAGCACCGCCAGCCCATTCTTGCTGTACCCGCTGGTAGCAAAGGCGAAACCAAGGCCGTTGATGATGCCGGGCACCGACGTGCCGTCGGGCAGGATGAGCTGATCCTCGGGGATGCCCGGCGGCGCGTTGAAGGCGACGTATCCGTGAGCGTAGATCACGAGGTCGCCGTTCCAGTGGTCGGCATCGGGCATGCAAATACGGTATTGGGCCCCGCTCACCTGCGTGCCGTCGGGCAGGCAGTTGCTCCCCGCCGCCGCCGGCGCGACGCCGGCAGCCAGGCTCACGAACGTGAGAACGACGAACGCTCCCTTCGGCATGCACTCCTCCGCGAAAGAATGCCCGGCTCCCCGGTTCTCCAAAACCGGCTCCCCGGTTCTCTAATGAAGTTGGACTGCCTGGAGGGGCAGCAGACCACCCGCGCCGGCCCGGGCCGCGAGTCTTGGTACGGGACAGTAGCACACTTCGTCGGCGGGTCGACACCCCGCCGACCCCAAGCGCCGGCTCCCCTAAGGCGTGAACGTGAACGGTGCGGAGTCGATACCGAGCCAGTTCGCGGGCGGCGCGGGGTTCAGCCCCGGTCGTACGAGCAGCGCGAACCACGTGTAGGCTCCCGCCGCCTCCGAACCCGTGAACGTGCGGGTGAAGAGCGGCACGTCCACGGCGAACCCGAGCTGGAGGTTCGACGCCGCGGGCACCAGGATGTTGGGCGCGGCGGCCCCCAGCGCGAAGAACCCACCGCCGGGCAGCGTCACGAAGACGTAGAGGTCGGCCTTCTCGGTCCCGTTGAAGTCGGCGGTGAGGCTCAAGGTCTGGCCGGTGGCGAACGAGCTGCCGTTGAGCCGAGCGTCCACGAAGCCGGCCGGCGGGTAGATGAAGCGGACGCCGTTGATGTCTCCCTCCTGCGGCGTCGGTCCGCGCCCGTCGCCGTGCGCGAACGCGTTCATGAGCGCCGCGTCGGCCACCGGGTCGGTGGCGCAGTCGGGGCTGAAGGCATCGCCGCACGAGTGGCCGAGGCCGGTGACGTGACCCATCTCGTGGCCGATGACCTCGCCGTAGTTGCCCGGGCGGGAGAAGAAGCAGTCGGTGCCCCCGTTGACGACGATGTCCTCCTCACGGAAACGGAGGAAGCTCACGCCGTTGACGACCTTGCTCTCGAAGGTGAAGCCGGCGACCCCGGTGACGGCCAGCACCCCCGAGCAGGTGATGGGATCGAAGTCGGGGAACTGGCCGCAAGGGTCGCCGTGGGACACGGCGCTGACGCCGTCGGCGCGGAAGCAGCCCGCCGTCGTATCGCCTCCGTCATGCATGACGATCGTCGAGCCCGTGACGTTGGTCCAGTTCTGCGTCGCGGCCTCGAACTGGGGCCGCGCACCTCCCGGCACGACGGCCGGCGCGTTGGCGGGGTTGAACATCATGGTCACGGGGATCCCGGAATCGGGCTCGAACCAACGCAGGTGGATGATGGGATGAAGGGTGAAGCCCAGGTCGGGAGAGGAGAGCGCATCGACCAGCCCGGCCGCAGCGGGGGCGGTCGGGGCCGCCTCCGGCGCCGGGTAGCGCTTGACCAGGTCTCGCACGTGATCGAGCAGGTCGGCGAGGGGACGCCGGCCGTCCTCGCGCCTCTGGCCGCGACGCAGGACGACCCCCGCGTCTCCCGCTCCCTCCTGGACGGCCACATCCACGCCGCCCTCCGATTCGATCCGGAACTTGCCCTGGAAGAGCCCGGTGACGGTGAGGGCGCCCCGCTTGGTGGGTTGCGCGAAGACCAGCACTTGTTCGCCTTTCCGGAACCCGGGGGAGCCGAAGACGAAGCTCTGATGACCGTCGACGCTTCCTCCCGGGAGCTGGAGGACGATGCGGTCTCGTCCCGCGGCGCCCTTCAGTGACTCGGACACGCGGATGGTGACGTCGGTCTGGATCTGGGCATGAGCGGCGTCGGACCGCGACACGATGGACTCCACCGTCCCGCGAACGATGACGGGGGACAGCCGGACGAGGGCCTCCGTGTCCATGTACGTGACCATCGATGCGAGGGCCGGCCCGGCGCCGAGGGCGGCCACCGCGCAGCCGAGGAGGACCCGGGAACGGTGAAGAAGGAACAAGAATGTCTCCCTCAACGGGTGAAGGTGAAGGAGGCCGTCCCGAACGCGAGGACGTCGCCGGGATCGAAGCGGCCGTCGGCGAGCGCGCCGGGCCGCACCGTCATCATGAGGAGCCAGTATGTCCCGGCCGTCTGCGACGTCTGCCAGGTCCAGCCGAGGAAGTCCGGCAGGTTGACCGTGAACGGCTGGTAGAGGCTCACTGCCGTCTGGATGGGTCTGAGCGACGCCGGGCTGGAGAGCCGGGCCTGAATCTGGTTGTACGACCAGTCGGTGAAGTCGACGACCTGGTCGCCATCGGGGAGGACGACGAGCAAGTAGAGGTCGGGGGCGGCGGGAACGCCGGCGTTGGTCAGGCTCAGCGATGCCTGCAGGCTGGACCCCACCGTATAGGCCGGCCGGTCGGTGGAGAGGGCGATCTGGAACGGAACGTAGCCCGGCAGCTCCGCCACGTAGGTGTCCACGGTCGCGCCGTTGCCCCAGTCGCTCGCGAAGAGGGCCCGGGTCCCGCTCGGGCTCGCCACCACGTGGGGCTCCGCCCAGTAGCTGTCGGAGAGGCGGGTGTTGTTGTCGCCGAAGCTCCGGTGGTGGCCGATGCGGCACACCGATCCTGCGTTCGTGTCCGCGATCACCAGCTCGTTGTCGAGGACATTGGGGCCGGCGGGATCGCCGACGATGGACAGGAAGACCCAGCCTGGCTGCCGATAGGCCATGGCGGAGACGTGAGTGCCCGACGGCGGGTAGGGATAGCCGGTGGCCGGCCCCACGATCACGCGCGAGCTGCCGCTCGTCAGGTCGAAGGTGACGAGGGAGCCGACGCCGCTGCCGGCCGGCCCGGAGTCGAAGGCGACACCGTTATAGGTATCGTGGCCCGAGGCCAGCCGCCCCAGCGAGGCATGCTCGTAGGGGTTGGCGAGGTCGAGCTGGCGGAGGACGTTGAGGGCGGGATCCATCACGTAGCCGCCCGTGAAGGCCATCGTTCCGCTGGCGGAGGCTTGCGGCGCATCCAGGGTCGAGACGCGGACGGCGGGGATCGTGTTGGTGTCCATCCGGTAGGTGAAGAGCTGGTTCCCGCAGCGGAGGCCGATGACGTTCGAGTCCCACGAGGTGAACATGGGATCGTTGCCCCCGGTGACGGGGCTCGAACAGAACTGGAACGTGTGCACCGTGTCCCGGAGCCCGCTCGCCACGTGATAACGGATGAGCTGGTTCCCGTTCACGTAGAAGAGCACGTCGGGGTCGGAGGTATGCCAGTAGACCTGCTCGATGTCGGCCGGAGTGATGTCGAGGGTGCGAATGAGGCGATAGGTGTGGCCGTCGTAGAGCTCGTGGCCGACACCGACGTGATAGAGGATGAGGCGCGACTCGTCGGCGTTCCAGGCCGAGACGGTGGAATAGAGCGGCACGATGGCGGGGTTCGCGCCCGAGGGAGCGACCGCGGAGATGCGCCGGAGCGTGGTGCCGAACTGGGGGTCGATCACGGACTGGCCGAGGGCAGGCTTGGCCAGGGGCGTCATCGGATGGGGAAGCTTGTCCTTCACCAGCCTCTGGCACAGGTCGGCGGCGCCGGAACGGGACGCCGCCGCGGTGGCGAGCAGGCCGAAAACGGCAACGAAGCAGAGACGCGCGGGCAATTTCATGGGCGAAGCAGGCTCCTTCGCGCGGACGCAGGCTCCGCCACAGGCGATACGGACCGGGCCGCGGATGGCGAATTCGGCGCGAGGCTCGCGCCTCCGCCCGGGAGGGATCAGCCGCTTCGCCACGGCCCGCGCCTCTGTTGCTGGGGCGCCAAGCCGCTCCGATCGGCAGGCCGCCGGGGAGAAGGTCCCCGGTCGAAGGTGGAGTCTACCCCGC
>Ga0070699_100000863_pt1 | contig 28210 bp, 27 predicted proteins | sample KBSK1503metaG_FD_65473 | JGI IMG/M metagenome (GOLD analysis project Ga0070699, IMG submission 65473) | Corn, switchgrass and miscanthus rhizosphere microbial communities from Kellogg Biological Station, Michigan, USA - KBS K1-50-3 metaG | ecosystem: Host-associated > Plants > Roots >...
GGCGGGTACCAGGATCGTCCAGTTCGGCTACGCGGGCGAGGCAGACGCCGATGACCTGGTGGACCGGGCCCAGGCCGAGGTGTTCGCGGTCACCGACCGCCGGACCAGCGAGGACTACCATTCGCTGTCCGAGATCATGCCCGGCGCGCTGGACGAGATCGAGGCCATCGGCAGCCGCGGCGGCGTCCTCACCGGCGTCCCCACCGGCTTCGCCGACCTGGACGCCCTCACCAACGGCCTGCACCCCGGTCAGATGGTAGTCATCGCTGCTCGGCCCGCTATTGGCAAGGCCCTCGCGCTGGACACCCCGCTGCCGACGCCGGCCGGCTGGACGACGATGGGCGAGGTCCGTGTCGGCGACCATCTGCTCGGCGCCGACGGCAAGCCCACCCGGGTCGTCGCCGCGACCGGAGTGATGTACGGCCGCCCCTGCTACGAGGTCGAGTTCGACGACGGCGAGGTCATCGTCGCCGACGAAAGCCACCAGTGGCTCACTTGGAATCCCCGGAGCTATGGCGAGCCTCTCCCGCCTCGGGTGGTCACGACCAGGGAGATCGCCTATGCCCAGCGGGACGAGCCCGCGTCGCGCTGGCTAGGGCACGCGATCGCCCTCTCAGCCTCGATAGAGCAGTCGCGCTCCGGCCTGCTGGTTGCCGCGGGCGTCGGCTCGCGCCGGTCCCGAAGCGCGCGCCGCGAGCCGTGGCGGTACTTCGCCGACGTCCGGCCCGTGCTCTCCCAGCCGGTCCGGTGCGTGCAGGTGGACAGCCTGGACCGCCTGTACCTGGCCGGGCGAAGCATGATCCCGACCCACAATTCGACGCTGGCGCTGGACTTCGCGCGGGCGGCTGCCATCAGGAACGACATGGCCACGGTGCTGTTTAGCCTGGAGATGGGGCGTAACGAGATCACGATGCGGCTGCTGTCGGCCGAGGCGCGGGTGCCGTTGTCCACGATGCGCACCGGGCAGATGAACGACGACGACTGGGCCCGGCTGGCCCGGCGGATGAGCGAGGTCGCGGACGCACCGCTGTTCATCGACGACTCGCCGAATATGTCAATGATGGAGATCAGGGCCAAGTGCCGTCGGCTGAAGCAGCGGAACGACTTGAAGTTCGTCATCATCGACTACCTGCAACTGATGTCCTCGGCCAAGCGGGTAGAGAACCGGCAGCAAGAAGTTTCCGAGATGTCCCGGTCGCTCAAGCTGCTGGCCAAGGAGCTCGATGTCCCGGTCATCGCGCTGTCCCAGCTCAACCGGGGCCCCGAGCAGCGCACCGACAAGAAGCCGTTGCTGTCCGACCTACGCGAGTCGGGCTGCATGACCGAGGACACTGCCTTGCTCCGCGCCGACACCGGAGCACCGGTCACCTTCGGCGAACTGATACGGGACGGCTGGGACGGCGTCCTGGTCTGGTCGCTCGACGAGCGGAACCGGCTGGTCCCGGCCCCGGTGACCAACGTGTTCGCATCCGGGACCAAGGAGGTCTACCGGCTGCGGCTGGCCTCCGGCCGCGAGGTGAAAGCCTCGGGCAACCACAAGTTCCTCACCCTGGGCGGCTGGCTCGCGCTGGACCAACTGGCCACGGGCGGCCGCCTGGCCATCCCGCGCCATACCCCGGAGCCGATAGGTTCTGGCCTCGGCTGGTCCGAGCACCGGCTCGGCCTGCTGGCTCACCTCATCGGGGATGGCTGCGTGATCCGCAAGCAGCCGGTGCATTACACCTCCAACGACGTGGCGAACCTGGCCTTCGTCGAGGCGGCCGCGGCCGCCGAGTTCGGCATCACCCCGCGCCGGGTCGCCCAGCAGACATGGTGGCACAGCTACCTCCCGGCGCCGCACCACTGCACCCACGGCCGGGGTAACCCGCTACACGTCTGGTTCCGTGAGCTCGGCATCGAGAACCTGCGGTCCTATGACAAGCACCTCCCGGCGGTACTGTACTTGGCGAACCGGGCCGAGACCGCAGTCTTCCTGCGCCACCTGTGGGCGACGGACGGCAACGTGACCGTGGGCGGGCCGACGACGGCGCCCAAGGTCTACTACGCCACCTCTAGCCGGTCGTTGGCCGACGGAGTAGCGGTGCTCCTGAGCCGGTTCGGGATCATCGCTCGGATCCGCGAGGTGAACAAGGCCGGCTACCGGCCTGGCTTCCATGTCATCGTGGCCGATGGGCCTAGCCTGCGGACGTTCTGCCAGGAGATCGGGGTGCACGGTGCCCGCGGCCGCTTCGTAGCCGAGCTGACCTCCTTCCTGGACGGCCGGGCCGTCAACACGAACACCGATACCCTGCCGAAGGAGATCTGGGATCTGGTCAAGGCCGAGCGAGCCCGCGCCGGTCTCACCGAGCGCCAGTTCCAGGCGGCTATCGGCACCCACTATTGCGGGTCCACCCTGTACAAGAGCTGCCCGTCCCGGGCCCGGCTGCTGCGCTGCGCCGACGCGCTGGACTCGGAAAACCTGCGCGAGGCCGCCGGCAGCGACGTGTACTGGGACAAGATCGTCGCCATCGAGCCGCTGGGCCCGCTGCCCGTCTACGACGCCACGGTGAAGGGCACCCATAACTTCATCGCCGGCGGCCTCGTCAGTCACAACAGCATCGAGCAGGATGCGGACGTCGTGATCCTGCTGCACCGTGAGGACGCCTACGAGCGGGAGTCGCCGCGGGCTGGTGAGGCGGACCTGATCGTGGCCAAGCACAGGAACGGCCCGACCGCCACCGTGACAGTCGCATTCCAGGGCCACTATTCGCGATTCGTGGACATGGCAGGCTGAACCGGCGGTAGCCGCAGGCAAATCACCGAGGAGCAAATGGCGGACGTCGGCGCGTGGCCTCAAGCTGATCCGTTCGGGGAGGCCGGACACGGGGGCTGCTGGCCGCTGGCCAGACCGGCCTTGATCGCGGCGAGTACGACGCGGGCGTAGAGGCGGGCGCCCGCGGGGCGCGGGTGGATGCCGTCCGGCCAGAGCAGCGCGGTACGGCCCGCGATGGCCTGGTGCCAGTCGGCCAGTTCGGTGTGCTTGCCGCGCCGGGCGGCCGCGGCAAGCGCCGTGTTGACTGCGTGCTCCCAGGCCTGCGGGCCGAACGTGCTGACCAGCACGAGCTCGCGACCCGGCCCGGCGGTCCGCTGCAGCTGCCGGAGCTGGCGGGCGGTGACGCTGCCGTTGGTGCCGAGGCTGAACACCACGACGGGGCGGAGGCGGCCCGCGGCGGCCAGGCTCTGGATCACCGCCAGCCCGGCCGGCGTCTGCCGGTCGATCTTGGCATCGATGTAGACGCCAGGCAGGGCTGCCTCGAGCGGCGCGGCGGAGGCGAGCATGACGGAGTCGCCGACCGCCGTCACCTGGCCGCCGGAGACCCGCGGCTGCCCGCGATGGCACGCCGTGGGCGTGGGCGTGGTCTTGGCTGGCGCGCGGTCGGCTGCCGACGGTGCTGACGAAGCCGATGAGGGCGAAGGGGCCGAAAGAGCCGAAGGAGTCGCCTGAGAAGCGCTGCTCACCCGCTCGCCGTTGGCCACCTGGCGGAGCAGCCCGCTCGGGGCGTCCGGCGCGGGCGGCCGGGCTATGCCGTAGCAGGCCACCATGACGGTGATCGCCACGGCCGCGGCTACTGTAACCGGGATGGCGCGGCCCCTCGTGCCCGCCGCCGGGCGGCGGCTGGCCGCGGCCACGAGCTGTATCCACTGCCGGGTGGTGAAACCCAGCCCGTTCCGCATGATGGGTGTCTCGATGTACCGCCACGACGCCGACGCCAGCGCGATCGTGACCGCGGTCTCGACCGGCCACAGCCAGGCTGAGCTGGCTCTCGGCCCCACCAGCGCGGTGCCGAGCGCGATCACCGGCCAGTGCCACAGGTAGATCCCGTAAGACCTGACGCCGACCCAGCGCAGCGGCCGCCAGCTGGTAAGCGCGGCGATGACCCCGTGGCCGGCCGCGGCGGCGACCAGACCCGCCGCGCCGAACGCGGCCAGCAGCAGGCCCACCGGGTAGACGACCGGATCGCTGCCGGAGAAGTGCCCCGCGGCCCAGGCCAGAACGACGAGCCCGGCGATGCCGCCTATGTCGAGCCGCCTGGCATGCGCGGCCGGGATGGCCGCCAGCCTCCGCAGCGGCCAGGCCAGCGCCAGCGCGGCCCCGATCAGCAGCGCCGAGGCGTGTGTGCCGGTGCCGTAGTAGACCGGGGACGGATCGCCGCCCGGTGTGTACTGAATCGCCATGACCAGCGCCGAAACCGCGGCCCCGGTCAGCGCACACGTGACACGAGCGCGGCGGCCGGCCAGCCGGACGATGACACACCACACGATCAGCGGCCAGACCAGGTAGAACTGCTCCTCGATGGCCAGCGACCACAAGTGATCGAGCGGCGGCGGCGCCCCGGCCTGCCCGACCGCGGCGAAGTACGAGACGTGATGCAGGATCTGGAACCAGTTACTGGTGTAGGTAGCCGCGGCCAGCAGCGCGAAGCGCAGCGAGGGCTCCTGACCTGGCTCGATGACGGCCGCCGCGGCGGTTACCACCACCAGCATCACGGCCAGCGCCGGCAGCAGGCGCCTAGCCCGCCGGGTCCAGAAGCCCGCCAGGTCCAGACAGCCGGTGCGGTCGTACCTGGCGACCAGCAGATCGGTGATCAGGAACCCGCTGAGCACGAAGAAGATGTCGACGCCGAGGAAGCCGCCGGGGAGCCCGGAAGCTCCTGCGTGGAAGCCGATGACGGTGAGGACGGCCAGCGCCCGGACCCCGTCGAGGCCGGGTGCACGTTCGCGCGTTTTCGTGGTTTCGCCAGGTTCCACCGGTTAGCCGTCCGTCACCGCCGATACCGGCAGTCATGTTAACGATCAGATCAACCCTCCAGCCAGCAGAAACGCCGGCCGCAGCAGCAAAAGGCGATTAGGACAGACCGGCCGCCCGGGCCAGGCGGCCGGACAGCTCGCGCAGCACGGGGATGAGCTCCGGCGGGCCGAGGACCTCGAAGTCGAAGCCCTTGACCGCCACGTACAGCGCGAGCTCGTCGAGCGAGTTGGACCCGGTGTGAAGCACGCAGCTGTGCTCGTCCACCGCCTCCAGCCGCCCGGCGGCCGGTGACGAGCGCCGGGCGACGGCCGCCGCGGGCGCGTGGATGAGGATGCGGGCCTGGTAGCGGTACGGGGCCGAGGAAATGGCCTGCGACACATAGGCGGCCACGTCGTCCGCGGGCAGCGGGCGCGGGGTAAACCGGGCCCCGGGCGGTCCCAGCGGGGGCTGGATCCGGTCGACCCGGAACGTCCGCCAGTCTCCCCGGCCGGTGTCCCAGGCGAGCAGGTACCAGCGGCGCGGGGTGTGCACGAGGCGATGCGGCTCGACGTCGCGGACGCGGACGCCGTCCCGGCCCGGGTACCGCAGCCGCAGCCGCCGCTGATCCCGGCAGGCCGTCGCGATGGCGGTGAGCAGCTCGGGGTCCGCCAGGTCCGGGCCCGGCCCGGTCAGCGGGACCGTGGTGGCGTGGAACGCGCCGATCCGGTGCCGCAACCGGGACGGCAGCATCTGCTGCAGCTTGGTCAGCGCCCGCAGCGCGCTCTCCTCGAGACCGGCCACGCTGCCCGTGGTCGCCGTGTGCAGGCTGATCGCCACGGCCACCGCCTCTTCGTCGTCCAGCAGCAGCGGCGGCAGGCCGGCGCCCACGCCGAGCCGGTAGCCGCCCGCCACGCCCGGCGTCGCGTCTACCGGATAGCCCAGGTTCCGCAGCCGGTCGATGTCCCGGCGCACGGTGCGCAGGCCGACGCCGAGCCGCTCGGCCAACTCGGTGCCGGTCCAGTCGCGCCGTGACTGCAGCAGGGACAGCAGGCGCAGCAGCCGGGCCGAGGTTTCCAGCATGGAAATAACTATGCCCGTTATTGGTGCCAGAACCTGACACCAATAGTTTCTAGCCTCGGAACATGACGAACAGCGAAGCCACACCGGAAATCCGGCCCTACCGCATCAGCATCCCGCAGGCAGACGTCGACGACCTGCGCGACCGGCTGGCCCGTACCCGCTGGACCCAGGACCTGCCCGGCACCGGCTGGGAGCGCGGCGTCCCGACCGCCTACCTGCGCGAGCTGGCCACCTACTGGGCCACCGAGTTCGACTGGCGCGCCCAGGAGGCGGCACTCAACGCCTATCCCCAGTTCATCACCACGATCGACGGGGCCAGCGTGCACTTCCTGCATGTGCGCTCGGCCGAGCCGGGGGCCACGCCGCTCCTGCTGCTGCACGGCTGGCCCGGCTCGGTGGTGGAGTTCCTCGACATGATCGGCCCGCTCACCAACCCGACGGTGTACGGCGGGAACGCAGAGGACGCCTTTCACCTGGTGATTCCCTCGCTGCCCGGCTACGGCTTCTCCGGACCGCTGACCGAGACAGGCTGGACCGACGGGCGCACCGCGGCCGCGCTGGCCGAGCTGATGCGGCGGCTCGGCTATGACCGCTACGGCGTGCAAGGCGGTGACGTGGGCGCCTTCCTCGCCCCGCTGATCGGCGGCCTGGCCCAGGACCGGGTGCTTGGCGTGCACGTCAACGCCCTGATCACCTTCCCCACCGGCGACGAGGCCGACATGGCCGCGATGACCGAGGGTGACCAGCGCCGGTTCGCCGCGATGACCGAGTGGCAGCAGCGTTCCGGGGCGTACATGCAGGTCCAGGGCACCCGGCCGCAGACGATCGCGCACGCGCTGACCGATTCCCCGGCCGGGCTGCTGGCCTGGATCGTGGAGAAGTTCCAGGAGTGGACCGACCCGGCGGCCAAGCTGCCCGAGGACGCGGTCGACCGGGACCGGATCCTGACCGACGTGAGCATCTACTGGTTCACCGCCACCGCGGGTTCGGCCGCGCACACCTACTACGAGCGGTTCAACGATCCGGCCCTGTGGGCGCCACTGGAGCGATCTGCGGTGCCGGTCGCCGTGGCCGTCTTCACCACCGACGTGACGGTCAGTACGTTCGCGACCAAGGTCCACAACGTCGTCCGCTGGTCGGAGTTCACCCGCGGCGGCCACTTCGCCGGCCTCGAAGCCCCCGACCTTCTGATCTCCGATCTACGGGACTTCTTCCGCCCGCTCCGCTGACCCCGACTCCCTGCCGCGGCCCTGCGCGGTGGCCCGGAAGGCGAGCAGGCCAGGAGCCAGCACGGCAGCGGGCAGGCCCTTGATGGCCGCTGCGGTGAGAATGGTGGCGAGCGTTCCCCGCGCCATGGTGAGGGCGGCGAGCGCCGCTCCCAGGGGCACCATCTGGTCCGTGCGCATCCGCTCTAGCAGCGGATGCGCACGTACCCGCCCGGATATCACTGAGGGCTGCCCGGTGGCGGCGGTACCTCCAGGCAGGGTCGCACGATCACCGAGCCGCCGAGCGCGATGTGCGGCGCCTGCTCCGCGATCTGGGCCGCGGCCTCGGCGGACTCCGCCTCGATCAGCAGGAAGCCACCGATATCGACCTCGTGGATATCGGCATCGCTGACAGTGCCACGCTGGACGACCTTACCCGTGGCCGCGAAGGGCGCCCCCGCGCGCAGTACGCCGGACCGGGCGAGCCCGCCGAAGTACTCCATCCAGCGGGCATTGTAATCCTGGGTCTCGGCGTCGGTCGCCTGCGGTTGCGCGTCCCGGCCGATGAGCAGCAGCACGTACTGGCCCATCAGGACCTGTCTCCCTTCTCCTTGTGGCATGCGGGGATTCCGGGCTGATTCTGCCACCGGAGGTCATCCGTAGCGGGCCCGGCCCGGCGGCATGTCGAGCTGAGCCGACATCCCTCCGTGTGTGGGCCGTGGCTGTTCACACGACGGCGGTGCTGCCGCCGTCGATGCGCAGGTTGGCGCCGTTGATGTAGCCCGCTAGCGGACTGGTCACGAAGGCGACCAGGTCGGCCACCTCCTCCGGTCGGCCAAGGCGGCCCGTGGGGTTGTCGAGGATGCCAGCCAGAATCCCTGCCTCGATCGCGGGCCAGTCCTGCCCCCAGCCTCGGCTGGCAGCCTCCAGCCGGTAGAACTCCCGCACACCCGGGGTGACGACAATGCCGGGACTGACGGTGTTGACCGTGATGCCGGTGCGGTCGAGATGCTTGGCCAGCGACACGGTGAGGTTGAGCAGCGCCGCCTTGGTGGCCGCGTAGTCGGGCATGGTGGGGAACGGGTTGATCGCCTCCCCGGTCCCGATCTGGACGATCCGGCCCCACCCCGCCGAACGCATGCCCGGCAGGAAGCCCTGGATGCACCGGACGGCCGCGGCGACGTTGATCGCATACAGGTCCAGCCAGTCCTGCGGGGTCACGTCATCCCAGCCCCGGTTGACGAACGCACCCGCGTTGTTGACGAGGATGTCGGCGCCTCCGCTCGCCATCACCCCGGAGACGAACCTCGCGCAGCCCTGCGGGTCGGCCAGGTCGGCTGGCACCCCGCTGGCCTGGCCGCCGGCGGACCTGATCGCCTCGACCACGGCGTCGACGGCGTCCGCCCGGCGGCCGTGCACGGTCACCGCCGCACCCTCGGCCGCGAGCCGGCGGGCGATCGCCTCGCCGATGCCGGCGCTGGAGCCGGTGACGACCGCCCGTTTACCGTCGAGCTGGAAGTCCATGGTCAGTGCTCCCGGGCAGCCCGGTCCGCGGCGGCCTGCTCGCCGGCCACCGCGTCCGCGCCTAGGCCGATCATCCAGGTGAGCGGGGCGCCGGGCAGGAAGGCCTGCACGGCCGTGTCGAGCTCGGCCCGGGCGGAAGGGGGCACCGTGGGCCCGCCGCCGGACAAGCGCCGGACGACTTCCCGGTAGTACAGGAGGTAGCGACGCTGCTCGTCAAGCACACCCCGTCCGGCCGGGTCGCCATGACCGGGGTACAGCGTGCCGACGTCGGCGAGCTCGTCAGCCAGCCTGTCCAGTGCCGCCAGCCAGCTGGCCGAATGGCCATCGGCAGTGTACGGGTGTGTGCCGTGGAAGGCCAGGTCGCCGGTGAAGGCGACCGGCGCACACCCGTCGGCGGCAAGCAAGAAGTAGCTATCGGCGTGGCTCTCGGCCGGGCCCAGCTCCCGGACGGTGAAGGTCAGCTCGCCGACCCGGACCTGGGCGCGGTCAGATAGCAGCGAGTTGGGGTAGTAGGTCTTGGCCGGCCACTCGGCGCCGTAGGTGGGCGACCACTGTTCCCGCTTCGCCTCGGCGATCTCCTCGATCACCCGGGCGACGCTAGCGGCCGCGTACACCGGCACCTCCTTGTCCTGAACCAGCCCGAGCACGCCATTGAAATGGTCCGGATGAGGGTGGGTCACCAGGATCGCCAGCAGCGGCTTGTGCAGCGCCCGCAGGCGGGCGCGCAGCGCCTCGATGTCGGAGACGAGCAGGCCGGTGTCGACTGCCACCACTCCCGCCTCAGCCTCGACGAGGTAGGAGTTGACGAACAAGCCGGGCTCGGCCGCGCGATAGGTGTGGATCACCGGTCCGGCCATGTGGTCTCCTGAGCTTGCCGCGGCGCCCGGACGGCACCGCCATCCCCGCGATCATCAACTGCAGCCCGCCGCGCTGTCCAAGACAAGCTGTTATAGCTGTTGGCTATGGACGCATGATCCCGGCGTCTTGTCGTAATTCTTCAAGACCGGTCAACGGGGCGCCGCTTAAGGTGCGGGCGATGAGCCAGCCAAACGGAAGCTGGCTCGCGCGGCGGAAGGAAGCGGAATGTCACCCATCGGGCAGGTGGACGCGATCACCCTGGATTGTCCGGATCCCCAGTCCCTGGCCGCCTTCTACCGGACAGCCACCGGCTGGGAAACTGTCTTCGACACGCATGAGTATGTCTATCTGGCTAGCGAGGGCTCGTTTCAGCTCGGCTTCCAGCGGGTGCCGGCCCAGCGGCCACCGGCCTGGCCAAGCCAGGTCGCCCAGGCTCATCTCGGCTTGAGCGTCCCCGATCTCGACCGGGCCGAGGCGCAACTCCTCGCGCTGGGTGCGACCAAGGCCAGCCCGCAGCCGGATGAGAAAATCATGCGGGTCCTTCTCGACCCGGTAGGGCACCCGTTCTACGTCTACGTCCGGTAGCCCTGGCTCCCACCAGATCCCGCCGCGTCGGTGCACGCGTCGACGAAGGACCGCACCGCATGGCGCGAGTCGTCCCGGCGCCAGCCGACCGCGAGCCGGGCCGGGCTGAGATCGCTGACCGGCACGCAGACAATGCCCGGGCGGTCGTACACCAAGGCGTTTCCCTCGGACACCAGGGCGACCGCCGCCCCGGTCGAGACGATCTCGAATTTCTCGTCTGCGGACGTCACCTCGGCGGCGATGACCGCAGGCCTCCCGGCCCTGCGGTCGGTCGCAAGCCAGAACTCTCGCAGCGGGCCCGCCGTGCGGGGAAGGGCGACGAACGGCTCGTCGGCGATCTCAGCGAACGTGATCTCCCGCCGTCCGGCCAGCGGGTGCCCGGCGGACAGGACAGCACAGCGGGGTTCAGAGGTCAGCACCCGGACGGCGATGTCGTCCGCGTCGGCCGGCAGCCACAAGAACGCGGCGTCGGTGACGTGGCGGCGAAGGCCGGCCGTCGGGTCGGCCCAGCTGAACGACCGCAGATCAACGCGCCAGCCAGGCTCGCGTTTGGCGAAGTGATCGATGATGGCGGGGTAAAGGTCGCGCCCGATCGAGGTGAGCGTCCCGACCCGCAGCCTGTGCGCATCGGCAGCGGCGGCATCGGCGATCGCGGCGGTCCCTTCGTCCCAGCGGTCAAGCAGCGGCCGGGCGACGTTCAGCAGCGCCTTCCCGGCCGCGGTGAGGCTGACCTGGCGGCGGTCGCGCAGGAAGAGTTGCGCGCGCAGCGCGGTCTCCAGGCCCTGGATCTGCTTACTCAGCGCGGGCTGCGAGATATGCAGCCGCTCGGCGGCCCGGGTGAAGTTCAGCTCTTCGGCCACTGCGACGAAATAACGCAGGTCCCGGAGGTGAGCGTCCATAACCAACGGCTATCACAAGCGGCTGGACCTGACCAGCGCCCGGGCCTGGGTGGCGCCGGGGTTATCCGGTGCCGAGGAGGTGCCGGGACACCCGGGCCAGGTGGGCGCGCATCGCCGCGGTAGCCCGGTCCGCGTCCCGCAGCCGGAGGGCAGTCACGATCTCCTCGTGGTCCCGCCGGTACTCGTCCCGCCGGGCCGCCGAGGCGCTGCGCCTCTTGAGGTCGCCCCACACCCGCCCGTGCCGGGCCCGCTCCACCTCCGCGTACAGCCGGATGAGGAGCGGGCTCCGGGTCGCCGCGATGATCGACCGGTGCAGCGCGGCATCCCAGACCTCGAACTCGTCGTGATCCGCCGCCCGCTCCCCGCCGCGCAGGCAGCGGTCCATCTCGGCGAAATCGCGCGCGGTGGCCCAGGCGACGACCAGGGACATGGCGGTCGGCTCGAACAGCCGCCGCACCGCCATCACGTCGGCCGGCGCGTAGTCGCCGGACTCGGCCAGGCCTGCCGGGGCATCCGGAACCCCCGCCGGAACCCCCGCCGGGGCCACAACCGGAGCCGGAACCGGAGCCCGAGTGTCGGCCGGCTCGGCGACGGCAGGTCCGCGCAAGAAAGTGCCCCGGCCCACCTCGCGGGATACCCGTCCCTCGGCCTGCAGCATGGCCATCGCGTGCCGGATGGCCGAGCGGGAGACCCCGAGGTCCACCGCGAGCTGCCGCTCGGTCGGCAGCCGCGTGCCGTGGCCCGCGCCAGTCCGCTCGGACTCCGCCAGGATGAGCGCCGCCAGCGCCCGGCGCTGTATTACTGAGCTGTGCTCTGTCACCGCGCCGTGCTCTGTCACCGCGCCGTGCGTTGCCGAGATGGCAGTCACCGAGTTGTCGCTAGCCATCCCCCAGACCAATCTAACCAATCAGTTCGCGCGACATAGATTCTTGCACCAATACTAGCGAATGTCACGCATTGACCTCCCTGGATACGCATGCCTATGATGCAGCCAATCAATCGATTGCAAACCAATCGGCTTCAGTACCTACAAATGGTCTAGGCAGCGGGCCCGGCGCAGCCTACCTCGGCAGAGCGCAGCCTGAATGGCAGAGCGCAGCCGAACCAGGCGGGGCTGGCCCGCGCCGCAGGAGCGGCAAGGAGGCCTGGCTCGTGAGACTCGCCACCCTCAGCACGCCGAACGGTCCTCGCCTGCACGTCCGGGCGCAAGGCGGCTACGTCGACATCGCCGAAGCAACCGGCGACCCACGCTTGGCGGCGTTCGGTACCTTCGTCACGGCCGGCCCGGCCGCGCTGGACGCGGCCCGCGGCCTGCAGGACCGGGACGGCCGCGAGTACCCGCCCGGGGCCTTCGGCCCGGCGGTGCCCGCGCCGGAGCGGATCCTCTGCCTCGGCCTGAATTACAGCGAGCACGCGCTCGAGGGCGGCCGGGCCGTGCCGTCCTGGCCGGACACATTTGTCCGGGGTCACCAGACGGTCCTAGGCCCGTTTGCCGACCTGATCAAGCCGGCCCTGACCGAATCCTTCGACTACGAGGGCGAGCTCGGCGTCGTAATCGGGACGGGCGGCCGCTACATCCCGGCTGGCAAGGCGATCGACGCGATCGCCGGGTTCACCGTGCTGAACGACGCGTCAGCGCGGGACTGGCAGCGAGCCGGCACCCAGTGGACGCCGGGCAAGAACTTCGACGGCAGCATGCCCATCGGTCCCGAGGTGGTCACGCCGGACGAGGCCGACGTCGCCGACGTGGCCCTCAGTACCGTGCTCAACGGCCAGGTCATGCAGCACGCGCGGACGAGCCAGATGCTCGTGGACGTGCCCAGCGCCGTGGAGTTCTTCTCCTCGTTCACCACGCTGCGGCCCGGCGACGTCATCGCCACCGGGACGCCGGGCGGCGTGGGCTTCGCCCGCAAACCCCCGGTCTGGCTCCAGCCCGGGGACGTCATCGAGATCACCATCGAGGGCGTCGGTACCATCCGCAACCGCGTGGTCGCCGAACCGGGCGACCGCTCCGGCTGGCGATGGCGGCCCGGCCCCTCGCCCGGCGGCCTGTAGCCGAGGCTCACCCGTGCCCCTGGCCCGACCGCGGTCGGCACAACTCTCACCGCAGAGGGGACGAACATAATGACCATCCGCAGCACACGAAGATCACACAGCACGAGACGCCGCGCCGCGACCGGGCTGGCCGCGGCCGCGCTGGCGACGGCGGGCCTGGCCGCCTGCAGCTCCAGCGGGAGCAGCAGCAGCGGCGGCACTACCAGCGCCAGCGGCTCGCACTCCGCCCTCGTCGTCGCCGACCTGGCCCCGTTCAGCGGCCCGGACGCCGCCCTCGGCCCGACCTACCTGGTGTCATGTGATGGCGCCACCCAGGCCATCGACAGCGCCGGCGGCGTACTCGGCCACAAGCTGTCCTGCAAGAGCGTGGACACCCGGGGCGATCCCGCCGACGCGGTGCCCGCCACCAGGCAGATGTTCGCCACCACGCCGAACCTCGCGCTAGTCATCGGCGTCACGTCGGATGAGGCGGCGAGCGTGGTACCGGTCATCAACGCGGACAAGATGGTGGCGTTCGGGATGACCGGGCAGTCGGAGTTCAGCTCCACCCATTTCCAGTACTTCTACCGGCTGGTTCCGCCGGACCTGGCGGAGTCCTACGCGATGGTCGTCATCGCGCAGCAACTGGGGTACAAGCGGATCGCGCTGGCGTTCGGCAACGACATCGGATCCCAGACATTCATCAAGCCGGCCATCACCTCGATCGGCAAAGCGGGCCAGACCCTGGTGGCGAACGAGACCCTGGACCTGTCCGCGAACACGTTCCGGACCGAGGCCGACAAGATCGTCGCCGCGCATCCGGACGTGATCTTCACCGAGGCGCTCGGCCCGGCGGAAGCGACGTTCCTATCCGAGGTGAAGCAGCTCAACGGCGGCAAGATGATCCCGGTCATCGGGACGTCGGCGACGATCTCCCCGGACTGGTACAAGTCCGTGGCCGCGGCGATCGGCGCGTCGACGCTGGCGAGCAGCTTCCACGCCGACAACCTGGTCACCGAGACCAGCGGGCCCGCGTACGCCCCGTTCCAGCAGGCCATCATGTCGGAGAAGGGCAAGGTCGGCAGCACGGGCAACTTCGACACCTACCTGACCGCGCCGGGCGCCGTACACCTGTACGACGGGATCAACCTGGCCGCGCTCGCGATGGTGGAGGCCAAGTCCACGTCGCCGAGCGTGTACGCGCCGTTCATCGCCAAGATCGGCGACGGCTCGGCGGGCGCCGACGTGGTGTACTCGTTCGCCCAGGGGATCGCCGCACTGAAACAGGGCAAGGCTATCCGCTACGAAGGCCCTGGCGGCCCGACCAACTTCGACTCCTTTAACGACTCGACCGGCATCTTCCAGATCGACACCTACAGCGGCTCGGGTGCCGTCCAGGTGACCGGCAACATCACCGCCGCGCAGCTGCGCGGCGTGTCGTAGCGGAGGGGGCCGTGCCGGTTAAGGACAGCCGATGAGCCTGTTCCTCGCATCGCTCGGCTTCGGCCTGGTGACCGCGGCGGTGCTGGCGATCGCGGCCGTCGGGTTCACGATGCAGTTCGCCGTGACCGACGTGCTGAACCTCGCCTACGGCGCGGTGATGATCGCCTCGGCGTTCGTCGCCTACTCGCTCAACCAGGCCGGGGTCAACGTGTGGATCGGCATGCTGGCCGCTGCCGCGGCCGGAGCGGCCGGGTCGGTCCTGCTCAACCAGGGGATCTACACGCCGTTCCAGCGCCGCGGCAGCGCTCCGGTCACGATGGTGATCGTCTCGCTGGGGATGACGCTGATCATCGAGTTCGGCTTGCAGGCGATCGTGGGCGGTACCAGCGTCTCGTACACGATGAGCCAGGGACCGACGGTCAAGGCGGGCGGCCTGGTCCTCACCACGGTTCAGCTGGTGATCATCGGGCTGTCCGTGGTGGTGATGGCCGGGGTGCACGGGCTTCTCCGCTACAGCAAGCTCGGCAAGGCGATGCGAGCCACGGCGGCGAACCGCTCGCTGGCCCGTAACTGCGGCATCAGGACAGACCGGGTCGTGACCCTGACCTGGGCGCTGACCGGAGCGCTCTGCGGCGTGGCCGGTACCGTGTTCGCGATCAACAACGGCAGCTTCGGCGCGACCAGCGCGGACCTGTTCCTGGTGGTGATCCTGGCGGCCGTCTTCCTGGGCGGGCCCGGGCAGGCCTACGGGGCCATGGCCGGGGCCCTCATCATCGGGCTCGCCACCGAGATCAGCGCGGCCTACATCAACCCGTCCTACAAGGACGTGGTGGCCTTCCTGGCACTGCTGATCACGATGGCGTTCCGGCCGGGCGGCGTGCTTGGAGCGACAGCCTGATGAGCAACGCGCAACTCTTCTACGTCATCAACCTGCTTATCTACGCCGGTGTCGACATCATCGCCTGCCTCGGCCTGAGCCAGCAGTTCGGCGTGGCCGGGGTCACCAACTTCGGCTTCATCATCTTCCAGGCGGCCGGCGCGTACACCGCCGCGATCCTGTCGCTGCCTGGCCAGAGCGCCAACGGCGGCTTCCAGTCCTACATCGGCGGCTGGAACCTGCCGTTCCCCGTTCCCTGGATCGGCGCGATGATCGTCGGCGGCCTGGTCGCCCTGCCGTTCACTTTCCTGGTCGGGCGGCGGCTGCGCGGCGACTTCGCCGCGGTTGGCCTCCTCATCACCGCGGTCATGGCCAACCTGCTGGTCACGAACTACCGGCCGCTGCTGAACGGGTCCGCCGGGCTCTCCCTGGTACCCGCGCCGCTGCAAGGTAAGTACAACCCGCAGTCCCAGGGCTACCAGTGGCTGTACGCGGCGCTCACGCTGGTCCTGGCCGCCGCGGTCTTCCTCCTGGTGCAGAGGGTGACCGAATCGCCGTACGGCCGGTCGCTGCGGGCGATGCGCGACAACGACCTGGTGGCCGACTCGCTGGGCAAGAACCTGCTCTCGCTGCGCGCCGCGATGCTCGTCCTTGGCGGCATGCTGGCCGCGCTGAGCGGCGCGATCCTGGTCGGGTTCATCAACTTGTGGGCGCCGTCGGCATGGGGTTACGCGGAGACCATCGTGCTGTTCGCGGCCGTGATCATCGGCGGCGCGGGCAGCCACCGCGGGGCTGTGCTCGGCGCGATCCTGGTGCCGGTCGGCTTCGAGGAGGCCACCAGGTACATCCCCCAGTTCGGGCCGCCCGGCCTGGTCCAGGACCTGCAGTGGGTGGCGATCGGGCTGCTGATCGTGGTCTTTCTCTGGTTCCGGCCACAGGGGGTGCTGCCCGAGCGCCGCCGTCGGGTCGGCGTCGGCGGGCCTCAGGTCAAACCCGTAGAGATGCCGAACGAGGATGTTGTGACTCTGGCTGGCTCACCGTGGACGCCCGGCCCGGCCGATGCGCCGAGCCACGACGGCGTCGTGGAAAGCGGAGCCGGGCGCCCCATCAGCCGTTCGGCACGTTCTGCGGCCTCGCCGGATGCGAGCCCGGTGCTCCGTACGGTGGGCGTGACCCGCGACTTCGGCGGCGTGCACGCGGTCGCCGACGTGTCCATCGAGGTGCGGCGCGGCACCCTGACCGGCCTCATCGGCCCCAACGGGGCCGGCAAGTCGACGCTACTCGCCATGCTGGCCGGGACCATTGCGGTCACCTCGGGGCAGGTGATCTACCAGGGCGCCGACGTCACCGGCGTGCCCGCCTACCGCCGCGCCCGGCTGGGCCTGGTCCGGACGTTCCAGCTGGCCAGCGAGTTCAAGCGGCTCACCGTGATGGAGAACCTGCTCAGCGCGGTGCCGGCCAACCGGGGCGACACGCTGGCCGGGGCGCTGCGCGGCCGCCGCTACTGGCGGCGCGACGAGGAGGCGGCGATCGCCCGCGCCCGGGAGCTGCTCGACCGGTTCGGCCTGTCTGGCTATGCCGACACCTATGCGGGCGACCTGAGCGGCGGCCAGCGCCGGCTGACCGAGATCATGCGCGCGCTGATGGCCGAGCCGTCCCTGTTGCTGCTCGACGAGCCGATGGCCGGTGTCCACCCGCGGCTGGCCCGGCAGATCGGGACCCAGCTGCTCGGCCTGTGCGCCGAGGGCATGACCATCCTCATGGTGGAGCACGAACTGGCCATCATGGACGAGTTCTGCGATCCGGTGATCGTGATGGCCGAGGGAACCGTCCTGGCCACCGGGACGATGGCCGCCCTGCGGGCCCGCACCGAGGTGGTGGAGGCATACCTTGTCGGCTGAACCGCCGGCCGCCCCGCAGTCGGCCGCCCCGCGGTCGGCCGCGCTGCGCGCCGAGGACATCCGGGCCGGGTACGGCGCCGGCGACATCATCCACGGCATCTCGGTCTCGGTCGCCCCGGGGGCGGTCGCCTCCGTCGTCGGGCCGAACGGATCCGGTAAATCCACCCTGCTGAAGGCCCTGGCCGGGGTGATCCGGCCATCGTCCGGCCGGGTGCTGGCCGCCGACCGCGACATCACCGGCCTGCCGCCGGAGGAGGTCGCCCGGGCGGGGGTGGGCTATGTGCCGCAGACCGACGACGTCTTCGCGCCGCTCACCGTCCGGGAGAACCTGGAGATGGGCGGGTACCTGCTGCCCGGCCGTGAGGTCAGCGCGCGGGTCGAGCACGTGGTCGGCGTGTTCCCCCGGCTCGGCCAGATGCTGACCCGGCGGGCCGGCCGCCTGAGCGGCGGCGAGCGGAAGATGCTGGCCATGGGCCGGGTGCTGATGGTCCAGCCCGCCGTGTTCCTGCTGGACGAGCCGACCGCCAGCCTGGCCCCGCAGGTGGCGGCCGAACTGCTCACCGGGCACGTTCGGGCGCTGGCCGAAGCCGGCGCCGGGGTGCTCGTCGTCGAGCAGCGCGCCCGGGCCGTGCTGGCCATCTCCGACTACACCTACGTGCTCGGCGGCGGTCAGGTGCTGATGGCCGACACCCCGGCCCGCCTGGCCGCCAGCGAGGAGTTCACCGAATCCTTCTTCGGCGCGGTCCCGCAGAGCCCGAAATTACTTCGGCCGGTCAATGACCCTGGGTGAGCATGGCCGCCACCAGCTCGCGGCGGCTGCGGACGCCGAACTTGTCGAAGGCCGCGGTCAGGTGTTCCTGGACGGTGTGGGCGGAAATGTGGAGTTCCTGGACGATCTGGCGGGTGGAGTGCCCCCGGATGACCAGGGCGACGACCCGGGACTGCGCGGTGGTGAGACCGTACGCGCTGAGCAGCAGCGAGCTGACCTGCGCCGCCGGGGTCGGTTCGATGACGATGCCGATCTGCGGCGCGGACGGGCCGCCCAGCCGGGAGGCGTGCAGGGAGAGCCATTGCCCGGTACGGCTCCGGAGCCGTACGGTGCCCGCCAACTGCGGCAGAGCGGCCCCCTCTTCCAGCCGGGCCAGCCGCGCGGCCGCGGCGTACACCGCCACGGGCAGTTCGCTGCGGCCCGGCCAGTCGGCCGTGTCGATCTCGGCCAGCCACTGCGCCGCCTCCGGGCTCATCGACACCAGGGCCAGGTCCTGGTCGAGCACGATGATGCCGGGAGCTGCGGTCCCGGCGGCGGCCGCCGGGACCGGCCCGATGGTGATGGCTCGCCGCAGGCCCTCGGCCACGTGCGGAGAGATACGCCGGATCAGTTCGACCTCCCGGTCGTCGAAGCCGTGCGACGCGTCTTCGCGGTGCAGGCACAGCACGCCCCAGCAATCCCTGTTGGCGATGAGCGCGGAGCGCAACTCGTCGCCGAGGCCGAGCGGCCCCATGACCTCCCGGTAGCGGGCACTGGCGGGCCGGTGACCGCGGGTTGCCCGGTCGAGCGAGCCGACCGGATCGGCCGACTCCGCCAGTGCGGCGAACTTGTTGACGTCTTGGCGACCGTACTCGTTGTCCAGGAAGAGCGAGGTCGCGGCCCCCAGCGGTTCGTCGGCGGCCGCCGAGGTGAACAGCAAGGTCGAGGGATCCGTAGTCCCGAAGAACGCCGCGTCCACCGGCATGATCCGGCGCAGTCGGCGTAGCACCTCGTCGCGCAGATCAGAGACGTCCAGCCCGGCGTAACATCGGCCGATGAGGGCGGTTACCTGGCGTTTCATGAACGCGTCTGACATGACACGACGATACTCCGGGACCTGGCCAGGGCCGGGCCGGTCTTAATCCGCGGCTATGACGCCTAGCTGACGCAGCAGGCCGAGGTCATCGAGACGTCCCCAGCGCTCCACGATGCGGCCATCGCGAACGCGCCAGATGTTGATCCCGGGCAGGCTGACGGTACGGCCCGAGGCGGGCACCGCGAAAATCTCGCCCTGATGCGTACCGCTGGCCGTGAAATGCTCGGCGACCAGGTCACCCTCGCCGACGAGGATGCCCATGTCGCTGTGCCAGTCGGGGAACGCGGCGCGGAACATGGCCCCGGCCGTCCGCATTCCTTCCCGGTCGGCGGTCACGCCCATCGGCGGGTCGTGGTTGACGAAATCCTCGGCGAGGTATTCGTCGACGGCGCCGAGATCACCCTTGGTGAATAGGGCGTCGATGAACGAGGTGACGGTGTTCTTGTTCTGGTTGATAGTGTCCATGACCGCAGTCTGCGGCCGGGCGACGAGCGAAGGTACCCCAACAATCTGGGGTTTGCCGCCCTCGCGTCACCGGCCCGCCATGCGTTTCCCGGCGATCGCCTCGAGTTGGCCGGAGCCGGTGTTCGGCGGTTCGAGCCAGGTGGCGTCCGGGCAGACCTTGGCCACTGCCGCCGTCCTGCTGGTGACCTCCAGCCGGGCGAACGCGTTCTCCAGATGCTTGCGCACGGTGTAGGGCGACAGGCCGAGCCGTCGCGCGATCGCGATGTTATCGTGACCGGCGGCGACCAGGCCGAGCAGCTCACGCTGACGGCCGGTGAGCATGCGGGCGGCGGCGTGGCGGCTCTGGCAGCGCAGCGCGTCGGCGATGTGCGGCTGCAGCAAGACGGCCGCCGACCGGTCTTCGTCGCTGAACGCGCAGCCGGGCCGCCGCAGGAATACCAGCCTGCGGCAGCTTCCCGGCGGGGCCGGAAGCGGCATCACCAGAGTATGGCCGACACCGGTGGTGCCAGCCCAGGTCAGCGCGTGACCGAGTTCCCGCCGGGACGCGCCGCGAGCCTCGCCGGCGATCGAAGGCGGCCAGAGCATCATCGTCGCGGATCGTTTCGTGCCGGCGTCGACGTCGTTGAACCAGATCATGTCGGCGGCCAGAACCCGCAAGATGCCATCGATCACGCACGCGGCGAGCAGCACGAAGTCTTCACCGTCGCGCGCAGCGCGCAATGCGTGTACGGCCTGCAGGAACCTCACCAGTTCCATACCCGTCACCCAGCGCGCACTCGCGATCAGGCCCGGCCGGCTGAGGTGGCCGATGGAAGCAACTCCCAGCGGGCATCAAGCGCTGGTCTCCCCTCTACCTGTACGGAGCGGGCTCGGGCCGTCCCAGATACACCTGCCGCCGGACGCCTGCCTGGTTCGTCGGCCGAGGGCCGCATCGGCGCCTCCCCCGATCTGGCCTGTACCATATGGCGCCCCTTATGCGAATACGACAAATGTCTTATCCGTCCTTTTATGCCTGCGATATGACAAACGCCGTATGGTGCCCGGACGCAGGCCCGGCCGAGAATTGAGCAGCCAAGCAAAGTGGACAAGGGGGAGTAAACATGTCTCATCGCTGTTTCTTCGTGCCGCCGCACATTCTCGCCAACATCGCCCGGGTTCATGCCCGCGAGAGCCTCGAGCCGTCTTCCGCGCAACGCTCTGCCGTCGTGTCGGAGGAGATCAGGCGGTCACGCCGGAACCTGGTCCCTGGTGCCGCGCTCGGATCTCCCGAGGCCGTTGCCGCGGCGCTCACCGTCCCGCCGCCCGGGACCGCCGGCCGGCTGATCTACGACGACCTGGGCCAATTCAACTTCGACGTCCAGCTCGTACGCGGCGAAGATGACCCGGCCGTGGCCAGTCAGAGCGCCGACAACGCGTACGACGACCTGGGCAGGGTCCGGGGGTTCTACAAGGAGAAGCTGGGCCGGAACTCGATCGACAACGCCGGGCTCAACCTGGTCGCCAACGTCAACTTCGGCTTCCAGTTCAACAACGCCTTCTGGGATGGCGTGCGAATGGTCTTCGGCGAAGGCGATGGTGTCATATTCAAGGATTTCACCGGCGACATCGACGTGACCGGCCACGAGCTGACTCATGGCGTTACCCAGTACACCGCGGGGCTGAATTACACCGACAACCAGACGGGCGCGCTCAACGAGTCGTTCAGCGACATGATGGGCTCGGCCATCGACGCCTGGGCCAACCATCGTGATGCTGACACGCACAACTGGCTGATCGGTGAAGACATCATGGCCGACGACCTCTACGGCGAGGCGCTGCGCAACATGGCCGAGCCGGGCACCGCATACGATGACCCGATCCTCGGCCGCGACCCGCAGCCCCGGGACATGTCTGGCTACTTCGAGCCAGCCGATCCGCACCTGATGTCCGGCATCACCAACCGGTGGTTCTACTTGATCTGCAAGGAGATCGGGATGGACGCCGGCACGCTCATCATGTACCAGACGCTGCAGAACCTCTGGCCCACCGCGGTCTTCAACGACGCCGCGGTTGTCGCCGCCGCCCAGGCGCGCATCCTGGCCAGGGACAAGCAGGTACCAGCGGACGCCGCGCAGGTCGTCCGGTCGGCTGCCCGCCAGCAGGGCTTCTGGTAGTCATCGGGCGCCTCGATACGGGCCCGGCCGGTGGTCGCGGTCCGGGCCCGTATCGCGGCCGCGTATCGTGGCGGCAGGCCCGAGGAGGGGAACGGAAAGTGATCGTGTCGCTTGAGCGCAGCGGTGGCTTCACGGGCCAGCGCCTCACCTCCTCGATCGAGACCGATGAGCTGTCAGGTCCGGAGATGGCCAAGGCGCTGCAGGCGCTCGAAGCCCTTGTCTCCGCGCCGCCAGCGACCCAGGCCGCCCTCCGCAGTCAGCCTCGCTACCGCCTGACCATCCATCGTCCTTCCGGCCAGCACATGGTGGAACTGGCCGAGTCCGAGGTCCCCGCCGTCATGCGTCCGCTGCTGACCGAGCTGACACGCCGGGCGCGCCCCGTAACCTGACCAACGAGCCGGCGGGCGGACCGTCAGTCGCCGAATGCCGCGCGAGCGGTCACGAGGCCATCAGCAGCTGGCTCCAGCCGGCTGGCCCAACGTGCACTCACCGGCTGCCGGGTCATACTGCGGTCCATCCGCCGTCGATGACAAGGGCTTGCCCAGTCATGTAACTGGAGGCGTCGGTGGCGAGGAAGAGCAGGGGGGCGTCGAGTTCGTCGGGCTCCGGGGTGCGGCCGAGCAGCGTGCGGTCGCGGATGGATTGCGCGAAGGCGGGATCGGCCAGGAACCCGGTTAGCTCGGTGGGGAAGTATCCGGGCGCGAGGGCATTGACCCTCACGCCGTCCTGGCCCCAGACCGCGGCGAGGTGCCGGGTGAGGTTGATCAGGGCGGCTTTGGTGGCGTTGTAGGCGGCCATCGGGCTGCGGGAGGCGACGATGCCGTACACCGACGAGACGTTGACCACGCTGGCCGCGGGCGCGGCCCGCAAGAGGTCCGCGGTCAGCCCGCACAGGTCCATCACGCTGATCAGGTTGACCTCGACCACCCGCCGCAGGTCCTCCAGGGCCTGCTGCTCCAGCGGCCCGTCGTCGCAGATTCCGGCGTTGTTGACCAGCACGTCGAGTCGGCCGTGCGGGCGCAGCATGTCAATTACAGCGTGCCGGTGATGCGGGTCGGTGATGTCACCGGCGATGGTCTGCATCCGGTTCCCGCAGTGCTGCGCCAGCTCGTCGAGACGGTCGGCGCGGCGGGCGGTGGCGATGACATGGGCGCCGGCCGCGTGCAGTACGCGGGCGAACCGTGCCCCCAGCCCGGCTGAGGCCCCGGTCACCAGCGCGACGCGACCGTCCAGCTGCCACCGGTCATTGGTCCGGGCGGCCGGAACGGCCGGTTCTGCTTCGCTCATCCTTCCTCCCATGAACGGAGGCGCCCGGGGGCACGGTGCAATGTCCCCGGGCGACCTGAGGCGAGCCTACGGGCGCACCTCATAGACGAGGTTGAATGGGGTCTCGGCGGCGCGCCGGAACCGGATGAACCCGGCGTCGGCGGTTATCTGCGCCCCACCGGGTTGAGGTTGCCGGCCACCTGTCCATGTCGACAGCCATGATGGGCCTCCTGTGCTCGATCTGGGCTTGTCAGGTGGTGAGTTGCGGACCCTCGACGGGGGTGTCCGGGATGCGGCCCCACTCGGCCCAGGAGCCGTCGTAGACCCGGACCCCGTCGCGGCCGATCAGGTGGGTGAGCACGAACCAGGCCGTGGCCGCGCGCCCGCCGATAGTGCAGTAGGTGATCAGCTCCCCGCTGCCCTCCAGGACGGCCGGCGCGAACATGCGGCGCAGCTCCGCTGCGGAGCGGAACGACCCGTCTTCGTGGTAGAGGCCGTCGATGGGCTGGTGGACGGCCGAAGGCACGTGCCCGGCGCGGCCGCCTGGTTCCATGCCGCCGGACGGCCAGAAGCGCTCGCCCCGGTACTCAGCCGCTGAGCGGACGTCGACCAGGGTGGTTCCCGGCTGGCCGATGGCCTCGCGTACCGCCGCCCGGTCTGTCCGGATACCAGGGTCCTCGCCGCCGAGGCAGAAGCCGCCCGCCGGCGGTTCGCTCACGGCGGTGCTCCACGAGTAGCCTCCGGCCCGCCAGGTGTCGCGCGAGCAGTCCAGGATGCGCACGTCGGGATGCCCGTAGAGCTTCATCAGCCACAAGCCCAGGGCGGGCGCGTACCCGTAGAACACCACCGTTGAGTCCGGGCCGATCCCCGAGCGCGCGACCAGCCGTTCCAGGGCGGCTGTTCCCGCCAGGCGGTAATCGGCGTCCTTCAGGTCGGCGTAGACGTTCCATAGGACCGCGCCGTCGATGTGCCAGTCGTCGTAGGCGGCCGCGCTGACGTCGACCTCGACCACTCGCACGTGCGGATCAGACAGGTGAGCTTGCAGCCATTCGGGATGCACCAGCACTCCATCGCTGGTGCGCGGGCGCGGCCTGAATGCGGCCTTCGCTGGCGCGGTCTTCATGTGAATCTCCCTGAGTTCGAGCTCCTGGGCACAGGTGTACGACTACGCCATTGCCGCAACGTTGCCGCAGAGTTGGCGAAACCTTGGCGTCCGGGCCGGAAGCCACGCACCGGGGCGAGCAGGGCTACGCCGCGCCGGGGCGGCCGCGCCAGCGGCCGGATGCCCATGCCTTGTGGCCCGGTCGGGCGGAATGAGTGGCTCGGGAAGCGCGAGGATTAGCCCGGCGAGCACCAGCGGCCCTGAGGCGGACGATCGTAGGCAAGCGGTCCTGGGGCGGTACCCGTCACCATTCAGGTTGCGGCGAGGAGGCGTCCGTAGAGCTCGCGGGTGGCCGGGCTGGGTGAGACACCGAGCTGGTCGCGCAGGCACTCGCTTAGCTGGCCGTAAACGCCGAGGGCTTCGGCCAGGTTGCCCTGCGCGGCGAGGGCCTGCATGAGGTAGCGGTAGCCGCTTTCCCGCAGCGGAGCCACGCGGGTGAGCTGCCGGCCAGCCCGGACCGCGGCGGCGAGTTCGGTCCCGCCGAGACCCAGCCCTGCGGCCGCGTAGCACTCCAGGGCGCGCAGCCGCAGTTCCGTAAGCTGATGACGGATCTCATCGATCCATGGCGCGTCCTCGCCGGGAAGGAAGTCCCGCTCGGCCACGAACAGCGCGGTGAGCGCCGGCCCCCACGCCCGCGCCCAGCTCTGCTGGGCGACCGAGGATTCGGCCCGGTGGATGGCCTCGGCGGCTGCTTCCAGGTCCACCCAGGCCTCCGGCAGGCACAGCCGGATCGTGGAGCGCCCGTCAACGGCATCAGCGCCGAAGACCCGGCGCAGCTTGGACAGCAGCGGGTTGAGCCGGGCATCGACCGCGGCTGGATCGGGTTCACGCCACAGCGCCTCGGCCAGCTCGTCCCGGGGGAGGTGGCGGTGACGGTTGACCACCAGGTAGGTGAACAGCAGTCGGCCCTGGCGGCCGGGCAAGCGAGCATCCAGCCGCTCGCCGTCGCGCTCGACAGCCAGTGCCCCGCAGATCTGGATCCGCACCGGGTGCGATGACGCCAAGGTCACGCCAACATCCTGGCATTACGCTGAGGCAGGCAGCCAGAGTAGGAGCGTGTGAGGGTGAAGCTGATCCGATGCGAATGCGGGTTCGTGGCCCGTGGCGATAGCGATGACCAGGTGGTCGGGATGATCCGGGGGCACATGGCTGCCGATCATCCGACCCTGCTGGAGACGGTCAGCCGGGAGGATCTGGTCAGCTGGATCCAGGCGGAATAACCCTGGATCGAGATCAAACGGCCATGACTTCGTAGCGGGCCAAGCGACAGTGCATGTCGGCGCTGGCGAAGTGGCTTCAGCGCTGGCGGCCGATCGCGATTCACAGCGCGATCCTGGCGGGCGCGAGGATGGAGAGTATCGCCAGAGCGCTCAGTAACAGCCTTCAAGTGGCGTTCGACCGCTGGCACGAGTGAGCATCGCGGCAGCGCGACTTCATCATCAACGGCAAGCCGGGCATCACGGAGGACGAGTACGAGGCGGTTCGCCGCCGTTGGCATCAAACCCTGAGGTCATTTCGGAATTTAGGACTGATCTGGGCCAGAATTTCATGGCCGGGCCATCCGCCTATGCCGGATCGCCCGGCCGTCCGGGAAGCGCCTACGAACAATGCCACCGACCTTATGAGGTAGTTGATTTGAGTCGGTCAACCGCAGAACTTAGGTAACCGTCTGCTACCTGCTGAGTTATAGCCCCCGGCTGATGGCTGTACACCCGGATAAAGATGGTGGTAGGTCCGCACTGCGCTATAGCCGCGAACCCAAAAAACGGGAATGCTATTGAAGATGACGATATTTTGACTTGAGTAGCGAGATACTGTCCAGGATTTACACAACTCGATGGCGGCGAACCTTGGTCATCACCTGTGTACTCCAACGTTGCTCCGTTGGAAGTAATAGAACAACTTTCGCGCTGATCAATAGTTTGTCGAGCAACCGTTATAGCTCGACCTGCCTCTGAGGTACTGTCCCAAGACACCAGTACCTCATCGAGCATCCTACCGTCTTGCTGGTCGCTGATATTTTCGTAGGCTGTGGCTGTGTCACCAGACAAAGGGCCTCCGCAAATCCCCTCTATTTGTGACATGTCCGTGCCGGTTGACTGCACAGCTGCCACTTGGCCGACAGTCCCACTCGGAAGCAGCGCAGTCTGAAGCTGGGCAGTATTGAAAGGACCCTGCGAATTACGATTAGATGAATGATCGGGCGTTGGGCTAGGAGTGTTCTGCGTGTTGTTTCGTGAATCGTTATGCGGCGCGAGGATCTTTACCACCACTATGGTGCCACCCACACCCACCAAGGTAATTATGGCACAGATGGCCGCAATTATACCGGCTGTTGCCGACAGCCATTCTCGGAATGAGACCGGCCTCGATTCTTTTTGAGGCTTCTCATTGCGGGGTTGTTTTGGCCAACCGGGTGGCGGGGATGATGCACCTGATGGTGAGCCGTGTGCTGACGTGTACCATCGTCCATCAGGTGCCTGCCACGGCTGTTGTCCGGACATCAGGCTGACTCGCTGCTGGATCGGCGGCTTCTTCTCCCGCCGCCTGGAACTCTGACGTTTACTTTGTACACAGTAGACACACTTAACGTGCCCCCCATTGCTTGCCCTCCCTATGCGCGATCGCGTTGACACGAACCCGGCTGAGAGGAACGGTAGCGGAATGCACATACAAATCGCTGGCAAAGCTCATCAATAGTTTTCTGGTTGTTCACTCGATGCCTTGGCCGGTGCGCAGGTCGCTCGCGGGCTGGATCGCGGAACGGAGCCGTCCGGGACTGCCTGGTCTCCGGGTACGAGCCCTTCATCGAGGGACTCAAGCTCCCGGATCCAGCCGACCGGCACGTGCTGGCGGCGGCCATCAAGGCCGGTGCCCAGGTCATTGTCACTGCCAACCTGAAGCACTTCCCGGCCGCTGACCTCCGGCAGTGGAATGTCGAGGCTAAGTCGCCCGATGACTTCGTGCTGGACCAGGTCGGCATCGACGGGCGGACAGTCGCCGCGTGCGTTCAGCAGATTGCCGATTCGCGGACCCGGCCGCCACAGGACTGCCGGGGTGATGAGGCCGGATTCGTAGGCCGGCACGACGGCTTGGACGCGGTCGCGGAGGCGGAGTTTGGTCAGTATCCGCCCGATGTGGATTTTGACGGTGCCTTCGGACAGGTGCAGCTCGGCGGCGATCTCGCGGTTGGATCGCCCGGCGGTGAGCTGGGTGAAGACCGTCGGAGCTGATCGCGCTCGCCGACGGGCACCGGGAGAGCTCGGAGTCCTGGGCCGACCTGCTGCGGGACTGCAAGCGGCGCGGGATGCGCGCGCCGGTCCTCGCGGTCGGCGACGGCGCACTGGGGTTCTGGAAGGCGCTGCGCGAGGTGTTCCCGCAGACCCGCGAGCAGCGCTACTGAATCCACGTCCAGGCCAACGTGCTGGCCGCGCTGCCCAAGTCGGCGCACCCCGGCGCGAAGGCCGCGCTCGCGGAGATCTACAACGCCGAAGACCGCGACCACGCCCTGAAGGCGATCAAGGCGTTCGAGGACCTCTACGGCGCCAAGTGGACCAAGGCGGTCGCCAAGATCACGGACCACATGAATGTGCTGCTCGCGTTCTACGACTACCCGGCCCAACACTGGATCCACCTGCGCACAACCAACCCGATCGAGTCCACCTTCGCCACCGTCCGGCTCCGGCAACGGGTCACAAAGGGACCCGGCTCGCGCGCGGTCGGCATCGCCATGGCGTTCAAGCTCATCGAGTCCGCCCAAGCCCGCTGGCGGGCTGTCAACGCACCCCACCTCGTCACCCTTGTCCGCGCCGGCGCGACCTTCGAGAAAGGCAAACTCGTCGAACGACCCGACGAATCAGGAAGCCGCGTGACACGCCGATACGCAGGTCTTGACTGTTCCTCGTAGCCGGAGACGGGTACGACCTGGGTGCCCACGGCGGTGGCGCCGGTCTTGCCGATGACCAGGCCGCCCTTCCAGCGCCCGGGAACGGCGTGCCCTGCCGCCTATGTTTCTTGGCACGATTCCGTGGGTGGAGTCCACGGTTGAATCGGGCGCCGACGGGCAACCACTTCCGGTTCGGCGCGCTGCGATACGTGCCAGTGTGGCCACGACGGGCGGTGAAGGCGATGCCGGGGATCAGACGT
>Ga0070699_100000865_pt1 | contig 28175 bp, 30 predicted proteins | sample KBSK1503metaG_FD_65473 | JGI IMG/M metagenome (GOLD analysis project Ga0070699, IMG submission 65473) | Corn, switchgrass and miscanthus rhizosphere microbial communities from Kellogg Biological Station, Michigan, USA - KBS K1-50-3 metaG | ecosystem: Host-associated > Plants > Roots >...
GGGCGTGGCCCACCAGTTCCGGCTGTCCGCGCTGCTCGCCGCCTACCCAGACGCTCGGCTCATCTGGCCGCACCGTGATCCTGTGCAGGTGTTCGGCTCGTTGCTCGCGGTCACGGCGATAGTGCACGCGTATTCCGGCGCCCCGGCGCCCGCCGATCGCCGGGCGTTCGGCCTGGCCATGCTCGACGGCTTCCAGGCGCGAGTGGACAAGGCGCTCGCCGACCCGGCATCCGGCAGCCCCTCGGTGTACCACGTCAGGTACCCGGACGTGGTTGCCGACCCCGCGGCGGTCGTCCGCGCCGCCTACGAGTACTTCGGCCTGCCTCTCGACGGGGTCATGCCCGCCGTCCGTGGCTGGCTGGATGACCCGGGCAACCGCAGCGACCGGTTCGGCAAGTGGACCTACGACCTGTCCGACTACGAGATCTCGGCGGACGGGGTAGGCGACCGCTTCGCCGCTTACCGGCAGCGATTCGGACTGTGACTGTTGATGCCCGGATACCGAACCAAGGACGGAGGCCGCTCGTGACCGATCCAGGACTCGCCGAGCGTGTTGAGCGCATCGAGGCACAGCTGGCCATCCAGCAGCTGCCCATCCGGTACGCGATGGCCGTGGACGCCAGGGACATCGATGCCTGGGTTAACTGCTTCCGCCCGGACGTGAACATGGGCAGGCATGGCGCCGGCCGCGACGCACTGCGCCGCTACATCGAGCCCCAGGTGCGCCGGTTCTACCGCTCGGTGCACCAGATCTGCGGGCACCGCATCGAGCTCGTCTCCCCGGACTGGGCCACCGGCGCGGTCTACTGCCGCGCCGAGCACGAGGTCGGCGACCAGTGGATCGTGATGGCGATCTGCTACTTCGACGAGTACGCCAGGGTGGACGGCGAGTGGTTCTTCTCCCGGCGGCGGGAGCGCCACTGGTACGCGGCGGACGTTATCCAGACCCCGCAGTCGGCGGGCTTCGCCGGCTGGGACGGCAGTAGCGAGCCGGCGCTGCCGGGCGAGTTCGGCTCGTGGGCGCGGTTCTGGGATGGCGATGACCGCGCCGCCGCGCTGACCAAGGCACCGGCGGGAGCAGGCCAGTGACCGGCGGCGGCAGGCTCGACGGCAAGATCGCGATCATCACTGGCGCCGCGTCCGGCATCGGCAAGGCGACCGCCCGGCGGGTAGCCGCCGAGGGCGCCAGGACCGTGGTCGCCGACCTCAACGGCGCCGGGGCGAAAGAGGTCGCGGACGCGATCACCGCCGCGGGCGGCGACGCGATCCCCGCCGTGGTGGACCTCGGGGACAACGATTCGGTGCGGGCCATGATCGAGGCGGCGGTCGCCGCCTACGGCGGCCTGGACATCCTGCACAACAACGCCGCCGCGACCAGGCTCGCGGCGACCGAGGACCGCCCAGTGAGCGCCGCCGACCCGGCCGTCTGGGATATGACCATGCGGGTGAACCTGCGGGGTACCCTGGTGGCCATCCAGGCCGCGGTGCCGCATATGATCGCGCGCGGCGGCGGCTCGGTCATCAACACAGCTTCGGGCTCCGCGCTCGCCGGTGACCTGGGCCACCCCGCCTACGGCGCGTCCAAGTCCGCTCTGATCACCCTGACCACGTACGTGGCGACGGAGTTCGGCAAGCAGGGTGTCCGGTGCAACGCGATATCGCCCGGTTTCATCCTCATCCCGGAAAAGCCCGGCCGCGACGCAGTGACGGCGACCATGCTGCGGCACACCCTCACGCCGCGCGTTGGCGTCCCCGACGACATCGCCGCGCTCGTCGTCTTCCTGGCCTCCGATGAGTCCGCGTTCATCACTGGCCAGAACATCTCCGTGGACGGCGGCCTGCGCGCCCACCAGCCCTACGTCGCGGACTTCCGCGGAGACTAGCCGAGCCGCCCGCGTGTCAGTGGCCGGCGCCGAGGTTCGCGCCGCCCGGGTAGCCGCCGCCACCGAACTTCTCGTCCAGCGCCGCGTAGTCCTTCCCGCCCACCGCGGTGCGCGGCAGCGCGTCGAGGAACTCGATGGTCTTCGGCTTCTTGTACGACGCGATGTTGCGCCTGCAGTGCTCGATGAGCTCGTCCGCGGTCACCGGGGCCGTCCCGTTGAGGACCACGATGGCCTTCACATCCTGCAGGAAGCGCTCGTTCGGTATGCCGATCACCGCGGCCTCCTTCACCGCCGAGTGAGCTTCCAGGCAGTTCTCCACCTCGGCGGGGAAGATGTTCTCCGCCCCGGACTTGAGCATCCGGGTCATCGTGCCGAGGAAGGTGAGCGTGCCGTCCGGTTCGCGCCGGCCGAGGTCGGTGGTGTGCCACCAGCCGAAGCGGAACCGCTCCTCGTTGATCTCGGGGCGGTTCCAGTAGCCCAGGTGCACGGTGTCGCCGCGCAGGCAGATCTCGCCCGCCTGGCCCACCGGGCATTCCTTACCGTCGGAGTCGAGGATCCGCACCCGCGTCATGGGGGATGGCCGGCCGGCGTTCCCCGCGCCCTTGCCGCCGTAGCCGCCGACCACGGCGAGGCCGGAGACCTCGGTCTGCCCGTAGCCGTAGCCCATCCCGCCGCCATTGCGGCAGTGGCGGCTCTCGTCCGGGGAGATCATGCCCTGCCACAGCGGGGGCGCGAAAGTGGCCTTCAGGCTTGGCAGTTCCACGCCGTGCTCACGCATAAGCGGGACCAGCTGGCCGATCGTGGCCGGCATGAGGTACGCGTGGGTGCACTGCTCCGCCGCCAGGATGCTCAGCACCTCGGCGGCGACGACTCGCCGCGTCACGACGTTCGTGCCCGCCTGCAGCAGCACGGGGATGCCGAAGAACTGGAAGTTGCCGATGTGGAACATCGGCCCGGTGTTCAGGAACACGGTCGCGTTGTCGATGTCGCCCAGCCAGGCGACCGACATGCCCATGCTGATCAGGTTGGTGTGCGACAGCATCGAACCGCACTGCCTGCCGCTGATCGCCGCCGTGTAGATGACGAGCAGCGCGGAGTCGGGGTCGATGTCCAGCCCCGGGTCGCCCGGGTCGCCGCTGGCCAGGAACTCCTCGTAGCTGCCGGCACCGTCGGAGTCGTGGCACAGCCACAGCGCGGATTCGGCTGTCTGGCTCTCCGCCCGCGCGGCGCGCACCGTGTCGCCGATCTCCTCCTCCTGCCAGATGACCACCTTCGGGCTGAAGTCGTCGATCGCGAAGGCCATCTCGGGCGGTGCCCAGCGCCAGTAGCCGGGGCATACCATCGCCCCGATCTTGCCGGCCGCTCCGAGTAGCTCGTACACCCGGAAGGAGTTCTGGCCGAGCCACAGGATCCGGTCGCCCCGCCCGACCCCGGCCTGGCGCAGCGCGTTCGCCAGCCGGCGAACCCGTTCGTCCAGCTCAGGCCAGGTCAGCCGGTGCTGCCCGTCGACGAGCGCGCGCCCGCCGGGGTAGCTGCGGCTGTGCTCGGAGATGATGTCCCCGATGGTGACGTGGGATGAGGCCATGAGCTCACGCCTCTGCTTCAGCGATTGTCACCCGCTGGCCGTTGCGCCCGCAGCCGCATGGTCCGGCCGTCACGCTGCCGGCCAGTCCCGTCGCGGCCTCCGTGACCTGGTGCGCGCGCGGGCCTGCCGTGCTGATGAACAGCTCGCCGCCGCGCTCGGTCAGCGTCCACTCGGCGTCGTTGATGTGGGCACCGGATCGCTGCGGGCACTCCACCGCGATGGCCGGCCCGACCCGCGTGAGGATGAACGGCCGGGCGCCCGCCTCGGCCAGCAGGCCGCCCGCGTCCGGCCTGGCGACGATCGCCGGCACCTTGGCGACGACCTCGGCGAGCGCGTCGCCAATGCCCTCGGCCACCGTCTGGTTGATCCCGAAGATCATCGTGATTGGAAGCCGGCGCGCGTACATGCCGGTCCGGAATGCCTCGAAGCTGGCGATCTCCCCGGTCGAGTACGGTGCGCCCAGCTCGCGGGCCGCGGTCTCGAACGGGTCGAACCAGGGCGATTCCGCCATCCCGCACACGATGACCAGCCCGCTGTCTCCGTTCACGCCCAGGCCTGCCAGCATGGCGCGCGCCCAGGCCGTGTCCCGCCGCTGGTCGTCCCAGCTGATCTCGAAGTAGACGCGCTCGCCGGCGACGTCGTAGCTGCCGATGCCCCACAGCCGTTGCGGGGGAAGCTTCTCGGCCGCCGCCGTCGTGGACGCTAGTGTCATGCTTTCACCACCCGGGGAAGTTTTCCGCCGCGGCCGCGCGTCAGCAGGTCGGCCTCGGGCAGCAGCTCGAGGACCGGCGGCACGCCTACCGCGGCCATGATCGCCTCCGACACCCGGTCCCGCAGGTCCGGGACCGAGGACGTGATCTGCGTGTCGTAGCCGACCCGGACCTTCAGCTCGTCGATCTCCCGCGCCGGACGGGTCAGCTGGAACAGCGCGGTGGCGGTTTCCGGCACCCCCTCCAGCGCCCGCCAGATGTCCATCAGCACGAACGAGCGGCCCGCCACGATCGTCTCGTCGCCCTTGCGCCCGACCGGCCAGAACCGGGCGTGGGTCCGGCCGCACGCGCAGGGCTGCCTGGTGACCCGGATGATGTCGTCGGAGCGGAACCGCACCAGCGGGGTGACCGGGTTGTCCAGCGCGGTGGCGACGAGCTCGCCGAGTTCCCCGTCAGCTACCGGCGCGCTCCCGGCCGGGTCGACCGCCTCGAGCAGCACGCAGTCCTCCCAGGCGTGGCAGCCGTCGTGCTCACGGCACTCGAAAGCGCCGGTGACGTCCCCGGTGGAGGTCCACACGAAGACCTCCACGCCCCAGCTCTTCAGCTGTTCCCGCGACCTGGCACTGAGCGGCTCGCCCGCGAAGCCGGCGCCCTTGAACGAGGAGAACAGTTCCCGCATGTCGGTGGTCCGGGCGACGTGGTCGAGCTCGGCCAGCGACAGGGCGGTGAGCTGCGCGTAGACCGGGCGGTAGCGCCGGATCGCGTCCACGGCGGACGCCCAGCCCCCGATGGCCGTGTTCACCATGACCGGGATCGCGCCGAGCAGGTGGTCGGCGTGGTACATCGCCCCGCGCATCTTGAAGGAGCTGCCCAGCACGTAGTCTCCCGGGCGCATGCCGATCTCCCACATGTCCCGCGCCGTGGCGGCCCAGAACGGGTGGTAGTTGTCCCAGGCGTGCCCATAGAGCGTGGCGTCTCCAGTGGTCCCCGAGGTGGAGAACACCGTGGTCGCGTCCGCGTACCGGGTGCACAGCAGGCCGCCGAACGGGTCACCAGTCTGGTCGCGGAAGCGCCGGATGTCATCTTTGGTAATGAACGGCGCGCGTTCGGTGAAGTCGGCGAGTGAGTTGATGTCGCTCGGCTTGACCTTCGCTTCTTCCCAGGTCTTGCGGATCAGCGGGGAACGCTCGTAGACGTAGGGCACCAGCTCGAGGATCCGCTCTTCCTGGAGCGCCTCGATCGAGGCGCGCGGCATCGTCTCTATCTCGGGTTCGAGGAACCTGTCGTCGGGCATCATCGACTCCTGATTTATCTGTCTTCGGACGGCCAGACCGTGCCGGTGTGCTGGCGGGCCAGGCGCAGCCCTTCCTCCAGGCTCGGCGCGGTGGCTTCCCATTTGTCGCAGCTGCAGCCGCAGGCGTAGGTGCCGTCGCCGCGGGGGATCACCGATTGCGCGGCGCACTCGTCTTGCCGCTGGATCGCGCCGCTGACGAACTCGAGCGGCGTGTCGTACATGACGGAGTCGTCGGACATGAGCCTCCTCGCTCGTCTCCCGCCCGTGCGTGTCAGGCCGCCGTCGGCAGCGGCGGGACGTCAGGGAACAGCTCGAGGAAAGCGCCGACCGTGACCCGTTCCCTGACCTTCGGGTCCACCCCGTCGAACAGCTCGTGCAGCGTCGCCTGGGTGTGCCCGTAGGTGCCCTCCATGTGCGGGTAGTCGCTGCCCCACATCACGTTGTTGTAGCCGAGGTATTGCGCCACCGCGACCGCCGAGTGATCGTGCTGGAACGAGGCGTAGACCTGCGTGTAGATGATCTCCCTGATGTCGCGCTTGAGCTTCGGGCGGACCGCCATCGCGTGCTGGCGGTAGCCCTCGATCATCCGGTCGGCGATGAACGGGACCCACGTCGCGCCGCCCTCGGAGACTAGGACCTTGAGATTGGGGTGTCGGTCCAGCGCGCCCGAGGCGACCAGCTTCATCACCGCCCGCTGTCCGCCGAAGGTCGTCTCCGTGTAGTTGAGCACCGCTCCGCCGGGGCCGCGGAACTTGACCTGGCCATTGCCGCCCTTGGCGTCGCTCAGGTCCACGGGGTCGGTGCCGATGTGGAACGCGACGACCAGGTTCGCCGCCTCGGCGGCGGCCCAGAACGGCTCCCAGTCGTCGCGGTTGTAGTCCTTCTGCAGCGGGTGCGGCTGCACTGGGAGGTAGACGGCGCGGTAGCCCATCTCGGCGATGCGCTCGAGTTCCCGCACCGCGTCGCCGATGTCGAGCGTGGAGACCTGCCCGGTGGTGACGAGCCGGGGGGAGAAGCGCTCGAGCGTTTCGAAAGCCCAGTCGTTGCTGACCCGGATCGCCTCGCGCAGCGCTTCGGCCGTACGGAAGGACGAGCTCCACATGCCCAGCGACGGGAACACCAGCTCCGACCAGATGCCCTCGCTGTCGAGGTCCTTCATCCTCAGCGCCACGTCCCTGGCGCCGGGCGCGCGGTGGGTGGCCTCCATGAACTCCTTGGCCAGCGCGCTGGTTGGCAGCTGCCTGCGGAACGCCATGCCGTCGATGTGGACTGTCTCCCACTCGCCGTCGGGATCCTTGACCGCGCGCGGCATGAGTTCGGCCAGCCGCGGCGGCAAACTCTTCCGCCACAGGTCCTCCGGCTCGAGAAAGTGTGAATCGCCAGAGTTGGCCCAGATCTTCGCCGCCATCGCCGTTTCCTCCCTGTCGCCGCCCGGAGCGGCGCTCGCCTTGAATCAGTTTACATATTTATCTTTATCTTGGGTAGGCTGTTGCATGTAAGCAGGCCAGGATGGCGAGCCAGGCATAGAACCGGTCCCAGAGTTGCCCGCGGGTGTCGGCGAAGTTGTGCATGTGAGCCATCTCCGGGATGACGACGAGCGTGATGTCGGACGACGCGGGTAGCCGGCGGGCCTGCTGCCGCTCGAGGAGGCGGTGCACAGCTCACCGCGGCGGCCTGCGCGGCTGTACGGGGTCCGCGACCGCGGCGTCCTCCGCGAGGGCACACGCGGACGTGGTGGTCTTCGATCCGGCCACCGTCGGCGCGACCGAGGTAGGGACTCGCTTCGACCTGCCGGGCGGCGCCGGCCGGCTGTACGCCGATGCGACCGAATCCACGACGTCCTCGTTGCCGGCCAGCAGATCGCCATCGACGGCGAACCACGGCCGACCTCGACGCGGTGGCTACCTGGATGCGGCCTTCCACCTCAATGTGACCACCGCGCTCGCCTGGCCCAGCAGGCGCTACCGCACTTGCTGGCAAGCGGTGACGGAGCGATCGTGAACATCTCCTCGGCCATGGCGAAGAACCCGGACCGGGGCATGCTCCCTGGCGGCACTGCCAAGGCCGCCTTGTCCTACATGACAAAACGTTGATGATGGATTCCCCGCCAGCGCGTTTCAGGTGAGGGATCGCATGCCGGGCGGTGAGCATCGCTGCCTGGACGTTCACCGCCATGACGCGCTCCCAGACCTCAAGATCCACCGTCGCGGGACTTCCTCCGCCGCCGGACAAAGCGACGTTGTTAACCACGGTGTCCAGGCCGCCCAGCGCGCGGACAGCTTCTTCGACGCATCGCGCATTGTCAGCTTCCCTCGATAGATCACCGACCACTGCGACACCCTCAGCACCGGCATCGTTGATAAGGCCGACGGTCGCCTTAGCCCTTTCGCTGGATACGTCGGCTACCGCGACTCTCGCGCCCTGGCTTGCGAAGAGAACGGCGACCGCCTCACCGATGCCGAGCAGGTCACCACCCGGCGCCGTGCCAGCACCAGTGACAAACGCCCGCTTGCCCGTAAGGCGGTGTCCCGAATCAACGCCCCGCCACCACGGTTGATCATTCATTTGGATAATATAACTCAATGCTAAACACCGCTGAGGCGTCCGCTACCCGGGGCTCAATCGTGGCATGTCAGGCCTCGGGGCGCGGTTCACCCCGGGTTCTCGCGAGGACGCGGAGCAGTGAGCAACGGCCTGCTGGACGGCAAGGTCGCGGTCGTCACCGGAGCGTCTAACGGGATAGGCCGTGCGATCGCGATCGCGTTCGCCGTCCAGGGCGCGTCCGCGGTGGTCCTCGCCGACCTCGATCCGGAGCCGCGGGACGGCGGCCCGGTAACGTCGGAGGTCATCAAGGCCGAGACGCCGGCTAACCCCGTCGTCGTGACCTGCGACGTGAGCAGGGCCGGGGATGTCGACAACGCGGTAGCGGTGGCCGAGGACCTCGGCGGACTGGACGTGATGGTCAACAACGCCGGGATCGCGCCGGACGTGCCGCCGTGGCATCGGGCACCAGTCCGCGCCGTGACCTGCGGCCGCCCGCGCCTGCCGGTTGCCCGCTATGCCACAGATTGCCGAGCGTTACGCCCGCGGACATGGTCGCGCTAACCGCCGACAGTCCTATATAGTTCTATCATCTAAATGATAGGAGCGTCACGTGGATTTCGGGCTCTCCGACGAGCACGCCGCGCTGGCCCAGACGGCGCGGGCGTTCGTGGACCGGCACTGCCCGCCACAGGTGGCCAAGGAGTGGGACGAGACCGGGTTCTTCCCCGAGCACCTGATCAAGGCGATGGCGGGGATGGGCTGGTTCGCGCTGGCGTTCCCCGACGCCGACGGCGACGGTGATGGGGGCGGCCCGGCGGAGCTGGCGATCATCGCTGAGCAGCTGGGCCGCTCCAGCCTGGACGTGGCGATGTGCTTCATCGGCACGCTGATCCCGGCGCTGACGGTCCACCAGTGGGGTAACGCGGAGCAGCGGGCGGCGGTGGCGGCATCGGTCGGCACCGGGACCGGCCGCTACGCGGTCGCGCTGTCGGAACCCGACACCGGCTCGGATGCCGCCGCGCTGCGCTGCGCCGCCGCCGACATGGGCGGCCACTACGTGCTGAACGGGCAGAAGATGTGGTGCACCGGAGCGGGGCTGCCGCGCACCACGATCATGATGTTCGTCCGCACCGGGCGGGGCGAGCGCAAGCATGACGGGATCAGCCTGCTGCTGGTCGACCCCGACGCGCCCGGCGTGAGCCTGCGGCAGGTCCCCACCCTGGCCCGGCACATCCTGGGCACCTACGAGATGACGCTGACCGACGTGAAGGTGCCCAAGGACGCGCTGGTCGGGCAGGAAGGCGGCGGGTGGGCCGTGATGTTGTCGAGCCTGGAGCTGGAACGGGTGCTGATGAGCGGCGGGTACGTCGGCGCCGCCCAGGCCACGCTGGATGAGGCGCTGGAGTACTCCAAGCAGCGCACCGCGTTCGGCCGCGCGGTGGGCACCTTCCAGGCCCTCGCGCACGCGATGGCCGACCTGCAGACCGACATCGACGCCGCGCGGCTGCTGGCGCACCGCGCCGCCTGGCTGCTGGCCGTCGGCAAGCCCGTCAGCAGGGAAGGCGCGATGGCCAAGCTCAAGGGCTCGGAGACCTACGTCGCCGCCGCCCGCCTCGGCATGCAGGTCCTGGCCGGGCACGGCTTCTCCACCGAGACCGTCATGAGCTACCGGTGGCGCGAGGCCATCGTCGCCCCCATCTCCGGCGGCACCAGCCAGATCCAGCGCAACGCCATCGCCCGCACCATGGGCCTGCGCACCTACTAGCCAGCGCAGCCACAGAGGAGCACCATGCCCGAGACCGTCATCTGCGCACCGGTCCGCACCGCGGTAGGCCGCTACGGCGGTGTGTTTAAAGACGTCCCGGCCGCCGCGGGCCTGCCGGTCGAGGTCCCTGGCGTCCAGCTGGATCGTCGGTGCGGCTCAGGCCTGCAGGCGGTGATCTGGGCCGTAATGCAGGTCCAGACCGGGGCCATCGAGGTGGTGCTGGCCGGCGGGGCGGAGAGCATGAGCCAGGTCGAGTTCTACTCACCGTCGGTCCGCTGGGGGCCGGGCGGCGAGCAGATCGTCTTCCACGACCGCCTCGGCCGGGTCCGCGTCACCGCGGGCGGCATCCACGACCTAGTGCCGGGCGGGATGCTCGAGACCGCGGAGAACCTTCGCCGTGAGTATCAGATCACGCGCGCGGAGCAGGACGAGTTTGCGCTCCGGTCCCATCAGCGTGCGGTCGCGGCGCAGGAAGCGGGGCGGTTCGACGACGAGATCGTGCCGGTCGAGGTCCCAGACCTGCGGCGGGCAGGGACTGGCCGCCCTGTTCGAGCGGGTTGCCTGAGGCAGCCGTGACTCTCCCGCTGACCGGCGTCGTCGTCGTCGCGCTCGAGCAGGCCGTCAGTGCCCCGTTCGCCACGCGGCAGCTGGCGGACATGGGGGCACGCGTCATCAAGGTCGAACGGGTCGGCGAAGGCGACTTCGCGCGCCACTACGACACCGAGGTCCGCGGCATGGCCTGCCACTTCGTATGGGTCAATCGCGGCAAGGAGTCACTCGCGCTCGACTTCAAGCACCAGGCCGGCCGGGCTGTCCTCGACGAGCTGATCGCGTCCGCCGACGTGGTGGTGCAGAATCTCGCGCCTGGCACCGCGGACGGCCTCGGGCTCAGCGCGCGGCAGCTCACGGCGCGGCACCCCTGGTTGATCGGCTGCGACATCTCCGGGTATGGCGAGTCCGGTCCGTACGCGGGCCGGCGGGCGTATGACCTCATCGTGCAGGCCGAGAGCGCCTCGATCGCGACGACCGGCTGGCCAGACCGGCCCGCCAAGCCGGGAATCCCGATCGCGGACCTCACGGCGGGCATGTACGCCTTCAGCAGCATCCTCGCCGCCCTGTACGAGAGGGAACGGACCGGTCTCGGCCGGGCGATAGCCGTCAGCCTGCTGGACGCGATCGCGGAGCTGATGGGGTACAGCGTCTACTTCACCGAGTACAGCGGCCGCCGCCACGAGCCGAACGGGATCAGTCATCCGTCGCTGTCCCCGTACGAGGCTTTCGACACCGCTGACGGTCGCAAGGTGGTGGTCGCCGTACAGAACGACCGCGAATGGGCACGCCTCGCCGGCCAGGTCCTGCGCCGCCCCGACCTCGTCACCGACCCCAGGTTCGCCGCCGGCCCGGCGCGCACTGCGCATCGCGACGAGGTGACCAGGATCTGCGCGCGGGCGTTGGCTGCGCTGACGCTGAAGCAGGCCATCGCCGTACTCGACGCCGCGGGGGTCGCGTGCGGCCGGGTGAACTATCCCGAGGAGCTCATCGCGCACCCGCAACTAGCGGCCCGGCAACGCTGGCGGGAGGTGGCCTCACCGGTCGGTATGCTGCGCGCGCTGTTTCCCCCGCCGGTATCCGCGGGCTGGGAAGCGCGGATGGACCGGATCCCGGGCGTGGGCGACGATACTCGCGCGATCCTCATGGCGCTTGGCCGCGACGATGGCGAGATCGGCCGGCTGATCCTCGACGGGGTCGTGTCGGAACCAGCTTCGACGGAAGGCTGACGACGATGGATCTATCTCTCACTCCGGCTCTGCGGGACTTCCAGGACGAGGTCCGCACCTGGCTGCACGAGCATCTCGTCGGAGAATTCGCCAGATACCGAGGCGTGGGCTTCTCGTGGGACGATCAGGCCTGGGACGTCCGCGTTGCCTGGGATAAGGAGCTGTCGGCGGGCGGATGGCTGTGCCTTGGCTGGCCCAGGGAGTACGGGGGCCGCGCCGCGAGCGTGGATGAGCAGCTGATCTTCCAGATCGAATATGCCCGGGAGAATCCTCCGTACCGGGCCACAGTGCAGGGGCAGGACCTGCTCGGGCCCACCATTCTCGCCTTCGGGTCCCCCGAGCAGAAGAGCCGGTTCTTGCCGCGCATCGTGGCTGTCGACGAATTGTGGGGGCAGGGATTCAGCGAGCCGGGCGCCGGATCGGACCTCGCGGGGCTGCGGACCAGCGCACGGCTCGAAGGTGACGAGTGGATCATCGATGGCCAGAAGGTCTGGACATCAACGGGTGTCCACGCCGACTGGCTGTACGTGCTGTGCCGGACCGACCCGCAGGCCCCGAGGCATCGGGGAATCTCCCTGCTCCTCATCCCGGTGGGCCAGCCTGGCGTGGACATGCGGCCGATCCGCAACATCCTCGGCGGCGCGGAGTTCTGCGAGGTGTTCTTCTCGGACGCGAGGACCGCGGCCGACATGGTCGTCGGGCCGGTTAACGGCGGATGGGGCGTCGCCATGGGCACCCTGGGCACCGAACGCGGGACCACCCTCCTTGCCGAGCACCTGCGCATCAAGCGCGAAGTGGACGAAATGATCGACGCCGCGCGGGCGGGCGGCCGGAGCCCGCACGCCGTTCTCCGCCGCGACATGGTCCGGGCCTGGACCGACGCGCGGATCATGGAATGGAACGCGCTCCGGCTGATGACGGCTATCAAAGGCCACGGGATCGATCCGGTCACGCAGGCGTCGATCAGCAAGGTTTTCGCGAGCGGCGCCCATATCCGGATGGGAGAGACCGCCATGCGGGCCGAAGGCGCGCGCAGCGAGATCGTCGGGGACGGTTACGAACTTGACCGGCTGCAGCAGGCTTTCCTGGCTAGCCGGGCGGAATCCATTTATGGCGGCACAACGCAGATTCAGCTCAACACGCTGGCGGAGCGCGTTCTCGGCCTGCCACGCGAGCCGCGGCGTTCCTGAGCCGGTTACGCGGGAGAAACGCCCAGCTCAGCCGCAAAGAGGGCAAAATCGTGTGACCGTTCACAACCAACAGTGATATTATATTACTGTATGGTGGCGGACGGCGACCAGAGTGCGGCCGATGTGCGACGGCCGGCCTTACCGGCATCCGGCGTGGCGAGCTGCCACCGTCGCCTCGGGAGATTTAGCATTCGTGTAAATATATTCAGATGTAGAATTCTTATGACTTGTTAAAGGAGAGGCCGTGGCGCAAAATCAGGCTCCAGCCACTGACAGGCGCATGGAAGTGGGCCAGACCCTACACATGCCGAAGATGGCCGAGCTGATCGGTGACGTGCTCCGGCGGCAGATCGTGCACGGTGACCTGAAGGAGGGCGATACGCTGCCGTCGGAGGCGGTGCTGATGGAGCAGTTCGGGGTGTCGCGGCCGACGCTGCGGGAGGCGTTCCGGGTGCTGGAGTCCGAATCGCTGATCACGATCCGGCGGGGTGCGCACGGCGGGGCCCGGGTCAAGGGCCCGGACCAGAAGATCGCGGCCCGCTTCGCGGGGCTGATCCTGGAATACCGGGGGACCACGCTGCGCGATGTGTTCGACGCCCGCTCGGTCATCGAGTCCGAATGCGCCGGGCTGGCGGCCAGACACCGCACCAAGCGCGACCTGGACCGGCTGGAAGAAATCTACGAGTCGATCTCCGCGACCGAGAACATCGCTGAACGCATCGTCAAGCACGGCGAGTTCGACGCAACGGTCGTTGAGGCGTCCGGCAATCAGACGTTCGTCGTTCTCGTCTCGATGCTCAGGTCGATCATCGACAGGTCCACGCAGGAATCGGTCCTCGCGACGGCCGACTCGCCGGCGACGATCAAGGCGTACCACGACGCGCACCGTGCCCATCGCCGTCTGATCGACCTCATCCGCAAGAAGGATGCCGCGGCGGCCACGGCGCACTGGCGGCGGCACCTCGACCTGGCCGAGGACTTTGTCCTGTCCACTGGCGTGAGCGACCACTCCGTCCTCGACTTGATCTAGATCCGGGGTTCCCCGCGACACGCCTCATCCGACCCGCTCAGCGCGCTTGGTTGACCATCGTTTTATAGTTTTATTGTCTATCTATTTCACTCGATGGCCCCGGCGCGACACGCCGGAGAGACGGAGGACGTGCCATGGGCTTGCTCGACGGCAAGGTCGCGATCGTGACCGGCGGCGGCCGCGGGCTGGGGCGTGCGCACTGCCTCGCGCTTGCCGCGCGCGGCGCCGCGGTGGTGGTGAACGATCCAGGTGTCGGGCTGCACGGGGAGAGCACTCAGGAGACCCCGGCCGAGGCCGTCGTGGCCGAGATCAAGGCCGCGGGGGGGGGGCGATCGCCGACCACTTCTCGGTGACCGACTGGCCCGCGACGGAGAAGCTCGTCGCGCAGGCGGCCGGGGAATTCGGGCGCTTGGACATCGTCGTGAACAACGCGGGCATCCTCCGCGACCGGATGCTGTTCTCGATGACCGAAGAGGAGTTCGATGCCGTCATCGCCGTACACCTGAAGGGCACGTTCGCGATGATCAGGCACGCGTGCGCGTACTGGCGCGCTGAAGCCAAGCGCGGGGAAGGCCGCGGCGGGCGGATCATCAACACGACGTCGGGGACGGGCCTGTTCGGCACGGCAGGGCAGGCTAACTACGGGGCGGCGAAGGCCGGCATCATCTCGCTGACCACGATCGCGGCGATGGAGATGGCCCAGTACGGGGTGACGGTCAACGCGATCTCGCCGATCGCCCTCACCCGGATGACCGACGGCATCGGCGTTCTGCCGGCTGGGAATCCCGTGCCTGACGGCGCGCCGGAGGGCTTCGACCCGCAGGATCCGGCCAACGCGTCCGGGGTGGTCGCGTACCTGGCGTCGGACGCCGCTTCCTGGCTGACCGGTCAGGTGCTGCGGGTGGACGGCAGCCGGGTACAGCGACTGCGCGGCTGGCGCGCGGTCGGCGAGTACCGCAGCCGGTCGGGTGGCGCCGTCGAGGCCGAAGAACTCGTCACCGGGCTGCCCGAGGTCTACGGCACCGCGCCCGCCGGAAGGCTGCCGGATCCCGTCCTCCATGGCGCCTGACCGGCCCTAACCCTTCGCGTCTAGGCGTTCCCTGATGGCCGCCCCGTGCTCGTCGAGGTCTGGCGTCCGCCAGGGGAGATCAGGGACACAGCCGGACAGCCTGGGCGCGGGCGCGGAGCCGGCGACCAGTCCGTGCTCAGCAGTGCGGACGTAGCGCACCGCGTCGCGGGCGTCGGGCTTGACCAGGAATTTCACCACCTAATCGCGGTCGGCTCCCGCAACGAGCGGCTGGCCAGTTCCATTGAGCAGCTCCGCGACCAGACCTCCGTCCTGGTCCGGGTCAACTCCTTGCGGCCTGGCGGCATGGATGACGGGGGTACTGCGCGCGCACGGGCGGGTTGCCCGGTCGATCGCCCGCCGGGACGGGGACCAGGCCGAGGCCAGGATCAGGGAGCACATCCGCGCCGTGCTCGTGTTCATGTCGGCCGCAGGCTAGAGCTCCACGCCGAGGCCAGCCGGGTCACCGCTGCCTCTCCGCTTGCCGTAAGGTGGTGCGAAGAAAAGATAAATGATAAAACTAATTATCGGAACGGACAGGGGTAACTCCGAGACCTTCACTGGCTGAGAGGTGCGCGCAATGACGTTCGACGGGTTCGACCTTCCTGACGAGCTCCGCATGATGCGGGATCTGGCGGCGAAGTTCGTCGCGGAACGGCTGCGCGTCGTGGAGCGGGAGATCGGTCCCGAGGCCACGCGCATCCCTGATGACCGGCTGGCGGGGCTTCGCGCCGAGGCTCGCGCGGCGGGACTGTGGTGCCTGGATGCCCCCGCCGAGTACGGCGGCGGCGGCTTGTCCGCGTTCCAGCTCGTCGTCGTGCTCGAAGAGGCGTGCAAGCACCGCTTCTGTTTCCCGCACGCGGGCGGCGGCGCGTTCGGGCACAGCCCGCCGGTCGTGCTCTACCAGGGGGACGCGGATCTCGTCGACCGGTACGTCAAGCCCACGATCGAGCAGGGCTGGACCTCCTACACCGCGATCGCGGAGGAGTCCGGCGGGTCAGACCCCGCCCGCGCCATCAAGACCACGGCCCGGCGCGACGGCGACGAATGGGTGCTGACCGGTCGCAAGATGTGGATCACGAACGCCGACCGGGCGCGCTTCGGCGTGATCTACGCGCGCGCCCCCGGCGGCATCAGCGCCTTCGTCGTCGACTCCGGGCTGCCGGGCATGACGGTGCGGCCAATCCCCGTGATCAGGGACCACTGGCCGACAGAAGTCGTGCTCGACGAGGTCCGCGTGCCCGCGGCGAACCTGATCGGGGAGGAAGGCAAGGGCCTGTCGCTGGCGTCGGGATGGCTGGTCCGGGGCAGGCTGACCTACGCGGCCCGGGGCGTGGGCGTGGCGCAGGAGGCGGTCAGGCTCGCGACCGAGTGGGTGCGCGACCGCCAGACGTTCGGCGCCGCACTCGCCACCAGGCAGGCGGTGCAGTGGGCGATCGCCGACTCGCAGGTCGAGATCGACGCGGGGCGCCTGCTCACCTGGAAGGCGGCGTGGGAGGACGACGCGGGCCGGGACGCCAGGCTGAGCGCCGCGAAGGCCAAGCTCTACTGCACGGAGCTGGGATTCCGCGTCGTGGACCGGATGATCCAGCTGCTCGGCGCGATGGGCGTGGCGCGCGAGCTGCCCCTGGAAGGATGGCTGCGGGACCTGCGCGTCGCCCGCCTCGTCGAGGGCTCGAGCGAGATGCTCCGCTCGCAGGTCGCCCGCCAGGTAATCGGCCCCGCCGTCCGCCCGTCGGCCGGCTAGCGGACTCGGCCCCGGATCTTGCGAGCATTCCTTTATATAGTTATATTATTATTCTACTGTCCGGAATCGATGCGGAGCCAGGTATGCAGGAGTTGAAGCACGCTCTCACCGGCGCAACCTACGGCGTCGACCCGGAGGACGGGCTGGTCCGCGTCGAGGAGGCCGGCCAGGTGGGCTGGTTCGACTACCGGGGACGATAGCAGCGCGGCGACGTGTTCCAGGCCGATCCCGAGCTGTGCAACTGGGTGGGCGGCCCCGGCGCGGCCGGATCCTACGACGAACCGTTTAAGACAATCTGACCCGTCGGCTGATGAGGCGCTCATGACCGTCACCCAGGATCTGCTCGACTACCTCGCCCCCCGTGGCCGGGGCGGAGAGTTCTACCAGCGCGTCCTCGACACCGATAGCCGTCAGGTGCCCGGCCTGCTGAGGCGCACAGTTCCGTTCGGTCCTCATCCCCGGCGAGGACATCGGCGACGCCGAGGGCGGCGGCACGTTCAAGGGTCACCAAGGGGCTGTCGACGGAGTTCGGCACCGGGGCGGGTCCGCACCACCCCGATCTCCGAGCAGGCCGTCGTCGGCGCCGCCATCGGCTCGGCGATCGCGGGCATGCGCCCGGTCGCCGAGATCATGCTGATGGACTCGTACTACCCCGGCTGGCTGGTGTTCGTCGACGACGGCGGACACCGGTTCGTGAACGAGCAGGCCGCCTACAGCGTGGTCGAGTCCACGTTCCAGGCCCGCGACGGCCGGGCCTGGGCGACCTTCGACGACGCGGCCAAGCGCGCTGCCGTGCCCCGCAGCACCGCCGCCGCCAAGAAGTACGATATGCCGACCGGCTCCAACTGGGAGGACTGGGTCGAGCCCGTCATCGACGAGATGGCGGCCAAGGGCATCGTGCTCGTCGCCGGCACCGTGCGCGAGCTCGCCGAGTCGGTCGGCCTGCCGCCGCGCGCGCTCGAAGGCGAGCTCGGCCGGTACAACGAGGATGTCCTCGCGGGCGAGGACACGCAGTTCGGCAAGTCGCCCGTGGTGATGCGCACGGTCGCGGAACCCCCGTTCTACGCGACGCAGATGAGGCTGTGCAACGTCAGCCTGACCGCCTGTGGCCCGCGCGTGGATGCCGCCAGCCGGGTCCTCGACGAGGGCAGCCAGGCGATCCCGGGGCTGTATGCCGCGGGGAGTGCGCGGGCGGCGTGCTCGGCGACGTCTACATGGGCAGCGGCAACGCGCTGGCGAACGCGGTCACGTTCGGCAGGATCGCCGGGGCGTCCGCCGCGGCCCGCGCGCTCGTCACCCGGTAGCGGGCCTTAGGAGGGAACAGACGGTGAACTTTGATTTCGACGAGGACCAGCAGGAGCTGCGCGGCACGGTCCGGCGGTTTCTCGAGCATTCGTCGGCTGAGGCGGACGTCCGCCGGCTGATGGCCACGGAGCCGGGCTACGACCGGGCGGTGTGGGAACGGATGGCCACCGAGCTGGGCCTGCACGGCCTGGCGATCCCCGAGGAGTACGGCGGGGCCGGGTTCAGCTTCACCGAGCTCGGCGTCGTCCTTGAGGAGATGGGCCGGGCGCTGCTGTGCGCGCCGTTCTTCGCCAGCGTGGTGCTCGCGGGCGAGCTGCTCAAGGCGATCGACGACGAGCAGGCGCGCAAGGACTACCTGCCGGGAATAGCCTCGGGCGACACGATCGCCACTGTGGCGCTCACCGAAGACGACGGCGGGTGGGCGCCTTCCTCGGTCACCGCGCGCGCCGTGCGGGACGGCGGGACGTGGCGGCTGACAGGCGTCAAGACCTATGTGCCGGACGGGCTCAGCGCGGGGCTCATTCTCGTGGTCGCGCGGACGGAGGACGGCATCGGCGTCTTCGCGGTCGAGGGTTCGGCCGACGGGCTGACTCGCCAGGCGCTGCCCACCATGGACCAGACGCGCAAGCAGGCCAGCCTGCGCTTCTCCGCGGCGCCGGCGCGGCTGCTCGGCGACCCTGCGGACGGCTGGGCGGCGGTCGGGCGGATGCTCCAGGTCGCGGCCGTCGGGCTCGCCGCGGAGCAGGCCGGCGGGGCGCAGCGGGCACTGGAGATGGCCGTGGAGTACGCGAAGCTCCGCGAGCAGTTCGGCCGCCCGATCGGGTCCTTCCAGGCCATCAAGCACAAGTGCGCGTCGATGATGGTCACGGTCGAGTCGATGAAGTCGGCGGCGCACTACGGCCTGTGGGCGGTGTCGTCGGGTGACCATGAGGAGCTCCCGCTGGTAGCCAGCGTCGCCAAGGCGTTCTGCTCCGACGGCTACACGATGGTGACCACCGAGAACATTCAGATTCACGGCGGCATCGGGTTCACTTGGGAGCACCCGGCGCACCTGTACCTCAAGCGGGCGCGCAGCTCACGGGTGCTGCTCGGCGGTCCCGATTTCCACCGGGACATCGTCGCCCGGCTGGCCGGCATCACGCCGCCTGCCTAGACTTTTACTTAATGAGTTGTATGATTCATCTATAAAGTCCGATGCGGCGAAAGCCCGGCTGTGGCAAGCGAGGCATAGTGGCAATGGCGTTCGACCTGGTTGTCCGTGGCGGTACCGTGATCGACGGGTCCGGCGGTGAGCCTGTCGTCCAGGACGTGGGGATCGACGGTGACCGCATCGCGGCGGTCGGCATCGGGCTGGGCCCGGGGCGCGAGGAGATCGACGCGTCCGGCCGGCTGGTGACCCCCGGTTTCGTTGACATCCACACGCATTACGACGGCCAGATCACCTGGGAGAACCGGCTGGCCCCATCGTCGGGCCACGGCGTGACGACCGTCGTCATGGGAAACTGCGGAGTCGGGTTCGCGCCGTCGCGATCTGAGCACCGCCAGGCGCTGGTCAAGCTGATGGAGGGCGTCGAGGACATCCCCGAAGTGGTCATGACGGCGGGCGTGCCGTGGACCTGGGAGACGTTCCCTGACTACCTGAACGTGCTGGGGCGCCGCGAGTCGGACATCGACTTCGCGGCGCAGCTTCCGCACTCGCCGCTGCGGGTGTTCGTGATGGGCCAGCGGGGCGCCGACCTGGAGCCGCCGACCGAGTCGGATCTCCGCGAGATGCGGCGGCTGACGCGGGAAGCGGTCGAGGCGGGCGCGCTCGGCGTCACGACGTCGCGGAATCTGGCGCACCGAACCAAGGCCGGGAAGTACGCGCCGTCGGTGAAGACAGAGGAGTCGGAAGTCCTCGCGCTGGCGGACGGCCTCAGGGACGCGGGGCGCGGCGTGTACCAGCTCGTGCCCAACTTCGCGCTCGATCCGGAGAACCAGATCTCCCTGATCAGGGAGATCGCTCGGCGCTCCGGCCGGCCGACCTCGTTCACGTTCATGCAGATGGCCGAACAGCCGGACGGGTGGCGGGTGTTTCTCCAGGGGCTGGAGGACGCCAGGGACGAGGGACTGACCATCCGCGGCCAGATCATCCCGCGCCCGACGGGCGCGCTCTTCGGGCTCGATCTCTCGTTCCACCCGTTCGCGCTGAACCCGAGTTACCAGCCGATCACCAGCTTGCCGCTTGCCGAGAAGGTGGCCGCCATGCGCGACCCCGAGCTCCGGCGACGGCTCCTGGCGGAAAAGCCCGACGACCCTAACGGTTTCCTGCGGTGGGTCGTTTCCGGCCATGAGAGCGTCTTCGTGCTCGGCGATCCGCCCAACTACCACCCGTCCGCCGACGAGAGCATCGCGGCGCGGGCCCGCGCGGCGGGGGCCGATCCCCGTGAACTGATCTACGATGCCCTGCTGGCCCGCGGGGGCAGGGAGATATTGTTCCGCCCGCTCGGCAACGCGACCGGGGAAAGGTTCGAGGGCGCGGGACTGGACCTGCTGGGCAGCGATCTCACCGTGCTCGGGCTTGGCGACGGCGGCGCGCACTACGGAATGATCTGTGACGCCAGCTATCCGACGTACTTCCTGACCTACTGGGTGCGAGACGCGGGGCCCGAGCGTCAGGTCGACCTGTCGCGGGCGGTCCGCATGCTGAGCCGCGAGACCGCGGATACCGTCGGGCTCCTAGACCGGGGGAGCGTCGCGGCCGGCTACAAAGCCGACCTCAACGTCATCGACTACAGCAAGCTCCGGCTGCACGCCCCAGAGGTTCGCTACGACTTGCCGGCGGGCGGACGCCGGATCGTACAGCAGGCCGACGGGTACGACGCGACGGTCGTGTCGGGCGTCGCCACCTACCGGGAGGGTGTTTCCACCGGCCGGCTCCCCGGCCGCCTTGTCCGGGGAGCGAAGCCGCAACCCGTCGACGAGGAGAGGTTCTAGCCGTGGCGACCCTGCACGAATACGCGCGCTCGATGTCAACCGTGCGCCACGTCCTGGAGAAGACCGCGATCGTAGAGGTAGTCGCTCGCCGCTTCCGAGTCGTCGGGCAGGTCGACGGTGGTTGACGCGAACCGAGTCATCTCGCGCCAGTTCCGCCGTCGGTGAGCGACCCGACGATCTCCCCGACGGCGGCATTCGCGGCGGCGCGGATCTGGTCGTCGGGGAGCGGGTTCAGCGGGTGCGGCACGATGGCCAGCCGTAGGCGGGAAACCTTCGAGGTCCAGGACGGCTCGGGCCAGCACTTCGAAGACTTTCGTGAACAAGGACACCGTCGGCACCTTGTGCCGCTCCAGTTCTATGGCGTCGTGCAAGACCCACCGCGAGCACGACCCGCATGTCCCGATCCCGACCACCGCGTCGCAGGTGCCGGCCAACCGCTCCAGCTCATGCGCGGGCAGGGTCTGAGCGGCGGAGATCTCGACCTCGACAACCTCGGCAACGCCGTAATCGGCGTAGAGGGCCCTGCGCAGTTCCTCGGTCAGCACGTCCATGCAGTGCCAGCTGTTGTTAACGATGCCGATCGTCCGGGGTGCGGCATCAAGACTGCGACCATCGGCTTAACCTCTCTGCTGAACCCGGCTGGCTATGAGTGGCCGCGGGTGAGCTCGCGGGCGATGACAAGCTGCTGGATCTGGCTAGTCCCCTCGTAGATGCGGAACAGCCGTGCGTCCCGGTAGAGCCGCTCGACGGGCACGCCGCGCATGTAGCCCGCCCCGCCGTGGATCTGCACGGCGCGGTCGGCGACCCGGCCGACCATTTCTGAGCAGAAGTACTTCGCGCAGGCCGGGCCCATTTTGGTGTCCTCACCCGCGTCGAATGTCCGCGCGGCCTCGAGGACGAGCCCGCGTCCCGCCATCAGGTCGGTCTGCGAGTCGGCGAGCATCGCCTGCACGAGCTGGTGCCCGGCGATCGGCCCGCCGCCCTGACGGCGGGTGACGGCCCAGGCGACCGACTCGTCGACCAGGCGCTGAGCGAGCCCCACGCAGAGGGCGGCGATGTGCAGCCTGCCGTGCGCGAGACAGCGCATCGCGGTCGCGTAGCCGGTGCCCGGTATCCCGCCGATGAGGGCCTCATCGGGCACGCGAGCCCCATCCAGGTAGACGTCCGCGGTCCAGGCGCCGGCCTGGCCCATCTTCTTGTCACGAGGCCCTACGGTCAGCCCCTCGGTCTGGCGGGGCACGTAGAGCACCGAGATGCCCTTGCCCGGGGGCACGTCGGGCATGGTACGGGCGAAGATCATAAAGACATCGGCGAGCGGCGCGTTGGTGATGTACCGCTTGCTGCCGTGGATGACCCACTCGTTCCCGTCCCGGACGGCGACGGTGGCGAGCCCGCCCGGGTCCGAGCCGGCCTCGGCCTCCGTCAGCCCGAAGGACGCCACCCATTCGCCGCTGGCCAGCCGGGGCAGGAACTTCTTGCGCTGCTCCTCCGTCCCGCCTTCGAGCAGAACGTGGCCCGCGATCCCGTTGTTGGTGCCGAACATCGACCGGAAGGCAGGGCTCGCGTACCCCAGCTCGAAGACCAGCCGGACCTCCTCGTTCATCGAAAGCCCGAGCCCCCCGTATTCCTCGGGGATCGCGAACCCGAACAAGCCCATCGCCGCCGCCTGCTCGCGGATCCTGGCGGGGATCGCGTCCGTCTCCTCGATCTCTTCCTCGGCGGGTACTACGACATCGCGGACGAAGCTCCGCACCATGCCGAGGATGTCCGCAAGATCCGCGCTGTCCACTCAGACCTCCGTGTAGGGCGTAGGGATGCGGTCCGGCTCACATGTTCCGCCCGCCCGATATCTCTATGGTGATCCCCGTCAGGTAGCTGGACAGGTCGGAGGCGAGGAAAAGCGCGGTGTTCGCGACGTCGCGCGGCTCCCCCATGCGGCCGAGGGGAATCTCCGCGACGCGGGCGTTGAGCACGTCCTGCGGCATCGCGTCGGTCATCGCGGTCCGGATGAACCCGGGCTGGATCGCGTTCACCCGGATGCCGTACCGCGCGCCCTCCTTGGCGGCCGCCTTGGTCAGCCCGATCAGCCCGGCCTTTGCGGCGCTGTAGTTGGTCTGGCCCGCGTTGCCGACCTTGCCCGACATGGACGAGATATTGATGATCGAGCCGCCCGTGCCCTGCTCGCGCATCCGCAGGCTCGCCGTCTTGGTGCCCAGCCAGCCGCCGAGCAGGTGCACCTGGATCACTTGCATGAAGTCCGCGGTGGTCATCTTGCGCAGCACGCCGTCGCGCGTGATGCCCGCGTTGTTGACCATGACGTCCACGCTGCCAAAGGTGTCCGCGCAGTGGCCGACTAGCGCGGCCACGGACTCCTCGTCGGTGACGTCGGCGGGGAGCGCGGTGACCTGGAACCCGCGGGCGGCGAGCTTTGACCGCGCTTCGTCGAGAGCACTAGCGTCGATGTCGCTGAGCACGACGCGCGCGCCTTCCTCGCCGAACCGTTCGGCCATCGCCAGCCCGAGTCCGCGGGCCGAGCCGGTGATTATGGTGTTACGCCCGTCAAGCAAGCCCATGTCGGTAAACCCTCTCCACGATCGGACAGCCTATGCTGTGTCCGGTATCATCGTCTGAATGATATAACTGATTTTAGCTAATCTGGACCGGCCCGCGCCTTATCCGAGGAGGATTCGTGACCGATTCCTACGCTGACTTCCCAGACCTGCGTTTCGAGCGGCCCGCCCCCGGCGTGCTCGGCGTGGTGCTGGACAGTCCCGGGCTGAACTCGGTCAGTCCGGCCATCCACCGCCAGCTAGCCGACGTGTGGCCGGTGGTCGACAGGGACCCCGAGACCCGGGTCGCGCTTATCAGGGGAGAGGGCAGGGGGTTCTCCTCGGGCGGGAGCTTCGACCTGATCGAGGGCATGACCGACGACTACGAGACTCGTGCCCGCACCATGCGGGAGGCACGCGACCTCGTCTACAACGTCATCAATTGCAGCAAGCCCATCGTCTCCGCGATTCACGGTCCGGCCGTTGGCGCCGGCCTGGTGGTGGCCATGCTCGCCGACGTCTCCGTCGCCGGGCGGAAGGCCAAGATCATCGACGGGCACACCCGGCTCGGGGTCGCGGCCGGCGACCATGCGGCGATCTGCTGGCCGCTGCTCGCAGGCATGGCCAAGGCCAAGTACTACCTGCTGACCTGCGAGCCGCTGACCGGTGAGGAAGCCGAGCGGATCGGCCTGGTATCGCTGTGCGTGGACGACGACGACGTGGCCAAGCGCGCGCTCGACATCGCGGTGTCGCTGGCGGCGGCCGCCCAGACGGCGATCCGCTGGACCAAGTACAGCCTCAACAACTGGTACCGGCAGGCGGGGCCGATCTTTGACGCCTCGCTCGGCCTGGAGTTCTTCGGGTTCGCCGGGCCGGAGGTTCGCGAGGGACTGGCGTCGCACCGCGAGAAGCGGGCACCGAATTTCGGCTGAGCCGGGCGACTGGACAGGCGTAGTGAGCAACGGAAAGAGGATCTCATGACCAACACTGGGCTGGCAGGGCGAGTCGCGGTGGTGACCGGGGCGGCCGGCGGCATCGGCCGCGCGATCGCGGCCGCGCTGTACGCGGAAGGCGCCTCGGTCGCCGTGGCGGACCTGAACGGCGACGCAGCCGACGCCTACGCCGCGGAGCTTGCCGCCGCCGGCGGGCCGGGGCGGGCGCTCGGGGTGCGGGTAGACATCTCGAGCAGCGCCGACGTCAGCGCGGCCATCGGCCTGCTCGAGCGGGAGCTCGGCCCCGTCGGCGTGCTGGTGAACAACGCGGGCATCGACGTGATCGAGCCGTTCGTCGAGAGCAAGGAGGAGACCTGGCGGCGCATCGTCGAGGTCAATTACCTCGGGCCCGTGGTGTGCACCAGGGCCGTGCTTGACGGCATGATCGAGCGCGGCTACGGGCGCATCATCAGCATCAGCTCCGACGCCGGCAAGGTGGGCAACTCGGGTGAGGTCGTGTACTCCGGGACGAAGGGCGGGATCATCGCGTTCAGCAAGGCGCTCGCCCGCGAGACGGCCGCCAAGGGGATCACGGTGAACTGCGTGTGCCCGGGCCCGACCGAGACGCCGCTGCTCAACCAGATCGCCGAGCGGAGCCAGAAGATGTACGACGCGCTGGCGCGGGCCGTTCCCATGCGCCGCCTTGGCCAGCCGGCGGACATCGCGCCTGCCGTGGTCTTCCTGGCGTCCGACGGTGCCGCCTTCATCACTGGGCAGGCGTTGTCGGTGAGCGGCGGGCTGACGATGAGCTGACCGGCCCCTCTCGTCCCGGCCGGAGGTTCAGCCCCCCAGCGATGAGATCTGCTCGAGCAGGACGGCCGTCAGGCCGGCCTTGTCGAGGGCGTCAGACATCCGGAGGGTGGGGGATGCGGCGCCGAGCGACTCCGCGGCCTTGGCCACATCGGGCGCCTCGACCTCGTAGACCGCCACGTAGCGGTGCGGGAACTTCGCCCGCACCGCGCCGGGACCGCCCTGGCTGGCGAGCTGCGCCTCGGCGACCCGGAACCGGCGCGCCGACGTGAAGCCGGCGAGCGAGAGGATCTCGGGGAGGTGGACGTTGTCGTACCAGTCGTTGTACGTGGCGTCGGCTTCCGGTGTAACCGGGTCGCTGAGCATCAGCAGGATTCCATGAGCCATGGCAGCAGCGTAAACTTAAATAGATAGATAATCTAGCAATATCATCTCGTGGGCCGGCGCCATCGCTGGCCGGGCAGGGGGAATATGGACCTGCAGTTCTCTGCGGCGGACCTGGCATTCGCGGCCGAGGTCCGCGACTGGCTACACGAGCATCTCACCGGGAGGTTCGCCATCCTGGCCGGCAAGGGCGGCTCGCAGAACGAGGAGTTCTACGACCTGCGGGTCGAGTGGGAGCGGAAACTGCACGTCGGCGGCTGGACGGGCCTCGGCTGGCCGGAGGAGTACGGCGGCCGCCCGGCGACCATCACGCAACGCGTGCTGTTCGAGTACGAGTACGCCAAGGCCGGCGGCCCATACCGGGCGGGCTTCCAGGGGACAAACCTGCTCGGGCCGACGCTGATCGCGCACGGGAGCCCCGAACAAAAGCAGCGGTTCCTGCCTCGCATCCTGTCCGGGGATGAGGTCTGGTGCCAGGGGTTCAGCGAGCCGGGCGCCGGCTCCGACCTGGCCGGCGTGCGGACCAGGGCGGCGCTCGACGGCGACGAATGGGTCATCGACGGGCAGAAGATCTGGACGAGCCACGCTCATCAGGCCGACTGGATCTACGTGCTCGCGCGCACCGACCCGGCCGCCCGGCGGCACCAGGGCCTGTCTATGCTCCTCGTCCCCGTGCGGCAGCCCGGCATCGAGGTCCGGCCGATCATGAACCTGGCGGGCGGTGACGAGTTCAACGAGGTCTTCTTCACCGGCGCCAGGACCGGGCGGTCGCTCGTCGTCGGAGAGCGGGACCAGGGCTGGAAGGTCGCGATGGGCACGCTCGAGCAGGAACGCGGCATCGCGATGCTCGGCTATCAGACTCAGTTTGAAGCTGAGTTCGCCGCCGCGCTGCGCAGGGCGCACGAGAAGGGCGCGACCAGCGACGCCCTGCTGCGGCGGCGGCTGACCGAGTCGTTCGTCGGCCTCAACATCATGCGCTGGGACACGCTCCGGATGCTCACCGGCCTGATGCGCGGCAACCCGGGCGCGGAGACATCCCTGCTTAAGCTCTCCTGGCCGCGCTGGCACCAGGAACTCGGCGAGATCGAGATGGACGTGCTCGGCGCCGCCTCCCAGGTGGTCGGCGAGGACTACGAGCTCGATCCGCTCCAGCGCACCTACCTGCTGAGCCGCGCCGAGACGATCTACGGCGGCTCGCAGCAGATCCACCTGAACATCGTCGCCGAGCGCCTGCTCGGCCTGCCGCGCGACCCGCGCCTCTGAGCCTCCTGTCCTGGCCGGCCGCGGGCAATCCTCGGCCAGGCCCGCGCACTGTACAGCGTTAAAAGCTTAATCATTGTACTATGACAGCATGGGAAGACTCACGGGCAAGACCGCGATCGTCACCGGTGCCAGCCAGGGAATAGGACGAGGTATCGCCCTAGCCCTCGCGAAGGAAGGCGCGGCGGTCGTGGTAGCGGCACGAACCGCCGCGAAGCTGGACACCGTGGCGGAGGAAATCGGGAAATCCGACGCGCCCGCGCTGGCGGTGCCGTGCGACGTCGCCGACCGCGCGGCCGTGTTCTCCTTGATCGATGACGCCGTCAGGGCCTTCGGGCGCATCGACATCCTGGTCAACAATGCGCAGGGCAAGACGCCGAACCGGCGGCTGCAGGACGTGCCGCCGGAAGACGCGGAGCTTGCCTGGTCAACAGGGCCCATGGCGACACTGCACTGCATGCAGGCCGCCTTCCCGTACCTGTCCGAGCGAGGCGGGTCGATAGTGAACTTCGGGTCTAACACCGGCGTCGAGGGCAGCCCGCTCTTCGGCGCGTACGCGACGGCCAAGGAGGCCATCCGCGGACTGTCCAAGGTCGCTGCCCGCGAATGGGGACGCTTCGGTATCCGGGTGAATGTTGTCTGTCCGTTCGCGGGCTCACCCGCCGCCGTGGCGTTCAACGAGGCCCGTCCCGAAGCCGCCGCCGCCATACTGAAGGCGACGCCGCTAGGGCGGATGGGCGACTGCGAGGACGACATCGGGCGAGCGGTCGTCGCGCTCGTCAGCCCGGACCTGAGCTACCTCACCGGCGCCACGCTGATGCTCGACGGAGGCCTGTGCATCCTGCGCTGACAGCGCCATTTTGGAGCGGATCGTGCCTGTGACCGGCTGGAGGAATACCGATGGACCTGGGCCTGTCAGGGAAGACCGCGGTCGTCGCCGGCGGGAGCCGCGGCTGCGGACGCGGCATCAGTGAAGTGCTCGCGGCGGAAGGGGCTGCGGTGGTCTTCTCCGGCCGGAACCCAGACGCGGTGGCCGCCACCAAGGCCGGCGGCGAAGGCGGCGGGCGTGGTCGCCGACATGACCACGCGGGACAGCGCGCTGAACATCGTCCGCGCCGCACGGGAACGCTTCGGCGACCCCGACATCCTGGTGGTGAACTCGCCGGGCGCGGTGCCGGACCGGGCCACAGGCCGCCAAGTAAACGCGGTCAAGAGGGCCGGTTAGACTCCTAGAATCACGTTCTGAAAAGAGGTGAGCCCGTGGGACCAGCGGCGCGGCTGCCACGGGGCAGGGCCGCGGCCGGCTCCTGGCGGTGGGCCAGGACGGCGGAGACGCAGCGGGCGCTGCTCGACGCCGCCCGCGCGGT
>Ga0070699_100000866_pt1 | contig 28165 bp, 27 predicted proteins | sample KBSK1503metaG_FD_65473 | JGI IMG/M metagenome (GOLD analysis project Ga0070699, IMG submission 65473) | Corn, switchgrass and miscanthus rhizosphere microbial communities from Kellogg Biological Station, Michigan, USA - KBS K1-50-3 metaG | ecosystem: Host-associated > Plants > Roots >...
CCCGGCCACCGGCCAGCTCCACGGCCCGGTCCTGCGGAGCACCGACTCCCACACCAGCGCGAACGCGGTCGCGTTCAGCCCGGACGGCAAGCTGCTCGCCAGCGCCTACGCCGACGGCACCGTACACCTGTGGAACCCCGCCACCGGCCAGCCCGCAGGCCCACCCCTCCAGATCGGCCCGGACAGCGTGAACGCCGTGGCGTTCAGCCCGGACGGCAAGCTGCTCGCCAGCGCCTACGCCGACGCGGTCCGGATATGGGCCAGAGCCGCCGGCCAATCCGGCGGGCAGGATGACGTCAGCTGGCTGGCGATACTGGCATTTGCGATCGCAATCGCCGTTTCGGCATTGGCTGTAATAATAACCGCACGCGGGATCCACCGGCTGAAGAAGGTACATCAGTAGCCCAGGGAGACGGTTATGGAGATCTTGATACTGATAGCCGTAATAGCAACCGGAGCCTCGGGCCTGTACGTGGCATACACCTTTAAAACCCATATTGAGCGGCATGTCGAACCGCTGATGCAGCGGACCGCACAGGCCGCCCGTACCCAGACCGAGGCGGCAAGCGAAGACCTGAAGCAGCAGATCCAGGCGAGCACCGGCCAGTTGGAAGCGGTGACCAGAAAAGACCCGGTGACGAACGGAGAACTGAGCCAGCAGATCCAGGCGGTCACGGACGGGCTGCAGCGGGAGATCCGGGCGATCCACGGCGAGCTGCAACGGGACAGGGAGCTGGTAGGGCAGCTGGCCGACAGGATTGACACACGGCAGGTTCAGCTCGGGAAAGACCTGTCGGAGGCAGATCGCCGAGTTGCGCTGCTCGGCGAATCACTTGCTCGTCAAGGCGCCCAGCTCACCGCGATCTATAGCTACGCCAAGAGCCAGGGAAAGCTGACCGGGACCTCCCGGGAAATAGACCAGCTCATGTTGGCCATGCTCGAGGCGGAGTCTCATGTGGACGGTAAGGGGTGGGGAACTCCGCCGCACCTCTTTGCCTTGACGGAGAGGATGCCGTCCGGACCGGCTGATCACGAGCATTCTGCCGTGACGCCGGATGCACTGATCCCGCTAACGCACGAGCTACCCGACGGTGACCTGGTCGAAGTTCTCGCCAGCATCCACTGGCCCGAGGACGTGGTCGGCTGCGTACTGGTCACCGAACTCACCGATCTGCCCGCCGGGGGTGAGGATGACGCACCCATCGATCCGGTCGCGGCGGGGCAGTGGGCAAGCGCCCGCCCGGATGGACGCCCCGCCCGGCTCGCCGTCGGCGTGCGCAGGAACGGGGAGCACGTATGCGGCTTCCGCGTAAAAGGCGAACACGACGTCCAAGTCCGGGCCGACATAGCCGGCGATATCGTTACCGCCCTGCTCGGAACCTTCTGACGCCATATCTCATGGCCGAGCGGACCCGCAGACCAGGTCAGCTCACGAAGGTCTCCGCATGGATCTCCGGTGCCCACGGCGACGAGGGCTCGCCGACGGATCCGTCTCCGGGTATGCCCAGGATGAGAAGCAGCGCCGGCGCCGGGGGCCATTCCGGGCTGGCGACGCGTTCCCGCATGGTTGCCCGGTCCTCTTCGCTGGGCGCGGCCGAGCCGCCTGGATGGGTGTGCCAGAAGCCGATAAGGGTGAGCATGCCCCCGCTCCGGTCGCTGCGGTCGTCCAGGACTTCCTGCACCTCACCCACGCCAAGCTTTATCCTCAGCGAGCTAGCGGTGCTGCCCGGCGGCAGTCCGGTCGCCTGCGAGACCCACGCGATCCGGCACGCGCTGTCGAACTGGCCGAGCAGGAGGCCTCCGGTATGACCGGCACCTGGGGTCCTGCCGTTCACTGACGCCCTGACATGCTCGCGCATCGTCTCCATCGCGTTCTCGTCGACCCGTACCTCATACACCTGCCTGTGGTCCGTGGCCACGCGATCGGGTGGCAGGTCGAGCACGACCCGGGCCGCCTTCAGCTCGTCGTCTCTTCCGAGCCGGATGATGCTCAATGAGCGGTGCGGCGGTTCGGCACCGAGAGCGTCGCGCGGCGTCTCCAGGCCGGCGAGAGCACTGTCCAGGAGCTGGGCCGCGAGAGCGCCGATATCGGTGGTCGAGCCGATGAAGGTGGTGTCGGAGCAGCTGGTATCCGGGCGGAAGTTCAGCCTTCCGGCTCGTGGCGGAAAGAACGCCGCGTGGACGTCACCCAGGGCGGTACTCATGCAGGTGCTCAGCCCGAGACGGCGCAGGAGATCGACGCCGGCCCCGACGGCGCCGCGCGGGGTCACGGCGGCGACGCCATGTGTCGCCTGCTGGTTGATCGCGACCGTGATCAGTGTCGGCCACGGGCCATGTTCGTCCCGCCAGGATCGCTCTATTTTCGCCGCGACCGACCGGCTCGCGGTCGCGTCGATGATCAGGTCGTAGAGGTTCATGAAGGACGTGCTGAAGATGCCAGAATCGGTAATCTCGCCGACCACACCGACGAATTCGTTTTCCGGATAGATCCGCCTGAGCCGGGCGGCCAGCACCTCGGCCTTGGGCTTGCCGATGTCCGCGTCTTCGTATGGCTGCCGCGTCAGGATGCCCGGGTTGACGGTGCCCGAGTCCACGATATGCACACGAGCCGCTCCTGACCGTGCGCAATGTTCCGCGATCGGCGCACCTAGGCCGCCGCAGCCCAGCAGCAGGATCTTGGCGCCCGCCAGTTTCGCCGTCGGCCGTTCGGCCGCCCTGCTCCGGATCGCCTCGGGGCGGCCGTCGTATACCTGGACCCAGGGCACCACCGCCTCGAAGAACTCTTCACGCGCCTGGTCCCGGGCGGCCTGATCGCCTCCTGGCGTATAGATGCCGGAAATAAGCTCGACGTCGTGCTGGGTCAACCGGGCGACTGCGAAACGGCCATCCTGGCCCGCGACGGTCGATCCGGTATCCGCGGCTACCCGGAAGAGAGCTGCGACGCACCCTCGGCCCCCGGACGGCGGCTGGCTCATCGTCGTCACACGAGCGAGATGCTCGAGCGTCCGGGCGCGGTCAGCGCCCTGTTCCTCCAGCCTGTGCAGCAGTCCGTCCCAGTTGCGGCAATATTCCAGGGCGACGGGCTTGGCCACGATGACCGCGGGGACGAGGAAAGCGCCAGGCGTTTCCGCGCTAATCCGGGTAAGTTCTCCGGCTAGAACTTCGGCCAGGCCGGCCGCCGTACCGCCGCCGTCGACACCGAGCCATCCGATGATGTCGATACGGCTCTCGCTGACCGGGATACCGACCGCCCAGCGGAATGAGGTTCCTGGCCCGGCGCGGTCGGCCGCTGCCGTGTCAGCCCTGATGACGGCCCAGCCCCCGCCGGGATAGCGAACCATGGGCCGCCAGGACTGGAGGTGGCCTTGCAGCGTGCCGAGGGCTATGTGCTGGTAGGCATCGATGACAGCCCGCATGAACCCTGGCATCCCCGCCATCGGGTCCCAGTCGTTGTTCTCAACCCGCACGCAGAACTTGGAGCCGCGAGCTTGATGGGGCAGTTCTGGAAAGTTGTCACGGCCCGTCGAGGCGATCGGTGACGTATAGGGGAAATCGTCCGGGATCGCGATGTCGATCGGCTCCCAGTCCTCGAGGGCAGAATCCTGCCCGTCCGACAGGAGGCTGGCGGTAGAGAGGTAGACGCGGACGTCCAGTTCACGGCCGACCTGCTCGTAGTCCAGGTCCACCGTCAGGGCGCCGTCACTCGCCCGGGCGATAGAAGATAGCGCCTCGAGGGCTTCTCGCTGCCCTTCCGGCAGCGAGTCGGTCGCTACGGCGCTCATCCGAAGGTGAGCGGGACAGAGACAGTCGCGGCGGCCGGGCCGAAGACTCCCGCCCACAGATTGGTGACCGGTTCGGCTGACGCCGATGCGGCGCGACGGCCGGGACTCGCCGCCCTGGGACTAGCTGAGCTGCGGCTAACTGAGCTGGGACTAGCCCGGCCGGGGCTGGCCGCGCCGGTGCCGGCCTCTCGGGGATTGGCTCCTGTGGGGCGACTTCGGGTGGTCCTGGCCCGGCGAGTGCCACCAGGCCAGTCGGAGAACCCGCCGGGACGCCGCACGGGTCCCCTCGGGCCGTAGTGGCCGGGTCCCTTCGGGCCCAGGTCATCAGGTCCCTTCGGGCCGCGGTCACCGGGTCCGCTCGGGCCGCCGCCGGGTGGCGGCTTCGGGCCGCCGCTGAACCAGTCCGAGCCCAGATCACCCGGGCCAGGCGTGGGCGCGGGTTCCGCCCGGTATTTGCCGAACCATGGTTCGCTGGTAGGGGCGCGCCAGTAACGTTCCTGTGCCTCTGGATATTCTTTGCCGAAAAGCTTTCGCCAGGCTACGCTGGGATGAGTCGCGTCCTGCATCAGCTGGAAGCGGTTCTTCCATTTATACTCGGCATCCATTGCTTGCCGGGCCAGCCGGGCCGCATCCTTCAGCTTGCGTTGCAGCTCCCCGTAATTCATGTGCGGATCTATCTCGCCGCACCGCCCGGCCGGATCCTTCAGGCTTGTTATTCTCGCCTTATTGGCTGCGTCGAAGAACCGTGCGATGGCTTCACCGCGGGAAAGCGTTTCGAACATGCGCGGGCGCGGGCAGTACGTGAGTACCATTACCTCGATGGCGACGGTCTTCATGTTCAGGTCGTTAAGCTCAGCCCAGGCCTTCACCATTTTGATGACCTCGGTGAAGTACTTCCACTCGCGCTGGCGCTGCTCGACCTGGCGCATGAACGTCTCCGGGTCGACGTCGATCCACCCGCCCCCGCCCTCGGGGGGAAGCTCGGGGACAAGCAGGTGCGACCTCTCCAGCAGATTCGGCTTCTCCCGCACGGCGGGCATCACGTCGACGGGCGGCGCCGACGGGATGAACTCCGCGTACCGGCCGGTCGGTCCGCCATGGCAGTTCACCACGTGGGTTCGCTGCTCCGTCCCCTTGATCAGGGCTTCGGCTCCGCTCAAGGGGTGGAGCTGCTCGAGCAGCTTGTTTTCGAGAAACGCCATGGCGGCCCGCGCGGATTCCGGTCCTGACCCGTAGTCCGGATGCGCGGATTTGTCGAACACGACGATCAAGTCAACGTCGTGAACAGGACCGATGTGGGTGCCGCGGGCCAGGCTACCCGATGGAATAACCTCAATAACATCAGGAAGCCGCTCTAGTTTCTTGGTGAAGGCGTCCCGCCGCCACTTGGCCAGCAGCACGCCGAGAGGATCGCTTTTGATCTCCTCGCTGAAGGCATCGAAACCGTCGTCTGATTCCATATCCCGCCTCGCAACGCTGACTCAGGCCAGACTCAGTTATTAGCCACGGTAAGTGACGGATGGCGGTCTGTCGATGCGAGGCAGCCGGACACCTGATAGAGCTCGGTCTGGGTAGATTTTCGGGGGCGTCGAATCGGCTCCACGGACCGCCGGGCTCCGCATGCCGGCGGCGCACTGGCAGATACTGGAGGCAAAAATGAGCGCCGCTGCCGGGCGGACGGATGCCCTGGACGAAGATCGTCGCGGGACCGCTAGCGGGTGCCGAGTGATGGTGACACGCCGCCGGGGACCGGACTGGCTGCATCCGGGCTGGTCATGGACGGTGGGCCGGGCCTGGGTGATCACCGCGCTGTCCGCGTCGGTAACTCTCATCCTCGGCGCCGTCCTCGGCGCCTTGCCTGCCCTGCTCACCGGCAGCTGGAGCGACCCGCAGACCAGGCTCCAGACCTGGGTGCTCATCGGATTCACTGCGGCCAGCCTCGTCGCCGCGATCATCGCCATTGTCCTCCACCGCAAGCGCCGCTGGGTGCTCCATCAGAACGGGACGGCCTACGTCATCCAGGAACTAGCCAGCGACTGGGACCGGCAAGACGAGAAGGTCTTCCTGGACTCCGTGGGCCGTCACTTCGCCCGCGTCCTCAAGGTCCCGGGTCCCGGCCAGCTCGGCCGGTCCTGGGAATGGCCGCTGGGACCCGGCGCGCAGCGTTGGGACGGCAAGGTCGACGAACTGGCTCGCGCATTCCAGGCGCTGCGGTCTGCCGACGATCCGGCGACGCCCAACGGGATCCTCATGTGGGCGTCGTGGGCAGTTTCTGCCGCCTTCGGCATGCGAGTCACCGCCGCCGATCGTGACCTGGTGCTTGACGTATGGCAGCGTCCGAGTCGCGGCCGTACCGGTGATACTGGAACCCCCTGGGGCATCCAGCGTCCGCACCGGTTCGGGTACGCCGAACCGGTGCCGCTGGCTGAGCTCCTGCCGGAGTCCGCGCCTAGCGAACACACCTACCGGGCGAAGCTGACGCCCACGCAGCGGGGCACGAATGCGCACCGTAAGGCAGGTAGCCCTGTCAGCGTGCTGCTGCTCCGGCTGGGATCCCAGAAGTGGGGACCGCTACCCGAGGCCGGTATCGAGACTCATTCGCTTCACCTGGAGATCGATGACGCCGCCGGCGTTACTCCGTACCGGCCATCCCGCATCATCATCCACGAACTCCGATGCCTGCCACCTCCCGGCGGATTGTTTCCCTGGCATGCCATCCCGTCACTCGTCGCTGCCTCGGCTGACTGGATCGAACGCAAATCCGCCGAACTGGCCGGCCACACCTTGCTGCTCGGCACCACCATCCTGCCCGAGACTGCCCTGGGCCTCGGCATCGTCGCCGGCCATGCTCGGCGCACCCGGTGGCCGGAGAACATACGGCCGCTCGTCTACCGGCCAGCTACGGGTTCCCTGGTCGTGCCGGACCTCAACCTCGGCAGAGCCGGGCTCCGCGACCGGGATGGGGGCTGAGCGGGCCATACCCGCCGGAGCGGCGCCCGGATGGACCGCCACGCGGCCACCCGCCGCCTGATGTGGCTCGCCCAGGCCGCCGGCATCCACATCACCAGGGCGCACCCGCGCATGTTTCCTTACGACCATGCTCGATGCTGGCGTCGACTTGCGCCATGTGCAGAGGGTTCTGCCATGAGCGCTTCCATCCATCCGCGTGGCCTGCCGCGATCTGGCGCCGGCTCCCGGATGCGGGCCGGACAGCAGGGCCGACGCGGGACCGTCAGTCGTGCGCCACGTCGGGATTGGCGGCGTCGGGGCTGGCCAGGCGGCTGAACAGGCGCCTGGCCTGATCGAGGCGGAGCCGGACGAACCGCGCCTCGGCCTCGACCAAGGGGACGTCGGGCTCGGCGGCGGTGGTGATGCCGCCCACGGCCGATACCCGCCGCCCCTCGGTGCCGGTCACGCGGCCCCAGATCCGCAGCGGGACATCCAGCGGCACCGGCCGCCGGTACCGGACCGACAGGTCCGTGGTCACGCCGGGGTGGCCGGACGCCGCCGCGGCGTGACCGAGCAGCTGGTCGATCAGCATGGCGCTCACGCCGCCGTGGCCGTACATGGGCGGGCCCTCATAGGCGTGGCCGAGCGTGCACCATCCTTCGACGCCATCCTCGCCGACCTCGATCCGCATCGGCGGCGCGATCGGGTTACCCGCCCCGATCACCGGATTGAACATCCGGACACCGCCCATCAGGTCATCCACCGAAGCCGGCTCGCCAATGCCCCGGATGCGCTCGCGCAGGGCCGGGGCAATCTCGCGCAGCCGCCGCGCGCTGTCGCGGAGCACGCCTGCGCCGGCCTCGGTGCGGGTGACCAGATCAGCCAGCGCCCGCAGCTCGGCTCCCAGTTCCGCCGCGGCGGCGCGGCGCTCCAGCAGCTCGCCGGTCACCTCGGCGGCCCGAAGGCCGGTATCACCGGCTCCCGGAACCTGAGCGCCGGCGCCCCGGCGTCCGGACAACGGCCCATCACCCACAGGCCCACCTCCCACGGCACACCAACACGGCAGTATTCATGATCCCCCGGCGGCAGCGAGGACGGCCCACCGCGCCGGCAAACCGCGGCCGACCGGGCACCACCACGCCGTGAACGATCAGGGTCGCCGGCCAGATAGCCGGATCGTTGTCCCGCCTTCGGCTGCCATTCGCTCACCGCATGATCCTGCCCTTCACCGAGGCTCAAGCCATCGGACGCCCGTGGGATCCGCCGCCGCCGGCCCAGGTCATCAACCCTGGCGCGATCCTGGCCTGCTGGCACTGCCCGGCACGGCCGAAGACGCCGCCCAGCCGGGCCCCGCGGCATCGACGCCACCACCACGACCGGCCAGGTCGTTGCGGCGATCATCGGGACCTGGCGCTGAGCCGGCGACGGCCGGCAGCATCCGGGTGCGCTATCCGCTGATGCGCGGCCTTCTGCGCAGCCGCCAGCCCGCGGCGGGTACGGCGATCAGGGCCAGGGAGCCGGCGGCCGCGGCGGACTGGGCGTAGCCGCCGCGGTGGTGCGCCGGGCACCACGGGTTGGCAGGCACGCCAGCACACGGGTGCGGCATGGCCGGCAGGCCGGACGGGAGCGGCTTCATGGTGACGGTGCCGTTCGGCTTGGGGTACCTGGCGCCCGCCGGGCACGGGGCCAGGCCGGCGTCGCACAGCACCTGCGGGAACAGGGCGCCGCCGTTGTTCCCGGCGGTGGTGGTTCCGCCGCAGGCCGGCTGGGTCTTCTCCAGGTTGACCGGGGCGCTGCCATCGGGCGCGTGGTTGCGCGCGAAGCAGTTCGCCGGCTCGCCGCCGAACAGCGTGATCTGGCCGAAGTCGGAGTTGCTCGGGTTCCCGAAGTAGCCGTTGTGCCGGAACGTGTTGTGCAGCAACGCGTCGCCCTCGGGGTCGAGCACGCAGCCGAAGCCCGGCACCTTGTGCCCGCCGGAGCCGGCGCAGGTCTGGTGCAGGCTGGGCCTGCCCTGCTGGGCGTAGGGCAGGAACAGCGCGCCCCACGCGCCGTTGTTCACGATCGTGTTGTCCATGACCGTGTCGTAGCGGCCGCCCGCGATCGTCAAGCCGGTGCCGATCGGCCCGGCCGCCGCGCTGCCCGCGGCCGGCACGGTGGCGCTGTTGTTGTCATGGATGTAGTTGTGGATCACTACCCAGCAGGAGATCGTGCCGGTGATCGGGCTGACCCCGCCGTCCGGGCACCGGCCGTCCTGCGGGGCGGGCGGGTCGCCGACCACCGCGGTGTTGGTGTCCAGGCCGTCCTGGTTGCCGTCGAACTGGGAGTTCTCGATGACGATCGTGCCGCCGGAGTTCGTGCCCGAGTAACCGAGCGCGTTGTTCTCCATCCACATGCGGTTCATGACCACGTCGCACCGCCGCAGGCAGGCGCCCACGTAGACGCCCGAGTCGTTCATGTTGCTGCCGTACAGATGGGTCAGCCAGGCCGGGCCTGCCGAGTTGCCGGCGAAGATGCCGTACTCGGCTGCGGTGGTCTCGTTGCCGAAGAACGTCGAGGTGGCGGTCAGGTAGCTGCCCCGGTAGCCAGTCAGGCCGATCTTGCCCGAGTCGGCGCCGCCGTTCCACCAGACCTGGTTGCCGGACGCGCCGGTGCCCGCGAGGAAGTTGCAGACCGTCAGGTTCTCCACGCTGACGTCGCTGGCCTTCCAGATCAGGATGCCGTTGCGGCCGACCGGGGCGCCCTTGGCCCCGGCCCGCCCGTAGTCCTGGGCCGCCGGGTCGGAACTGCACGCCGGGGAGCCGGCCCTGGTGCCGTCGACGATCACCGTGCGGCGGTTCATGCCGCGCAGCGTGATGCCGGACTTGCTGATGTACACCCCGCCCATCGCGCCCACAGCCGGGTTGCCGAACGGGCCGGTCTCATCGGCATTCTCGTGATAGTCGCCCGGGGCGACCAGGATCCAGTCGCCCGGGCGGGCCGCATTGACCGCGGCCTGGATGCTCCGGTATCTGCCAGGCACGCCATGGAACGTGCCGACCAGCAGCACGTGCGGGCCGTGCCTGCCCGCCTCGGCGGCGCCGACCGCAGCGGCCGGGAACGCCAAGGAGGTCACCAGCCCGCCGACTAGTGCCGCCGCCGCGACCCCGGACATGACCATACGCGGAACACCAGCACCAGGCCTCACTGCCGTGCCTCCGTTCACCGCCGGATCTATGGCAAAACCATACGCAGGCCGCGAACCGCACGCCAGATGTTACCGGCGGGTTCCCGCCACAGCGCGGGCTACCTCACCAACACGTACACCAGACCCGGGTATCCGACGCCTGGTGCACACGATGAGCGGACCCTTAGTTCAGGCCGAGCTGGCAGGCGGCCGCGGCAGCCCCCGCCGCGGCTGGCTACGCTGAGCTTGCCGACCATGCTGGACAGTGCACGCTGGCGGCCTTTGATCAGGCAGGGACCGAGAACACCGGCCCGGTGTCAGCGGCCAAGCTGGCACGACCCGCGCGTGCGAGCCCTGACGAATGCCAGACGGAGCCGAGGGCTGGGACCAGGGCCAGGCCGACTGATCAGGGCTTCAGGTTTCGCTCCGCGTCTGTTACCCACATGCCGATGACCGGATGTTGCGGGCCCGTGAGCCGGGAGCTACCTGATTCTCTTAGTAACTCATTTTAGGCATGGGAGTTGCCAAAGAATTGAACCAGCTCTCAAGATTCAGGCTGTCCATTATATATTTGGCTTCGGGCTGGTTCGCGCGTCTGAAGAGACCAAGCATCGCGACACTGAGTGACCAAATTCCACGCCAGCAGCGTGTCCGTAGTAAAAGTTTTCCGCGCCTCAGCCAGGGCATCGAAGCTACCGGGCCCGGATGATTTGCTCGCTGCCTTGACCATGTGCGCGTCGTCAAGCCGGTCAGTGAAGACTTCCTGCAAAGTAGCACAGTAGTAGGCGTAGGCAGCGAGGTCAAACCGGACTTTCGCGACTGCGGGCGGCTCAGCATGGCCCGGCTTGGTAATGTGACCGACGATATTGATGATCGGCTGGTCAGGTACGAGATGCACGGCGATGTCATGCAGGGTGTCCTGCAAGTCGGTTGTGTCGTCAAAATCGAGGTGAACCACAACCTGGCTGAGCGCTCGCAGTTTACGGCGCAGTTCGTCGTGGAGCAAGACCGCTGATATATCCGAAAGGGCCGGGAGGCGGTTTGGCGCCTCGGTAGCGAAGCTGCGAAATTCGGACACGATTTCTGGGTGGCTAAGAGGTTGCTCAGCCCGCGAGATACTACGCGATAGCTGGGTGCCCCGCCTCTCGGAAGGCCCAAGCTGCCCGACCAGCCCGACGTGTAAGTTTGCAAATAACGAACCCCAGGACAAGTGCTTCCGGGCGGCCGCGATCATGCCCCTGCCGCTTTCCCTGGCTCGGTTCGCCTCGCGCGACCACTGCCTCACTTTCGTCACCGACGATGGGACAAGCCCCACGACGCCTACAGCGATTAGCGCTATGCCCGCGTACTGCACCCAAGTCGCAGGCACTGAAAGTTCCCTCGCGATAGCCTTATTCAAGTACAACAAGATCGCTGCGTATCCGCCAAAAAATATGGCTTGCCATACAAGGGACACGCACAGCTGCGTGATTCTGCGCATCCAAAGACGGTCAAGAGAATGCCACGCATCTTTCCGGCCTTGCTATAGCTACTTATCACGGTCCCGCAAAAAGTCGCGAATAGATGCAAGACGAAATCCCGGGCTACGTAGTCGATCGGTGCAGTGGTCATGCACCGAAGATCCCCCAGGAACGTCCAGGCAGGCCGGCGCCCAGAACGACGACCGGCCAATGACATTGAGATCATTGGCGGATGGATCAGCTTCGTCGCAGTACCCGCGAATGAGGGTAGACTTCCCGGCGCCACGTGGCCTGCCACTCCAATGCTTGCGCCGTCCAGTCTGTCGAGCAGTCCAGCTAGTTCAGACTCGATCTTGGTCGGAATCTTATTAGCGCTGTCATACACTTCGCTGAGCGCAGGGCTGCTGGCCACGGAGTAAGCGTGGCCAAATCGGCTCTGGCGTGCTGTATTGATAAACGTACGAACCTGCGCCAGCAGTTCTGTCTCGGTAATCACAGCCATTGAGGTTTTCTCAGCAAGGGTGAACCCGGCGCTGGCGCAATGCCGTTTAGAACAGCGTGATCGCTGGCGGGGATCAGGTTGCGTCCGTGTCCCCGGCCCCGGCGGATTCAGTTACGATCTGTGATCGCTTGTGGTGGCCGGACTGATGTGCCGCCGCGGCTGGCGGGCTCCTCTGTAGAAGAGGAAGTGTCGAGCAGCCTTTCCTTCCCGGGAGCCCTGATGCCCTTTTACCCTGTCATGCCGCCGGATGCCACCCTGGGCTGTGCGGAGGATGCCGTGCTGGGCCTGCCCGGGCAGGCGGGGCGTGGTCCGGTCAGGGTGGCTGGCCTGGCCTGTCCGGCGCGGCGGGGGCTGGGCTGGGACGGCCGGACAGCGCTGACGGCGGCCGGGGCGGGCCGGATCCGGCCGGGGGACCTGGTGGTCTGGCTGAAGCCGGTGGCGGTGGCGCCCGCGGTGGTGCGCCGCGACGGGCGGGTCCAGGCCGCCGGGCACCCGGCTGATCACGCCCGGCTGGGCGTGGCCGGGGGGCGGCTGGATGAGCTGTGCGGGATACCAGGCGTGATGGACCAGATCGCCCGGTCCGCCGTGCGGGGCGGCAGGGTGAAGGGGGCGGCCCGGCGGGCGATGAGCCCGGCGCTGGCGATCCGGTTCACCATGCTGATGACGCTGATGCCGGATGCGGACTACCCGGCGGTGATGGAGGCCCTGCCCGGCGACCTGGTCCTGGTGCCCTGGCAGCGGCCCTGCCGGGTGCCGGCCGCGGCGGTGGCCTGCACCTGGCGGGAGGCGCCCGGCCCGGTGCCGCTGGAGCGGCTGCGGGACCTGGCGCTGGCCGGCGCTGGCCGGCGGGCACCGCAGCCACTACTACCGCGCCGTCACGGCGGGCGACCTGGAGGCCGGCTCGATCGACGGGTCGCTGATCCGGGTGCCGGACACCCCGGCGAACCGGGCGGCGTCCGGGTCTGCGGGCACCGCGGATGATTCGTCCCCGTTCCCGCAGCTGCGCGAGCTGCGGATCTCGGCCGCGTCCACCCGCGCCGCCTCCGGCGTGACCACCGGCCCGGCCGGGGCAAGGGCGAGGCCGGGCAGGTGCTGCCGGACAAGGCGCTGACGGACTGCCGGTACCTGTTCACGCCCTGGCGGCTGCGGGTGATGGACCGCAACTTTCCCGGCGCGCCCCGGATCAGGGCCCTGCTGGCCGCCGGCACCCACGTGCTGATCCGGGTCAGGGACGGCATCACGCTGCGCCGGGCCGGGGACTTCCTCCCGGACGGCTCCTACCTGGCAGATCTCCGGCGGTGGGATCACGCTGACCGTCCGGGTGATCGATTACACCGTCACCGTGGCCGGCCGGGACGGCCCCGCGCTGTCCTGCCTGATCACCGACCTGCACGACCACGACGCCTACCCGGCCGGCCAGCTCGCGCAGGCCTGCCGCTGGCGGTGGACCGGCTCCGGAACCTGCCTGAAGGAGGCCAGGTCCGCGATCAGCGGCGCCGGGCCGTCCACCGGGCCGGTGCTCCGCCCGGGCTCGCCGGCCCTGGCCCGCCAGGAGCATGCCGCCCGGGTGATCGCCGTCGAGCTGGCCCGCGCCACCGCCCGCGCCGCGGCGGCGGTTGCCATCGCGGCCCGCAGGGGCCGCCGCGCCGGCCAGCCGGTGCACCCGCGGGAGATCTCGTTCACCGCTGCCCGCCGGGCCGTCATCGCCTCCGCCCGGTCAGCGTCTGCCAGCCCCTGACCGCCTGACCCCCGCCGATACCCGCCAGCCCGTGGAGCCGGCCGCCGCCCGGACCGACAGCCCGGCGCTCCGGCATGTCCTTCACTCTCCGTGAAACACCAGCGGGACCACAAGGATCGCAAACTCATCAGGCGACACCTGCCGACGACGCTGAAGTAAACGGCATTGCGGCGTTCCTGGCGTAGCGGTCATACAGGCAGGCACGCGGACATGCATCGAGATCCCCGGGGAAACGCGGAGCCCCCGGTACAAGAGGTCTCGACCAAGATCCCTTCCGGTTCCGGAGGCTCCGCGTGCTGTCCTACGTGTCATCCCTGACGTCCCGCTGCCACTGGCGGTGCTCGTACTGCCCGGCAGCACCCATGACCTGACCGCCGCCCGCGAGCTCGTCCTGCCCGGAGCCCGGCCCTGTCTCAAGGACCTGCCCGCCCTCGCCGGTTCCGGCTCTGAAGGGGCCGGCGCGGGTGTCCTGGTCCCGGTGAGAAGGCCCGCCCGCGGCGAACTCGACGCCAGCACGAAAACCCGCAATGCGCTGCTGCGCTCCCGGCGCTACCAGGGAGAACGCGGCTTTGCCCTGATGTCCCAGCGGTGGCGGGCACTGCAGCGGGTCATGGTCAGCCCCACCACGATCGGCGACATCGCGAAATCAGTGCTCGTGCTCGTGCAATTCGAGCACAAGATGATCAGCTGAAAGTCGCTGAGAAAACCTCATTAGCGTCAGACTTGCCTGTCATCCTGGCAGACAGCAGCGTACCGCCGGATGCCAGCGAGACCGACAGCGCCGGTTATGGCGGTCAGTACCACGATTGCCCAGTCCACGGCAGCCCATCCTGCCATTCCCCGGCCGAAAATGTGCTCCCAACGGACGAACTGCCCGCCAACCTGTAGGCGGTCTCAACCAGGTAAAGGCCCTTGGATGAACTGGTCACATACGGATACGCGGCACCATCAGCGTAATTCAGCTGGCACGTTCAGCCAGCCTGCGCGCTTGTTCCTCGGCCATCACGTCAGCCAGGCAGGCGCGTAGCTCCCGGTACCGTGGCTGTTCCTGTCGGCAGCGCTTGAGGTAGTGCACGAGCGCGCGGCGGTAACGGGAATGCTGGGCGGCAGACATCTCCGGTATGGGCAGCTCTTGTTCCGGTGGCGGCCATAGCCTTGATTTCATTCCGTTCCCGCACAGATCGGAGGCTCTTGCGCATCGGAGTCCCGGCCTGCCAGGTGGTGGGGATGGGGCGACGGGCCGGGAAGTATCTCGCCGTCGTGGCGCTCGCCCTCACCGGACTGGCGGTTACCGGCACGTCCGGCAAGCTCGGCGTCAATCGCTCGCATATGAGCCCGGATCGGCACGTCTGCGGGGGAATCAGGGGTGATCAGACCGAGGTTTGCCTGTAGCTCGCGCTTGGCATGTTCAAGCTCGACCATAGTGAGCTGACTGACATCGTGATAGCGGATCATCTGATGTCAGGTGTAGATACCCTCCCATTTTCGCACCCAGCCGCTGCTCATACGCTCCTCGGCAGCTGTGTGGCTTGTCGCAAGCGCCACGACGAGGTCTTTCTCCTCCCAGACCAGCCTTCGCTTCCTCAACTCTTCCAGGGCGACGGGCCCATCGACGTTCTTCTCGGCGTACCTGGTTATGCTCAGCGGCCGCGCTAGGGCGGCAAGGAGCAGCGCGCCCGCTTCATGTGACAGGGTGTACCTGTCCTCCTGGCCGTAACGGGCGTCGCTGATGTGTACTACGTGTTCGGAGTTGACCCGATAGGAGAGCCAGACTTTCCGTTCCCGATGCTGCTGCTTCCAACAGTTGATGATATCGACCGCAAGGCGGTAGAGCGGCTGAAGGCCTGGCTTGAATCTAAAGTTACGCTCGAAGTAATAGCAGTAGTTGTCCATATCCAAGCCAGCGGACTTAAGAAATCTTTGTGAGAAGATAAGGTCGTAGCTACGGTAGTGGCGTGGCCGGGCGGGGATTAGAAAGCGTTCGGGGCTTGCCTGGAGAGGAGCGAAGCGAGTGATGATGGTTTCAGTTCGGCTTACCGGCGGTGTCAGGTGATATAGCAAGGGAATCTTTGCGATCATGGCCCGGTAGTCCTCGGGTTGGTCGTCGGGTAGCCCATAAAGAAAGTTATACTCGATGATGACTCGGTTCTCATACCCGTGGACAAGGAGTGCAACATTATCGATCGCCCGGACACCTTTGTCCATCGATTTGAGCACGGCCGACGAGAAGGATTCGATTCCGGGCTGCATCCCGGTAAAGCCAGCTTCGGCGAATGCCTCTACCCGCTCGACCGGCTGATTGGCCTTGATCTCTCCCCACAGCTTGAACTTCGGGGACTCTTTGGCGAGCGCCGGCAACAGTGTTTCGTAGTTGGCCTTCGGAAAGATATAGTCCGAAAACCGCAAGACGATCTCTTTCCCGTAACGTCCGCGCAGCTCCCGTAGCATGCCGATCACCTGCTCGGGTGGCTTTTGCCTATAGCGGAGTGTCTCTTCGTCGATCCCACAGAACACGCAATGCTTCGTGGCTCCCCACCAGCACCCTCGTGAGCTCTCGACAAGCAGGGATGAGGTCTTGACTTGCACCTTGTGTTCGCTGCGAAGAGTCTCCAAGCCAGCAAACCAATCGTCGTAATCCGGGATCGGCGACATCGTCAAGTTCACCTTGGGACTGCGGATAATGCCCCGCGGAGGCCGTTTCGCCTGCGGGGTACGATCGATGGTGGCCTCGGCCAGCATCACGATGGCTTCCTCGCCATCGCCCTGTACCACCCAGTCGATGAACGGCAACGCGGCCGCCACCGTATTCCCAGGCGGTCCTTCCAGCGCATATCCGCCAAGGACGACCGACAGGCCTGAATCCATGTCCTTAAGCGTCCGCGCCAACGCCGCGGACGCAATTGTTTGGTCAAACATGCAGGTCAGCCCAACCAGGTCGGGTTTTCGTGCGAGTACTTGTTCGGCGGTGCGCTTCAGAAAAGCGGGTATGACCTCCTCGCGGAGAGTCAGGATCAGGTCGCAGATCTCCGGCACGCTGCGGTAGCGAGGATGTTGGGGCCCTCCAGCCACGAGATTGGCGGTGACCTGGTGCACAAGTTCCTTCAACTGGTCATCGTCCACTACGGGATCAAGATTGGCCGTGAACAGGAATTCGTTGATGCCCAGGCACCGGGCGAGAAAGATATGCGTGTCGAGGGTCAGGTATTCCAGCAGCGCCGAACTGGCATGGTGAACCCACGAAGTGACACCGGCCCGCGTCAGGCAGGACTTGAGGATGCCAAGGCCGAGTGACGGTTCTGCGGGTGGATGCCATGGCATACTGACCAGGACCACGGATGCTTTTGCCCGGCTTTGTGCGCCATTGAAATTCGCAGTGGCGTCCTCCACGATCCGTCTCCCAGCCTAGAACTTCACCAAACCGGAACTATCGACCACCATCTCCTCCGGTGCCGGTTCTTGCGCTGCGCACACGATTGCGATGAAGACGATTATGAAAACTTCCCCGACGGGGCTGAGTGCTTCGCCTTGCTGATCTGCGAACGTGGGATCCATGTTGACCGCCCGGCGCAGGAGATCGACAGCTTGAGGAGAAACGGTTCGCCCGAGGCGGGAAGCCGCCTCGGCCGGGTCGGTTAGTAGCATGCCCACATAGCGCCCGTCGGAGATGACACTGTTGTAGAGCTCCAGCGCCTCATTGGAAGTCGCTTCCTCGGCCTGGACATTAAGGTTGCCGCTGGCCACCCGGCTGCGGAGCGCATCCATGCCGAGGCTCACCTGCTCGGGCGTTACGACGGTCTGCAACCTTGGCCATTTGCCTACAAGCTCATCTCGCGACTCGATCAACTGCTGAAATACGACCCGTGTCATGGAACCCCCTCGCGGTCTGAGGTACTGGCCCTCGAACGTCGATGTTTTGGTAAACCTGCATAGTCATCGCCCCCAGGACGATGATGAGGTTCTTTCTGAGTGGCTATATCGAAACGCCTTTGAGCGTGTGCCTACGCGATGGAGATCATGTGGAGATTGTGTGGAGACGGCATGTAGGCGCGGTTTGAATAGATCACTGCCTGCGACGAAGAATTGGCGATCTGCCGGAGACGGCGGGAGCGCTTAACTATGGCGAGCTGTCCTCACGGACGCCAGCCGACATTCAGAGGCTAATCGCACATGAAAGTGGGCACATTGAGGTTTTCTCGGCAAGTGTGAACCCGGTGCTCCTGGCGTAACGGTCATACGGGCAGACACGCAGACATAACTGGAGATCGCCGGGCAGGCGCGGAGCCCCCGGTACAAGAGGTCTCGACCAAGATCCCTTCCGTTCCCGGAGGCTCCGCGTGCTGTCTTATTGTGTCATCCTTAACGTCCCGCTGCCACTGGTCCTGTTCGTGTCGAAGCTGCTGGCGGATCACCGGCGCGAGATCGGCACCCGGGACGGGACACGCGCCCTGACCTGCTGGAAGCAGGCGGTCTTCACCCTGGCGTGGTTCCGGGACCGGGTCAGCCTGCTAGGGCGGTGGGGGTGACCGGGTCACTCCAGTCGATGGGTGGTCGTATCTCCAGGCCAGGGATTTGTCGGTGACTAGGAACTTGAACACGAGGGGCAGGATAAGGCCTTGCAGCACCCGGCCGGCCGGACCCGGGGTTTTGTTGCTGCTGGCGCGCGCCGCCTGTGCGACGATCCGAGTGCGCGGGCGGTCGAGTGGACGCCGTCCGCGCCAACGAGCAGCTCACCGGTCATGCTGGTGCCATCGCCGAAGCGGGCCGCCACACCGCCGCTGACAGCCACCGTGCCGGCGACGCCGCCTCCGATGACCAGTGCCTTAGTCGTGTTCTCTCCTGAAGTCTGGCCTGCGGAAGGTTAGTTCAATTACTGGCGGCTATCCGGATGTCGGCGCAGTGTGGTCTCGCTTCGGCGCCCGGACCATGGCCGCGATGCCCACCGCGGCAGACCAGTAGGTGATGAGACCGGCGGTCAGTGCAGTGTTTCCCCAGCCAAGGGCGCTATAGAAGCGGGAGGGATCGATCCCGAAGTACAGCGACGGGACGAAGGCCAGGTTAACCAGGGCGAGCAGGTAGGCGCTCTGGCCCGCCCAACGGGGGAGCGCATTGGTGCGTAGGATGGCGTAGCCCGCCGCCGTCAGCAACAGCGCGGTCACCAGGCGGGTTGCCGCACCAGTCGGCCTCCCGCAGGCTGGATTGGCTGTGGGCTCCCGTGAGAAGCCTCCGAGGCTCGACCTGTGATAGCCATGGTCTTTCCCTTTCTCTCCTGCCCTTCGCCCGAAGAGCGCGTGTCATGCCGCTAGCGTGCTTCGAGCCGACATGGCGGCACATCGGCCGCACGGCCACCTCGCACGGTCCGGTCGTCGCCGATGGCGAGGCCTGACTGCGACTTTCGGTCGAATGCGCTGGTGCGCCGATCGGTGGTACCGCGGTCGCATGTGGAGCGGACCACTTCACGACCATCAGCGCACTTCGCGGCGTAGTGTCCTGGCCCAGCCGAGCGTGAGGGGCAGGATGATCCACAGCACTGTCGATGTCGCGATCTGGGCGCCGTGGCCGCTCCATTCGCCGTTGAGCACCCAGCCGTAGGTTTCGCCGGTGTTCACCCAGCGTCCGGCCTTCTCCAGGGCCGGGATCGTGAACAGGTTAAAGGCGGCGCCGAGGGCGAAGTAGGTCACGACGGCGGCGGCGGTGTTGTGCAGCAGGGCGCCGAACGCGATTCCGATGGTTCCGGTGAGCAGGATGAACACGATGGAGCCCGCGAACTGCGGCCAGCTCGCTCCGGTGGCGATGTCGCGACCCGCAGCGCGGCCTGCCACGAAGGCCAGCTGGCTGACAGCCAGGGCGAAGCAGGCTCCGAGCAGGCTGACGCCCAGCCCTGCGGCGATCTTGGCCGCCAGCACCCGGCCGCGGCGAGGTTCCTGGGTAAAGGTCGACATGGCGGTCCGCTGACTCCATTCGGCGGTCATCGCGAGGATGAGCACGACGGGAAGCAGCCGGGTAGCGCCTATCCCGGCCCAGGTCAGGTACGAGGCGCCGGACTGCTTGACGTTGTGCGGGAACAACAGCGGTATCGCCTCGGCGGCGATGGTGGTGAGGGCAGCGGCGGCCAGCAGCCACCTGGCGGCCCGCGCACCGGTGGTCTTGAGCCATTCAGCCCGCAGGAGACGGGTGAACGGGATGGGGGCAGGCTGACGCCTTGGCTCGGCGCGCACGGTCGCCGTCATCGGGTCACCTCCGGGGTTGGCCCTCCCGGCTCTGGCGCCGGGGCAGGGCTGGTCAGGGACAGGAACAGGTGCTCCAGGTCGGCGTCGTCGGCCGCCCGGAGCTCGAGCAGGGGCAGCCCGGCCCGCACGGCGAGCGCGGCGATGTGCCTGGCGTCAATCCCGGTGCTGGTGTCAACGCGGAGGGCGCCGTCGGTGCGGGCCGCGAACGGTATAGAGCGCTGCGTCAGGAGCTGCCGCAAGCCCGCCTCGTCGGCGGCCCGTACGATCAGGCCGGTGCTGGTGAGCAGGTCGGCCAGGGCACCTTGGGCGACGATCTGCCCGGCGCTGATGACCACGAGGTGGTCGGCGGTGGCCTGCACCTCTGCGAGCAGGTGGCTGGATAGCAGCACGGTGCCGCCCCGGTCGGCGAAGTCCCGCAGGAGATTACGGATCCAGGCGATGCCCTCCGGGTCGAGCCCGTTGGCTGGTTCGTCGAGGATCAGCACCTCGGGGTCGCCGATGAGCGCCTGGGCCAGCCCGAGCCGCTGCCGCATGCCGAGTGAGTACGTGCCGACCCGGCGCGGGGCCGCGCTGGCCAGGCCGACCGCATCGAGCACGACCTGGACTCGGTGCGGGGGCACTCCGGCCACAGTGGCGGCGACGCGCAGGGTGGCGCGTCCGGTGCGCCCGTTGTGCATCGCGGAGGCGTCCAGCAACGTGCCGACGACCCGCGCCGGGTTGGGCAGGGCGGCAAAGACGCGCCCCGCGATGGTCGCACGGCCGGAGTCTGGCCGGGCCAGCCCGGTGATCATGCGCAGGGTCGTGGACTTGCCGGCGCCGTTGGGTCCGAGGAACCCGGTGATGGTGCCCGGCTCGCAGCTGAACGTCACGCCGTCGACGGCGGCAACTGGACCGTAGCGTTTGGTCAGGGAGGTGACAGTGATCATGCCGCCAGCGTGCTCCGGGCCGATGCGGCGGCACATCGGCCGCTCGGCCACCGTGCCCGGCCCGGTCGGCGCCGACGGCGACGCCCGGCTGCGACTTTCGTCGATGCGCGGGTGAGCCAATCGGCGGTATCGCGGTCATGAAGTTGGCTCTACCCTGTGCTTATGGCGGTTCGTGACCGTCGGACGAGGCGTGAAATCGCCGCCGATGCGGCCTGCGTGGCGCTCTGCGCGGCAGGTGGCCTGCTGTTGCTGGTCACCAAGGCCGGAGCACACGGCGGCGGGTGGGTTCCCGGGTCCGGCGAGGTGGCCTTCGTGGTGGACGCCGGGATCGGCGCGGCCGCGTGCGCGATGCTCTGGTTCCGGCGGCGATGGCCGGCCGGCGTGGCGCTGGCAACGATCCCCCCGTTCATCCTGTCCCTCTCGGCCGGTGCCGCCAGCCTGTTCGCGGTGTACAACGTCAGCCTCCGCCGACCCGCGCGCACCGCGCTGATCATGGCCGGCCTGCACCAGATCGCGATCATCGGCTACTACCTGCTGTGGGTCAGCACCTACCCGTTCTGGGCCGTATGGCTCCTGGCCCTCACCGAACTAGTCGCAGCGGTAGCCCTGGGCATGTACCTGCGCGCCCGCGGCGAGCTCCTCGATTCCCTGCGCGACCGGGCCGAGCAGGCCGAGGCCGCACAGCATCTGCTGGCCGACCAGGCGCGGCAGGCCGAACGGACCCGGATCGCCCGGGAGATGCACGACGTCCTCGCGCACCGGGTGTCGCTGATCGCCTTGCACGCCGGCGGCCTGGAGGTCCGGCGCGACCCCGGGCCCGATGAAGTGCGCGAAACCGCCGGGCTCATCCGGTCTACCGCCCGCCAGGCCCTCGAGGAGCTGCGGGCCATCATCGGGGTCCTGCGCGACGGCGGCGGAGCCGGCGATGAAGCGCCTCACGCCCCGCAGCCATCCCTGCCGGACATCGCCCGGCTGGTCGAGGAATCCCGGCGAGCCGGCATGAACGTCGAACTGGACATGCGGGTCGAGACCCCGGAGGCGGCGCCCGCGGCGCTGGGCCGGGACACCTACCGGATCGTGCGGGAGGCGCTCACCAACGTGAGCAAGCACGCGCGGGGCACCGCGGCCACCGTGTCGGTGTCCGGCCGTCCCGGGCAGGGCCTTCACGTCACCATCCGCAACCGGCTGCCACTGCACCGGCCCGCCGAGGCGCCGCTACCCGGCGCCGGCCTGGGCCTGGTGGGCCTGGCCGAGCGCGTCACCCTGTCCGGCGGCACGCTCTGGCACGGGCCGGGCCCGGACGGGGACTTCGTCGTGGACGCTGCGCTGCGATGGCAGCAGTGACGCCCCGATGAGCTCCAGCGCAACCAGCGGCCAGCGGCCACTGCGGGTACTGCTCGTCGACGACGACCCGCTCGTCCGCGCCGGGCTGCGGATGATCCTGTCATCCGCGGACGACCTCGAGGTCGTCGGCGAGGCCGCCGACGGTGCGGCCGCCATCGCGGCCGTCGGCGCGCACCGGCCCGAGATCGTGCTGATGGACGTCCGGATGCCGGAAATGAACGGGATCACCGCGACCGAACAGATAGCGGCCCGGCCGGCCCCGCCCAAGGTAATCGTGCTGACTACCTTCCATCTCGACGAGTACGTGTTCGGCGCACTGCGGGCCGGGGCAAGCGGCTTCCTGCTCAAAGACACCCCGCCGACCGACATCGTGCAGGCGGTCAGGCTGGTGGCGGCCGGCGAGGCCATGCTGTCACCCGCGGTCACGCGCACCCTGATCGGCCACTTCAGCGCGGACACCGACGCCTCACGGCGGGCCGCGGCCAGGCAGGCGCTGCAGACGCTGACCGACAGGGAACGCGAGGTCGCCACCCAGGTGGGACGCGGCGAATCCAATGCCGGCATCGCCGGTCAGCTGTACATGAGCGAAGCCACCGTGAAGGCCCACGTATCCCGCGTCCTGACCAAGCTGAACGCGGCCAACCGCGTGCAGATCGCCATCATCGTGCGCGACGCCGGCCTGCTCTGAGCCGCCGGCGCGGTGATCTTCGTCCTGACCCATCACGCCGGCGATGTTCCGCCGGCCAGCGCGCGGTTCGTCTCCGACGTCGAGGACTGCGCCGAGCTGGCCTGGGCCGCGGCGGGCGATCGTGCCGTGATGGTGCACGGTGACCGTCACTTGATGAGCTCGGCCGCGACTCGCCGCGCCTCGCGCAGGCCGCTTTCGATCGCGCCGTCGACGAAGCCGCCCCACAGGCTGGCGTTGTCGCTCGAGGCGAAGTGCAGCACGCCCGCGGGCCGCTGCAGCCCGGCTAGGTCGCGGGTCAGCTGCCCGGGCCGGTGTGTCATCCAGGTGGTCCGTGACAGCGGGTCCTTCATCCAGTCGTGCGCGGCTACCTCGATGACCTCCAGCCCGGGACGCAGCGCGTCGACCGCGGCCTGCACGGCGGCGACGCTGGTCACGTCGAGCTGGGTGTGGTCGGGGCCGAACCCGACCAGGACCGTCGCGTCGTCGCCGGTGAACTCGGTCTTCAGCACGCAGATCGGATGCCGCTGGCTCGCGTACGCGACGAACCGCGGTACCCGGCCGCGCGCCTTCACCCAGACCTTCACGCCCTGCGACGCGACGGTCTCGGCGTTCGCCCGCAGCCAGGCGCCCGGCAGCGGCGGCTCCCACTCGATGCCCGCGATCGCGTTGACCGGCAGCGTCGAGATCACCCGCCGGGCGCGCACCTCGGCGCCGCCGGCGCAGGTCACCACCGCGCCGTCCGCCGCCTGCGCGACCCGCCTCACGGTGGCGCCCAGCCGGATCTCGCCCGCGACGTCCGCCGCGATCGCGCGGGTGAACCCGCTCATGCCGCCGACGACCCGGTAGGTGGCCGATGCCTCGTGCATGAGCTGCCAGTGCCCGCCCGCCGCAGCCGCCCAGCGCAGCGCGCTGGACAGGCCGACCTGGTCCAGCCGGGCGTTCACGTGCCCGGCCCACACCGCCTCATTCGCGCTGCGCGCCTCCTCATCCAGCCCGACCGCGTCGAACCGATCCGCGATGCTGAGCGCATCCAGCTCGCCGATCTGGCCGGCCGCCGGGTCGATGCCGCGCGGGATGGCGGCGCGCACGTCGTCCACGATCGCCTGCTGCCCGTCTGCGATCAGCGCCATGAACTCATCCAGCGTGCCCGCGCGCGGGGCGCCGCCCGCACCGAGCCAGTACGCCTGCCCGGCCGCGGGGCTGCGCGTGACCTGGCGCCCGTACCGGGTCATCTCGGCCCACGTGTGCGGCTGCACCCAGTGCACCCAGGTGCCGCCGAGCTCCAGGTCGTGGCCGAGCCTGCGGTCGGTCCAGGTACGCCCGCCGACACGGTCGCGGGCCTCCAGCACGAGCACGCCGAGCCCCGCGCGGCCCAGCTCGCGCGCGGCAACCAGCCCCGCGAACCCGGCGCCGATGACGACGACATCGGCGCCGGCGTGCGCCTGGCCCCTGCGCGGGCGGCTGGCCCGGGTCGTGAGTGCGGGCATGGGGCTAACCTCCGTAATCACCGTTGCGTCCACTCATCGCGCCGCTTTATGTCAAGAACCTGCTTGGGTGAGCGTTTAGGCTGAGAAGTCGCGGGCCCCGGGATGGGCTTGTCCGAAGGGCCGGTGTCCGGGGTCAGTGCCGGAGCCTAGTTGACTATTCAGGGTTGGTGGAAGGAACGGATCTCGCCACCCAGAGCAGCCAGGCGCTGAAGGGTGTAGTCGGCGGCGTCGAAGGCGGTGCGGCTGACTAATATCGCGTTAGAACCGGCGGGCATGGATTCCGTAGAAGTGCCTGGTCAGGCCTACAGTCCGAGGCCTCGGCCGATGATTTCCTTCATGATCTCGGTGGTGCCGCCGAAGATGGACTGCACGCGGCTGTCGGTCCAGGCCCGGCCTACCGCGTACTCGCGCATGTAGCCGTAGCCGCCGTGCAGCTGGACGCAGCGGTCGGTGACCCGGTTGCACAGCTCGGTGTCCCACCACTTGACCATGGCGGCTTCGTCGTTGCCGAGCCGTCCGGCGCAGTGCTCGGTAATGGCGCGGTCGGTGAACTCGCGCGCGACCGCGATCTCGGTGGCCATCTCCGCCAGGGTGAACCTATTGTGCTGGAACTTGCCCACCGGCTGGCCGAACGCGCTGCGCTGCTTGCAGTAGGCCAGCGTGTCGAAGAGGGCCTGTTCGGCGATGGCCAGTGCGGTGACGCCGATGGTGACCCGCTCCCGCGGCAGGTTCTGCATCAGCGCGACGAACCCGCCGCCCTGCTCGCCGAGCAGGTTGGCGGCCGGCACCTCGACGTCGGTGAAGAACAGCTCCGAGGTGTCCTGCGCGTGCATGCCGAGCTTGTCCAGATTCCGGCCGCGGGTGAAGCCGGGCATGCCCCGCTCGACCATGAGCAGGCTGATCCCGCGGTGCCCGGCGTCCGGGTCGGTGCGCGCCACGACGATCACGATGTCGGCCAGCTGGCCATTGGAGATGAAGGTCTTCTGACCGTTCAGCACGTAGCGGTCCCCACCCACCTCCCCTCCCCCCTTCATTCGCACCGCCGTGGTGCGGATTCCCTGCAGGTCGCTGCCTGCGCCGGGTTCGGTCATCGCGATCGCCGCGATCAGCTCCCCCGAACAGTAGCCGGGGAACCAGCGCTCCCGCTGCTCCGGCGTGCACAGCCGGTCCAGGTACGGCCCGATCATGTCGTTGTGCAGCTGGAACATCGGGCCGCTGGCGCCCGCATGGGCCAGTTCCTCGTTCAGGACCACGTAGAACCTGTAGTCGGGCTGGCCTCCGCCGCCGTACTTCTCGTCTAGGTGGATGCCGAGCAGGCCGGCCCGGCCCGCGGCCAGCCACACGTCGCGGGACACGATCCCGTCCCGCTCCCACTGCTCGTGGTAGGGCGTGATCTCCTTCGCGATGAAGGCCCGCACCATGTCCCGGAACGCGTCGTGCTCCTCGGTGAATATCTGTCGCCGCATGGTGAGGACCTCCCCCGGCATGGTAACCCGGCGCCCCGGGCCCGCCTGCTCGCCTTCAACATGTATGAGGGCCCGGACGTGCCGCCCGCCACCCAGCTGGCCGGGCGGTTGCTGACGGAGAACATACGCGCCGCGGCGGAGGAAGTCCGGGCCAGATACGTGGCGCGTCACGCCGAGTATCCCGCCGACTGGCAGGCCGCGAGCGGCGAGGTGTTCAGCGTCGCGCACGTGACGGCGGAGGAACTTGACCGGATGCGGGCGCAGGTGCTCGAGGTCATGGCGCCATACGTACGGCTCGACGCGGCCAGCCGGCCGGCCGGGGCACTGCCGGTACGGATCACCCTCGACCTGTTCCCGTGGTTCGGTCCTGAGCAGGCCCAGGCCGCGGCGGAGCGCATGCCGGAGGATGGCCGGTGAAAGCCATCTGGCGCTCGGGGCCGCTGGCGGTACGGGGCTTCCGGCTGCTGGCCGGCGGCCAGTTCGCGTCGACGATCGGTGACTACTGCTACGCGGTGGCGCTGCCCTGGCTGGTGCTGTCCGCGCACGGCGGCGCGATCCTGCTCGGCACCGTGCTGGCCTGCTACGGCGTGCCGCGCACCCTGCTGATCCCGGCCGGCGGGGTGCTGGCCGACAAGCTGGGGTCGCGCACGCTGATGCTCACGGCCGACGTGGTCCGCTGCGTGATGGTCGCCGGGCTGGCGGTGCTGGCGGCCAGGCACGTCACGTCGCTGGCCGCGCTCGGCCCGATCGCCGCGCTCATCGGGGCCGGCGAGGGCCTGTTCATCCCGGCGTCATTCGCGATCATGCTGTCACTGCTCGACGCGGAGCGGCTCGCGGCCGGGAACGCGCTGTCCACCGCGGCCGTGCAGGTCGGCTCGCTGCTCGGCCCGGCCCTCGGCGGCGCGCTGGTCGCCGCTACCCGGGCGTCCACGGCGGCCTTCGCGGTGGACGCCGCCTCGTTCGGCCTGTCGGCGCTGACCCTGCTGCTGATCCCGCGGCGGCCAGCGCCGGGGTCGGCCGCCGCCGAGGCTAGAGCAGCCGCTGAGGGCGAGGGCGCCGCGGACCCGGCGGCGCCGGGCGGCATGCTGGCCCTGCTGCGCAGGTCGCGGGCCCTCCAGGTCATCCTGGTGGTGGTGGTCGCGGCCAACCTGGCCAGCGGCGGGATGGGTGACGTCGCGCTGCCCGCGCTGGCGCACGCTAAGTACGGGGCGGGCGGCTACGGCGCGCTGCTGGCCTGCCTCGCTGTCGGCGGGATCGCCGGCACGCTCGGCGCGGCGCGCACCGGCGGCCTTCGCGCTCCGGTCATGTTCGCCTCGGCCGTGTTCCTGGCGGAGTCCGTCGCCATCGCGCTGGTGCCCTACCTGGGTGGCGAGCCGGGAGCGGCGGCCCTGCTCTGCGTGGTCGGCGCGTGCAACGGCCTGGGCAACGTCACCTTCCTGACGGTGATGCAGAAATGGGTCTCCCCCGGACTGCTCGGGCGCGTGATGGGAATGCTGATGCTCTGCGCGTTCGGCAGTTTCCCGCTGTCGGTGGCGGTGTCGGGCGTCCTGGTCCGCCACCTGGGGCCGGTACCGTTCTTCCCGGTGGCCGGCGCGCTCGTCGCGCTGGCCATCCTGGTCGGCCTGACGCAGCGGGAGTTCCGCACGTTCGGGGCCCTTGATGCCGCGGCGCCTCAGGCCACGGCTAAAGCGGCCGAGGGCTCACGCAAATAAGCGGCCCACTGGGGGTCGCCGTCGTGGTGTGCGCCCACTAGTCTCCAGTGGGCGCCGCGTGGTACCACTGGGGGCACCGCCAGTGTCCAGCCGAGTTCCTCGAGCAGGCGGTCGGCCTTGCGGTGATTGCAGATGGTGCAGGACGCCACGCAGTTCTCCCAGGCGTGCTGGCCGCCGCGGCTCCGCGGGATCACATGGTCAATGGTCTCGGCCTTGCGGCTGCAGTAGGCGCACCTGTAGTTGTCCCGGCGCATCAGCGCGGCACGGGTCAGCGGTACCCGGTTGCGGTACGGGACGCGGACGTAGCGGCTCAGCCGGATCACTGACGGCGTCACCAGGGATACCGTCGCCGCGTGGAGCACCGCGCCCGCCCCGTCGTCGTGGACGACCTCGGCCTTGCCGCAGAGCACGAGACACACGGCTCTTCGCAAACCCACGGTCGTCAGCGGTTCATACGTCACGTTGAGCAACAGCACTCGTCGCACCGCACCTCCCGCTGGCGTCGGCCCTCTATCTGAACCTCATGCTCCCAGTGTGTCGCCTGGTACGCGCATCCGCCACCACATAAGAGTACAAGTTGCCGGGGACCATAGAGTGCGAGGGTGAGCGAGCGGGAGCACAGCATGAACGAGTTCCGTTATCCGGAAGCCAGCCGGCTCGACCTGACCGAGGACATCTTGGGACATCGCGTCAGCGACCCCTACCGATGGCTGGAAGACGA
>Ga0070699_100000867_pt1 | contig 28163 bp, 24 predicted proteins | sample KBSK1503metaG_FD_65473 | JGI IMG/M metagenome (GOLD analysis project Ga0070699, IMG submission 65473) | Corn, switchgrass and miscanthus rhizosphere microbial communities from Kellogg Biological Station, Michigan, USA - KBS K1-50-3 metaG | ecosystem: Host-associated > Plants > Roots >...
GTGAGCGGCTACGGCGGACTCGAGCGCCTTCCCGACTACCAGAACGTCGCCACCTCGCCCGGGTTCGACAAGCTCGTCTCCGGCTCGGTCCGGCTGGCCTACAAGAACCTTCGCGCTTCGATCGGAGCCGCGGATCACGAGAAGGGCGTCCGCTGGAGCCTGGAAGGCGCCACGAACGGCGTCCGCTTCGTCCGGGGCGGCGACGCCGCCTGGCGCGGATTCCCGTTCGCGCAAGGGACGTTCGACGCGGGCGTGCCGCTCCCGATCCGAAACTCGTCCTTCTGGCTCCGAAGCGCGGCGGGTTTTTCTCCCGGCGATCGCGACGAGCCGTTCGCGAACTTCTTCTTCGGCGGCTTCGGGAACAACTGGGTCGACTACCAGGACCCGAAGCGATATCGCGAAGCCGAGTCGTTCCCCGGCCGGGAGCTGAACGAGATCGCCGGGACCAACTACGTGAAGACGCTGGCCGAATGGAACCTGCCGGCGATCCGATTCCGTCGGGCGGGAACGCTCGCCTTCTACGCCACCTGGGCTCGCGTTTCGCTCTTCTCGTCGGGGCTCGTCACCAACCTGGACGCCGCCGCGGAGCGACGCACGCTCGGGAACGCCGGCGCCCAGATCGACGTACGGCTGCAGCTTCTCACCCAGCAGCCCCTGACGCTCTCGGCGGGCTACGCGCGGTCGTTCGAGCGGCGCGGCAGCGCGGACGACGAGTGGATGGTGTCGCTCAAGATCCTCTGATGACTCCCGTTGCCCTCGCCGTCGGACTCCTCCCGGTCCTTCTCTTCCTGACCGGGCTCCTCTTCCTCGACAGCTATAAACTGGTCACGCGCCGAGCGGTTCTCCTCACGATCGCGGGCGGGGGTCTGGCCGCGATCCTCGCCTTCGGGCTGAATCGAGCGGCGCTCGACGGCGGGCTCGACCCCGCGCTCGTGAAGCGCTACCTGGCTCCGCTGATCGAGGAAAGCCTCAAGGCGTCGATCGTGGTGGCCCTGATCCGCGCGGCCCGGGTCGGCTTCATGGTGGACGCCGGCATTCACGGCTTCGCCGCCGGCGCCGGATTCGCGCTCGTGGAGAATCTCTACTACGCCCAGACGCTCGGCGCGTCGAGCCTCGCGGTCTGGATCGTGCGGGGGCTGGGCACCGCGATCATGCACGGTTCCACGACGGCGATCGTCGGGATCCTGACGAAGGACCTGAGCGACCGGCACGCCGGCGGCGTGCTCCGCGCCGCTTGGCCGGGCCTGGCGATCGCGATCGCGATCCACTCGCTCTTCAACCACTTCCTTCTCGACCCGATGATCTCGTCCGCGCTCCTGGTCCTCCTCATGCCGCTTCTCGTCATCGCGGTTTTCGAGCGGAGCGAGCGCGCCACGACGGCCTGGCTGGGCACCGGCCTCGACAGCGACGTGGAGCTATTGGAGATGATCGGGAGCGGCGAGATTCACCAGACGCACGTCGGGGAGTATCTGGAGTCCTTGAAGAGCCGATTCCCGGGTCCGGTCGTCGGGGACATGCTTTGCTACCTCCAGATCTACCTGGAGCTCTCCCTCCGCGCGAAGGGCATCCTGATCGCGCGCGCGGCGGGGATCGACGTCCCGGTCGACGCGAGCGTCCGGGCCAACTTCGAGGAAATGAAATTCCTCGAGCGCTCCGTCGGCCCGACCGGAAAGATCGCGCTCCTGCCTTTTCTACGAACGAGCAGCCGGGACCTCTGGCAGCTCACGATGCTCGCGAAGTAGCGGTTGGCGGTCGGGGATTCGATGGACCGCGCCGGGGCCTAGAGGATTCTCTTCCCGAAGAGACTCTGAGCCAGCTCGACCGCGAGGAGGCCGGTGGCGTTCCCGTGGTCGAGCACCGGGTTCACCTCCACCAGATCGACCGACACGATGTCGGCCCGCTCGCCCAGCATCTCCATCGCCAGATGCGCCTCCCGGTACGTGATCCCGCCCTGCACCGGCGTGCCCGTGCCGGGCGCGTCCTCCGGATCGACGACGTCGAGGTCGAACGAGAGGTGAATGCCGGCCGTGCCCGCGCTCGCGATCTCGAGCGCCTCGGTCACGACGTCCCGCATCCCGCGCTCGTCCACCTCGCGGATCGTGTAGACCGTGACACCGGTTCGCTTCAAGAGATCGCGCTCCCCGGGATCGAGGTCCCGAAGGCCGATCAACACGGTGTGCTTGGGATTTATCTTGGGGGCGCGGCCGCCGAGGGTGACCAGCTCGGGATCGCCCAGTCCCAGCGATACGGCGAGCGACATGCCGTGGACGTTCCCCGAGGGCGTCGTCTCCGGCGTGTTCGAGTCGCCGTGGGCGTCGAACCAGAGAAGGCCGAGCGGGCGTCCCTCGCGGTGGAAGTGATTGGATGCGCCCGCCACCGAGCCGATGGTGATCGAGTGGTCGCCTCCGAGCACGAGGGGGAGGCGTCCCTTGGAAAGGCTCCGCTCCACCTCGCTCCGAAGCGCGTCGCACGCGGCCAGGATGGCCGGCTTGTAGCGGAGGGTGCTCGCGCCCATTTCCTGCGTCTCGGGAATCATCACGTCGATGTCGCCGAAGTCGGTGACCTTGTGTCCGAGGAATTCCAGACGGCGCTCGAGGTCCGCGATCCGAATCGCCGAAGGGCCCATGTCGACGCCGCGTCGACCCGCGCCCAGGTCCACGGGGACTCCGATGATCTCGATGTGGCGACTACCGCGAGGCGGGGGAGACATCGTGCTGCGGAGCTACCGGCGGCGGCGCGCCCGCTCGGCGGGCGACTCGCGCCGCTTTCGACGACCGTGGCCGGACCCTTCCTGATTGGGTTGGGGCGGTGCGTTCTCCAGGCCGGGGCGCCGCGAGGTGAAGAGATCGGCGCTGCCGTTCGGCCGCGAGGGACCGCTCGAGCGGCCGTGGGCGCTGGGTCGGGATGATCCGCCCGCTCGGGGCGATCCACCCGAGCGCGCTCCGGGACGGCCGGAGCCGCCCGATCCGCCGAAGCGTCCGCCGCCGCGCGGCCCGCGGCTCTCGCCGCCTGCTGGAGCGGGCGTGCCGCGCGCCTTGTAGTCGAAGTCGGGCAGCGTGACGCGGGGAATCGCGCGTCCCAGGAATTTCTCGATCGCAATGACGTCCTTCTGCTCTTCCGGCGCCATCAGCGTGAAGGCGTCGCCAACGGCGTCCACCCGGCCCGTCCGGCCGATCCGGTGGACGTAGTCCTCCGGAGAGTGCGGCGGGTCGTAGTTGATCACGTGCGTGATTCCTTCCACGTCGATGCCGCGCGCCGCGATGTCGGTGGCGACGAGGACCTGGATCCGGCCGCGCCTCAGATCGGAGAGCGCCCGCTCGCGCTGGCTCTGGCTCCGGTTTCCGTGGATCGTCGCGATCGACTGGCCGCGCCGCTCGAGGAGCCGCGCCAGGCGGTCCGCGCCGTGCTTCGTGCGAACGAACACGATCACGCTCCCGACCTCGTCCATCGAGAGGAGCGTGTCGAGAAGATCGGTCTTGAGATGCCGCGGCACCGGGTAGATCGCCTGCGTGATGCCCGCCGCGGGGCGGGAGGGGGGCGCCAGGTCGACCCGCGCGGGATCGACGAGGGCTTCCTTTGCGACCTTGTTCAGCTCGGGCGGCATCGTGGCGGAGAAGAGGAGCGTCTGACGCTTCTTCGGGAGAAGTCGGATGATCCGCTTCAGATCGGGCGCGAAGCCCATGTCCACCATGCGGTCGGCCTCGTCCAGGACGAAGACCTCCACGAAATCGAGCCGGAGCGCCAGGCGATCGTGCAGATCGAGGAGGCGTCCGGGCGTCGCGACCAGGAGATCCAGGCCGTGCTGCTTCAGCATGCGTTCTTGAGGCGGCAGCGGAACGCCGCCGTACACGACGCCGACCCGGAGGTCGGTGAAACGCGCATAGTCGCGGGCGTTGGTCTCGACCTGCGCCGCCAGCTCGCGAGTCGGGGTCAGGACGAGCGCCCGGAGGCGCTTGGGTCCGTCCAGAAGGCCCGTGAGAATCGGCAGGATGAAGGCAGCCGTCTTGCCGGTGCCCGTCTGCGCCGCGCCGACCATGTCGGAGCCGCTCAGGATGATCGGGATGGCGCGACGTTGGATCGGCGTCGGCTCGGTGTATCCGGCCGCGCGGACCCCTTTCAAGATCGGGGGCGGTAACCCTAGGGCTGCAAATGGCATCGGACGAGCATACAGGGGATCGGGAGTCCTATGGGGTTGAATCCGCGAAACGAGTAGAATCGGAGTTTCGGAGGAGAACGATGGACGATTCCGAGATTCAAGAGACGATGGGCGTGCGGTTTCGGCGAGTGCCGCACGCCGCCGACGACGCGGAGGTTCGCGCGCGCCACGAATCGAACCGGCGTGGGTGGAACGAGGGGGCCGAGGCCTATCGGGCTCGGGTCGACAAGGCGATCGAATTCTTGAAGCTCGGCGGGAGCAGCGTCCATCCGATCGAGCGCGCGAACCTGACCCGGCTGGGGCCGCTCCGCGAATGGTGTCGCACGGCGATTCATCTTCAATGCGCCTCGGGCGAGGACACGCTCTCGCTTTGGAACGAGGGGGCGGGGCGCGTCGTCGGCATCGACATCTCGGACGTGCACGTCGAGAACGCGCGCCGCCTGAGCGAGGCGCTGGAGGCTCCCGCCGTCTGGCACCGGTGCGACCTCCTCGACGCGCCGCAAGAGCTGAACGGAACCGCCGACCTTGTCTACACGGGACGCGGCGCGCTCTGCTGGATCCTCGACCTTCGGGGCTGGGCTTCGGTCGTGGCGCGGCTTCTGGCTCCCGGAGGCGTCGTGCACGTGTTCGACGACCATCCGTCGTCGGCGCTTTTCGATCCGGGTGCGGACGCGCTGGTCCCCTCCGGACTCCACTACTTCGAGCACAGCGAATGGTCGCAGGGCTGGCCCGACTCCTACATCGGAAGGATGGGTCGCCCCCTGGAAGAACACGCTCGGAAGTACGAGCGGCTCTGGCCCCTGGCCTCGGTCGTCCAATCCCTGCTCGACCAGGGGCTCGCGATCGAATTCCTGGGTGAGCACGCCGAAGGGTACTGGAACAACTTCAACCGGCTCCCGCCTGAGATCGCGGCGCGCATTCCACGCACGTTCTCGCTCCTGGCGCGGCGCCCCCGCTGAGAGGAGACATACCGGAATGGAGACTGCCGTTCGCCCTGCAGCCGACGAGTACGCGCCCTACTACGGAAGCTACGTCAGGCTCGTGCCCGACGGTCCCATCGTGGAAACCCTGCGGAATCAGATCTCGGAAACGATGGCGACCCTGAACGCGCTCCCCGAAGCGAAGGGAGATCATCGCTATCAGCCGGACAAGTGGAGCATCAAGGAAGTGCTGGGGCACGTGATCGACGGGGAGCGCATCTTCTCCTATCGGGCGCTCCGGTTCGCGCGACGGGACGAGACCCCGCTTCCCGGTTTCGAACAGAACCTCTACGTTCCCGCCGCCGCATTCGGCCGCCGAACCCTCCGGAGCCTTCTCGACGAATTCGGGGCGGTTCGCGAAGCGACCGTGCACCTCTACCGGCATCTCGACGAAGAAGCGCTGTCACGCTCCGGGATCGCATCCGAGAATCGGATGTCGGTCCGCGCGTTGGCCTGGGTGATCGCGGGCCACGAACGGCACCACCTGAGGGTCCTTCGGGAGCGCTATCTGTAAGCCTCGCACCGCCGCAGGGGCCCCGGGGCGGGTTCTCCGAGCCGACCGGGGTAAAGTTCTCGCGCGATGGCGCCGATAATTCGCCTCTGGGGAGCGCGCTTCGCGCGCAGGCGCCGTCCGGGGGAGACAATGGACAAACACGAGCGGGGTCTGGAGATATCGGAGGCGCGGCTGGATCTGCCGCTGACGAAGTGGAACGGTTCCTACGGCGGAGACAAGCACCGCCTACCCAAGGTCGTGCAGAAGCTGCTTCTGGGCCGGCCGTTGACGCCCGAGGAAAAAGCGGAGCTCCTTTGGCGATTCCACGAGTTGGAGCACAAGAGGCGCGGCCGACGGCGCGCCTGGACGGCCGTGGTTCTCGTGATCGGGATCCTGATCGCGCTCGCGGCGGTGGCGGCGTACCCGCCCCCCTGGGTTCGCCAGCAGATGTCGGGAGTCGCCGGCTCCATCTTGCAGTAGACTCCAACCTTCATGGGGTCTCCTCGCTCTAGCCGAACATGACTCTTCGGTCGACGCCGATGCCGATGGCCCGACGCAAGCCCGCGCCAGGCACCGCCCGCGTGCTTGCGGCGATCCTCGCGCTCCTCTTCCTTCCCGCCGCGTCCGCGGCCGCGCCCGAGACCGTGAGATTCCGGAACGGGGAGATTCGTCTGACCGGCACTCTCGAGGTGCCGGATACACCGGCGCCCCATCCCGCCGTGATCCTCCTCACCGGTTCGGATCCCTCGCCGCGCGACGCTCCCTTTTTCGAGGACCTCCGCCGCCGCTTCCGCGAGCGGGGCTTCGCCGCGCTCTCGTTCGACAAGCGCGGCGTCGGCGAATCGGACGGTACGTACGAAGAGACGCCCGATTTCGACGTCGCGGCCGAGGACGGCCTCGCCGCTTTACGGATGCTTCGTGCGCGCTCCGACATCGATTCCACCCGAATCGGCGTGTGGGGCGTGAGCCAGGGCGGGTGGATCGCGCTCCTCATGGCGTCGAAGTCGCCCGAAGTCTCGTTCGTGATCAACATCTCCGGGCCCGGCGTCTCGCCGTTCGAACAGACGATGTACCAGCGGGGCGTCGACCTGGCCGAACGCAGGATTTCGGCGGCGCAGGTGAAGGAGGCGATCGGGATTCGCCGATCGATTCTCACGTACTTCGCAACCGGGAAGGGAGCCGCCGCCGCGAACGCCGCCTGGAAGGGCGCGACCGCGCGTCCCTGGTTTCGCGCCGCCCGCGAGACCGACCGATGGTTCGAGGCGCTCGCGACGATGAAATCCGTCCCGCCGCCCTCGGCGCTTCCCGCCGACGTCGTCGGGACGCTCCGGCGAACCTACGAGTACGATCCCGCCGCGGTCGCGGCGCGGGTTCGCGTGCCCGTCCTGAACGTGTTCGGCGGAAAGGACCGCCACATCCCCGTCGAGGCGAGCGTCGCCGCGCTCAAGGCCGCGTTCCGTCGTGCGGGGAATCACGATGCCACGATTCGGGTCCTGCCCGAAGGTGGCCACGCGCTCCAGACGGTCGAGGGGCGCGCCGAGTGCCTCCGCTGCATCGAGGCGAAACGCCGCGAAGGGAAGCTGATCCAGATCCCGATCCCCGGGTTCTACGACTTGATCCTGGGATGGGCGGAGGAGCGGTTCGGTCCTCCGGACGCGCGCGTCCGAAACGGCTGACGCCGTCCGCGCCGCTACTTCGGAATCGCCGCCGTCATGTTCTCGGGGGCGCCCGCCGTGACGTGAACCGTGTCCTCGATCCGGATCCCGCCCTGCGCCATCCATGGATCCACCTTGGACCAGACGACGGCGTCGGCGAACTTCTCGCGGCGCTTCGGGTCTTGAAGCAACGGCGGGATGAAGTAGATCCCCGGCTCGATCGTGAGGACGTATCCCGGCTCCAGAGGGAGGTCCATCCGCTGGAGCCGCTTGCCCGCGTCGGTCCGGGGCAGTCGGCCCGCGAGTTTCCCCGTCGCGTCGCGCACGCCGAGTCCCACCATGTGGGCGATGCCGTGCGGATAGAAGAGTTCCGTCACGCCCTGCTCGACCAGACCCTCCGGCGTGCCACGAAGGAATCCCATCTCGACCAGGCCCTTCGTCGTCTCGAGAAACGACGCTTCGTGGACGTCCGCCATCTCCGCCCCAGGGACGCATCGCTCGACGGCCTTCGTTTCCACCGCGAGCACGAGCGCGTAGAGATCGCGCTGCTCGGGCGTGAACGACTTGCCGGCGGGGAAGGTCCGCGTCACGTCGCATGCGTATCGCCTGAATTCCGCGGCCGCATCGATCAGCACGAGCTCCCCCTCCTTCGCCGCCCGATCCGTCGGGTCGAAGTGAAGGACCGCGGAGTTCGGGCCCGTGCCCACGATCGACTCGTACGCGATGCCGTCGGCCCCGCCGCGTCGGAACCCTGCGTCGAGTTCCGTGGCGATGGCGCGCTCCACCACTCCGGGCCGAATCGCGTCGCGCACGGCGGCGTATCCGGCGGCCGTCGCCTTGGCGGCGACGCGGATCCGCTCGAGTTCCGCGGCGTCCTTGGGACGCCGTGCGTGCAGGAGACGCTCCCGTAGTTCGAGGCTCCTCGCGGCGTCGAATCGCTGGCCCGGCAGCTCGACGCCGAGCATCGCGATGACGCGCCCGCGGCGCCCCGCCAGCCAGGCGCCGAGGAGCGTGATGGACGTTCCCTCGGCCTGCGTTCCGGCCTCCCACACGCGCTCCTTCTCGGTGACGTCGGGAACGAAATCGGTCCATCCTTCCCCGGCGTCGAACGCGAGCACGGCTCCGGCGCATTCCCGATCGGTCAGGTAGAAGTACTCGGGATGCGACCGAAACGGGTACGTCTGGTCTCCCGTGCCAGGGATCAGGATCCGGTCGCCGGCTCCGATCAGGACGATCGCGTCTTTCGCGTCCCATGCTTTGGCCACGCGGTCGCGCCGCGCCTGGATGTGCGGTTCCATCCGTGTCGTTTCTCCTGGGTCAGGCGGCGATTCGCGGCCGCGCGAGGTGATGTCGAGTTCGTTTCTGATACGCCTCCCCGAGATCGAGCAGCAGCGACTCCTCGAACGCGGAGCCCATGATCTGGAACCCCGCCGGCATCCGATCGCGGCCGAATCCACACGGGAGCGCCACCGCCGGCAGGCCGCACGCGTTCCCGATCGCGCCGACCGGATCGGCGTACGGAAGCGTCTCGACCAGATCCTTCGCGATCGGGGGCGCCACCGACATGAAGTTGGGGGTCACGATCACGTCGTAGCGACCGAAGAACTCGAGCATCTTCTCCTGGAGCACCGTGCGCATCCGCATCGCCTTCACGTAGTCGCTGGCGGTGAGCCCCTTCGTCACCTCCTGCTGATACGGCGCATAGGGGTCGGTCAGCTGGGACACGGACTTGTCCCGAAAGAAGTTCTCGAACGTCGAGAGCGCCTCGCCGTAGAGGATCGCGGTGGCGACCTCCGAGGCCGGGAAGTCGGGAAGCGCGGCCTCCGTGAGCGGGAGACCGAGGGATCGGAGATCCTCCACCGCTCCGTCGAAGGCGGCCTTGACCTCGGGCTCCGCGCCCTTCGTCTTGGCAAAGTCGAGCGGGACGATCGCGCCCCGAAGGCGCCGGAAGTCGTCGCGGCCGCGTGCCAGCCGGACCGGTTCGGCGGAGGCGCTCGGATCGTCCGGATCCGGCCCCGCGATCGCGGTCAGAATCAGACGGCAGTCAGCGGCCGAGCGAGCCATGGGACCGATCTTGTCGAGCGTCCAGGACCCGACCATTCCGCCCGCGCGGCTCACGCGGCCATACGTGGGGCGGATTCCGGTGATGCCGCAGAACGCCGACGGGCAGAGGATCGAGCCCCAGGTTTCCGTCCCGATCGCGAACCCGACGAGACCCGCGGACACCGCCGCGCCGGAGCCCGACGACGAGCCTCCCGTCCACCGGTCCGTGTCCCAGGGATTTCGTCCGGGACCGGCCAGCGAGGCATCGGCGAATCGGTAGCCGAGGCATCCGGCGAACTCCACCATCGCGAGCTTCCCGAGGAGCACGGCGCCCGCCTCCCTGAGTTTCCGGACGACGGTCGCGTCCTTGTCGAACATCTGGTTTCGAGTCGGCTTCGCTCCCCAGGTCGTCGGAATGCCCACCGTCGCGAGGAGATCCTTCGCGCCGTAGGGGATTCCGTGGAGGGGGCCCCGATAGCGGTCCCGCGCGATCTCCCGCTCGGCCTCACGCGCCTGTGCGAGCGCGACCTCGGGCGTCACCGTGGCGAATGCGTTCAGCCGCGGCGCCACGTGACGGATCCGCTCGAGGTAACCCTCGGTCAACTCGACCGGTGAGAGGCGGCGCGCGCGAATCCGCTCGCCCAGTTCGGCTACCGTCAGGTAGAGGACGTCCTCGCCGATCACGGTCGGCGCCCCGGGCGCGGCATCGCGCGAAAGACGGGCGCGGGGGGGCTTCCCGCGGGCAGCGGATACTCGCGGATTGCCTTCGCGATCGCCGCGACGGTGCGCGTCTGGTTCTCGAGCTCGCGGCGGAGCGCCGAGGGCGCGGGCTTCCGTCCGTCGCGCGGCGGCGCCGGCCGAACGCGCGTGGCGGCCTCCGCGGCGCGGGCGAGCGGGGCGGCGGCGACGGCGGCGGCGCCGGCGAGCGCCAGCTTGACGAAGCGCCGTCGGGGAATCGAATGCGAACGGGACATGGCGTCTCCTTTCGGTACGGGCCTCGCGCGCGGTGCGCCTCACGCGCGGCGCGCCGCGGAACGAAGCGGGAAGCGTAGCACCGCTTCGCGCGGGCCGCGAGCCTTCTCGGCCCTTCCGCGCCGGAGTCGCGTAGCGTAGAATGCGCGCCGTGGACGACCGCGTCTCTCATCCGCCGCGCAGCGGCATCGGGCTGATCGCGCTCGCGGCCGGCCTTGCGCTCGCCGGATGGTTCGTCGGCGGCGGCCTCGCGGGCGTGCGGGGAGGCGACCGATACGTGACCGTCAAGGGCGTCGCCGAGCGCGAGGTAAAGGCGGACCTTGCGCTCTGGCCGATCACGCTCGCCGCGACCGACGACGATCTCTCCCGCGCCCAGACCCGCATCTACCAGAACACCGCGAAGGTGCGGGCCTTCCTCGCGGCGAACGGCGTCGACACGCTCGAGGTCGAGCTGCAGGGGCTCCGCGTCACCGACGTCCTCGCCAACGCCTTCAACGCCCCGCCACGCGCGGGCAATCGGTTCATCATCCAGCAGGCGATGATGGTCCGCTCCACCGACCCCGAGCGGATTCGTAAGACCAGCGAGAAGGTGGGAGAGCTGGTGAATGCGGGCGTCGTGCTCTCGTCGGGGCAGGAGTGGGGCCCCTCCGGGCCGACGTATCTCTTCAAGCGCTTGAACGACCTGAAGCCGAGCATGATCGCCGAGGCCACCGCCGAGGCGAGGAAGTCGGCCGCGCAGTTCGCCAAGGACTCGAAGAGCCGCCTCGGCGGGATCCGGCGCGCGAGCCAGGGCATCTTCGTGATCCTTCCGCGCGACGAGGCGCCCGGCGTCTCCGAGCCGGCGCAGATCTACAAGATCGTTCGCGTCGTCACCACCGTCGAGTATCTCCTCCATTAGGATCGCGGCCCTCGAGTCCGTGGCCACTCGCCCCGTTCGCGTCGCATGAGCCGCCGCGTCGTCGTGATCGGCGGCGGCGTGATCGGGCTCGCCTCCGCCCTCTCGCTCCTGAAGCGCGGCCACCGCGTCCTGGTCGTCGAGCGGGGGATGAGCGGACACGACTGCTGTTCCCTGGGGAACAGCGGCTACATCTCGCCCTCCCACTTCGTTCCGCTGGCCGCCCCCGGCGTCGTGTCTTCGGCGCTCCGGTGGATGGGCGATCCGCGAAGCCCGCTCTACGTGACCCCTCGATTCGATCTGGAATGGATCGTCTGGGCCTGGCGCTTCTGGCGCGCGTCGACCGCGCGTCGCGCGGAGTCCGCGGGCCCCTGCCTGCGCGACCTTCTCGTCGAAAGCCGCGCCCTGTTCGAGGAGATCGCCACGGCGGCGGGTGACGAGATCGAGCTTCGGCGGGACGGCCTCCTCTCGCTCTTCGAGTCCGAGGCGGCGTGGGACGCGGAGCGACGCCACGCGGAACGAGCGCGGGCGCTCGGCATGCCGGCGGAGGTCGTCGACCCCGCGGGCGTCGCCGCGCTCGAGCCGGAGATGACGTTCCGCACCGTGGGGGGCGTCCTCTATCCGCTCGACGCCCACGTGACGCCGCATCGCCTGCATGCGGCGCTCACGCGGCTCGTCTTGGAGCGAGGCGGCGAGTTCGCGTGGGGCGCGGAGGCGTCGGGATGGCGCGCCGAGGGCCGCACGGTGCGCGCCGTCCGGACGGCGGTGGGGGAAATCGAAGCCGACGAGTTCGTGGCGGCGTCCGGCGCGTGGACGGCGCGGCTCCTCCGGCCGCTCGGCCTTCGGCTCTCTCTGATGCCGGGGAAAGGGTACAGCCTGACCTTGCCCGCGCCGCGCGAGCGGCCGCGGCGATCGGTCCTCCTGCAGGAAGCGCGTGTCGCGGTGACGCCGATGGGAGACTCGCTCCGCGTCGGCGGCACGATGGAGATCGGCGCGTTCGGCGCGGGGATCCATCCCCCTCGAATCGAAGGGATCGTTCGCTCCTTCACCCGCGCCTTCCCGGCGTTTACCCCCGCCGACTTCGCCGCGATCCCGCCCTGGAGCGGCCTCCGCCCGCTGAGCCACGACGGTCTCCCCCACATCGGGCGCTTCCCGCGCTACGAGAACCTCGCGGTCGCGACCGGCCACGCGATGCTCGGCGTGAGCCTCGCGCCGATCACGGGCCGGCTGATCGCGCAGATCGTCTCCGGCGAGCCCGCCTCGATCGACCTGTCGCTGCTCCGGCCCGATCGGTAGAATCGCCCCATGTTCCCCTTCGGCCGCAAGGCGCTCCCGCACTGGCCGCTCGATCCGGACGTCGTCTACCTGAATCACGGAACGGTCGGCGTGACGCCCGTCCGTGTTCTCGAGGCCGAGCGGGCGATCCGCGACGAGATCGAACGGCGCCCGGCGCAGTTCCTCCTTCGCGAACTGAGCGCGGTGGCGGTCGGCCTGCCGCGCGCGAAGCCGCCCCGGATGCGCGCCGCGGCGGCGCGCGTGGCCGCGTTCCTCGGGGCGCGCGAACCCGACCTCGTCTTCGTGGAGAACGCGACGACCGGCGTGAACGCCGTGCTTCGCTCGATCGACTTCCGCCCGGGAGACGAGATCGTCGTCACCGATCTCGCGTACGGCGCGATCGCGATGGGCGCGGCGCACGCGGCGTCGCGGGCGGGAGCCTCGGTGCGGACCGTGGAGACGCCGCCGGCCGCTCGGGGAGCCGGCGCGATCGCGGACGCGATCGTCGCCGCCGTCGGGCCGCGCACCCGGCTCGCGATCGTGGATCACGTGACGTCGGAGAGCGCCCTCGTCCTGCCGCTCCAGGAGATCGCCGCGCGCGTTCGGGCCAAGGGAGCGCTCGTTCTGGCCGACGGCGCCCACGCCTTGGGGATGCTGCCCCTTCAGATCGAATCGCTGGGCGTCGATTGGTATACGGGGAACCTTCACAAGTGGGCCTGGTCGCCCCGGAGCGCCGCCATTCTCTGGGCCGCGCCCGAGCATCACGCCGGACTTCACCCGACCGTCATCTCCTGGGGGCTCGGGGACGGAATCGCCGCCGAATTCGACTGGGTCGGCACCCGAAATCCGGCCGCATACCTGGCGGCGCCGGTCGGGATCGAGCTGATGGAGGAGTGGGGCACGGACGCGGTGCGCGCGCACAATCACGCGCTCGCCTGGGAAGCCGCGGTCACGCTTCCGCGCCGGTGGGGCACGGAGACGCCAATGGACGAGTCGATGGTCGGGAGCATGACGACGGTGCCGCTGCCCGCGTCGTTCGGGAGCACCGGCGAGGACGCGGCCAGGCTTCGCGACGCGCTTCTCTTCGAGGATCGAATCGAAGTGCAGATCCACGCGTGGCGCGAGCGGCTTTGGACGCGGGTGTCGACGCAGGTCTACAACGATGCGTCCGATCTGGAACGCCTCGGCGCCGCGGTCTCCGCGCGGGCGTGACCGCGCGTTTCGCACGATACCGGTGCACGCAACACCCTGAACGGGCCGTCGATTATGAAGATCCGTTCACAAATCCATGCAATTCGTTCGGGTTCGGTGTATCTTCTTAATGAATAAGGGACGGGCGCTCCGAGTGAACGGAGAGAGCCCGGAGGGAACGATCCCGCCACGCCGCGGGGGCAAGGAGCGCGTCACGAGCCAAGAACAAACCAAAATCTCATTCGCGTCCCGCGCAGCCTCGCAGTTCGGTGACGAGGTCAAGCAGCGCGTCCACGAGTACTTCGAGAAGAATCGCCTCTCCACGAAGGCCAATGCGGCCATGATCGCCAAGACCGTGATCATGGTCGTTATCACGTTCGGATCCTACGGGCTCATTCTGAGCGGCCTTTTCGGGCCATGGGCCATGCTCGGTCTCGCGATGCTGATGGGCGTCGGCACGGCCGGCCTCGGCTTCTGCGTCGCGCACGACGCGCTTCACGGCGCCTACTCGTCCCGTCCCTGGGTGAACCGGGTCCTCGGCTATACGTTCGACGTGATGGGCGCGAACGGGTACATGTGGAAGCTCACGCACAACGTGATCCACCACACGTATACGAACATCCACGGGATCGACGACGACCTGGAAGCCTCGCCCTTCCTGCGCCTGTCGCCCGAGGCGCCCCTCAAGCCCGTGCACCGCTACCAGCACATCTATGGGTTCGCCGCGTACACCCTGTCGACCTTGAGCTGGGTCTTCATGAAGGACTATCGCCAGTTCTTGAAGCGCCCGCTCGGTCCGTTCCTGAATCCGGTTCACCCGAAGTCCGAGGTCGCGATGCTGGTCGTGATGAAGGCGGTCTACTACGTGTACACGCTCGTGATCCCGCTCCTCGTCCTGCCCATTCCGTGGTGGCAGTTCGCGATCGGCTACCTCGCCATGCACGCGACGGCCGGGATCATCCTCGGCGTGGTTTTCCAACTCGCGCACGTCGTCGAACCGACCGAGCATCCGGTCCCCGATAACAAGGGCCGGATCGAGAACGCGTGGATGATCCACCAGATGGAAACGACCGCGAACTTCGCGGGGAAGAATCCCGCGATTTCCTGGTACGTCGGCGGGTTGAACCACCAGATCGAACATCATCTCTTTCCCAAGGTGTGCAGCGTTCACTATCCGAAGATCAGCAAGATCGTTCGTGAGGTGGCCGAGAAGCACGGCGTTCCCTATCACCACCACGAGACATTGTGGGAGGCCATCCGATCGCACTACCGGATGCTCAAGTGGCTCGGAAATCCGACGGGCTCGAGCCCGATGGCGCAGGCGTGACGTTCGGGGCGGGGAATCGGTACCGCTGGATGCTGCCTCTGGCGGCGCTCCTGCTCGCGGCGATGACGGCGGGGTGCGCGGCGACGCGCGAACTCATGGCGTTGACGCAGGTCGGCTTCACGTACGACCGGGTGTCCGACGCGAAGGTCGCGGGAATCTCGCTGAGCGGCATCCATTCCTATGAGGACATCCGGCCGACCGACGCCGCGCGGCTGGCGATCGGCATCGGATTGAAAGACGTACCGCTCGACCTGACCGTCCACCTGACCGCGCTGAACCCCAAGGACAACGACGTGAGCGCGCGCATGACCGCGCTCGACTGGGCCTATCTGGTCGACGGGGGAGAGATCGTTTCGGGGCGGCTCGCGGAGTCGCGCGTCTTTCCGCCCGGCGAGCCTCGGGACGTTCCGCTGACCTTGACGGTGAACCTGGTGCGCTTCTTCGGAAGCGACGGTCGCGCCTTGCTCGAGACGGCGCTCGTCCTGGCCGGACAGCGCACGAGCACGAAGCGGGTGACGATGCGGCTGACTCCCTACGTCGAGACGTCGGCCGGAGCGATGCGCTACCCGGTGCCCATCACGCTCGACCTGTCGAGGCCCTAGCCCCGCTCGGTTCGGCTTCGCCGGCCCCGCCGCCTAGGGGTGATCGTACTGCAGCGCCGCCTGAAGCAACTCCCGCTGCAATTCCAGCGCCTTCGGCATCCGCGGACCGATCGACTCGAAGAATTCCTTCTGCATGCCGATCTCGTCCTGCCACTCGCCCACGCGCACCGCGGTCGCTTCCCGGAAGACGTCACTGTCGATGTCGAGGCCCGAGAGATCGATGTCGCCTTCGCGCGGCACCCAGCCGACGGGAGTCTCCTGCCCACCCACGTGACCCATGGCCCGGTCGACGATCCACTTCAGGACACGCATGTTCTCGCCGTAGCCCGGCCAGAGGAAACCGTCCCCCGATCCCTTTCGGAACCAGTTCACCATGAAGATCTTGGGCGGGAAGGGAATCTGCGGCCGCATCTCCAGCCAATGGTGGAAGTAGTCGCCCATGTTGTAGCCGCAGAACGGGATCATCGCCATGGGGTCGCGCCGCACGACGCCCACCTTGCCGGTCGCGGCGGCCGTCGTTTCCGAGCCCATCGTGGCGCCCATGTAGACCCCGTGAACCCAGTTGAACGACTGGAGCACGAGCGGAACGGTCGTGGCGCGGCGGCCCCCGAAGATGATCGCCGAGATCGGCACGCCGTCCGGGTCGTGCACCTGGCGTGACAGCGCGAGGTTGTTCGACATCGGCGCGGTGAAGCGGCTGTTCGGGTGCGCTGCCTTCTCGCCCGATTTCGGGTCGTACGGCTTGCCCAGCCAGTCGGTGAGTCCCGGCGGCGGCTCGTCGGTCAGCCCCTCCCACCACACGTCGCCGTCCTCGGTCACCGCCACGTTCGTGAAGATCGTGTCCCGCTCCACGATGCGCATCGCCGTCGGATTCGACTTGGCGCTCGTTCCAGGAGCCACGCCGAAGTAGCCTGCCTCGGGATTGATCGCCCAGAGGCGGCCGTCCGAGCCGACGCGCATCCACGCGATGTCGTCTCCGACCGTCCAGACCTTCCAGCCGTAGAAGCGGCGCGGCGGAATCAGCATCGCGAAGTTCGTCTTGCCGCAGGCGCTCGGGAAGGCGGCCGCCACGTGCGTCGTCTGGCCCTCGGGGCTCTCGACGCCCAGGATCAGCATGTGCTCGGCGAGCCAGCCCTCCTTCCGCCCCAAATACGATCCAATCCGGAGCGCGAGGCACTTCTTGCCGAGGAGGACGTTGCCTCCGTATCCGCTTCCGATGGACCAGATCGTGTTGTCCTGGGGAAAGTGGCAGATGAAGCGGCGCTCGGGATTCACGTCGAGCATCGAATGCAGCCCGCGATTCCAGTCGTCCGAATCGCCGAGCATCTCGAGCGCCGCCTTGCCCATTCGCGTCATGATCCGCATCGAGAGGACGACGTAGATGCTGTCCGTGACTTCGACGCCGACCTTCGAGAAGGGCGAGCCGAGGGGTCCCATGACGTAGGGGACGACGTACATCGTCCGGCCGCGCATGGATCCCGTGAACAGCTTGCCGAGCTTGGCGTAGGCCTCGTCCGGCGCCATCCAATGATTCGTGGGGCCGGCCTCGTCCTTCGTGGGCGTGCAGATGAAGGTCAGGTGCTCCACCCGAGCGACGTCGTTCGGGTTCGAGCGGTGAAGGTAGCAGCCCGGCCGCTTCTTTTGATTCAAGGGGATGAGAACGCCCGTCGAGACTGCTTCCTCGGTCAGCCGGCGCTTTTCCTGCTCCGAGCCGTCGCACCAGACCACTTGTTCGGGCTGGCAGAGGCGGGTCATCTCCGCGACCCAATCGAGGAGCGTTCGATTCGACGTCAATGGCGTGCCCGACGCGACCTGCTGAGCGTTGGGATTGATGATTCCTCCTTCGCGTTACGTGGCGCGGGGCCACGACTTAAGACGACAAACGCGGTACCAGTATACCCTATCCACGACCGACTGGGGCCGGCCTCCCCAACCGATTGCTCGCCAATCGGATGCGCGAGATAGATCGACATCGGTGTCGGGTCGCCCTAGGTTTGCGCCATGACTCGGCTCTTGGTCCGGAAACGCGGTGCCTGACCGCGTGCGCCCGAGCGCCGGGGGGCGCCTGGGTCCGTTCCTCTTTTTCGCAGCCTCGCTCTATCTCCTCTTCGTCGTCTATGGAAGCCTCGTCCCGCTCCGACCGGTGCCGATTCCGTTCGACGAGGCGTGGCATCGATTCCAGTCGATTCAAATGTTGCGACTCGGGATCCTGTCGCGAGCCGACTGGGTCGCGAATCTCCTCCTGATGGTTCCGCTGTCCTTCCTGTGGCTTTCCGCGCTCGGAAACGGGCGCGGCGCCGCGGCGCGCGGGGCCCTGAGCGTCTTCGTCTGGACGGGCTGCATCGCGCTCGCGCTGGCCATCGAATTCACACAGGTCTACTTTCCGCAGCGCACGGTCTCCGTGAACGACGTGGTCGCCGAAGGGATCGGCGCCGGCATTGGCGTCGCGGCGTGGTGGTTCGCGGGCGCGCGGGTCGTCCGGTGGCTGGCGCGCTGGCAGGAGACGCGAGGCGCGCCGAATCTCGCCGAGCAGGCGGTATGGGCGTACGTCGGACTCCTCGTCCTCTACAACCTCATGCCCCTCGACCTGGCGCCGAGCCCATTCGATTTGCTCGAGAAGTTTCGCGCCGGACGCCTGGTCCTCGTCCCTTTCGGATTCGAGACCAGCGACCTGCCCGCGCGACTCTACGAGGTCGCCTCGGGCATCGCGATCTGGGCGCCGCTGGCGGCGCTGTGGGTGCTCTCCGGGAGGAAGTCCGCGATTCAGTCGTGGATCACCGCGACGGGCGTCGCGGCGGGGATCGAGTTCGCCCAGCTCTTCGTCTACACGCGCGTGAGCGACGTCACCGACGTCTTGATCGCGGCCGCGGGCGCCGGGATCGGCGCCTGGGGCACGGCTCGGATCGCGCGCCGCGGGGAAGCCGGCGCGCCTCGTTCCACCGGCGCCGCGTCCGTACGCTGGCTCGCGGCCGGCCTCGCGCTCGGGATCGTGTGGCTCGCGGTTCTCGCGGTCGTCTTCTGGTTCCCGTTCGAGGTTCGGATGGAGCGCGCCTACGTCCTATCGCGCGTGGAACTCCTCCGGAAGGTCCCGTTCCAGAGCTATTACGAGACATCGGAATTCATCGCGATCACGCAGGCCTTCCGGCACGCCCTCTTTCTCGTGCCGTGGGGCGGCGCGCTCGGGCTCGCGGGAATCTCCCTCCGAGCGAGCCGCTGGAAGTGGGCGTATCACTTCTTTGCCGTGTGTGCCGCGATCTTCGTGCCGGCGGCGATCGAAGTGGGGCAGCTCGCCATGCCCGGGAAGTACCCGGACAGCACGGATCTGGCCATCGAAGCCGCGGGAGCGCTCGCCGGCTACGTGGCCCTGTGGGTCGTCGTCGCGCGGCTCAAGCCGTCGCCGCCCGAGACCTCGGCGGGAGCGCGCGCGTGACGCGCCGCCCGATGGACGCGGCGCCGTGGGTCGCATTCTTCCTGGCGTGGGGCGTTCTCGCGGCACTCCTCGGCGCCGCCGGAGTCACGCCCGGGGTCCCGTACAACGTTCGCGAGCTCTTCCTCGGGCCGCGCGGCTGGGCCGCGGCGCTGGCGCTCCCCCTCGTGTGCGCGCTCTGGGCGGGCGTGCCGGCGCTTGCGGCATGGTGGATCGCAAGCGGGTCACGGCGCCGCACGGCGCTCCTGCCGGCGCTCGCGATCGCCTGTGCGCTCCTCGCGTTCGGAGTCCTGCGCCAAACGGTATCCGTCGAGAGCATCTGGGACATCGTCGGGTACCCGGTGCTGCATGGACCCGGCGACTGGGAGATCGGCGCGCGGTTCGTGGCGCTCTTCGCGACCGTCTGGACGCTGATCGCCGGCGGCGCTGCCGCGGCCCTGGCGGTCGGTTCGCGCGAACGACGGGGCGCGCTCGCGGCATGGCTCCCTGGAGCGATCGTCGTGCTCGTGCCCGGCTATCTCGTGGTCGTGCCCTGGGCCGCCACCGACAACCTGACGGAGTTGATCCGCGGCGGAGGCTCGATGGGCGGGGCCGCCGCGATCGCGGGATGGTTCCTCGTCGTCGGAGGTGCGGCCTCGCTCGCGTCGCGAGCGCTCGCGATGGCTCGAGCGGAGGGGGCTTCCGGGCGGTGGGGGATCGCCGCGGCCATGGCCGCGGTTTCCTTCCCGGTGGGGTATCTCCTTTTGACGCTCGGGACGGCCGACCGGATCGAAAAATACGGATCGACGTTCTCCGCGCTCCAGTTTCTCCTGAGCCCGGATCGGGAGCACTACGCCTCGGGTACGGCGATCATGGCGCTCTACGCGCTCGCACACGCGCTCGCGTGGGGTGGGATCGCGCTGGCGCAACTGCCTTCGTGGCTCGCGACGCGAAATCGCTGACGCGTTCCGGGTAGCGCCGCTCGAAGTCCTCTCGGAATCGTTCCGGGGTCAGTGCGCGCGCCAGGGAAAGAGCGAGACACCGACTCCGGCGACCAGCCGGTTTGCGCTCGCCTGGAATTCCCCGTCCGCGTTGCTCTCGTGCTGGTAGCCGAGGCTCATGTTCACCGAAGCGTTCGATCCCACCAAGACGCGGATGCCGCCCGTCAGCACGGGCGCCAAGACCGCCGTCTCGTCGAACGAGAATCCGTCATAGAAGAGCGCCCCGAATCCGACGCCCGCGAACGGGGTCACGTTCCCCTGTGAGGAGAAGTTGTAGAGCATCCCGGCAGAGGCGCCGAGCGCGGTGTCGCTCGTGCCGTTCGCGGATTGATGGCGCGTCAAGAAGGCGGCTGTCACCTCGTAGTGATTCGAGAGGCAGTATCCGATCGTCGGCGCGATGTCGAGCCGCGTGGTCGTCTCGACGTTGCCGTATCCCTCCCGCTTGAAGTTCTGGTGGCTGAACGAAACGGTCGGTGAGAATTCGATCGAGCCGGTGCTGAGCTGATTGGCCGCGGCTCCCGCCGGCAGCGCGATCCAGACGGCCGCGGGCAGCGCGAGCGCGAGCAATGCACGGTGGATCTTCATGAGCGGCGCTCCTCTTCGGGTGTCGGTTTCTTGGATGTCTCTTTCGGTCACGCACGGATGCCCCCGACGGGCCCCGGTACCCGATGAAGACAGAGCAAATATCGCGCCCCGGTTCCTGGCCCGTCTCTTGCGACTGCGTTGCACGGGGCAGCACGCGCGCGGGCGCCGGGGGCGACGCGATCGCGATCCATCGGCCATGTTCCGAACGACTTCGGCCGAGCCGCGCTTTCAGAATCCATCGGGGGAGATCATGCAGAGCGCGATTTCACGTCGCTGGGGCTGCTGGCTCGATCGAGCCGCCGTTGCGTTTTGCGCCGGCGCGTTGCTCGCGGTCGGGTGCGGCAAGCTCCTCACGACGGAGCCCGAGCTTGGCGAGCGCTTCGACCAGCCCGTGGCGGGTCTCGACAACGGGGAACTCGGCGACTTCCAGGACGGCCAGGTGCAATTCCGCCGAGCCTTCTCGATCGGGGATGGGCTCGGACCGATCTTCAACAACTCCTCGTGCGCTTCCTGCCATAGCGGTGACGGACGGGGACGGCCCGAGAATGTGCTCGTTCGTTTCAGCCGGGGGGTTGATCTCGCGCTAAGCGAGGGTGGGCCCCAGATTCAAACGCGCGCCGTTCCCGGCGCGCACTCCGAGTCCCTCCCCGTCGGCGTGGACGTCTCGCACCGCCTCCCGCCCGCCGTCTTCGGCGTCGGGTTCATCGAGGCGATCACCGAATCGACGATCCTCTCCCACGCGGACCCCAGCGATTCGGATCAGGACGGCGTCTCCGGGCGTCCGAACTGGGTAACTCCGGCCCCGTACGTTCCCGCGACCGAGCCGGGCGGGGGCACGGCGCCGCGCATCGGCCGCTTCGGGCGAAAGGCGCAGGTCGCGGCGCTGATGCAGCAGGTGGTCGAGGCATATCACCAGGACATGGGCGTCACCTCGCCGCAGCGTCCGACGGAAAACGTGAACCCGCTCGCGCCGGCGGTGCCCGGCGCCGACGACGCCGAGGATCCGGAAGTGGGGGACGCCCAGGTCCACGACGTCTCGCAGTACTTGAGGATGCTCGCGCCGCCGACGCCGGGCGAATGGACCGACGCGCGACGTCGCGGGGAGACGCTCTTCGCCGGGGCGCGCTGCACGGCGTGCCACCTTCCGACGACGCGCACGGGGTATCACGAGATCGAAGCGATCTCGGGGCGCGACGTCGCGATCTACTCCGACTTCCTGCTCCACGACATGGGCGACGGGCTGGCGGACAACCGCCCCGACGGCGACGCCGACGGTCGCGAATGGCGCACAGCGCCGCTCTGGGGCCTCCGCATCGCGCGCGAATTCCTGAACGGAGAGCTCTTCCTGCTCCACGATGGGCGCGCCCACACCGTGGACGAGGCGATCCGACTCCACGGTGGCGAGGGCGCCGCGGCGCGCGACGCGTTCCTCGCGCTGCCTCCGTCGGACCGCGCCGCGGTGCTCGACTTCGTGGAGTCGCGTTGAGGACGCGCGTCGCGGGATACGCCATCGCGGTCGCCGCGGGGACGATTCTCCTGTGGAGCGGTCCCGCCGCCGCGGGCGGCGCGCCGATCGTCCACGGACGGCCCGACAAGATCGCATGGGGCGCCTACGGCGAGATCCGGATCGCGGAGGATCGCGTTCGGGGGGTCACCGATCCGGAGTGGTTCTCGTTCGGCCGCGTGGGCGGATTCCTGACCGCGCGCGCGAGCAGTCGCCTCGATTTGGCCGCGGAAGGGGCGTACGACCGTAGCTCGGAGGACTTCACGCTGGAGCGGCTGGAGGCCGCCTACCGGCTCCGGCCATCCCTTGGGTTCCATGCCGGGATCTTCCTCGTTCCGCTCGGGCGGTCGAATCTGAATCACGAATCGCCGCTCTACGAGTTCGATGAGCGGTCGCTCGTCGCGACGCAACTCATCGGGGTCCCACACGCACAGCTCGGCGCCGGCGCCCAGGGCGGGCTCGGCACCGCGAACGAGTGGCCCCTCACCTTCGAGGTGGACGTGGTCACCGGATACGGCGAGGGGATCGTCATGGACGCCGCCGGCGGCACGCGCATCGCGAGCGGGCGTCTCAACTACGGAGACGACAATGGCGTCCCGGCGCTGGCGGGCCGCATTGCCGCGCACCCGTCCCAGAACACCGAAATCGGCCTCGCGGCCGAGACCGGCCGTTACAACCGTACCGTCATCGACGGGGTGGAGGTGGATCAAGCCCGGTACGCGCACGTCGTCGTGGCGGACCTCGCATCGCGCGCCGCAGGCTTCGACGTTGCCGCCGAGGCGGCCGTCGTCATGGTCGACGTCCCGCCGGGAATCGGCACGCTCTACGCCGAACGGCAGTGGGGCGCCGCGTTCGAGGCGTCGCGCCCCCTCCTGAATCCGCTCTTCCGCAGCTGGAAGGGGTCGAGCCTGACCGGCGCGATTCGCGCGGACGCGGTCGACCTCGATCGCGCGATCCTGGGCGATTCGAGAATGCGGGTCTCGGCGAGCTTGAATGCCCGCCCGCGCGCCGGTACCGTCGCCCGGGTCGGTTGGTATTACGAACTCCGCCGTGATCGCTTCAACAACGAGACGCCGGCCGCGGGTCTCACGCTGAGCCTGTCGAGCTACTTCTAATCGCGCGAGGGAACATGAGCGAACGAGACGCAGTGGATACCGGCCGCCGTCTTCCATTTCTCCAGGTCATCGGGATCCCGCTCAACGTCCTTCTCTTCCTCCTCTTGATGGTCCTGGCATGGGGAAGCCCGCAGGGCTTCTTTGCCCATCCGGTTCGGGTCGGCGTGGTCGTGGTCCACCTGATCATGATGCCCGTGATGACCTTCTTCACTGCGGGGAGGAGCCGTGGCGTGAAGCACGCGCCGGACTGGAAGCCGTTCTTTCCGCTTCTCGTGTTCCATTCGCTCTTCACCGCGTGCGTCATGCCCGCCATGGACGCGCGCGACATCCTGACCCTCCCCGGGGGCGACGCCCTTCGATGGACCGGGTTCGTGTTCCTGGTCGCGGGAGCGACGCTCCGCGTCTGGCCCATGCTGGCGCTCGGCAGACGGTTCGCGTCGGTCGCGGCCATCCAGGAGGGACATCGTCTGCGCACCGACGGCATCTACGCCCTGGCGCGACACCCGTCCTATCTCGGCATCATCCTTCTCGACATTGGCTTCGCCGGCATCTTCCGGAGCGCGGTGGCGGTCCTCCTGCTGCCGATGGTGTTCTGGATGTTCAAACGGCGAATGGACGTGGAGGAGTCCCTTCTGGTCGAGGGGTTCGGCGACGAGTATCGCGCGTACATGAAGCGGACCCCCCGCCTCCTTCCGGGTCTCTACTGATCCGTTTGAATCGCAGGACGGTTGTGTGGCGCGCGGGCGGGCGGACGTGCATACTGTCGCCGGCACGGAGGTTCGTGACTCCGGCCCTCGATCCGCTGCGAGCCGTCCTTCCAGGGAGGGAGCCAGATGCAGGTCACCCGTCGCGCATTCCTGGCCGGCGCCGGCACCATCGCGGCGACGGCGTTCGTCCCCGGACGACTCGTCGAGGCGCTCGAAGCCCAGACGCCCGCCATGTCGGGACTCTCGACCTGGTCCGAGGTCCGCGCTCAATTCCCGCTTGTTCGCGACCATCTCCACTTCGCGAGCTTCTACATCGCCTCGCATCCCAAGCCGGTCCGCGACGCCATCGACGGATTCCGCCGGGCGCTGGACCAGAGCCCGTTCCTTACGGTGGAGCATGGGATGTTCGAGTCCGAGGCCGAGAACATGCAGGTCAAGGTTCGCCAGGAGATCGCGGCCTACCTGGGCGGCCGCCCCGACGAGATCGCGCTCACGCCAAACACGACGACCGGGCTCGCGCTGGTCCATCACGGGCTCACGCTTCGCCCGGGGGACGAAGTCCTCACGACCGTTCATGATCACTATTCGCACCACGAGTCCATTCGATACGCGGCGGCTCGGTCCGGCGCGACGGCTCGGCGCATCTCGCTCTTCGACCGCTCCGCCGACGCCACGATCCCGGGCATCGTGGAACGCGTGCGCGCCGGGCTTCGACCCGAGACGCGCGTGCTCGCCGTCACCTGGGTGCACTCCAGCACCGGCGTGCGGCTCCCGATCCGGCAAATCGCGGCGGCGGTGGCGGAGGCCAACCGGAGCCGCTCCGAGGCCGATCGGGCGCTCCTCGTCGTGGACGGCGTGCATGGTCTGGGCTCCGTGGACGAGACCGTCGCCGAACTGGGGTGCGACTTCTTCTGTGCGGGCACGCACAAGTGGATGTTCGCGCCGCGGGGAACCGGCCTCATCTGGGCGAGACCCGAGAATTGGGCGCGCGTCACGCCGACCATCCCCTCCTTCTCCGCGGACGATGTGTACGACGCCTGGATGAACGAAGTGCCGGCGCCGGCGCCGCAAACCGCCGCGCGCGTCACGCCGGGCGGCTTCTGGGCGTACGAGCACCAGTGGGCGATGGGTGCGGCATTCCGCTTTCACGCGAAGATTGGGCGGAAGCGGATCGCGGACCGAATTCGGGCGCTGAACACGCAGTGCAAGGACGGCCTGGCCAAAATCGACGGGGTGACCCTGCATACGCCCCGCGACCCGGCGCTCTCCGCGGGCGTGATCTGTTTCGAGGTGAAAGGGGTGCCGCCGGCGGATGTGGTGAAGCGGCTCCTCGAGAAGCGCATCATCGCGAGCACGAGTCCGTATCGGGTCACCTATGTGCGGCTCGCCCCGAGCCTCATAAACGACGAACAAGAGGTCGAGACCGCGATCCGCGCCGTTCACGACATCGCGACGTAGGCAGGGGCGTCGTCCAGGACGCCCAGGGATTGGGGGAACCATGAAGCGCACGACAGGTCCAGTCCCGCCAGAACCTGATTTTCGCGTCCTCTTCGAATCGGCGCCCGGCCTCTACCTGGTGCTGACCCCCGACCTCACGATCGTCGCCGTGAGCAACGCCTACGTCTCCGCCACGATGACCAAGCGCGAGGAGATTCTCGGCCGGCAGCTCTTCGACGTCTTCCCGGACAATCCCGACGACCCGAACGCAACGGGCACGGACAACCTCCGCGCCTCGCTCGACCGCATCCTCACGAAAAAGCGTCCCGACGCCATGGCGGTCCAGAAGTACGACATTCGAAAGCCCGAGTCGGAAGGGGGCGGCTTCGAGGAGCGACACTGGAGTCCCGTGAACTCCCCGGTTCTCCGGCCGGACGGAACGATCGCCTACATCATCCATCGGGTGGAGGATGTCACCGAGTTCGTCCGGTTGAAGCGCGAAGGGAGCGAGCAGTCGCAGCTGGCCGAGCAGTTGAAGACGCGAGCGGGCCAGATGGAGGCGGAAATCTACCGCCGCGCGCAGGAGCTACAAGAGGCGAACCGGCAGCTCCGGGAATTCCAGACGGAACTCGAGGAGCGGGTCGTGGGACGAACGGCGGACCTTCAGCGCGCCTATGACGAGCTCCAGCGCCAGATCGCCGAGCGGGAGAAGACCGAGCAGGCCCTGGCCCGGAGCGAGGAACAGCTCCGTCAATCCCAGAAGCTGGAGGCCATCGGGCGACTGGCCGGTGGCATCGCCCACGACTTCAACAATCTCCTCACGGTCATCCTGAGCTATAGCGATATGTTGCTCCACGACCTTCCGTCGAGCGACCCGCGACACGGAGAGATCACGCAGATCCAGCGCGCGGGCGTGCGCGCCGCCGACTTGACCCGCCAGCTCCTTGCCTTCAGCCGGCAGCAGGTCCTCGATCCGTCCAATCTCGACGTGAACGAGATCCTGACCTCCGTCAACAGCATCCTGACCCGCGTCGTCGGCGAGGACGTCGAGCTCAGGATGCAGCTCGGTACGGGTCTGGGGAGCGTGCGCGTCGACCGGAGTCAAGTCGAGCAGGTGATCATGAACCTGGTCGTGAACGCCCGGGACGCGATGCCGGACGGCGGCCGGATTTCGATCCGGACGGAGGCCGTCGAGCTCGATGAGGAGCTGGCCGGGAGCCGCCTCGAGGTCTCGCCGGGGCCGTACGTGATGTTGTCCGTCAGCGACACCGGTTCCGGCATGGACAAAGAGACGCAGGCGCGGATCTTTGAGCCCTTCTTCACGACGAAGGAGCTTGGGAAGGGAACCGGGCTCGGGCTCTCCACGGCGTTCGGCATCGTGAAGCAGAGCGGCGGGAGCATCTGGCTCTATAGCGAGCCCGGCGCCGGGACCACCTTCAAGATCTATCTCCCGCGCGTCGCGGACGGCACCAAGGCTCCGTCGGCGACGGCCCCGGAGCTTCCCCGCGGCGACGAGACGATTCTCCTGGTCGAGGACGAGGAGCAGGTCCGGGTCGTTGCGGCGAGCATCCTGAGAAGGGCGGGCTATTCGGTGCTCGCGGCCGCTTCTCCCGGCGAGGCGATCTCGATCGCGGAACGGGCGGAGAAGCCGATCGATTTGCTCGTGACCGACGTGATCATGCCCAAGATGAACGGACGGCTCCTGGCCGAGCGGCTCGTGGCGGGTCAGCCCGGCATCAAGGTGCTCTTCATGTCCGGGTATACCGACGACATCATCCTGCATCACGGCGTGCTCGACGGCGCCGTCGCATTCCTGCAGAAGCCGCTCACCCGCGACTCCCTGACGCGGCGCGTGCGGCAGGTCCTGGACGGGAGCCCCGCCGGAGTCAGCCTTCCAGGCTCTCCGGCTTGAAGCCGAGCTTCTTCATCTTCTTGTAGAGGTGGCTTCGTTCGAGGCCGAGGCGCGCGGCCGCCTTCGTCATGCTCCCCCCCGCCGCCAATAGGGCGGCTTCGATCTCCTTCCGCTCGAAGTCTCGAACCGAGTCGCTGAGTCGTCCGGCGCCGGGCGCGCCCGCGGCTCCCGGCGGGAGAATGGCGAGCACTTGCTCCGCTCCGATGCTCGCGCCCGGGCTCATGATGAGCACACGCTCGACGATGTTTCGAAGTTCGCGGACATTTCCGGGGAAGGGATAGCGGCGAAGGAGGTCCAGGGCAGCCGGAGCGAACGTTCGCGGCTTGCCGCCGGTCTCGCGCACGATCTGCGCGGCGAAGTGCTGTACGAGGGCGGGGATGTCGTCCGCGCGCTCGCGGAGCGGCGGCACGGCGATCGGAATGACCGCGAGCCGGAAGTAGAGGTCCTCGCGGAAGCCGCCGGACGAGGCCAGCGCGGCCAGATCGTGATTGGTGGCGGCGACGACCCGCACGTCGACTTTGATCGGCCGATTCGCGCCCACGCGCGTCAGCTCGCCCTCCTGGAGCACGCGAAGCAGCTTCGTCTGCGCCCGCCCGCTCAGGTCCCCGACCTCGTCGAGGAAGAGCGTTCCCCGGTTTGCCTCCTCGAACTCACCCCTTCGGGCCTGCGTGGCGCCGGTGAACGCCCCGCGCTCATGGCCGAAGAGCTCCGACTCGATCAATTCCTCCGGAATCGCGGCGCAGTTCACGGCGACGAACGGCATGTCGCGCCGCGCACTCGCGGCGTGGAGCGCGCGGGCCACCAGCTCCTTGCCGGTGCCGTTCTCGCCCTGGATCAGGACGCGCGCACCGCTGGGTCCGGCAAGCTCGATCTCGCGCAGCAGATTTTGAATGGCGGCGGATCGCCC
>Ga0070699_100000868_pt1 | contig 28150 bp, 20 predicted proteins | sample KBSK1503metaG_FD_65473 | JGI IMG/M metagenome (GOLD analysis project Ga0070699, IMG submission 65473) | Corn, switchgrass and miscanthus rhizosphere microbial communities from Kellogg Biological Station, Michigan, USA - KBS K1-50-3 metaG | ecosystem: Host-associated > Plants > Roots >...
GCTCGCTTTCGAGGCGATGCTGCGCCGCCTGCCCGACCTCACGCTCGAGCCCGGCCCGCTGTCGTGGCGGACGAACCTGGGCCTGCGCGGCCTCCGAGCGCTGCCCGTCACCTTCGGGAACCCGTCGCGAGCGGCGGAGGCTCGGCCCGATGTCGCACATGGATAGGGCCGATCTCGCCGTCAGCGTCCCTTCGAGGGAGAGGCCGGATTCCCTCTCCGCGGCCAAGCGACGCCTGCTCGAAACGTACTTGCGAGGCGATCTGCCGGGGACCCCACCTCCCGCCATCGGCCGGCGGCCGGCGGGGGCCCCGATCCCCCTCTCCCATGGGCAGCAGTCGCTCTGGCTGCACACCCAGCTAGCGCCGCACCTGCCCGTCTACAACGAACCTGTCACCCTGCACCGGAGAGGGCCGCTCGACGTGGCCGCCCTGGAGAGGAGCCTCGGCGAGATCGTGCGGCGACACGAGGCCTGGAGGACGTCCTTCGCCGTCCGCGACGGTCGACCGGTCCAAGTGGTGCAACCGGCTCCCACCGTCCGGCTGCCCCTGGTCGACCTCCGGAGCCTTCCCGAGGCGGAGCGCGAGCCCGAGGCCCTGAGGCTGGCCACGGAGGACGCGCGGCGACCCTTCGACCTGAGCCAGGGACCGCCGTGGAGGGCGAAGCTGATCAGGCTGGGCGAGGAAGAGCACCGGCTCTTCTTGACGTTGCATCACATCATCGGCGATGGGGTCTCGAACTACAGCGTGCTTCTTCCGGAGCTTGCCGCCCTCTACGACGCTTACCGCGCCGGCCGGCCTTCGCCCCTTCCGGAGCTGCCCATCCAGTACGGCGACTACGCCTACTGGCAACGGCAGCGGAGCGGAGACGCGCTGTCGGACGAGATGACCTACTGGCGGCGTCAGCTTCGCGGTGCGCCCGACTTGGAGCTGCCGACGGACCGCCCGCGCCCGCCCGTCCAGAGGTTCCGGGGCGCCATGCTGCCCGTCGCGCTATCCTCGAGCCTGACCGAAGAGCTCCGGGCCCTGAGCCAGCGGGAGGGAGTCACCCTCTTCGTGACGTTGCTGGCGTCATTCCAGGCCCTGCTCCACCGCTACACGGGGCAGGACGACCTCCTCGTCGGCACGGTCACCGCCGGCCGATCCCGGCCTGAGATCCAGGAACTGCTCGGGTTCTTCTTGAACCCCCTGCTGCTCCGCACCGACGTGTCGGGCAACCCGACCTTCCGCGAGCTCCTGCAGCGAGTGCAGGGCGTGAGTGTGGATGCCCTGTGCAACCAGGACGTACCCTTCGAGCTGCTGGTGAAGGAACTGCGGCCGAAACGTGATCCGGGCCGCAACCCGCTCTACCAGGTGCTCTTGTCCCTGCAACCCCCGTCGCCGCCCTCCAGATCGGGCTGGACCCTGACGCAGTGGGAGATCGACACCGGCACGGCCAAGCTCGACCTCTACCTCGAGCTGGACGATCGGCCCGGCGGTATCATCGGCCGCTTCGTGTACAACGCAGACCTGTTCGAAGCCCCGACGATCGCGCGGATGCTCCGGCACTGGCGGGCGCTGCTCGGCAGCGTCATCCGCGACCCGGATCAGGCCCTGTCGAGGCTACCGCTGCTCTCCGAGGGTGAACGGCGACGTAGATCCGCCGGGGAAGGCCTCAACGGACCCCGGAACGCGTTCGTCCGCTTCGAGCGCGAGGAGATGGAGCAGACGATCTCCCGCCGTTTCGAATGCGTGGCCGCGGCGCATGCGGCGCGCATCGCGGTCAAGACCGTCCACGAGGAGTGGAGCTACGCGACCCTCAACGAGGCGGCCAACCGGGTGGCCCATGCGGTCCTGAAGCTGCGTGGCGAGGGCGAGGAGAGGGTCGCCCTGCTGTTCGACCACGACGCGTTGATGATCGCCGGCATCCTCGGGACGTTGAAGGCGGGCAAGACGTATGTCCCGCTGGATCCACTGTACCCGAGAGAGCGCATCTGCCAGGTCTTGCAGCATTCGCAGGCGAGCATTCTCTTGACGAGCGGCACGAACCTGGTCCGGGCGAGGGAGCTGGCGGACGATGCGATCCCCATCGTCAACATCGAAGAGATCGAGCCGGAAACGTCCGCGAAAAACCTCGACCTGCCGGCGGGCCCGGGGGCCCTGGCATACCTTCTCTACACATCCGGGTCCACGGGGCGTCCCAAGGGAGTGGTGCAGAGCCATCGCAACGTGCTCGGCTTCGTCAGGGACTACACCAACCATCTCCACATCCAGCCGGACGACCGGCTGAGCCTGCTCTCCTCCTACGGCTTCGACGCGGCGATCGTCGACATCTTCTCCGCCCTGCTCAATGGCGCCACCCTCTGTCCGATCGACATCCGTCGGGAGGGAATAGACGGCCTGGCCGGGCGGCTCTCGAGCATGGGCGTGACCATCTATCACTCGACGCCCACCGTGTATCGGCATCTCATCGGCGCGCCGAGCGGCGCCGAGGAGTTCCGGCGGATCCGTCTCGTCGTCCTGGGAGGCGAGGAGGTCTATCGGACGGACGTGGACGCCTACCGCCGGCGCTTCTCCCCGGACGCCATCTTCGTCAACCTGGCCGGGCAGACCGAGTCCTCGGTGAACCTCCTGTACTTTCTCGACGGACGGACGGCTCTGAGCCGCGCGTCCGTGCCGATCGGCTATCCGGTGGGAGACACCGAGGTCCTCCTCCTCGACGAGGACGGCGAGCCGACGGAGATCTGCGGGGAGATCGGAATCAGGAGCACCCATGTCGCGCTCGGCTACTGGCGCCAGCCCGAGCTGACCCGGCAGGCATTCCGCGGCGATCCTGCGGACGGCGGGAAGCGAGTCTATCGAACGGGAGACAGGGGCCGGCTGCTCCCCGATGGCAGCCTCGAGTTCCTGGGTCGCAAGGACCTCCAGGTCAAGGTCCGGGGGTTTCGCATCGAGCTGGCGGAGATCGAAGCGGCGCTCTCGCGCCATCCGGCGGTGAAGGCGGCGGCGGCCGGCGTGTGGGAGGTCGCTCCCGGGGACAGGCGCCTGGTGGCCTACTGGGTGGCCGGTCAGCTCCCGGCCGTCCCCAGCAGCGCGCTGCGCAGCTTCCTTCGCGAGAAGCTGCCCGAATCGATGGTGCCCTCGACCTTCGTGCTCCTGGATGCGCTTCCCCAGACGCCGAACGGAAAGCTGGACCGGCGGGCTCTGCGCGCTCCCGGCCCCGCGACGCCGGAGGGACAAGGCTCCATCATCGCGCCCCGCGACGGCCTCGAGGGGCAGCTCGTGGAGATGTGGAAGGGTATCCTGGAGATCGCCAGCATGGGCGTGCAGGACGACTTCTTCGACCTGGGGGGCCATTCGCTCCTGGCGGTTCGGCTCTTCGCGGAGATCGAGAAGGCGTTCGGCATCCGCCTCGCCCTGGCCACGCTCCTCGAGGCTCCCACGGTCGAGCAGCTTGCCGCCGTCCTTCGCGAGAGAGGGCAGTCGGCGTCATGCGCGTCGCTGGTGCCGCTGCAGCCGGGCGGGCGCCGGCCGCCGCTCTTCGGCGTCCACGGCCATTCCGGGGAGGTCCTCTTCTATCGGGACCTGTCCCTCCGCCTGGGCCCGGATCAGCCGTTCTTCGGGCTGCAGGCACAGGGTCTGTGCGGCAAGAAGAGCCATCGCTCGATCGAGGCGATGGCCGCCCAGTACCTCCGGGACCTCCGCAGCGTTCAGCCGCGCGGTCCGTATCTCATAGGCGGCTACTGCCTGGGAGCCTTCGTCGCCTTCGAGATGGCGCAGCAGCTCTGGGCTCGGGGCGAGGAGGTGGCCCTCCTCGCCCTCTTCGTGGGCTACGCCCCGGAGCGGCGAGAGCGGACGTTCTCCAAGCGCGTGCTTCGCGTCGCGGCGAGGCTGTCGTCTCATCTAAGGCAGGCGCGGTCCTGGCGAGAGAGGGCGAAGCGAGCCTACCTGCTCAAGAGGGCGGGCGCGGCGGCTCGATCCTTCGCGGAGGCCCTGGGCTCGTGGCTCTGGAGGCTCGGGTACGAGCTTTTCGGAGGCGCCTCGAATCCACCGTCCTGGCTGGTCCGCAACGTGAAGGAGATGACCCTCCGGGCCGCCCGGAGCTACGTTCCCCGCATGTACCCCGGCCGGATGACCGTCTTCCTGAGCGGTGAGACGCCCTCGGGGTTCTCACTGGACCCCGAAAGGGATCTCGACGGCCTCTCGGCGCGCGAGGTGCACGTGATTTCGGTCCCGGGCGGAACGGACACGATGATGAAGGAGCCGTACGTGGGTATCCTGAGCGCAGGGTTGAAGGCCTGCCTCGATGGCGCGACGGCGAGGCGTCGGTCGCTTGCGAGCTGACTGGCCGATCAAGAACGGCCTGCACATCTGGGCCTTTGGGCTCGATCTCGGACCCGGCCGCCTCGAGGCGCTCCGGAGCTGGCTGTCCTCCGACGAGCGGCGGCGCGCGGCCCGCTTCCGATTCTCGCGCGACCGAGACCGCTTCGTGGCCGCGCGTGGCCAGCTACGCGAGATCCTCGCGCGCTACCTTGGGACGGCGCCCGACGCCGTTACCTTCGCATACGGGCCGCAGGGCAAGCCGCGGCTGGCCGCCCACGAGGCGCTGGGCTTCAACCTGTCACACTCCGAGGGCCAGGCGCTCCTTGCCGTCACGCGCGATCGGGAGGTGGGGATCGACCTCGAAAGGATCAGGCCCGACGTGGATTGCGAGAGGATCGCCGTCGACTTCTTCTCCACCGCGGAGGCGGCGGCGCTGATGGCGATGCCCGTAGCCGCGCGGCCGGGGGCATTCTTCGCCTGCTGGACGCGGAAAGAGGCCTTCATCAAGGCCATGGGGGGCGGGCTGGCCGTCCCTCTTGCGGACTTCGACGTGTCCTTGGAGCCCGCCGGGCCCGCGCGTCTACTGCGAACGGCCTGGGATCCGCGGGACATCGAGCGCTGGTCGCTGCAAGCGGTCGACGTTCCAACAGGCTTCGCCGCCGCGATCGCAGTGCAGGGCGCACTGTAGGCGCTCGTTCAGGGCGACGCGGAGCGGGCGCAGCGGAAGCCGACGTGGGGACCGGCGCCCCGCGCGGGATGGCTGTCGCGGTAGCGGACGCGGAGGTTGATCGCGCTGCCCCCGAAGCTGCCGCCCCGGATCACGTGGCGATCCTGGGGCACCGGCGATGGCGGCGTCTTCGAATAATCGTCCGTCCACGGCTCCCCGACGAACTCCCACACGTTCCCCGCCATGTCATAGAGGCCGTATGGATTCGGACGGTACCGTCCCACGCGGGTCGGCGCGCCGAGGCCCGCTCCGGACCAGTTGGCGCGCCGGGCGTCCGGCGCCTCGTCGCCCCAGGGGAACTCCGCGGACTCGAGCCCGCCACGCGCGGCGAACTCCCACTCGGCTTCCGTCGGCAGCCTGCGGCCCGACGATTCGCAGTACGCCTCCGCTGCCCACCACGTGACATACGTGACCGGGACGTCCGCGGCGCCGGATGGGAACGTGCCGCCCGTCCAGTGCTTGAGGTAGTCGCCGTTCTGGCGTTCGGCGGGGACATGGCCGGGAGCCCATTCGGGATGAAGGTCGACGAAGGCCTTGAAGTCGGCGTTCGTGACCTCGGTCCGGTCGATGGAGAAGGGCGCGAGCGTGACCGGGTGCGCCGGCACCTCGGGCAGGAAGAGGTCGCGGTGCGTGGTGTCGAAGCGCCGGCAGAGGCCGTCGATGCGTGAAGGATCGGTGCCCATCACGAACGTCCCGCCCGCGAGCCGTGCCATGCCCTTTGCCGCGCGCTTCGGCCGAGCGGCGACCGTCGAGGAGAAGACGATCGCCAGCGTCATCGACACGAGCAGCCGCCCCCGGGCCATCCTCAAGACCAGGGTGCTGCTCACCGTGATGGACGGGCGGGCGGCGTCTCACGACCCGTCGTTTCCGGTGCCTTGGCGCCCTTCGGCATCAGCAGCAGGCCGACGATCAGCGTGGCGAGCGTCTCCCCGACGAGCAGCCAGCTCTCGCGCACCGCGCCCGCGGCATCGTCCGCGGTGGGAGCGGGCTTGAAGAAGAGCAGCGTCGATCCGGCGATGAAGAGCCAGCAGAACGTCGCCGCCGGCCACGCCACGAGCGCTCCGCCCGGCATGCGGTAGGGACGCGGCTGATCGGCACGCCGGCGCCGCAGGATCACGAAGGCCGGGAACACCATCAGGTACGAGACGAGGAAGCACACGCCGGAGAGCTTGAAGATCATCCAGAACACGTTGTCGGCCCGGTGGGAGAGCGTGGCGTTGCCGACGAGCAGCACCGTCGCGATCGCCCCCATCACGACGAACGCCATGTACGGCGTCTGGAAACGCGGGTGGAGCCGGCCGAGCAGCCTGGGCATCGCCCCTTCCGCGGCCGCCGCGGCGGCCAGGCGGTTCACGCCCAGGCTCCAGGTCACGATGTTCGCCACGCAGGCGTAGAGGAAGCCGATCCCGAGGAGGAGGACGAGCGTGCCCCCGGCCGTCCCCCATTGGCGGCCCAGCACCTGCAGCGCGTCCCAGGTGCCGGTGACGATGCTCAGCTCGCCGAGGGGCACCGCGAGGAGGATCCCCATCACGCCGAGCGTGTAGACGGCCGCGATGACGAGCCCCGAGACGAGGATCACGCGCGGGACGTCGCGTTGCGGGTCGCGCATCTCCTCGCCCGCCGAGCTCATGAGCTCGAAACCCAGCGCGTTGTAGACGAGCACGGGAAGGAACGTCAGCGAGTCCCCCCAGTGCGGGAGAAGCTCCGCGGCGGCGAAAGCGTTGGCCGGCGGCCGGCCCCCCAGCAGCGAGGCCAGGCCCAGGCCGCCCAGGCCGAGGAAGATCGCGACCTTCACGACGCCGCCGAGGCTCGGGAGCCACTTCGAGACGCCGAGCCGGATGACGCCGACCGCGACGGTCAGCCACGTGAGCACGATCGCGATGCCCGCCTGCAGCCACGTGGCGCCCGTCCCTTCCCGAAGATGCGCCGGGAGGCCGGGGGCCAGGAAGATGCTGTGGAACGTCCCCGCGAAGACCATGTAGACCGATGCGGTCCAGTACGTCATGTTGATCCAGTAGAACCAGGCGGCGAGGCTCCCCCACCGCGGGCCCATGGCCTCCCGCACCCAGACGTACAGGCCTCCCTCCGCCGGCCACGCCGCGCCCAGCTCCGCCATCATCAGGCCGTAGGGGATGAAGAACAGCGCCATCGTCATCCCCCACCACGTGAACCAGCTCACGCCCATGCTCGCGGCGGAGGCGAGGGTGTCGATCGTGAGGATGGCGGAGACGGAGAACAGGATCAGGTCCGCGCGTCCCAGCACGCGCGCGAAAGAGGGCTGGCTCAGGCCAGGACCTCGCCCACCGCCCGGTGCGCCTGGTCGATCGCGCCGTCGGTGTAGGCGTAGGCGCCCGAGTCCGCGTTGGCGATGGCGATGCGCCCGCAGGGCTTGCGCCCGGTGACACAGGGCGGCTCTCCCCCCTCGAGCCAGAACGGGTCGAAGAGCGAGTTGTACTGGTACGCGTAGCCGTGGGCCCAGCGATTGACCGTGATCGCGCGGATGTCGCGCGCGGGGTCGAAGCCGCCCGGACCGAGGATGCGGCCGAGCTGGGAGCGGATCTCGCGCTCGAAGTCACCGAACGTCGTCGCCTGGAGCTCCACCCGCCCCGCGCGGTGCTGATCACGCGCGGGCAGCCCGGGCCGGCACGGAGTGCGCATCAGGTGCAGCAGGATCGGCTCTTCGGGCGAACGCGAGGCGTGATAGTCGCCGATGCTCACCGGCAGGTCGAGGTTCACGCTCGAGTGGTACGCGCCGGGCGCGTAGACGTGATTCACGCCCAGCTTGCGGAACGAGGTCCAGCTCGCGATCAGCACGTTCGTGTAGACGATGGGCACCTTGACGCCGTAGGCCAGCGCCTTCTTCTGCGCGTCGGGAAGCTCGGGGCAGATGTAGGGGACGACCGTGTGCCAGCAGGCCAGGACGCACTTCTTGCCGCGGACCGTGCGCAGCTTCCCGCCCCGCGCGTAGGTCACCTCGACGTCGGGCGCCGTGGCCGCGTCTCCGCGGTGCCGCACGCGCACGGCCGTGCTGTTGAGCCGCACGCGCACCGGCGCGTCCGCTTCGTCGAGACGGGAGTAGTCGACGCGCGCGGTCACGAGGTCGTCGACGGTCCGGCCCGGCACCGCCGCCGGCACCAGCCCGCGCACGAGGAGCCGCGCCACCGACGCGTTTCCGTCCGGGAAATGGAAGAAGAATGACTCCGCCTCTTCGTGCCGGATGGAGTCGAGGTTCATCCCGCGCCCGGGCCCGGGCTCGAGCCCCATGCCCTGGAAGCCGGGAAACCGCAGTCCCCAGGCATCCTGCGCCGGCACCGCATCGATCCCCACCCCGTAGAGGCTGTGGGGACGCGCCTGGAAGAAGGGCAGCACGCCGGGATCGGCCGCCGCCACGTCGGTCAGGAACCGGGCGTAGCTGATGCGGGCCAGGCGGGCCTTCTTCTCCGCCGACGACAGCCCGGGCATGTAATCCTTCCGCTCCTGATGCACGCGGCGCAGGTCGTGCTTCGCCCTCGCCGACATGGGCGCCTCGGCCATGAACCTCGTCCACGGGCTGGGGGCGGCCGAAGCCGAATCCGTGCCCTCGTCGTCACCCCCCCGACCCGGCATCGGCAGCAGGCGGTCGGCGCCGAAGGTCTCCTTGTCGAAGAACACCCCGCGCCCGAGCCCGAGGGCTCCGTAGAGCCGGCCGTCCACGACGCGCTCCCAGCGCCCCACGTCGATGCCCAGCGCGCTGATGAGGCCCTTCGCGACCGCGCTGTACGGCGCCGGGCTGTCGATGGAGAACGTTCCCCCGTAGCCGACCAGCGTGCGGCCCCCCTCGCGGAACTCGTTGCGCTTGGCGTGGCCTCCGAAGTCGTCGTGGTTGTCGAGGACGAGGATGCGCACGGCACGCCCGGCGCGCTGGCGGAAGAAGTGCGCGGCCGAGAGCCCGCTGATGCCCCCGCCCACCACGACGAGGTCGTATTCCTCGCCCGTGTCGATCGCCGCGGCGGCCGTCTCCCAGAAGCGGCCGTCCCGGAGCTCGTGCGCGGCCGCGTAGGATCCTTCGTAGCTTCCGCGCAGGCCGGTGAGCGCCGGAGGGTAGTAGCCGGGCGCCTTCTCGGGCGCATCGTCGTCCAGGACGAACGAGGAGAGCGGACGGCTGGGAGCCAGGGAGGCCCCGACCGTGAGCGCCACCCCGTTCAGGAAGTCCCGGCGCGTGATCCGGCGATCCATACCGAGGCGCCGATCGCGCATGCGGTCCCATTGTGATGTCTGCGCGCCGGGCCCCGCAACCCGCACGCATCGGCGGGCTCAATGGTCAGCCCCCCGGTCGGCGCCCGGGGGGGCTGAACCACGCGTTCGCGCTGCGGCGAGCTCGCTACCGGAGCGAGCGAAGGTTGAGGATCTGCGACAGGAGGGTGGCCAGGATCTGATACGTGCCGTTGTAGTTCTGGCCGTAACGGAAGCGGCTGTAGTAGCCGTCCTCGTAGCCGCGCCGGAATCCCTGCTGGAAGTAGTAGTTGTACTGCGGCTGGTCGACGTACATCCCCGTATAGCCGTAGTTCGCGTCGCGGTAGGCCCAGTTGTTCCGGTAGTCGAATCGCCAGCCGTCCAGCCGGTCCGCCTGGCCTGCCCGGTAGCCCTCCTCGTAGCCGCTGTTCACCGCCTGCTGCAGCAGGTCGGCGCCGTACTGGCTCGTATCGTAGTAGCTCCCGCCGTAGGAGTAGCGATAGATCGGAGCTGTGTAGAAGTACGGGTCGCTGCCGTAGTTGTACGACTGCCAGTTCAGCGCGTTGAGCCGCTGCTGGCGGAGGCGGTCATAGTACTGCTGCTGGAAGCGGTACTGTGCCATCCGGCGCTCCTGCTGGAACAGCCGGGCCTGCTGCTCGGCCAGGCGCTCCTGTTCGGCCAGGCGCTCGCTGTACCTCTGCGACCGCAGCCGCTGCTGCTGGATGAGCTGCTGCTGGCGCGCCTCGGAAAGCCGCTGCGCGTTCTGCTGCTGGATCGCCTGCTGTCTCTGCGCCTGCTGCGCGGCGGCCTGCTGCGCCGCCTGTTGCTGTTCAGCCTGAGCCCGCTCGGCCTGCCGCTGCGCCCGCTGGGCTTGCTGCGCCTGCTGAGCCTGCGGCTGGCGCGCCGCCTGATTCTGCTCTTGCTGCGCGCGCTGCTGCCGCCGCGCCTGCTGCTCCTGCTGAAGACGCTGCTGACGCTGTTGCTCGAGCTGGGCGCGTTCCTGCTGCCGGGCCTGCTGGTTCTGCTCTTGCTGCGCGCGCTGTTGCTGCCTTTGCTGCTGCTGCGCCTGTTGCCTCTCCTGTTGTTGCTTCTCCTGCTGCGCGCGCTGCTGCTGCCGTTCCTGTTGTTGCTGCTGCTGCTTCTGCTCGCGCTGCTGTTGTTGTTGCTGACGCTGTTGCTGCTGCTCCTGCTTCGCCTTCTTCTGGTCCTGATTCTGGTCGCCCTGCTTGTCCTGCGCGACGACCAGCCCGCTCGTGCCGGCCAGCGACATCGCACCGACCACCGACGCCAGCACCGCTCGGTTGATTATTCGAAGCCTCATGGATTCCTCCTCGGATCACCCGAATGAAGGCCAGCGTAGAGTCTGCAAGATCCACGCCATCGACCGTCGGCGCCGGACCTTGCTTTCGCGCTGTAGATGAAGGACTTGGGACCGCGGTCTCGCGCGATTCCTCACGCCCCCGCGGGCGGCGATTCCACCAGGTGACAGTGGGACAACCTCACCGACGGGACTCAGCGGTAGTCTTCGACCCGCGGCTTCTCGACGGCGGTCACGCCGAGCAGGATCGGGCGGGCATCGGAAGGGCCGGGCGATCCGACGAGCGTCACGGAGACGATCGGCACGTCGGGCCGCGGGTTGGTCCATTCGCTCGCCCACACGATCGCATCACGGCCGTCGGGCAAGCGGCCGGCCGCGACCGGGCGCGTGAGGTAGTACGTGCGGCCGACGCCCGCGTTCCACGGACCCACGGTCTCGTCGAAGCGGATCTCGTGGGTCAGGACCAGCTCGTCCGCGAAGCGGATCTCATAGGTGCCGAGGAGCTCCGAAGACTCGTGCGGGAAGTGGGTCTGGTCCCCGGCGTGGATGGTCGGCCGGCCTTCGCCGGTCGATGACTGCAGGAACAAGAGCGAGGCCCAGCGTCCGGTCGCCGGTATCGCCGCCCGCGTCGGCTCCGGCCCGGGGCGTCGGGCCACGACCGCGACCGAGGGTCCGCGGGCCGGATCGGCGATCGCATACGGCAGACCATGGCTGTAGCCGCGTCCCGGCTTCAGGCCGCTCAGGTCCCAGCCCTCACCCTTCGGCGCGTGATTGAAGGCCGGGGCGATGTCGAGGACCTCGAAGCGCATCGGGTCGGCCACGAGCGACGGCGCGGGGCGCGGCGACAACAGCCGCCGCACCTCCGGCATGAGGAGGCCGGCCTGCTCGAGAGCGACCTCCTTCTTCGGGTAGCGCGAGGACCAGAGAAGGTTGATGCTGAACGCGGCCTCCGGGGCCTGCAGCTTGCCGAGGAGGAACTCCTCGAAGGCGCCCCACGACGACACCTCGCCCCCGAGCGGGCCGCCCCGCTGGACGCGACCGGGCCAATCCTTCTCCTCCGTTCCCGCGAAGTTGCCGATGATGAACGGCCAGCCGAGCGACTTGAACGTCGCGTCGCCTTCCTCGCGTGACCAGTTGAGGATGTGGAGGGGGGCGGCGGCGGCGACGAGCCGGTCCCGGGCCGTCCGCGTGTCGGGCCGCTCATAGCGCACCACACCGCCCTCGGACCAGCGCTTGCCGAAGCGGTTGTGCCAGTCGACGAGATGGTCACCCCACATCCACGTCTCGATCCCCTTGTCGGCGAGGTGCTTCTGGATCTTCAGCACGTCCCCGGCGTACAGCTCTCCCGTGTCCTTGCCGCGGCAGCGCGGGCAGAACGCGCCCGCGCGCCACTCGTCGTGGCCGATGTGGACCCGGCGCGGCTTGAACACGTCGACGTACTCGTCCAGCACGTCGAAGAGGATCCGGTACGACTCCGGGTTCGACGGGCAATAGGAGTCCGGCCAGGTCATGTCGGGGTCTTCGGCCAGCTCCCGGTGCGGGCCCGCGATGTAGTACGCGTGCGTGAGCGACTGGACCTCGGGGACGATCTCGAGGCCGAAGCGGTCCGCCGCGGCCGCGAGCCGCCGCGCGTCCTCCTTCTCGATGTACGAGCCGCCGCCGACCCCGACGTGGAGCGAGGCGGCGAACCGGTTGGCGGTGCCCAAGGGAATGCCCTCGCCGAGCTTGTCCATGGTCTCGCCGTGGGCGTACCACTCGGCCACGGTGCGCCGCCAGCCCGCGCTGATCTCGGGATGGGAGTCGAGGCGCATCCCGCCACCGACCTCGAGCACGAGGCCGTTGAACTTGTAGCGCAGCAGGAAGTCACGGAAGTAGCGCTCCGCGAAGGCGAGCTGCTCTCGGGCGGGCAGGTACAAGTGGACCCACCGGATGGAGAGAAACGGCCAGTCGCGGACACTCGCCCTGCGCACGGCCACCGATTGCCTGCCCCACCGGTGAACGAGCTGGACGAACGACGAGACGCCGTAGAGCGCGCCCCGATAGTCGCGCCCCGCGACGACGGCGCCGCGGTCGCCGACGTCGAGCAGGTAGCCTTCGGCTTTCTCGGGGACGGATCCGCTCGCACCCACCCCACCCGCGGCCGATGCCACCAGCGGGCTCGAACTCTCGCCCACCACGATCGGGGTGCGCCCGGCGGGCGCCGTCTCGACAACGACCGGAATGGTGACGCCGAACTGGTCGGCCACCATCTCGGCCAGCAAGCGGCCCGGATACTGCGCGCGCGCGTCGCCCTTCGGCACCACGATGACGGCATCCGTGAGGAGGAGCCGGTCGTCGGCGTACCGCGCTTCTTGCGGGATGGGCCAGATCGGAAACGGCGGCACCGAAGGATCGCCCAGGGAAGATTCGGGAGGGGCGGCCGCCGCGGCCACCGCGAGAAGGACGGCGAGCATCTCCGCCACGCGGGTCATGTTGGCACAATCGGACCCAGGCCGGGCCGGACCCGCGCTAGGATAAGGATCCTCATGAGTCCTTTGGCGGCCTTCCATCCGTCTGTCCGGAACTGGTTCGGCACCCGTCTCGGGGAACCCACCCCGCCCCAGCGTGACGGGTGGCCATTCATCCGGGACGGCCGACACACGCTCATCGCCGCGCCCACGGGTTCCGGCAAGACGCTGGCCGCCTTCCTGTCGGCCATCGACGGCCTGCTGCGCCAGGGGCCGGGACTGCCCGACGCCACCCAGGTCCTCTACGTGTCCCCCCTGCGCGCCCTGTCCAACGACGTCCAGAAGAACCTCCAGGGTCCGCTCGCCGAGATCCGGGCCGCCGACGCTGCGCTTCCCGAGCTGCGCGTCCTCGTGCGCACGGGCGACACACCCGCCCGCGAGCGCACCGCGATGGCCCGCCGCCCGCCCCATATCCTCGTCACGACGCCGGAGTCGCTCTACATCCTGCTCACGAGCGGGAGTGGCCGCGAGATGCTGCGCAGCGTCCGCACGGTGATCGTCGACGAGATCCACGCCCTCGTTAAGGACAAGCGCGGCAGCCATCTCGCCCTCTCGCTCGAGCGGCTGGAGGCCCTCGCGGGCCGCCGCGTGCAGCGCGTCGGCCTCTCGGCGACTCAGAAGCCCCTCGATGAAGTCGGCCGGTTCCTCGTCGGCACCGGCCGCGAATGCGCGCTCGTTGACGCGGGCACCTTCCGCGACCTGGACCTCGCGGTGGAGGTCCCGCCGTCCGCGCTCTCCACCGTCTGCTCCCACGAGCAATGGGAGGAGATCCACAACCGGATCGCCGCCCTCGTACGCGAGCACCGCACGACCCTCGTCTTCGTGAACACGCGGAAGATGGCCGAGCGCATCGCCGCCCAGCTCACGAAGCTCCTCGGCGAGGACGCGGTGACCAGCCACCACGGCAGCCTCGCCCGCGAGCGCCGGCTGGAGGCGGAGCAGCGGCTGAAGGCCGGCAAGCTCCGCGCCCTCGTGGCCACGGCGTCGCTGGAGCTGGGGATCGACATCGGGGACGTCGATCTGGTGGTGCAGGTCGGGGCCACGCGCTCGATCGCGACGCTGCTCCAGCGCGTGGGCCGGTCCGGCCACGCCCTGGGCCGCGTGCCCAAGGGACGGGTCTTCCCCCTCACCGTCGACGAGCTGGTGGAGGCGGCGGCGCTGCTGCGGTGCGTCCGCCGCGGGCTCCTCGATCGCACGCCCGCTCCCCCGCGGCCCCTCGACATCCTGGCCCAGCAGGTCGTCGCCTCCTGCGTGCCCGAGGCGTGGGAGGAGCAGGCGCTGTTCGACACGATGCGGCGGGCGTGGCCGTACCGCGACCTCGCCCGCGAGGAGTTCGACGCGTGCGTGGGTCTGCACGCCGAGGGTCGCCGAGCGCTGCTCCACCGGGACGGCGTGAACCGGCGGGTGATGGGCACGCGCCGCGCCCGGCTCACGGCCCTGATGTCCGGGGGCGCCATCCCCGACACGGCCGACTATCAGGTCCGTCTCGAGCCGGACGGCACGCTCGTCGGGACCGTGAACGAAGACTGGGCGATCGAGTCTACCGGGGGCGACATCTTCCAGCTCGGCAACATGTCGTGGCAGATCCTGCGCGTGGAGCCGGGCGTCGTGCGGGTGGCCGACGCCAAGGGCGCCCCGCCCAGCCTGCCCTTCTGGCTCGGGGAGGGACCCGGCCGGACGCGAGAGCTGGCGGCCGAGATTGCCACGCTACGCGAGGGTTGTGCGGAGCAGGATGCCGGGCGAGAGGCATGGCTGCGGTCCGAATGCGGGGACGCGCTTCCCCCGGGCGCATCCTCCCAGATCGCCGAGTTCGTCGGGGCCGGCCGGCAGGCGCTGGGGGCCGTGCCCACCCAGAATCTCGTGATCCTCGAGCGCTTTTTCGACGAGAGCGGGGGCATGCAGCTCGTCGTCCACGCTCCCTTCGGCTCGCGCATCAACCGCGCCTGGGGCCTCGCCCTGCGCAAGCGCTTCTGCGTCGGGTTCGGCTTCGAGCTGCAGGCGGCGGCCAACGAGGAGGCGATCGTCCTCTCCCTCGGCCCGCAGCACAGCTTCGAGCTGGACGGCGTGTTCGATTATCTCCAGCCCGAGACGGCGCGCGCGGTCCTCATCCAGGCGCTGCTCGCCTCGCCGATGTTCGAGACGCGGTGGCGGTGGAACGTCCAGCGCTCGCTCCTCCTCGACCGGAGCCGCAACGGCAAGCGCGTTCCCGCGCACCTCCTGCGGATGCGCGCCAACGACCTGCTCGCCGCGGCCTTTCCCCAGGTGCTCGCCTGTCCGGAGACGCTGCCCGGCGGACCGATCGAGGTGCCGATGGAGCACCCGGTCGTCCGCCAGACGATCGACGACTGCCTCACGGAAGCGATGGACGTCGACGGCTTCCTCGAGGTGCTCCGGGGCCTGCGCGACGGCCGGATCGCGAAGCGCGCCGTGGATACCCCCGAGCCCTCGGCGTTCGCTCGCGGCATCCTGAACTCCGCGCCCTACACGTTCCTGGACGATGCGCCCCTCGAGGAGCGCCGGACGCAGGCCGTCGCCTCGCGCCGCATCCTCGACATCCGCACCGCCGACGAGCTGGGTGCCCTCGACCCCGAGGCCGTGGCTCGCGTGCGCGAGGAGGCGTGGCCGCAGCCCGAGAGCGCCGAGGAGGTGCACGAGGCGCTCCTCTGGATGGGCTACGTGACGGCCGAAGAGGCGGCGCCGTGGAAGGCGTGGATCGACGAGCTCCGCGCCGGAGGGCGCGTGCTCGTCGAAGGGGACCGTTGCCTCGCGGCCGAGGCGACCCGGGATCCCAAGGCCGTCCTGCGCGGGCGCATGGAGGCCCTCGGCCCCGTATTCCTGACGGACCCCGAAGAGACCGCGCTGATGCTGCAGCTCGAGGCGGAAGGCACGGTCCTACGGGCACGGATCGACCGGCGCCAGGCCTGGTGCGACCGGCGCCTGCTCGCCCGCATCCACCGCTACACGCTCGACCGCCTGCGCAAGGAGATCGAGCCCGTCACGGCCTCGCAGTTCCTCCGCTTCCTGGCGTGCTGGCAGCACGCGGACGGTGAGCACCGGCTCGAAGGCCCGCGCGGCGTGGCCGCGGTCGTCTCGCAGCTCGCCGGCTTCGAGGTGCCCGCCGCCGCGTGGGAGGCGAGCGTGCTGCCCGCCCGGGTCCGCGGCTACAAGCGCGAGTGGCTCGACCAGATCACGCTGTCGGGCGAGGTGATGTGGGGACGGCTGTGGGGCGCGGGGGCGACGGCCGTGCGGCGGACGCCGGTGTGCCTGTTCCCACGAGAGGAGGCCGACAGCTGGTCGGCCCTCTCCGCGGCGGCGAGCCCCGCGCCGGAGCCGACGGGCGCCGCCGCCGAGGTCCGCGCGGCTCTCGCGCGCCGCGGGCCGATGTTCCTTCAGGAGCTGGCGAAGGAGAGCCGCCTTCCCGCGGCCTCGGTCGAAGAGGGCCTGGGCACGCTCGTTGCCCAGGGCCGCGTGACCTGCGACAGCTTCGGGGGCTTGAGGCTGCTCGTCGTACCCGCCTGGAGGCGCAAGGCGGCGGGCGTGACCGCGGGTCGCTGGAGCCTGCTCGAACGCGCCGCGGGCGCCGCGCCGTCGGCCGAATCGGTGGCGCGTCAGATGCTGCGCCGGACGGGCGTCGTCTTCCGCAAGACGCTGGAGAGGGAGAAGCACGGAGTGACCTGGCGGGAGATCGCGCGGGCGTGCCGGGTGCTCGAGGCGCGCAGCGAGATCCGCGGCGGCCGGTTCGTGGCCGGCTTCGACGGCGAGCAGTACGCATTGCCCGAGGCCGTGACGCTGCTGCGCTCGGTCCGCCGCCGGGCGGAATGGCCGGCCGGCGCTCCCCCCGTGACGGTGAGCGCGGCCGACCCCCTCAACTTCCGCGGCATCCTGACGCCGGAGGAGAAGGTCTCCCCGCTCACGCGGCAGCAGGTAAAGGTGGGATAGGCGGCTACTCCGCCGCGTCGTAGACCCGGCGGACCGTGATCGGCTCGCCGGAGCGGCCCTCCATCGTGGATGTGATGTAGAGCTGGTGCTTCTCGGGCATGGCCATGTAGGCGCTGGTGACCTTCGGTCCTCGCTCCGACTTCGACTCGACCACCAGCTCGTTGCCCCGCCACCTCGTCGTGATCTCGGCCCCGCCGCCCTCGCCCTTGATCTTCTTGCCGTCGGGATGCAGGTGAAGGACTCGCTGGCCGTCGTCGACGCCGATCTCTTCCGCCGACTGCGTGATCGTCAGCGTCTCCGCGGGCTCGAAGAAGCTCCGCATGGAGCCGCCGCCGCGCCGGCTTCCGTCGGCATCCCGCTCTCCGCCGCCTCGTCCGCCGAAGCCGCCCCCCGGACCGCCCGCGCCGCCGCCCCGGCCGCCGAAGCCGCCGCCCCGGCCGCCTCCACCCATGCCTCCGCCCGCGCCGGGCGACCAGCCGCCGGGCCGCCGGCCACCGCCGGCGTCACCCATCTTCGCCCGCGCGTCCTCGCTCTGCTCCTTGTTGAGCGTCCACTTCCCGGCCAGCGACGGAGCGGCCGGCGCGGGTTCGGCCGTCGACGGCGCCGCCACGCCGGCCAGGCCGGGAGCGGCCAGCGCCGTCCCCAGCGCGAGGGCCAGGACCGTCCTCACGGCCGGGGCTCCGCGCCCGGCGCCCGGCGGAACCGCATCGGGTCGGGCGGGCCTTCGCGTACGGTGTAATCCGACGGCACCTCGAAGAGCGACTTTTCAGGCTCGCCGCGCGTGATGTCCGTCATGCGGTAGGTGGTCTCGCCGAACCGCGGATCGCGATGCGTGCTCATGAGGACCACCTGCAGCTCGGGTGAGAACCAGCGCTCGGAGACGATCGCGATCGCCTTCTCGTTGCCGATCGCTCCGGCCGGAATCGTCACCGTCGTGCGGGCGCCCGTGGCCTCCAAGCCATCGAGGGTCTGGCTGCCCAGGTTCTCCGTCTGGCGCTCCCATTTCCCCTCGCCCATCTCGTGGGGCCGGCCGCGGAAGCGAGCCCCTGGACCCTGGCCGCCCTTTCCCGCCAACGCCAGCTTGCGGGCGGTGCGGCTGTCGGGCTCGAGCACGTACGAGGTGCCGGCGACCGGATCGTGGATGAAGACGAGCCGGGGGGCGTCGTGCGGGGCGAGAGGCCCGAGCGCCGCGAGGTTGGTCTCGCGCCGCGTCCGCCCGTCGCTGTCACGCCATACCGAGGAAGTCGTCTTGCGGACGATGCGGTTGCCGTCGGCCAGGGACTGGGTGATCTCGGTGACGGCGTCGGCCTTATAGGGCATCCCCTTCACGACCTTGCCCTCGTGGGCCTCACGCACGCCCAGGAAGTCGAACATGGCTCCCGGCGGCGGCCCGCCCTCCGGATGATGTCGGCCCTCCGGGCCCTGGGCGCGGGCGGCGGCCGGCGCCAGCAGCGCCAGCACGGTCATCAAGGAAAACGTGTGCGGACAGATCCTCATCGAAGCCTCCTGCGTCCTAGTCCACGAAGCGGATGGCCCGCGCCACGCCGTCGTGGCCCACGATGACTTCCGCCTTCACCGATCCCGTCTGCGCGCTGTCCGCTCCCGGCCAGCCGAGCGCGGCCAGCGCCGTGCGCGGCAGCTCGACGCTCACGACCTGCACGCTGTCGAGCTCACGCAGGTCTTCCCCGTAGCTCAAGGAGACGAAGTCGGCGTTCTCACCCGCGGCCGGAGCCGCCGCCGCCCCGCCCGCCACCGTCGTCGCCGAGCCGGCCGTGGCCCTCGGAGGAGCCGGCTCGGGGAAGCTTCCCGCCCGCGGCGGTGCGACCACGATGGCGGCCAGGATCGCCGCCGCCGCGGCGAGCAGCAGCAGCTCCACTGCCCGCGACGGGCTCGTCGTGGCCGCCCCGCCCCTTTCGACGCTTTGCGGATCACGCAGCGCGCGGAGGAGTGCCGCCTCGACCCGCGGCGGCGCCTCGGCGCCGGCCGTCCGCGCCGCGAACGCGCGCAGGCCGCTCGTCACCGCACGCTCGTCGTCCAGCCGCGCGGCGCACCGCAGGCACTCTTCCGCGTGAGCGAGCGCCTCTGTGCGCTCGGCGTCCCCCAGCTCCTCGCCCCGGGCGAGGTCGACGACGTCGTCCTCGAAGTCTTCGCAGCTCATCGCGTCATCCTCGGCATCGGCGCCGCGGCGGGCATCGGCCGGGCCGAGCGGAGCCGCGCTCCGAGCTGCTCCCGTCCACGGTGGAGCCGCGACCGAACCGTCCCCACCGCGCAGCCCACGGCCGACGCCGCCTCTTCGTAGCTCAGCCCCTGCAGGTCGCAGAGCACCACCACCTCGCGGTAGTGGAGCGGCAGGCCGAGGATGCCCTCCCACACCAGGTCCGTGCGCTCGCGGCGCACGAGGTCGGCCAGCGGGTCGTCGGGGCCGGCCTCGTCCGCCAGGGGCAGGTGGCCGCGCTCGCGCTCGATCCGCCGGCGGGCCAGGTTCCGAGCGATGCCGTGGAGGTAGGACGACAGCTCACCGCGACCGGGATCGTAGCCTTCGTTGCGGCGGAGCAGCGCCATGAAAACCTCCTGCGTCACGTCCTCGGCCAGGGCCGGAGAGCCGCTCACCCGGAGAGCGTAGCGGTAGAGAGGACCCTGCCAGCGCCGGTAGAGCGCAGTGAAGGCTGCCTCGTCGCCGTCACGCAAACCCAGAAGCAGGTCGTGGTCACTCGGCGTCACGGTCTCGGGCATCCTCCGCTCTGACGACCCACCCCGGCCCCTGCATTCCATTGCCAGGCCAACGGAAAAAGGTTCCCGGATCCAGCCCTCAGGCCGCCCCGCGCGCTCGGCGCTCCCCGGGCAGCAAGGCGCGGTAGATGAACTCGTTGACGGGCGCCGCCACTCGCGCCTCCCGGGCGAGGCGGACGACGGCACCGGTCTGGTAATCCAGCTCGGAGGGACGGCCCTCCAGGATGTCGCGCTGCATGGACGCGGTGCCGTCGGCGGGCAGGCCGTCGACGTAGGACAGGGTGCGGGCAACGGCATCCTTGCGCAAGCCGATGCCCCGGGCCCGGGCGAGGTCGAAGACCTCCTTCATCGCGGACTCCAACATCTCCCGCCCCTCCGGAACCGAGCGCAGCACGCCGGCGGGCATCCGGGTCACGGCCCCGACGCCGCTCAGAGGCGCGATGAACAGGAATTTCTCCCACAGCGCGGCGCCGATGTCCCCCGGTGTCCCCACCGACACGCCCGCCGCCTTCTCGAACGCGGCGCGCAGGCGCTCGACTCGCTCGCTGCGGCGGCCGTCCCGCTCGCCGAACTCGATGCGGGGTGCGACCCCCGCGTGCCGGATTCGGCCGGGTCCGGACACGAAGCTGAAGATCTTGCAGAGCCCGCCCACGACGCGCTCCGAGCCCAGCTCCGCGGCGAGCTCGTCGGCCGCCTCCACTCCATTCTGCAGGGGCACCACGAAGCCCCCGCGCTCGAGCAGCGGCGGGAGCTCGCGGGCGGCGTCCTTGACCTGCCAGGCCTTCACGCCCAGGAGGACCGCATCCACCGGCCCGGCCGCCCGAGGGTCGCTCGTGGCATTCGCCGGGCGGACGGCGAAGTCGCCGTCGACGCTCTCCACCACCAGGCCCTCGCGGCGGATCGCCTCCAGGTGAGGGCCGCGCGCGATGAACACGACGTCCTCGCCGGCCTGGGCGAGCCGCCCGCCGAAATATCCGCCGACGCCCCCCGCGCCGAACACCGCAATCCGCACCGCGACATTCTCCCCCCGATCCGCGCAGCCCGGAAAACGTGCCGATTCACGTACCGCGCTCGGTCCGATATAGGATTTGATGCTTCACGATGACGAAATACGATTAATGAGCCTGCCCCTCCTCCTGTTCCTCCTCTTCTCGCCCCAGCAATCCCCGCCCCCGCCGAGCCCGGGGGACGACCGGCCTCTCTACGGCGGGGTGCCGTCGGGGCCCGCGACGGCCGACGTGCTCGACCTGACCCTGCGTGACGCCATCGAGCGCGGCCTGCAACGGAACCTCGGGCTGCTCCTCGGCGAGCAGCGCGTCCGCGCCGCGCAGGGAGCGCGCTGGGAGGCCCTTTCCGAGCTGTTGCCCCACCTGTCCTTTCGCCTCTCGGAGACGCGCCAGAAGGTGAACCTGGACGCGTTCGGCTTCACCGGCCTCAGCGGCTTCCCGGACATCCCCCCGCTCATCGGCCCGTTCAACGTCTTCGACGCCCGCGCCCAGGTCACGGACACGGTGTTCGCGTTCGGGTCCTACGAGAAGGTCCGGGCGGAGAAGGCGCGCATCCAGGCCGCCCGCCTCGGCCTCCAGGACGTGCGCGACCTCGTGGTCCTCGCCTCCGCGAACCTCTACATGCGGGCGGTGGCCGAGGAGAGCCGGATCGACGCCGCGCGCGCGCAGCTCGAAACCGCTCGCGTTCTCCATGAGCTGGCCCAGGACCGCAAGAAGGCCGGCCTCGTTCCCTCGCTCGACGTCCTGCGCGCGGAGGTGGAGCGCGCGGCTCGCGAGCAGGAGACGATCGTCGCCGAGGTGCGCCTGGCCAAGGCCAAGCTCGTCCTCGCCCGCGCCATCGGCCTTCCTCTCGGGCAGCCGTTCCGCCTGGCCGAGCGCGTGCCCTACTCGCCCGCGCCGATCCTTCCGCTCGAGGAGGCGCTGAAGACGGCCTACGAGAGCCGGTCCGATTGGAAGGCCGCCCAGGCGCGGCTGCGGGCCGCCGAAGCCGCGCGCCGCTCCGCCGCCGGCGAGCGCCTTCCCGCCCTCGACGTGTGGGGAGACTACGGCGCCCTCGGCGCCACCGCGGGCGGCGCGCGGGTCACGTACACGCTGGGGGCGGCGATCCGGGTCCCCCTCTTCGACGGCGGCAAGGCGATCGGCAAGGTCTTGCAGGCCGACGCCGCCCTCGAGGGCGAGCGCGCCGCGCTCGAGGACCTCCGGGCGCGCGTCCGCTACGAAGTGGAGAGCGCCCGCCTCGATCTGAAGGCGGCCCAGGACCGCGTGGGCGTGGCCGAGCGGGCGGCGGCTCTCGCGAAGGAGGAGCTGATCCAGGCCCAGGACCGCTTCCAGGCCGGGGTCGCCAGCAACATCGACGTCGTGCAGGCCCAGGAATCCGTCGCGGGCGCCACCGAGAACTACATCGCGAGCCTCTACGACCACAACGTCGCCAGGTCGGCCATGGCCCGCGCCCTCGGCCTCGCCGAGGCGACCTACAAGCAGCTTCTGCGAGGAGAGTGATGGCGCGAGCGCGCTGGATCGTGCTGGGAGTGGTCATCGCCGCGATCCTGGGCGCCCTCGCCTGGTGGCACTACTCCGGCCGCGAGTCCACCGACGACGCCCAGATCGACGGCCACATCGTCCCCGTGTCCGCCCGCGTCGGAGGGACGGTGGAAGCGGTGAGGGTCGCCGACAACCAGTTCGTCGACGCGGGAACGGTCGTGGTCCAGGTCGATCCCCGCGACTACCAGGTCGCGGTGGAGCGGGCGCGGGCGGACCTGGCCGAAGCGGAGGCGTCCGCCCAGGCCGCCCGGACGACGGTGCCCGTCACCTCCACCACCGCCGCCAGCCAGGTGTCCGGCGCCCAGAGCGACATCGGCACCGCGCGGGCCCGGCTGCGCTCGGCGCAGGCCCGGCTCCAGGACGCGCAGGCCAAGGCCAGGAAGGCCGACCAGGATCTCGCGCGCTTGAAGACGCTGTTCGCCAAGGACGAGGTCTCCCAGCAGGAGCACGACGCGGCGGTCGTTGCCGCCGAATCCGCCCACGCCGGCCTCGAGGCGGCCCAGGCGGCGGTGAAGGAAGCGGAGGAGGGAGTGGCCGCCGCCGGCGCCCGTCTCTCGGAGGCGAACACGGCGCCGCAGCAGGTCGGGATCATGCGCGCTCGGGCGGCCTCGGCCGAGGCCAAGGTCGTGCAGGCGCGGGCGACGCTGGCCCAGGCCCAGCTCGCACTGGACTACGCCACGGTGAAGGCGCCGGCGAGCGGTTACGTGAGCAAGAAGACGGTCGAGGTCGGCCAGGTCGTCCAGCCCGGACAGCCGCTGCTGGCGATCGTGCCCCTCGACGACATCTGGGTGACGGCGAACTTCAAGGAGAGCCAGCTCCGGAAGATCCGCCCCGGGCAGCGGGCGGTCGTCGCCGTCGACGCCTACGGCGGCCGGCGCTACCAGGGGCACGTGGACAGCATCTCTCCCGCCACGGGGGCGCGTTTCAGCCTGCTTCCCCCGGAGAACGCCAGCGGCAACTACGTCAAGGTCGTGCAGCGGGTGCCCGTGAAGATCGTCTTCGAGAAGGACCAGGACTCGGAGCACGTGCTGCGCCCGGGCATGTCGGTCGTCCCCACCGTGTTCCTGAAGTGAGCGAGGTCCCTGGCCGGCCCCTCCCGCCCCACGTCAACCCGTGGATCGTCGCGGTCGCGGTCATGTTCGCGACCTTCATGGAGGTGCTCGACACCACGGTCGTGAACGTGTCGCTGCCTCACATCGCGGGCAGCCTCGACGCGACCGTCGACGAGTCCACCTGGGCCCTCACCTCGTACCTCGTGGCCAACGCCATCATCCTGCCGCTCGCCGGCTGGCTCGCGAACCACTTCGGCCGCAAGCGCCTGCTGATCGCCTCGGTGACGGGCTTCACGATGGCGTCGTTCCTTTGTGGCCTGGCCCCGAACCTGGAGATGCTCGTGCTCTTCCGCGTCATCCAGGGCATGACGGGAGGAGCCTTGCAGCCGCTATCCCAGGCCGTCCTCCTCGAGGCCTTCCCTCCCCACGAGCGCGGCAAGGCGATGGGGTTCTGGGGCCTCGGCATCGTCGTCGCCCCGATCTTCGGGCCCGTCCTGGGCGGCTGGCTCACCGACAACTACTCCTGGCGCTGGGTCTTCTACATCAACATCCCGGTCGGCATCGTGTCCCTCGTGATGACGAAGCTCTACATCTTCGACCCGCCCTACATCGAGCGTAAGTCCGACCGGGTGGACTACTGGGGCATCGGCCTGCTCGCGGTCGGGGTCGGGGCGCTGCAGTTCATGCTCGACAAGGGGCAGGAGGAGGACTGGTTCTCCTCCGATCTGATGCGCGTGCTGCTGGTCCTGGCCGTGGTCGGCCTCGTCGCTTTCGTGATCCGCGAGCTGAGGACGGAGCACCCGGTCGTCGACCTCCGCGTCTTCAAGGAGAGGACGTACAGCGCGGGCGTGTTCCTGATGACCGTGCTCGGCTTCGTGCTCTACGGCAGCCTCGTCCTGCTCCCGATCATGCTGCAGACGCTGCTCGGGTACCCGTCCCTGCAGGCCGGGATCGCCATGGCCCCCCGCGGCATGGGGTCGTTTCTCGCCATGCCCGTGATCGGAGTGCTGGTGGCGAGGGTGGGCGCGCGCAAGCTCCTCGCCCTCGGCCTCCTGGGCGGATCGGTGACGCTCTACTGGCTGGGCGAGCTCAACCTCTCCGCGGGCTATTGGGACATCTTCTGGCCCCAGTTCATCCAGGGCATCTCGCTCGGCCTCCTGTTCGTCCCCCTGACCACGATCAGCATGGATCCCATAGCCAAGGAGAAGATGGGAAACGCGACCAGCATCTTCAACCTGATGCGCAACCTCGGGGGCAGCATGGGCATCGCCGCCTCCACCACGCTGCTGGCCCGCCATGGACAGGCCTACACGAACATGCTCGCCGCGCGCGTGACGCCCTACGACCCGGCGGCGCAGTCCATGCTGGAGTCGATGCGGCGGGCGTTCATGGCCCGGGGCGCGGACTTCGTGACCGCCACCCAGCGCGCGCAGGCGGCGCTCTTCGGCCTGGTGGGCCGCCAGGCCACCATGCTCGCCTTCGTGAGCGTCTTCCGCCTGTTGGCCCTGATCTTCCTCCTGATGCTGCCCCTCGTGCTCATCATGAGGAGCCCGCGCAGCCGCGGCCCCGCCGCCCCGGCGCATTAGCGCTCGCGCGCCCCGCGCCCGGGGCAAGACAGCCTGCGACCAGCGCCGCCGGCCCTCAGCGTATGAGCGCGGCCAATACCCGCTCGACGAGGCCGTCCATGGCGCCGCGGTCGATCCAGCGGGCCACGACCACGAGGTCGTTGTCGGGGTCGACGTAGATCATGTTCGTCCCCGCCCCCAGGTGGACGAAGCTCGACTCGGGCGCGCTCGGCATCAGCTTGCGTCCGGTGTTCAGGAACCAGTTCATGAACCCGTAGCCCGGCTCGGCCGGCGTCGGGGTCAGCGACATCTTCACCCACGCCTCCGAGAGCAACGGCCGGCCCTTCCACCGGCCCCGGCGCAGCGTGAGGTAGCCGAAGCGCGCCTGGTCCCAGGCGCTGATCCACATTCCCCCTCCCCAGTGGCCGCCGCCGCTCACCGACTGCATGCGTTTCCCGTCGATCTCCACCCAGGAGTTGTCGTATCCGTGCCAGCGCCAGTCGCCCGAAGCGCCGATGGGGTCCATCACGTTCTCGCGCAACACGTCGGGGAGCGGCCGCCGCCACAGATGGAGTGCGGCGAGGGCGAGAACGTTGACCCGGACATCGTTGTATTTGTAGACCATCCCGGGCTCGTTACGCTTCCGCGCGATGTACGGAGCGAGGTCGCCCTCGGGACGGTCGGCCCAGTCCGGCTTGCCCCAGAGCGTGCCCTCCCAGTCGCTCGTCTGCCGCAGGAGGTCGTCCCAGGTGATCTTCGCGTTGTGCTCGGAGCGGAATTGCTCGATCGGCACGTCCTCGCCCACGCGCCGGCGGAGGTCCTGGATGAGGCCACGGTCGTAGGCCACGCCCACCACCGCGGAGAGGAAGCTCTTGCTGACGCTGAACGTCATGTCGACTCGCGAAGGCTCCCCCCATTCCGCCACGACGTAGCCGTGACGCAGGATGACCCCGGTCGCCGGACCGCGCTCCTTGAACGGGCCGATGGGGTCGTCGTAGGGCTCGCGCGCGTAGCTGAGAGCGTGCTCGAGGGCGAGGTCGCGTGGCGCCCGCGTTTCGCTCGCCACCGCGAACGCGACGGCCTCCTTCAGCCGGCCGCCGTCCAGGCCTACGTCCGCGGGCGCCCGGCGCTCCCAGTCGTCTCCGGGACCGGGATAGTAGACGGCGGCGGGAGGGGCGGCCGCCGCCGGCCACGCCCGCAGGATGAGCGCAACGAGGGGCAGCAGGTTCCGCGAGCGGCGCCAGCGCATTTCCACCTCCCGGGTCCTCCGACCCTGGCCGCGGGGATCCTAACCCACAGCAAGAGCGGGGGTCTGGGGGGTGCGCCGCTAGCAGCTCCGTTCAAGGCTGCGAGCGGAGCGGGATTCACTCCCGCGAAGCGAGCGGGGGGTCTGGGGGGTGCGCCGCTAGCACCCCCCAGCTCAATGGTAGAGTCGTCGCGTGAGGTCGATGGAGCGCACGGCGGAGGGCCTCGCGCGGACGGAGGCGGAGCTGCGGGCCGAGAAGGCGGCCGCTCTCGCCCGGATCGCCGGCACTCTCGAGGGCCTCCTCGCCGACCTGCAGCGGCGCCGCAACGGCTTCGGCCGGCTGCCGAGCGAGGAGCGCGGCCCCGCCGCCGAGGCCTACGATGCTCTCCGGGAGCAGGCCCGGCTCTATCGCTGGTACCTCGTCGTGCAGCGGGAGGCGCTGGGCCTGTTCCGCCACGACGACGTCGACCGCCATTACCCCTTGCCCGAGCCGCTGTCTACCCACCGCTAGCTCGTTGCCCATCTTCCGACTCGACCACCGGATCGCCTTCCCGCCCGTCGAGTACTCCGAGGACGGCCTGCTCGCGGTCGGGGGCGATCTCCGGCCCGAGCGGCTCCTGCTCGCCTATCGCAGCGGCATCTTTCCGTGGTATTCGGAGGGCCAGCCGATCCTCTGGCACTCGCCCGACCCGCGCATGGTGCTCGTCACGCGCGATCTGGAGGTTCCGCGCAGCCTGCGCAAGACGATCCGCAAGCAGCGGTACAGCTTGACCCTCGACACCGCGTTCGGGAAGGTCGTGGCCGCGTGCGCGTTGGTCGACCGCCCGGGCCAGTCCGGGACCTGGATCACCCCGGACATGCAGGCGGCCTACCGCGAGCTGCACCGACGGGGACTCGCCCATTCGGTGGAGGCGTGGCAGGAGGGACGGCTGGTCGGAGGCTTGTACGGCGTCTCGCTGGGAGCCGCCTTCTTCGGCGAGTCGATGTTCGCCCTCGCTCCCGACGCCTCGAAGATCGCCTTCGTGCGCCTCGTGGAGCAGCTCGTGCGCTGGGGCATCGGCCTCGTGGACTGCCAGGTCCATACCGCCCACCTGGCGCGCTTCGGCGCCGTGGAGTGGCCGCGGAAGCGATACCTCACCGCCCTCAAGAAGGCGCTCACCTGTCCGACGAGGATCGGTCTCTGGAAGTTCGAGGACGGCTAAGACGACGAGAGCCGGTGCCATCGGCCGTCGGCGTCCAGCGTCTCGCAGGGCCGGTAGCCGGCCTTGTAGCTCATCCGGGGCGAGCCCGCGATCCAGTAACCGAGGTAGAGCCACGGCAGGCCGCGCCGGCGGCACTCGTCGATCATCCACAGCACGTTGAACACGCCGAGCGAGCGCCGCGACTCCTCAGGGTCGAAGTAGCAGTAGACGGCGCTCATCGCCTGGGGCTCGAGGTCGGCCACGCCGACGCCGACGAGGCGTCCGCCCACCCGGTACTCGATCTCGCGGGTGTCGACCGCCGACCCCCCGGTGAGGGCGCGAAGCTCGAGCTCCGAGCCGTCCATCTGCCCGTCGTGGCGCGCCTCGAGGTATCGGCGGTAGAGGGTGAGCTTCTCCGCGGAGGCCAGGGGCGGAACGAGGACGGCCTCCACGTCCGCGTTGCGCGCCCGGCAACGCCTCTGCGCGCGGGAGGGAGAGAATTCCGCGATCGGCACGCGCAGCATGCGGCACTGGTCGCACTCCTCGCACCCCGTGCGGTAGAAGGCCGGACCGAGCCGCCGGAAATTCAGGTCCATGAGGGCGTGGTACACACCCGGGAAGACCGGGGCGGGTACGACCGTCAGGTGGCGGGCCGAGCGCTGCGGCAGGTACGGGCACGGGAAGGGGCCGTCGAGGGGCAGGTCGCACCGCTCGATGGCCCGGGACAGGAGCTGGGTCAGGCCCGCGTGCGCCGCCTCGCCGCTCGTTCCCGCCGTCCGGCCCACGTCTTCAGCCTAGCACCACCCGCACCGTTTCCCGCAGCCCC
>Ga0070699_100000870_pt1 | contig 28095 bp, 30 predicted proteins | sample KBSK1503metaG_FD_65473 | JGI IMG/M metagenome (GOLD analysis project Ga0070699, IMG submission 65473) | Corn, switchgrass and miscanthus rhizosphere microbial communities from Kellogg Biological Station, Michigan, USA - KBS K1-50-3 metaG | ecosystem: Host-associated > Plants > Roots >...
TCGCTCGGACGCTACAAGCCCAATCTTGCCAACGCGCGCTCCGTCGTGATGACCGCGACCGGTCAGAAGCTGGGTGCGGCGTCAAGCGAAGCAAGCCGTTAATCCGGGATTCGGGATTCGGGATTCGGGATTCGGGGTCCGGAAGGTTCACGGCTGCTGGCGCGACGCTGGTACGCAGCCACACGAGGCCATACATATGCGGAAGCTGATCGCTTGGGGCGGCTGCGCCGCGCTCACTTTCATCGCGAGTGCAGGCGCCGTGGTCCACAGTGCTCAACAACCGTCGACGCCATCGGCGACACGCGCCACTCGACCGACCGGATTCCTCTTCGATGACCTGTACCTTCGACACCTCTCCGGGGACACGGGTCACCCCGAACGGCCTGAGCGCCTGGTCGCGGTTGTGCGCGGGCTCGAGAGAGCGGGACTTTCCAAGGATCTCAGCCCGATTCCCTCGCGGCCGGCGACCGACGATGAATTGGCGCTTGTGCACGATCGCGCGTACATCGATCTTGTCAAGCGCGAGCTGACAAACGTCACCGGTGTGAAACAACTCAGCACTGGAGATACCGACGTCACCGCGGATTCGCTTGCTGCCGCGCGGGCAGCCGCCGGCGGGGTGCTGAACGCCGTTGACAGCGTGATGAGCGGCCGGCTGAAGAACGCCTTCTGCGCCGTGCGGCCGCCTGGGCATCATGCCACGCGCAACCGGGGTATGGGCTTCTGCATCTTCAACAACGTCGCCATCGCGGCCCGCTACCTGCAGAAGATGCACGGCACTCGCCGCGTGCTCATCGTCGATTTCGACTATCACCACGGTAACGGAACGCAGGACATCTTCTATGACGACGATTCGGTCTTCTATTTCAGCACGCACCATTACGGCGCGTATCCGGGCACGGGAAGCGCGGCGGAGACGGGTGCCGGCAAGGGAGTTGGCACGACACTGAACGTGCCGCTGCCGCCCGGCGCAGGGGATGCGCAGATTGTCGCGGCGTTCGAACAGCAGCTTGTTCCAGCCGCGCGGCGGTTCAAGCCGGACTTCATCCTGATCAGCGCCGGTTTCGACGGCATGCGCAATGACGTCCTCGGCAGGTTCGACATCACGCCGGCAGGTTACGCGGCGATCACGCGCAGCGTCGTTCGACTCGCCAACGAATTGTGCCAAGGCCGCATCGTGTCGGTGCTCGAAGGTGGCTATCGGCTTGATGGACTGGCGGAAAGTGTCGCTGCCCACGTAAAAACGCTGAGAGACCAGTGAACCCAACGCCGGCAGGCGTCCTTATCACAGCCATGAACCACCGAGGCATCCCGCGGCACGTCTGTGAGGAGTGACATCCGATGCCTATCAGCGAGATCAACGGCGTCCGGCTCTATTCGGAATGGTGTGGCGAGTCAGGCGCCTCGGTCGTCCTCGTTCACGGTTCGTGGGGCGATCACCACAACTGGGATGCCGTTGTGCCGAAGCTGGCTCAGACGTTCCAAGTGCTGACTTACGATCGCCGCGGACATAGTCAGAGCGAACGACCTGTCACCCAGGGCAGCGTCGAAGAAGATGTCGCCGACCTCGCGGCGCTGATTACCGCGACCAATCGCGTGCCCATGCACGTTGTCGGGAATTCCTTTGGTGCGTTGATTGCCTTGAAACTTGCCGCGGCGCGTCCCGATCTTTTCGCGAGCCTGATGGTGCACGAACCCCCGCTTATCGGACTCCTCGGTAACAACCCCGCGCTGACAAGCGTCGAACAGCGCATCGGAGCCGTCCTTCAAACGCTTCGATCGGGCAACACAGAGTTGGGGGCGCAGCAGTTTGTTGAAACCGTTGGACTTGGTCCCGGCATGTGGGAGCGGCTTTCGCCCGAGATGCAGCAGACATTTGTGTTCAACGCGCCGACGTGGGTCGATGAGATGAACGAGCCGAGCGCCTTCACGCTGGATCTGGACCTCCTCGGAAGGTTCGATCACCCGACGCTGCTGTCGCAGGGAGACCAGAGTCCGCCGTTCTTCAAGGCGATTCTCGACAGTATCGGCGCGGCGTTACCCCAGGCGGGACGACACACGTTCCACGGTGCCGGACATATTCCGCACGTGACGCATCCCGATGACTACGTGACTGTCGCAGTCAGTTTTATCGGTCCGGCTGCGACCGCTCGCCTGGCGTAGCGACGCACCAGACGCGCGATCTGCCGCTGTTTCGATCGAGGCGCAGCACATCGGCGTCAACACGGTATTTGAGTTGGGCGCGGGGACGACATACGAGGATGCGCCCTCGTATCAGAAGCTGGCCGTCGCGCCGAACACATACACCGCTCCGGCGCCATCGACAGACCTGTTGCTCGCGTTGCCGTTGACGCCTTTCGCGCCGCCGGCTTCGAGCCGCGCGCCAACGACCAGCGTTCTGCCGTCTCCGCTCAGCGCGAGCGAGCTGCCGAATTCATCACGCCTCGCGGTGTTTGCGCCCTTGACGTAGGCGCGCTGCGTCCACCTCCCGTTGCTGCGGCTGAACAGCCAGGCGGCGCCTGCTTCGTCGGCCGTACCGCCTCGTTCGTTGCCGTCGATCCCCTGTGCGTCGTTGTCCTCGAGCGGCGCGCCGATCAGCGCGACGTTGCCGTCACCGCTCAACGCCAACCGGTTGCCGAACCAGTCGCCGCGGTGAATCGTGGACGGCTTGATGTACGCCTGCTGCATCCAGGTGCTTCCGCTGCGAACGAACACGTACGCCGCACCGCTGGACGTATCGGAGGGTTGGTCGTTGCCGCCGACGTCCGTTGGTCCCTGAATGATCCCTGTGCACAGGCAGTCTTCGTCGAGGGAACCGATCAGAATCGTATTGGAGTCGTCGCTCAGCGCAACCGACACGCCGAACGAATCGCCGTTCTCGATATTGGACGCCTTCAGATAATTGGTTTGCTTCCACTCGCCGGCGGTGCGGGCGAAGATGTAGACGGCGCCCCTGCCGTTGCTGCCTTGAACGCCTCCGCGCGCGTTGGGATTCGGGGTGCTCGTCGGCTCCTGTGGCCCATCGACGACCTTGGAGCCTCCGCCCTCGTCGTAGCTGCCGACCGCGAGGACGCTGCCGTTGGCGCTCAAAGACAGCGAGTACCCGAACTGGGTGCCGGCAGCGGTATTCGAGGGTTTGACATAGGCCTGCTGCGACCAGGTCGTACCCGTTCGCCCGAACAGATACACCGCGCCCGAGGACATCATCGAATTGTCGTTCTGGTTCCCGTTGATTCCTTTGGCATTGCTGTCTTCAGTGACGGCGCCGACGGCGAGCGTATTCCCGTCCTTGCTGAGCGACATCGCAAAGCCGAACTGATCGCCGTCGCCGTAGGCTTCGCCGGGGGCGGGGCCTTCACCGGTGTTCGACGCCTTGATGTAGGACTGCTGCGTCCATCTGTTGTTCTGCCGCGCGAAGACATACACGGCACCCGCCTGCGGCACTGAGCGATCGTTCTGATTGCCGTCGACGCCCTTTGCGCCGCTCGCTTCCCAGATCGCCGCGACCGCCAGCGCGTTGCCGTCCGCACTCAATGCGACGACGTGTCCGAACTCCGTGGCGGTGTCGGGATTGGAGGCCTTGATGTAGGCCTGCTGCTGCCAGGCGCTCCCGTTCCGGACGAACACATACACGGCTCCGGAATCGAAGAGTGACGAGTCGTTCTGGTTGCCGTTGACGCCCTTCGCGTTGCTGCTCTCATGCGGTGCGCCGACGGCGATCGTGTTGCCGTCCTCGCTGATCGCGACGCCGATGCCCGCGTGGCCATCGAGCGCTCCTCCGCAGCCGAAGTGGGCGCCGACCTGCGGGTTGGAGGCCTTGAGGTATGCCACCTGGCTGCTCACGGATGGCGTTGCGGGCGGCGACTGCGCTCGCAGATGGGCGACCACGCCGAGGATCGCCAGGAGCCCGACGACAACCGCCAGCCTTCCGCCGCTCATGATGCCTCCGGGAAAATCGCGCGAATTATAGTCCCGCACGCTCGTGATTCCATGGTGAAGCGGCCGCGTTCCATGTGTTTACATCCAGTTCCATGATGACGCGCCCGGTCGGCACGCAATCGCATTGCGATGCCATCTTGAAGCCGTCGCCCCATCGGCATCACCGCCGCCATGTCATACGATACGGGGCGATACGCTGGGATCAGCCTGCTTGTTCCATGTTGCCGGCGCGAGAAGCCATCGCGATCGGCGCTCGCTCACTCTTATCGGGGCGATTTGACGAGCGTTGCCATGCTGCGGGCCGAGGATTCCATGGCGTGCGGCGCTGTCGGGACGATATGGCGTTCGTTTCCCTTCCGTCTCGGCGCGATTCCATGTCCGCGGGTCCTGATACGCGCAATCAGCTCCGCGGTCGCATGCAGGCCGGGCGCGCTCAGCTTCAGCGTCTGCCGTTTCCCTCGTCCGCCGAAGACGAACGAGGTCTGGTCGGCCTTTAGACAGGCGGCCATGTTGGCCGAGTCGTAGCAGCCGTGCGCCTTGCAGACGCGCTTGATCTCCGCGAAGAGTGCCGTGTCGCGCTGCTTCAGCGCCTGCAGTCCGTACAGGTACAGCTTCGCGCCGTTCACGGCTTTCTGCGCTTTGCTCGAGCCGGGGACCGGCCTCAGAATCTGCACGCCGGTGTCAGTCACTTCAAAGATGTCTTTGAGATCGACGGCGGGAGCAGGGGGCGCGCCTGCGGCGGTCTGCGTGTCGCTGCCGGCGCTGTTGTCCCCGGCATCGGTCGTGCCGCCATCGTCGCCGGAGGCAGCATCGTCCGGGATCGGCCGCTCGCCGGCGAGCGCCGCCTGGATAATCTTCGTGAACTTCTCGACCTGACTGGTGACGAAGCTCTCCGACCCTTCAAATTCGAGCACCCCGTCGCTGAGCGATACCCGGACCCTGGCTTCACCCATACGCGCCTCGCGGAAAGTCTAGGGGAAAGTGCCAAGCCGCGGGCGGACAGGCTGCACTGTTTTTTCGGAGTATCGAGCGCGGGTTTCGCCATTCCCTCACTTGGCAAACTCGGAGATCCCCCCTCTCTAGAACGGATTCGTTGAAATGACGGGCGGTAGAGGCGGACGCGCGTTGCGCGACTGGCGTCGTCTGGGGGTGTTCAGGCGGCGTCGATCACAGCCACCAGCGTCTTCGGTTCCGGAATGTCGTCGCCAGAGTCCCTGAGACCTTCGAGGTGAAGTGCAATGGCCTGACGAATGTTGGCCGTCACTTCCTCCTGGGAGTCGCCGACGCTCATGACCCCCGGAAGATCGGGCACGTAGGCACCGTAGCCCTGATCGTTCTTTTCGATCACGACCGCGTAGCGCATGACGCTCATTCTATTCCCGCAGCCGTCAGCAGCCTAGCGGCGATCGTCGACGGAACTTCCTTCCCGGGATGCACGGGCACCGTGAGCTGCCCCTTTCTTGTGGGATGGCGATAGATCGCGTGGCTTCCACGCTGGCGGACCACGTACCACCCAGCGTCGGTCAATCGCCGAATCAGCTCTCCGGTCTTCACGCCAGGCCGCGACCGAAGCGAGTTCCCTGCCACCGGCGCAGGCGTGGAATCGCCCACATCTCGCCATCGCGACCAACGTCCACGCGCAAATCGTGCGACGTCAATGCTCCGGCGTGTGTGGCACAACCTGCACTCTACATTCAGCAGATCCTGTCGTTTGGGCCTTGACCTTGCCCAGCAACATAAATCCACACACTCTCAAGCCGGCCTTGATCAGCGTCGCCCGTGATGCGCTGTTTTGGAACTGGCACCGAGCGGCCGGAACCCTGCCGGCCAGGTAGCACGCCTTCTTCACCTCCTGCAGGACGAAACTTCCAAAGCCGTGTCCCCAACGATCCTTCCTGACTTCCATGTACAAATCGGCAAAGGGCATGTTGTAGTGGAGCATGAACCCGCCTGTCGCCACGGTCTCGCCGGCAACCTGAAGAATGTAGTCGCCCACGGGCTCGACGACATGCTCGAATATCCGGTCGTCCTCCCGCCTGAGCCGAACCACGGCATCAGCGATCTTGTGTTCGGTCACTACGTGGTCCTCGAACAACACGACGTCCGCGCTTATGTCATGCGCGAACTCGTGGAGCATCGAGGACAGCAACACGTCATTGCTTTGGCATTCGATGTGTGTGGCACCTGCCGCCGCGACAAGCTCGGTGAACAGCAGGCTCGAGCACTTCCTGAACGGCCGAATCACGTAAAACTCGAAGATCGTGTCCCGATCTGCTCGCTGCTGCCCTTTGATCGAGCCGTACCCCACCGCGACATCATCCATCTTGAGCAGATACGAATCAGTCCAGCCGCGCCCGTGACACGCGTCGTACCTGATCTGGAAATTGGTTTCCTGCAGAAACAATGCACGAAAGGACTGGATATCGTGCAGCTTCGCGCTGACAGCGTGTGCGGTCACCTTCACCTTACCTGGTTTGTGCTCACCCGCGGTGGCAGCGGTTTAACTCCCGTGCGGAGGGATGATGTCGTCATCTTTCTGCAACATCTGGCAGGCTATCGTCAGCCCCAACTCTGAGACGCTCGAGCGCGACCTGCTCGGATTCGATTGCGCGTGAAACCGATTCTGAACCCGACCCGTATCGCCTGAAGTAGATTAGCCGGTATCGAGGTGCGAAATGTTTGGGCGCTGGACGCGGACACTCGTATCGATGCTCGTTCTACTCGGAACGGCTGCCGCAGCCAGCGCGCAATCGAGCACAACGCCTCAAACCGAGTCCAGCGCTCCGCCTCCGCTGTCCATGTTCGCCGGCAACTATGAAATCAGCCCAGGACATGTTGTCGGCATTGATCTGTACGCGGAGGGCGGACCGTTCAGTCTCGTGTACTCAGACTACCGTTCAGGCGCGATCCGACGTCTCACTCAAACAGGCGACGTATTCGAAGCGGGGCCGGGATTCGCGACCGCAAAGCCCACAGATTTCACGGTCAGGTTCGTTCGCGATGGAGGCGGGCTCCCGACGGCGCTGGTAGTAGAAGCGGTTAGAAAGCGAGCGATTACGGCGCGCCGGATCGGCATCACTTCGACGGAGGTCACCTTTCAGAGCGGCGATGCCACCTTGGCCGGAACGCTGGTAGTCCCGGAAGGCTGGAAGGCGCCCCATCCGGCGATTGTGCTGTTGCATGGGTCGGGCCGTCTCACGCGGTATTCGTTCGGACCATACCCGCACTTTTTCACGTCGATCGGTCTCGCCGTTCTGATCTTTGACAAACGAGGAACGGGCGCATCCACCGGACGATTCTTTGATCGGACGACGCCGTACCCGAATGTGTTCGCAGACGATGCCATTGAAGCGGTTCGCTTCCTTCGGACCCGATCCGAAATCGATTCAGGACGGATTGGGCTTTGGGGTGTCAGCGAAGGGGGAATGCTCACGACGCAGGTAGCAGCGCGGACGAAAGACGTCGCGTTCATTATCAATTCGTCCGGATTCATGGTTCCGTTGTCGCAACAGGTCATGTTCAACATTGAAGCATCGCTGAAAGCGGACGGGTTTTCGCAACAGGATGTGACGGAAGCCGTAACGTTTGAAACGTTTGCAATGCGGGTCATGCAAACCGGCGAAGGTTGGAACGAGTACAACGAGGCGCAAACGAAGGCGAGACAGACGAAGTGGTTCACTGCCTATTTCGGCGAGGGCGGCGGATTTTCGTCTCTTGCATCGCTGCGGCGACAATGGGATTACGTCTACAAGTTCGATCCTCTACCCTCGTTGAATGCCGTGGGTTGTCCCGTCCTGGCCGTATTCGGCAGCCTGGATACATCAACGCCTGCAGAGACCTCGGCAGATAACATGCGCCGCATCCTCGCGATGTCGGGAAACAAGAGCGTCACCGTGCGGATTTTCAAGAGTGCAAACCACCCGCTGATGGAGGCGCGCACGGGCGGTAGCGCGGAAATGCCAGGATTGGGGCGCATGGCTCCCGGGGTGTTCGATACGATTCGCAGCTGGCTGACGCGCACCGTGAAGATCGAACGCGCTGGTGGAACATGAAAAGAGGAGGCCTATGGCGCCGAGAATGTTCGTCGTTGCTCTTGTATGGGTGATAGGCGTAGGCAACTCGTTCGTGAGCGCGCGGCAACGTCAGCAAGCGGTGGATACGACGTGCCATGTAACCGTCCCGAACGGAATCATGGCGGGCCAATCAGAACGGCACGAAGGCAGCTACGGCAACGTGGGGCTATCGGTCGGACCGTTTGGGTTGTGGCCGAACGGAACGGTCGTCTTCAGACCGGGCGGACCGGGCTTCGTAACTCGCGACGGCTCGCTCGTAATGAAGTTTGGGTGGACCCGAGGCGTTCCGGGAAAACTCAAAGTGACAGGTCATCGACTTGATGGAGCAGCAGCGCCTTTGCGCTTGGATGCTAACGACGGCTATGGCGAAATCGGGTTCCAGGCGAGCTACCTAATCTTTCCAACGCCGGGTTGCTGGGAAGTCGTGGCTCAGGTGGGCGAGGTTGAGGATTCGAAGCTCACTTTCGTCACGAAGGTCGAAAAGGTTGGTGAAGGGCCAGCAGGGAGATTGGATCCTTAACAATTGATTCGTCGTAGTTCGGCTATGTCAGCTGGCGTGCCAACTGTCCGCGCCTTGCGCTCGCTTCCTGGCCGCACCTCGAAATCGATGATCCCGCATTTGCGCATTTACAGGCTCACGCGCGCGCGGGGGTGTCACTGCTCTCGTGCTAGTTCCTATCCTTTTTGGGAGCATCCCCTTTGACACCATTCCTTTTGGGAGTTGACCCTGGTCGAATGGGGGTCTAGAGTTGCCCAGTTCGGCCAAGATCTATCGATATTTCCAGGAGACGTGATGGACCAGCCTCCTTCCGACGCACGATCCGGCGTTTCCCGGCGTGCCTTTATCAAAGGTGTCATCGCCAGCGGCGCCGTGGCGTCATCCGCGGCGTACCTGTTCCGCGGCAACGGCGAGACGATCTTCGGCCAGGCATCCGCCACCGATTCCGTCGAACGCCTCATCACGCTGAACGTCAACGGCCAGATGCGGCCTGTGGACGTGATGAGGCAGGAAACCCTCGCGATGACGCTCCGCTACAAGCTGGGGCTCACTGGGACGAAGATCGGCTGCGATCGCGCCGAGTGCGGCGCGTGCACGGTCCTCGTCGACGATGTGCCGCATTACTCGTGTTCGATGCTCACCCACACGGTGAGAGGACGGCGAGTACAGACGATCGAAGGGCTCGCCTCCGGCGGCCAACTGCATCCGGTGCAGCAGGGGGTCGTTGACGAGCAGGGCTTCCAGTGCGCCTTCTGCATGCCGGGATTCGTCATGGCCGCCGTTGGCTTCTTCAAGACGAACCCCAATCCGACACGCCAGGAGCTGGCCCACGGCATCTCCGGCAACCTGTGCCGCTGCCAGGACTACGACAAGATCCTCACCTCGCTCATGCGCGGGGGTGAGTATCTGGCGGGTCGAAGGAGCTGAAAATGAGTACTACACCAGGAGGGGCGTGAATGGCTGAGAACAAGCTGATTGGCCACAACTACACGCCTCCCGATCTCGTGGCGAAGGTCACGGGCCGCGCGCGATATGCGGAGGACTTCCGCGCGGACGGCATGCTGTTCTGCAAGCTCCTCGTCAGCCCGATGCCGCACGCACGCGTTCGCAGTATCGACACGAGCGCTGCGCTCGCGATGCCCGGCGTGAAGGCGATCCTGACGGCGGACGATCTGCCGGACTTCGGCGGCGCGGAGAAAGCGCTGACCAACGAACCGTTCTACGCCGGCGAGCCGATCCTCGCGGTCGCCGCGGTCGACGAGGTGACGGCCGCGGAAGCGGTCGAAAGGATCAACGTCGATCTCGAACCGCTGCCGTTCGTGGTCGATCCACTGGAGAGCCTGCGTCCTGGCGGCCCGAACGCCCGGACGACCGGAAATGCATGGGGCCCGCCGATGCCTGGCGGCCAGGGGCCGAACGCGCCCGCGCCGCCCAAAACCATCAAGTGGACCGAGGAGCAGTTCGCCGATGCGGATGAAGGGCGCCTGCCGATCGGCGAACCTGGGGAGGAATGGTCGTACGGCGACCTCGATGCCGGCTTCAAGAGCGCCGCGATTGTGCTCGACGAGACCTTCGTCGTGCAGTCCACCGGGCACCATCCGATGGAAACGCGCAGCGCGATGGCGTACTGGCAGAACGGCAAGCTCTATCTGCACTGTTCCACGCAAAGCGTTGCGCAGACGGTGCCGGCGGTCGCGAGATGGGTCGGCATCGAGCCGACGCAGATCGTGCTGATCTCGGAGTACACGGGCGGCGGTTTCGGGAGCAAGGGCGGCGGAACGGTGTCGATGGCGATTCCCGCGCTGCTCTCGAAGAAGGCGAATGCGCCGGTGATGATGCGGATCAGTCGCGACGACGAAAGCTACATCGGACGTGCGCGCACCAACATGACCGGTCGCGTCAAGGCGGGCTTCGCGAAAGACGGCCGCATCACCGCGCTCGATCTCTTCATCGTCCAGGACAACGGATCGTACGGACCTATGGGCGACCACCGGTCCGCCGGCCTTGCCGCGTCGATCATCTACCAGCCTCCGGCGATGCGGTGGCGGGCCATCAGCGTCCTGACCAACACGCCGCCGCGGTCGCAGCAGCGCTCGCCCGGACCGATGCAGGCCAACGGAATGATCGAGCCGCTCATCACGAAGGCGGCCAAGCAACTTGGGATCGACCAGGTGGAGATCCGGAAGATCAACTCGCCGGTTGGCAAGGCCATATACGGTCCGGTCGGACCGACTGGCCAGCGGCCCCGCCTGACAAGCGCCTTCGTTGTCGAGGCGCTCGACAAGGGCAAGGAAACCTTCAGGTGGGATGAAAAGAAGGCGTACTCCGGTCAGCGGCGTGGATCGAAAGTGCGCGGCGTCGGCGTCGCGGTCGGACCCCACGGCGCCGGGTCGATCGGGTTCGACAGCCTCATGACGATTCGTCCCGACGGCAAGCTGTACGTGCAGACAGGCGTCGGTAACCTGGGGACGCACTCATTGATGGATCTCGCGCGCGTGGCCGCTGAAGTGCTCGCGATGCCCTGGGAGAAGGTCGAGGTTGTCTGGGGCGATACGGGCAAGGGCGTGCCGTGGTCGTGTCTCTCGGTGGGCAGCCAGACGACCCACGCCATGACCCGCGCGAACTTCGCGGGCGCGAACGATGCCAAGCGCAAGCTCCAGGAGATTGCGGCGAAGGATCTCGGCGGCGCTCCGGACGATTACGAGCTGGGGAACGAACGCGTGTATCGCCGAGGCAGTCCCGGTCGCGGGATGGCGTACACCCAGGCGGCGCAGCGCGCTATCGAGCTCGGTGGCAAGTACGACGGGCATGAGGTGCCTGAGGACGTCAACGCGATGACGAAGCGCGCGGCGGCGATGCACGCCGGCCTCGGGCTGATGGGCGTCGCCAAGGACAACTACCCGCGCAACGGGACGACGTACTCGTTCGTGGTCGGATTCGCGGAGGTCGAGGTGGACGTCGAGACCGGGAAGGTGACGCTCATCGACTATCTCGGCGTGGGCGACGTCGGCACCGTCATCAACCCTCGGAGCCTGCTCGCCCAAATCAAGGGCGGGAGCTGCCTTGGCATTGCGCACGCGCTGCAGCAGAAATGGGTCTTCGACCAGAAGTACGGCCTGATGGTGTCGCGCCGGTTCCACTATACGAAGCCGCTCACGATCCTCGACATCCCGGCGACGATGCACGCGGACGCGGTGAACCTGCCCGATCCGGAAACGCCCGTCGGCGCCCGTGGCGTCGGCGAGCCCCCGGTGGGCGCGGGATACGGCGCGGTGTTGAACGCGATCGCGGACGCGGTGGGGGTGGACGTGTTCCGCCGCGCCCCCGTTACTGCGGATCTGGTGTTGATGTCGTTGGAAAACGGACGGCGCATGCACGAGCCTCTGCAGGCGCATGTGTAGGCCTTTGTCGTTCGGATCGTTCGGATCGTTCGGATCGTTCGTGCCGTTCGAATCGTTCGAGCGTTCGGATCGTTCGAGACGTTCACGACGTTCGGATCGTTCGGCGGCGAACGAGAACGGTTCGAACGATCAGAACGATGAGAACGACTCGAACGTTCCGAACGTTCCGAACGATCCGAACGAGAGGTATTTATGGCTGTGATCCGCGATGTAATGCCGCCCTTCGAGCTGTTTCAGCCGGCCAATCTGGCTGACGCGCTGAACCTGCTCGATCGCTACGGCAATGACGCATGGATTTTCGCCGGCGGCCTCGACAGCCTCGACTGGTTGAAGGACCGTATCAGGCGCCCGCGGTATGTCGTCGATCTCGGGGGCCTCGCCGAATTGAAGGGCGTGCGCGAATCAGGTGATGGCGTCGAGATCGGCGCAATGACGACGCTGACCGACACGGTACGGCATCCGGTGATCCGCGAGCGCTACGGCATCCTGATGGAGGCCGCGGAGTCGGCCGCGTCACCGCAGATTCGTAACCAGGGCACGATTGGCGGCAACGTGTCGCAGGACACGCGCTGCTGGTATTACCGCTCCGGCTGGTCCTGCTATCGCGCCGGCGGAAACATCTGTTACGCCGACACGCCCGAAGCAGTGAATCGCGAGCACGCTATCCTCGGCGCCGACCGCTGTGTCGCCGTGAATCCCTCGGACACCGCGCCCGCGTTGATCGCGCTTGGCGCGTCGATGGTGATCCGCAGCGCGAGCGGTGAGCGCGTCGTCGACGCCGAGGATTACTTCATCGGGCCGGGGACCGACATCACGCGCATGAACGTGCTCCAGCCCGGCGAGATCCTGACGGCGATCCGTCTGCCCGGCGATTGGGCCGGCTCGCGCTTCTATTTCGAGAAGATCCGCGATCGCCAGGTCTGGGACTTCGCGCTCGTCAGCGTCGCATCGGCAATGACGATCTCTGGCACCACCATTCAGAACATGAGACTCGTCGTCAATGGTGTCGCGGCCCGGCCGCTGCGCCTGGCGGCGGTCGAGGATCTGGTGAGAGGCAAGCCACGCAACGAGGCGACGGCGGCGCTTGCCGGGGAGCTGGCGATCCAGGGCGCGCAGCCATTGCGGTTGAACGCGTACAAGATCCCGTTGATGCGAAACCTGGTGAAGCGCGCGATTCGCGGGGTGGAGGAATGGACTACTTCCTGACGTGGGGGCGCAGCCCCTGGGGCCAGCAGATCCTGACGCACGTGTCGTGGAATCTGCTGTGGGCATCGCTCTTCGCGGGCGTGGCCTTCCTGCTCGCGCACGCCAGCTACATGGTGCTCTCGGCGCATCGAAAGCGGCATCCGGCGGAGACCGATGCGATGGAAGCGATGCGTCCAGGTCTGCCTCCCCGCATCGCGCGTCATTCATTGGCCGCGCGGATGTTCCACTGGGTGATGGCCGCGTCGATGCTCACGCTGCTTTCCACGGCCTTCCTGCCGATCGCGGGCATCAAGTTCGCCTGGGTCACGTGGCACTGGATGGCGGGACTCGTGCTCGCGGCGTCGGTCGCGTTCCACGTGATTCACGCGACCTTCTGGCTCGACTTCTGGTCGATCTGGGTCGGTCCGAAGGATCTGCCAGAGCTCCGCGCCGAAATCCTGCGAGAGCTTGGACACGACGTCGCCGGCCCCAAGCCCGGGAAGTATCCACTCGGTAATCGCCTTTACCATCTCGCGATCGTCGTCTCCGCCCTGTCGGTCATCGCTACGGGCCTGACGATGATGGTGCGCATCCGCACCCCACTTTTCACGCGCAACCCGTATCTGTTAGGTGACGCGTCATGGGGGTTTGTGTACGTGACGCACGGTATGGCGGGCGTCGCGCTGGTCGGCCTCGTCATCGCACACATCTACTTCGCGGTGCGGCCGGACAAGTGGTGGATCACCAAGGCGATGATTTTGGGCTGGATCACGCGCCGTCAGTACCTCGAGCATCACGATCCGCATCGGTGGGTCGTTGCTGAGACGGGCCAGCCGCCTTCGCCTGGCGGCTTCGGCGCGCCAGGCTCCTGACCGACATCTTTCTTTTCTCTTTTCTCTCGACGAGACACTCGAATCGCAAACCGCTGAAACCCGCTAGACGTCAAATCACAACGCTCCTGAGTCTCTGCATCTCCTAATACTGGAATTAATCCAATATTTGATAGATTTGAGACATGGGCACCAACCTGGCCGAGCTCCTTCGCCAACACGGTATTCAGATTACTGCCCAGCGACTGGCGGTCATGCGGGTAGTGACCAGTCAGCCGCATGTCACGACCGACGCTGCGGCCGAGGCGGTCAGGACTGAGATCGGCGCCATCTCGCGCCAGTCGGTGTACGACACGCTCGGCCTTCTGGTCGACAAGGGCCTCATCCGGCGCATCCAGCCGGCTGGATCACCAGCCCGGTTCGAGGCTCGCGTCGGCGACAACCACCACCATGTGATCTGTCGCGTCTGCGGCCGTACCGCCGATGTCAACTGCGCCGCCGGAAGCGCGCCCTGTCTCACAGCAATCGACGACATGGGCTACGAGATCGACGAGGCGGAAGTCGTTTATTGGGGTCGCTGTCCGGAATGTGCGTCCAAGCCCCGGCAATGAGCCAACTGCAATCAGAGGAGAGAACGTGATGAACGGCGAGAGCAAGTGCCCGGTGATGGGCGGAACGCACGGCGTCCCGAAGGGCACGTCGAATCGAGACTGGTGGCCGAACACGCTGGATCTCAAGGTGCTCCAGCAGAGCCGTCCATCGGCGGACCCGATGGGCCGCGGATTCAACTACGCCGAAGAATTCAACAGCCTCGACCTCGATGCCGTGAGGAAGGATATCGAGAAGGTGATGACCACCTCGCAGGACTGGTGGCCGGCCGACTACGGTCACTACGGACCGCTGTTCATACGAATGGCCTGGCACAGCGCGGGCACGTACCGGATCAACGACGGCCGCGGGGGTGCCGGGTCAGGCATGCAACGCTTCGCGCCGCTCAACAGCTGGCCGGACAACGTGAACCTCGATAAGGCGCGCAGATTACTCTGGCCGATCAAACAGAAGTATGGTCAGAAGATCTCATGGGCCGACCTGATGATCTTCGCCGGCAATTGTGCGCTCGAGTCGATGGGGTTCAGGACCTTCGGCTTTGCCGGCGGGCGCGAGGATGTCTGGGAACCTGACGAGGCCTACTGGGGAACAGAGCGCACATGGCTCGCCGACGAGCGCTACAGCGGAGACCGAGACCTCGCGAACCCGCTCGCGGCAGTTCAGATGGGTCTCATCTACGTGAATCCGGAAGGACCCAACGGCAACCCGGATCCGGTGGCCGCAGCCAGGGACATACGCGAAACGTTTCGTCGGATGGCCATGAACGACGAGGAGACGGTGGCACTCATCGCCGGCGGACACTCGTTCGGCAAGACACACGGTGCTGGTCCCGCGACTCACGTTGGACCCGAACCCGAAGCAGCCCTGCTGGAGGAGCAGGGGCTTGGCTGGAATTCCAGCTACTCCACCGGCAGGGGCGCCGACGCGATCGGCAGCGGCCTCGAGGTCACGTGGACCAGCACGCCGACGAAGTGGAGCCACGACTTTTTCAAGCACCTGTTCGAGTACGAGTGGGAGTTGACGAAGAGCCCGGCCGGGGCACACCAGTGGAAGCCGAAAGGCGATGCCGGCGCGGGAACCATCCCACACGCCCACGACCCCTCGAAGAAGATTGGTCCGACGATGCTGACGACGGACCTCTCGCTTCGTTTCGACCCTTCGTACGAGAAGACTGCACGCCACTTCTACGACCACCCCGAGCAGCTCGCCAGCGCGTTCGCCAGGGCCTGGTTCAAACTCACGCACCGCGACATGGGCCCGCGCTCGCGGTACCTGGGCCCGCTCGTTCCCGCCGAACCACTGTTGTGGCAGGACCCGGTCCCGCCGGTCGCGCAATCCTTGATCGACGCGAAGGACATTGGTGCTCTCAAGGAAAGGATCCTCGCGTCGGGGCTGTCGATTTCCCAGCTGGTTTCGACCGCATGGGCATCCGCCGCGACATTCCGCGGCACCGACAAGCGCGGCGGCGCGAACGGCGCACGCATCCGCCTGGCGCCGCAGAGGGACTGGGACGTCAACGATCCAGCCGAACTGGCGAAGGTGCTGAAGACGTTGGACGGCATCCAAACGGATTTCAACAGCGCGAATGCGTCTCGAAGCACCGTGGTATCGCTGGCCGACGTGATCGTGCTTGGCGGCTGCGCGGCGGTTGAGCGAGCCGCGAAGAACGCCGGACATGACGTGCAGGTCCCCTTCACGCCAGGACGTACGGATGCGTCGCAGGAGCAGACGGACGTGGAAGCGTTCGCCGTGCTCGAGCCCAAGGCCGATGGGTTCCGCAACTTCTCTGCACACGGACCCCGGTGCCCGGCGGAGCATCTGCTGGTCGACAAGGCGACGTTGCTTACACTGACGGCTTCTGAGATGACCGTGCTTGTAGGCGGCCTCCGCGTCCTGAACGCGAACCATCGACAGTCTCCGCTTGGCGTCTTCACGAAGCGACCTGGCAGTCTGACCAACGACTTCTTCGTCAGCCTGCTCGATATGGGGACGACGTGGAAGCCGACCTCCGATGCAGCGGACACGTTCGAGGGGCGTGACCGCAAAACGGGCGATCTCAAGTGGACTGCCAGCCGGGCCGATCTCGTCTTCGGTTCGAACTCGCAGCTGCGCGCGATTGCGGAGGTCTACGCGTGCGATGACTCACAGCACAAGTTCGTTCACGACTTCGTTACCGCCTGGAACAAGGTCATGAATCTCGATCGATTCGATCTCGGGCCAACCCGCTTCTCACAATGAAGCAGGGTCAGGCAAGCAGGACGTGAATCGCAGACGGTTTCTTCAGCAGGCGGCGAGTGGGTTTCCTCTCGCCGCGGCCGCCGTTCGAGGCGTCTCCACGCGTGCGCTCGATGCCGACCAGCCCGTTGTGGTAGTCGGTGCCGGTCTCGCCGGCCTGCGCACAGCCGATCTTCTTCACAAGGCCGGCACGCCAGTAATCGTCCTGGAAGCCCGGGCACGTTCGGGCGGTCGTGTCCTCACCGTTCGGGCACCGTTCGACGACGGGTTGCATGCGGAGGCTGGCCCGACGCGGTTCGCGGGTGCGCACGTGGCGGTACTGCGAGCCGCGCGCGCCTACAAGCTGCCGCTTGTGCCCCTCGCGGTGTCTGGTGCCGACGTGACCGCAGTGAACGGCCGGCCCGCGAGCACGCTGCAAGGTCAGCGTGCGTGGATGCTGGATTTGAAGCCCGACGAACAGATGACGACGCCAGCGGAGCTGCTGGCCCGGTACGTAGGTGAACTGCCGAGCGAGCTGGGTGACCCGCGCGCGTCCCGAGCGGCCTTTGCCCGGTGGGAGGCGTACGAGCGGCTCACGTGGCCGGAGTGGCTGCGATCACGGGGCGCCTCTCCGGACGCCGTCAGGCTCATGACGGTGGGCGCTGATTCCAGCACCGTCTCAGCGCTCTATGTGCTGCGCCAGTACGCCATGCTTCGCGCGTCAACGCAACGCTACAAGATCGGTGGCGGCATGGACCGCTTGCCTGCTGCGATGGGGGCCTCGCTCGCAGGAATCATCCGATACAATTCGCCGGTGGTTGGCGTCGAACGTGTAGCGACAAGATTCCGCGTGAACTATCGCGAGGGCGCCGCGGTGAGAAGTATAGAGGCCGCGCGCGTCGTGTTCGCTGTTCCGGCGAGTACGATACGGCAGATTGAAATGAAGCCTCGATTGTCTCGCCCGAAGGAACAGGCCATCGAGCAGCTTGCGTACTACGACGGCGTCCGTTTCCTGCTTCAGGTGAAGCGCCCGTTCTGGAAGGCGGCAGGCTTGACCGGTTCGGCGAGAACCGACCGGGCAACCGAAACCTGGGATGCCGCGAACGACCAGCGCGTGTCTGCGCGCGGGATTCTCGGTGCCACGGCTGGAGGCGAGATGGGCCGCGGCGCACCCGGCATGACGCCCGAGGCGAGCCTCTCCGCGGGCGTCGATCTCGTGGCGGACGCGTTTCCCGCCATCCGATCCGAGTTCGAGAAGGGCGCCGTCTACCGCTGGAGCGCCGAGCCCTGGACGCGAGGCGCATTCGCTGTGTATCGTCCAGGGCAAATGACGACGCTGATGCCAGTGCTCGCGTCCGCGGAAAGCGGCCTTCACTTTGCCGGGGAACACACGTCGAACTGGACCGGTTGGATGGAAGGGGCGCTCGAGTCGGGTGAGCGAGCCGCACGCGAAGTGCTGAACGCCACCGGCCGGGCGTGGCCCGAGCAGACAGGTCCCGTACCATGATTGTGGCCCTGCTCATTGCTCACGGGTTGCTGGCGGTCGCCCTGCTCGGGGCGATCACGCATCAGGCGCTCAGCGTGCTCACCGTCGCGCCGTCGGCAAACGGCCGCTGGACGTTTCTCAACCGGTTCCGCGGCGTCGACGCCACGGCGTACACGACGCCCATCGTGGTGCTGTTTGCCGTCACGGCCCTCGGCGGCGCGCTGCTCTATCCCCAGTACCGAATCGACGTGCGGCCGGCGCTCGAGGACACGCAGAACGTCGCCGCGAACGGCGTGTTCGAAATCAAAGAACACCTGGCGGCAATCGGGTTGGGACTGCTGCCCACGTACTGGTTGTTCTGGCGGAAACGGAATGGGCCGGAAACGGCCGCGCCACGCCGCTACCTGACGTGGCTCCTCGCGTTCTTCGTCTGGTGGAGCTTCATTGTCGGACACGTGCTCAACAACGTCAGAGGACTGCTGCCATGAAGGATTCCAGACTGACAATTTTTTCCATCGTGTTCGGCGTGCTCTATCTCGTCGCGTTCTACTATGATCTGGCGCTGTTCCGGTACTACCCCGAAGTTCGGCAATTCCACTGGCTACGCAATGACGACCTCGGCGTGGTCATCCTGTGGTACGGTTGGATCGCCACCGCCGGGCTCGCCAGCGCAGCCATCGCGTTCGCGGTACCAAAGAGGATGGCGGAGCGTCTCTGGCCTGGCTGGGCCTGGATCATCCCGTCGGCCGCAGTGGTTGGAATGCTGATCTACGAGCGCCGGTGGTTCGTGTAGCAGGGAGGAGATATGAAGAAACCGACGATTGTTGCAGCTCTCGTCCTTGCGAGCACGGGAACGCTTCTAGCGAATGGTGGCGCCTTCTTCATTCCGGCGGACAGAGGGCCGGTGGATCTCGTCTACTTCGCGCGCGTCAAGGACGCGCGAACGGGCCGGCCGATCCAGAAAACGCCGTACGTCAACATCGTCGATCCGTTCAGCGGAATCTACATTCCGTTCCAGGGCGACAGTCCGGGACATTTCAGGAGCCCGGACATCGGTAAGGCGATCAAAGAAGTCACCACCGAGCCGATCGACACCCAGCAACTGGAGATCGTAGTCACCGCGGTGGGCTATGAGACGGTGAAGGTGGCCCGCATCCCTCGCCGGGCGAAGGGCGCCATCGAGCTCGACGTGAGAATGGTGCCGAGAGCCAACCCCGGCAACACAGCCACCAGCCCATCCAACGCCGCGCCGAGTGAACCCCTTGCGGCGGCGGGCAGCAGCGCTCCCACGGACTCGTCGAAGCCAACGTTCTTTCTGTTGGCGGCCTGCTTCGGCCTTGCGGCTATTTCAGCGGTGGCGCGAACAGTAGGCCGCCCCGAGTCCACAGGGCGTTGAGCCCGCGCTCGAAGCCGATGGGCGTGGTCATTCCGAGGTTGCGCTCGAAGACTTCGCCGTAATTGCCGACGTCTGCGATGACGTGCCGGGCCCATGCTTCGTCGAGCCCCAGCGCCGCGCCATTCCCGCCACTCGCTCCGAGCAGTCGCGCGATGTCGGGATCGTCCCGCGCCGCCATGTCCGAGACGTTGGCAGACGTGACGCCGAGCTCCTCGGCGGCGATCATCGCGAAGACAGTCCAGCGCAGGACATTAAACAGGTCGACGTCCTCCTGGCGTACGACCTGCGCGAGCGGTTCCTGCGAAATCCGATCGGCCAGAATGCGGAAACCTCGCGGATTGTCCATCGCGCTGCGGACCGACGCCAGCTCGGACACGTCGGCGCTGAATGCCTGGCAACGCCCGTCCGCCAACGCCCGCCCGCCGGCCGCACCGTCGGCAACGCCAACCCTGTCGAGCCCAATCTGGTGCCGCCGGAAGTACGCCGTCAGCGTGACATCGTGTTCCGAACCCTCGGCGACGCACACGGGGACGCCTGCCAGTTCCGCTGTGTGATCGACCTGGAGGCGCTCGGGGACGAGAAATCCCTGACCGTCGTAGAACGTGACCGGACCGAACAGGACGCGCAGCCCTTCACGGCGCAGCGACCATGTCAAGCGGCGCGAGACGATGTCGATAACGCTGGAGCGCTGAAAGAGATCGATCGAGGCGACCGGCTCGTACCGAATCCGCTCGGCGGACCCGACGATGGCGGCCGCTACGGCACGGCAGATGTCGACGTCGAAGCCGGTATAGTGGCCCTGGCGGTCCATCCGGGCGAACCCGGCGATCCCCGGGAAGACACCGCAGACGAGGAAGCCGCGCTGGCGGATGCGCGATACGCGCGATCCCGGAGCAGCGGTGGTGCACGATGCCGACAGCATGGCGGCGATGAGGAGCATCGAGGCGTACCGCCACATGATTGCGATCGAGTGTATAACGTCGTCGCACCCGGTCATGGTGCGCCGGCCGGCTCTGGCTGGCAGACAGTGAGGGACCAATGCCAGTATCGAACGCCGTCGTACGGGTGATTCTTCTCGCAGTCATCGCCGCACTCATCGGCGCAGGTGCGGTCGCCTGCTCCCGTCCAACCGATGGCACTGCTGCCGCGGGCTCCCGGGTGATCAGCGCCGCTCAGGGTGACAGAGGCCAAAGCGGTCTCGACGTGCTGCGCTCGGATGTGGCCCGGCTGAAGGCCAACGCCCCGTCTCAGTCACACACGATGGCCGACGTCGGATATCACTGGACCAATCTCTGGTTCGCCGGCGAAAAAAAGAACTGGCCACTGGCGATGTTCTATTTGGAGGAAACGCGCTCGCACATCCGCTGGACGATTCAATTGCGGCCCGTGCGGAAGGGGCCGGACGGAAATGATGTAAACCTGATGCCGATCTTCGAAAGCATCGACACGAGCGCATTCAAGATGGTAGCCGACGCTATCCAGGCCAAGGATTCAACCGCGTTCGCCGCCGCGTACCGCGTGACGCTGGGATCCTGCTACAGCTGTCACAAGGCATCGGGCCTGCCCTTCCTGCGTCCGATGGTTCCGATGGAGCCGGCGCAGTCGATCATCAACTTCGACGGTGCGGCTACCTGGCCGCAGTAGGGCGTGACCAGCGCGCTCTCGCGGCGAACCGGATCCAACGGAATTCTCTCCGTGCCTTCGTGTCTCCGTGGCCCGTTTCTGCTAACCTGCCTCCGCCTATGGGCGCAGAAGCGAACTGCAGAGTGACCGTCGGCCGGAAGACGGCCGACGGCAAGGCGCTGCTCGAAACCGACGAGCTGATCTTCCGAGGCGACGACATGCGCCTCTCGATTCCTTACAGGAACATCCTGCGGGTGGATGCCAAGGACGGCACTCTGCTGGTCACGTCGATCGATGGCATCGCCGCGTTCGACCTCGGTGATGCCGCCGCGAAATGGGCCGAGAAGATCAAGAATCCACCGAGCCGCATCGACAAGCTGGGAATCAAGGTCGGCCAGCGGGTGCTGCTCGTCGGGCTGCGGGATGCCAGCCTTCGTGAGGAGATCGAGATCCGCGGCGCGACCGTCCTGTTCCGCGCAACGGAGGAGACCGACGCGATTTTCCTTGCCGCCAACGATCGCGGCGATCTGGCACGCCTCGTCACGCTGCGGAAGTTCCTGAAGCCCGAAGGCGCGATCTGGGTGATCAGGCCGAAGGGAAGCCCGGACATCTCGGAGGGTGACGTGATGAAGGCCGGCAAGGCCGCCGGCCTGGTCGATGTCAAGGTCGTACGCTTCTCCGAGACACAAACGGCGGAGAAGTTCGTGATCCCTGTTGCGAGGAGATGACATGAACCGTTATCTGACCGAGTTCATCGGGACGTTTTTCCTCGTCTTCACCATCGGATGTACGGTGCTTGGCGGCACGCCGCTCGCGCCGCTCGCGATCGGCGCGTTGCTGATGGTGATGGTGTACATGGGCGGGCACATCTCGGGCGCGCACTACAACCCCGCGGTGTCGCTTGGCCTGGTGCTGCGCGGTTCGTTCGCGGCAAAGGAATACGGCCCGTACGTCGCGGCGCAACTCCTCGGAGCGATTGCCGCCAGCCTCGCCGTGTACGCAGTCACCGGACGGACGTTCGTCCCGGCTCCTTCACCAACCGCGTCGACGCTGGCTGCCCTTCTCGTGGAGATTCTCTACACGACGGCACTTGCGCTCGTCGTGATGAATGTCGCGACCGCGCCTGCCACCGCGGGCAATTCGTTCTACGGTCTCGCGATCGGGTTTACGGTGTGTGCCGGCGCGTTTGCCGGCGGACCGATCTCGGGCGGTGCCTTCAACCCGGCGGTCGGACTCGGCCCCGCCATCGTGTACGCGCTGATCGACCACGGCAGCATTGCCCACGTCTGGCTGTACATCGTCGGCCCCGGCATCGGTGCCGTACTCGCGTCAGCGATTTTCAAGGTGCAGCATGCCGTCGTGCCGACGGCCGCCTGACGAGCGTGCCTGGCACTGAATCTGAACGTGCCCGGGATTCGGGATTCGGGAATCGGGATTCGACGCCTCGACCGGAGACGAAGCGGCGTGTCGCGCTGATCACCGGCGGTTCATCGGGCATTGGCGAAGCGTTCGCTGACGTCTTCGCGGCGGACGGATTCGATCTCGTCCTCACGGCGCGGAGGGAAGACCGGCTGCGCGCGGTTCAGGAGCGCCTTCAGCGGCAACATGGCATGCACGTCGATGTGATCGTGTCCGACCTTTCGCAGCGTGATGCGTCCGAACGGCTGTGCGCCGGGATCGCGGCGCGTGGCTTGACAATCGACGCGCTGGTCAACAACGCCGGCTACGGAGTGCCCGGAGCGTACGTCGCAAGCACGTGGGAGACGCACGCTGCGTTTATCCAGGTGATGGTGACGGCGGTTGCCGAGCTGACACATCGGCTGCTGCCGGGCATGATCGAGCGCCGGTACGGGAGGATTGTCAACGTGGCGTCTCTCGCGGGCCTGGTCCCATCGCCTGCGGGCCACACGCTCTACGCCGCATCGAAGGCGTTTCTGATCAAGTTCTCCGAATCGCTCGCGCACGAAGTGAGGCGAGACAACGTGCATGTGACCGCGGTCTGTCCCGGATTTACGTTCAGCGAGTTCCATGACGTGATCGGGACGCGCGCGGCGGTCAGCCGCCTGCCCCGCTTCCTGTGGATGGACGCCCCGGACGTGGCGAAGCAGGGACATGCGGCGGTGATGGCGGGGAAGTCGATCGTCGTCACCGGACGCGTCAATTCGGCTATCGCGACGCTCGTTCGCATGCTGCCGCAGCGGCTGATTGTCGGCGCTGGCCGGCGCATCGGACGGTCATACCGCAGGGTCTGAGGGGAACGCCGCATGCACGCATCCGCAGACGTCGAGCGACCGAAGAGGTGGACCGAGCTGATCGAGCAGCTGTTTGTCGGGTCGTGGAATCCTGAGCTTCAGCGTTTTCGATCGCCGTATGCGTTCCGGGGACTGTCGTCGGCACACCACAAGCTGTCGAACAGTCTGCTGCGGCTGTCGGCCGGCCATCAGAGCATCAATACGCTCGAGCTCTCGCTCCTGCGCAACTTCCGCAAGTACGCCCACGCGCAGCCCGCGCCGGGAATCGATTCGATCTGGCACTGGCTCGCGCTCGGCCAGCATCACGGCTTGCCGACGCGTCTGATCGACTGGACGTATTCGCCTTTTGTCGCGCTGCATTTCGCCACCGAATATCCGGAGGAATACGACGCCGACGGCACCGTGTGGTGCGTGAACTTCGTCGAAGCGAACAAGCTGCTTCCCCGGCGACTGAAGGCGATCCTCGAAGAGGAGCAGTCACAAACCCTCACGATCGACATGCTTGCTGAGTTCCAGTCGCTGAAGGCGTTCGATTCGCTGGCGCACGATCCGTTCGTGGTCTTCATCGAGCCACCGTCGCTCGACACCCGCATCCTGAACCAGTTCGCACTCTTTTCGTTGATGCCCGACGCCGGCTCACACCTCGATACCTGGCTGGAGGAACACCCTCACTTATGCCGTCGCGTCACTGTTCCCGCCGAGCTGAAGTGGGAAGTGCGCGACAAGCTCGATCAGGCCAACATCAACGAGCGCACGCTGTTTCCCGGTCTCGACGGCTTGAGCCGATGGCTCGAGCGCTACTACACGCCGAAATCAACCCCGCCACGCGCCGATTAGCGAGTCGGCGATCGAGGAACGCCAGGCGGTATTCCCATTGCACTGCCTGTTCGCATGTGTCCTCGGCTCATGCGTTCGTCCGCCATTTTGTTCCTTCTTGCCGTCCTGATTTCCGGCTGCAAGCGAGAAAAGATCGACAACTCACAGCACGTCGCTGCCATTCAGAAAATCGTCAGCTCGTCGCCGTCATGGATCGAGCGCGGCAAGGTCGGAACTAGGCTGTGGGACAGCGAAAGGGCGTTCTATCGATCACGGGGCAACCTGCCCGCATGGATTGACGGCGACAGACGGACGCCGGAGCTCGATGCGTTGGTCGAGGAGCTGCGCCACGCCGAGGACCACGGACTTGACCCGGCGCGTTACGGAACCGGCGAATTTCAGAAGGCGATCGAGGTGGCCGACGCGAACAAAGGGACGTTCGACCTTGCCGGCGTTCCCGAGCTCGACGCGCACCTTACCTACGCGTTCCTGCGGTACGCCGCCGACGTGCTCGGATGGTCAGGTAATCCGAAGGCTATCTACGCACAGTGGGTCGTCAAGCCGAAGCAGGAGGATCTCGCTGCATCGTTGAACAAGGCGATCTCTTCACACGAGGTCCGCCGGACGCTGCAGGAGCTGGCGCCTACGCATCAGCAGTACAAAGGCCTGCAGGCGGCGCTCGCGAACGAGATGAGGAACCCGACCGGACACGCCGACCAGATCCGAATGAACCTCGAACGGTGGCGCTGGATGCCGCGCGCGCTCGGCGACCGCTACATCCTGGTAAACGTGCCCGCCTACCAGATGCAGGTCATGGAAGGGGAGAAGCCGGCGCTGGCCATGCGGGTGATTGTCGGGCAGCCGGAGAATCCGACACCCCTTTTCAGCGACGAGATGACGAACATCGTGTTCAGCCCGACGTGGAATATCCCTGAAACGATCATCCGCAAGGAAATGGTGCCGCACCAGGTGAACGATCCCTCGTACCTCGAGCGGCATGATATCGAGGTCGTCGGAACGTCCGGCGACGCCGTCGATCTCGAGAGTGTCGACTGGGCCGATGAACAGGCCGTCAACGGCTTGCATTTCCGCCAGGCCCCCGGCCCGCAGAACGCGCTCGGATTCGTGAAGTTCATGTTTCCGAACGAGTTCGACGTGTACCTGCATGACACGCCGACCCGTTCGCTCTTCAACAAGCCGTTCCGCGCGTTGAGTCATGGCTGCATCCGCATCGAAAATCCCGTTGCGCTCGCGCAGTACTTGATGCGCGACAGACCGGAGTGGACCGCGGAACGAATCGGCGACGCGATGAGTGGAGAACGTGAGCAGGCCGTCCCGCTGAAGGAACATCTGCCCGTCCACATCGGTTACTGGACGGCTTGGGTGAACGCGGACGGCTCCGTTACTTACACGGAGGATCCCTACAAACTCGACGTAGAGCAGGCCGCTATCGAGCACCCTAGCCTTCCGCCTGCGGCGACGACCGCTGCTGTCCGTTGAACTCTTTCCCACGTTCAGGGATGGAAAGGCGAGCCGACCTGTCCGCCGCCTTTCAATCGAACCTTCTGCCGGCTGTACCCAGGAAGCGGTCCAGATCCTGCTACTGAACCCAGCGCTCCAGCCTTCGGCTAATATTTGCGACGGTGATTCGGCGGATTCTCGTTCTCATCGCCCTGTTGCTCGCTCCTCGAGCGGCCCTTAGTCATCCCGCGCCTTTCAGCTATTTGGATCTCCAGATCGGGGACAACGGGATCGACGCGTCGCTGGTGATTCACGTCATCGATGCAGCCCACGAGCTGGGTATTACGCCGGCGGAACGGTTACTCGATCCGGGGGTCGCGGCGGCGAATCGCGATCGCATTACGGCGTTTATCACGCAGAGGCTCGTGCTGCGGGCCGACGCGCCGCTGTCGTTCGAATGGGGCGAGATCGATACGGTTCCGGATCGACAGGGGATCCGTTTGAGCTTTCGCATTCGCACACCGCGTCCCGGCACGCTTGGCATGCACGCGGTGCTCTTCCCCTACGATTCGCTCCATCAGACGTTCGTGAATGTCTACGAAGATGGCCAGCTTCGGCAGCAATTCGTCCTATCGGACAACAACCCCGATCGCACGTATTACACAGGGACCACGCGTGGCGCGCTCGCCGTGATCAAGACGTTCGTCCCGGCGGGGATTCATCACATCCTCATCGGTCCCGATCACATCCTGTTCCTGATTGGTCTGCTGTTGCTCGGCGGAGGGTGGAAGGCGCTCCTCAAGATCGTCACCGCCTTCACCATCGGCCACAGCATCACGCTCTCGCTCGCCGCGCTCGATATGGTGACGCCGCCACCCACGGTGATCGAGCCTGCCATCGCCCTCAGCATCGTCTTTGTCGGCGCGGACAACCTCGTCAGAGGTGGCGGCCGCGACGTGCGCGCGCTGATCGCGCTGACGTTCGGCCTCGTCCACGGCTTCGGTTTCGCCAACGTGCTCCGGGAGTTCGGCCTCCCGCGCGAGGCGCTCGGCTGGTCGCTCTTCTCCTTCAACGTCGGCGTCGAGATCGGTCAGCTCTTTATCGTCCTCGTGGTCGCCACGGCGCTGGCGCTGGTGCGCCGTCGCAGCGAGATAGCCGGGATGCGCCTGGCGTCCGCCGGCTCACTCGTAGTGGTTGCGGCAGGCACGTACTGGTTTGTTCAGCGCGTGTTCTTCCCCGGCTGAGCAGGCTTCAGACCCGCTCTGCGAAGTCGAGTTTCCGATTCGCGACGACGGGAATCCAATGCAGAAGGGCCACGGCTACGGGAAACGCCGCGAGGACGATCTGCAGCCAAAGAAGGCGTTGCGGAAGCGGCATCGGATTGAGCCAGACGTAGCTGCCGTGAATCGCCCAGAAGAGCCCAACAGTCAGTAAGACACGTCTGGTGAATAGCGAAGCGGTTGGTCCAACGAAGGCGGCATACACGACCAGGCTGCCCACGCCGAACAGAAGCAGACTCCACGAGAAATTCAGCGTATAGAGGGCCCATAGCATGGAGTCCGGCAGATTTTCCAGGCCATGGCCTTCTGCCCAGCCCTGGTGATAAGGCAGGACGAAATGGTACGCAGCCATACTGCATTGAAGAACGCCGGCGAGCCCGAGCGACAGAAACCACACCTTCCGAGTCGTCACTGCTTCTCCTGGGGAGACTGCGGTTGCGATGGTTTGGCCCGCGCCTCGAACATCGCGTTCACGAGAAACGCCACTCCCATCAACACCAGCAACGCACCAACCCCCACCGGCTTGCCGGTGCCCATAATGGAAAACATCGCTGCGAGGCCTACGCCGACGCCGATCAAGATGATCCCGGTGCGCCGGCTATCGGCGGCGCGATTGAATGATCGACTCGGGTGCCAGTCCATCATCCGCTCGAACTGCGCCGGGTCGGCCTCCGGCGGCGGCGCCAGGCCTCTTTCAATCATCGCAAGCCGCTCGCGATGAGCCTGCTCGCGCGCTCTGCCTGCGATATGCATTCGAAACAGCGTAATCAGTGCCCATCCCACGATAACGACCACCGGTATCCAGTTCTGCGACATGGAACCTCCTCAATTTGGCTCCATTAGACTGTCGGGTCATGAGCTTTGTTTCAGTTGCCGCCCTGCCGCGCCAAAGCTCGAAGAGCGACGGGGCCTGCCGCGCCGAAGCTCGAAGAGCGAGTGGGGCTTGCCGCGCCGAAGCTCGAAGAGCGAGTGGGGCTTGCCGCGCCGAAGCTCGAAGAGCGAGTGGGGCTTGCCGCGCCGAAGCTCGAAGA
>Ga0070699_100000871_pt1 | contig 28077 bp, 35 predicted proteins | sample KBSK1503metaG_FD_65473 | JGI IMG/M metagenome (GOLD analysis project Ga0070699, IMG submission 65473) | Corn, switchgrass and miscanthus rhizosphere microbial communities from Kellogg Biological Station, Michigan, USA - KBS K1-50-3 metaG | ecosystem: Host-associated > Plants > Roots >...
CTCAGAAAGTCCTCGCAGGACAATACGCACGAGGCGACCTCCCCCGCGGCACCACTCCACCCCAGCGTCAGCGGCCCGTCAAGCCAAGCACTTGACAACCGATCCTCCATAGGGAATCAGAACAGGGCCTCGACGTCCGGCGCCGATAGCCGCGGCCTGTCCTGCCGCAGTGCCGGGAATGCCGTCAGGTCGGCTGACGACGACGTCTCGGCGAACTGCGGATCGATGTCGCAGCCTTTCCAGACCAGATACAGGCCCAGCTTCTCCGCCGCTACCCGGGAAGACCCCGACCCGGCGAACGGATCCAGGACGAGGTCGCCACGGCGGCAGACCCGGGCGAGGATGTGCCCGAGTACCTCGGGCGGCTTCTCATACGGGTGGGTGCGCTTCGCCGGGTAGTTCGCGTAGACCACGTCGTCATCGGTCTCGATCACGTTGCGGACCGCTGCCCGGTCGACCGCGTCCGGCGTCCCCCTCGAGGCGATCAGGACCGGGTCCCAGCTCGACCGGAACAGCCCGCCGGTCCCAGGCCTGGTCCTCACCCACACCACGCACCCGGAGAGCCGCAGGCCCGACGTCGTCGCCGCGTACATCAGGTCGGGCAGGCGCTTGTAGTCGCCGAAGATGACCACGATGCCCCCGGCCGCAGCGCCCGGGCGCACAGCGACATGGTCCGCTGCATGAACGACAGCGGGCCGGACACCGACCCGGCGGCGCCGTCCTCCCGGCCGCGGACCGGAGTGCCCACCGCGTAAGGCGGGTCGTAGATGACCGCCGTCGCGGTCTGGGGTTCCCGCGCTGCTAGCCAGTCGAGCGCGTCGGCGTGCTCGATGACTGGGCTGGGGGTGGCGGGTAGCGCGTTCACGACGTCGTCGTCCTCTCTGTGATATCTCGGGCATAGATGCGGCTGGCGCGCCGCATCATGCCGCCCCTTGCGCGCGATAGGCCTTGGACGCGATTAGGCGCCCGCACTGCTCGTCGAATGGCAGCCGCGAGTCGATCAGCGGCTCGGGCGGCTCACCCGTGAGCAGGGCCCTCGGCATGTCATAGGGCGGCAGTTCGATGTCGCCGGGGTCGATCCGCAGTGCCGCGTTGAGCTCGCGGATCTGCCGCCGCATGTTTTCGAGCTGGTCGGCCGCGTCGTCGCGGATCGCCTGCAGCTGCTCGGCGTCGGTGGCGCGCTCGACGGCTTGCTGCGCCTCGCCGAGCCAGCGCCGCCCGGCGGCGGCTACCCGCGAGTTGAGAGTGCGGTCATAGAACGGGCTGATGGCATCTTCGGCGGCCTGGCGCAGCAGCTCGGGTCTCAGCGAGGCGAGGGCGTCGATCTCTATCTGCTCGACCTGCCGGACGCCCGGGTACGCGAGCACAGCGCCGGGTCCCGCAGGTCCGCCCGGGCGACGGTGATCCCCTTCAGCTTCTGGTCCTCGCCGAACAGCCACGACGCGTAGTTCACGACGTCCTCGTCCGCGTCCACGTACGCCACCGTGGCCGCTGGGTTCACCGCCCGGGCGATGTCATGGATCTCGGTCCCGAGCGGGTAACCGCAGCCGAGATCGAGGAACTGGGCGGCGCCTTCCCGCGCGGCCCAGGCCACCGCCCGCCCGGTGGATTCCGGTTGTGCCGGGCCGTGCGCGGCGCGCCGGGGCAGATCTCCGCGATGGCATCGGCGAGCTCCCGGTCGGGCCGGTAGTGGTCCCGGCCGCCGGCCCAGTAGTCGAAGACGCGGGCGCTGGCCGGAGTGTCCGGGCCGGGCTGGTGCGGCATCATGCTCGCTTCCGGTCCTGGCCGCGCCGTGCCCGGCACGAAGGAGCAATGCCGGGCACCGCGTGCCGGGAGGCCGCGTGCGGCCCCGTAGCCGTGCCAGGACAGCGGAACACGGGCGGTCTGGCGTCCGCCCGCCAGGTCGCCTCAGCCTGGCACGGCCTTACGCGCGGGGGCATCCCCTGGGGGGATAAGGGGTGGACCGCTGCTCCCGCGCGGCCCTGTCAGCCGGGGGCGCCCGGCTGGTCCCGTGTTTCCCCGCCCGTCAGCTGGTCGAGCCGGTCGAGCAGCTCGCGGAGCGTGTGCCTGGTGGTGACGGTCTCTCCGTTCGGCTCGGGGATCCGTGCCTGCCAGGTCCCGAACCCGCCTTCGCCGATGATCACGCCGGGGTGCTCCTGGCGGAACCTGGCCAGGCGCAGCACCTGATCGGGCTCGTCCGGCACCAGCTGCAGCTGCAGGCTCACCGGGACGCCCCCGTGATCCCGGTAACGGCCCGCGCCGCGCGCCGGTCGACGACGAACAGCATCGCCCGGAGCACCGGAGCCCAGTCGGGATGGATCCCGGCCCCGAGGTCAGCGACGAGCTGCTCGGCGGTTCCCTCCGGGTTCGCCGTCCGCCATTCCGCGACCGCCGCCCGGGCCCGGGCCAGGTCCTCGGGCCTGTCCTCCCGGTACCTCACGGCAGCCCCCCGGCAGCGCGTTCCTCGATGACCCGCTGCTGCGCGAGCATGCCATGCAGGGACTCCGGGTCCCCGGCGCTCAGCATGGCTGCCAGCCCGGCAGCGATCTGGGCTGCAGACAGGCGCCGTCGCCGGGTCGCGAACCATCCCTGGTCGGCTCCGCGGCCGTCCCGGCCGCGCCAGACGTGCCAGCCCGGGAACACGGCGGCCAGCTCGGCCAGCATTCCGCCCAGGCGGATTCCTGCCTGTACTCCCATGCCCGTAGTCCACCTCCGTGCGGCCGGACGCCTTAACCCCGCCAGGGGACACCTTTCAGGACGTCTCGCGCCGCGAAACGTCCCGGCAGGGGCTTGAAACGTCCCGGAACGTGTCCGTTGAATGGACAGTGTGAATGAGCGGCTGCGCACGGCGATGATCCGGACCGGCATCACCGCGGAGGAACTCGCCCTGTGCTGCGGCGTGGACGTCAAGACCGCCGAGCGGTGGATCAGCCCTGGCCGCGTCCCGCACCGCACCCACCGGTGGGCCGCCGCGCGCCGGCTCGGCTACGAGGAGAGCTACCTGTGGCCCGACGTCCGGCGCCCGGCCGCGGCCCGCGCCGAGGCGGCCCAGTCCGAGCTGGTGCGCCTGTACCCCGACCGGGCCTCGGTACCGCGCGAGGTGTGGCTGCGGATGATGACCGACGCCGCCGCGCACATCGACGTCCTGGTGTTCTCCGGGACCTTCTACACCCAGACCCAGCCCCGGGTCGCAGCGATGCTGGCCGGCGCGGCGGAGCGGGGCGTCGAGGTCCGGCTGTGCTTCGGCGACCCGGCCAGCGAGGCCGTGGCCACGCGGGACCGGGAGGAAGGCCTCAGCGGCACCCTGGCGCACAAGATCCGGTCGGCGCTGACCTACTACCGGCCGCTGGCTGGCGTGGACGGCTGCCAGATGCGGTTGCACGCGACCACCTTGTACGCCTCGCTGTTCCGCTACGACGACGAGATCATGGCCAACCCGCACGCCTACGGCGAGCCCGCCTCGGCCAACCCGACGCTGCACCTGCGCCGGCTCGACGGGGGGCAGGTCGCCGAGCACTACATAGCCTGCTTCGAGCGCGTGTGGGAATCGGCGAAGCCCTGGTTCGGCGAGGAGGTCTGACGCGATGGGCCGTATGGAGTACCTGAACGACCCGGCGGCGCCCAAGCCGAACAGCCTCGTCCCGGCCTGCGGGGTCCTGGCGGTCGACGACGCCGGCCGGGCGCTGCTGCAGCGGCGCCGTGACACGGGCCAGTGGGCGATCCCGATGGGCAAGCAGGAGCTCGGCGAGACTCCCAGCCAGTGCGCGATCCGGGAGACGCTCGAGGAGACCGGCGTCCTCACCGAGCTGACCGGCATCCTCGGCGTCTACTCCGACCCGGGCCACATCGTCGCCTATACCGACGGCGAGATCCGCCAGGAGTGGGAGCTGATCTTCCTCGGCCGGCCGGTCACCGGCACGCCGACGGTGAACGACGAGGCCAGCGACGTCCGCTGGGTCGCGCCGAGCGACCTGGAGGCCCTGGACATCCACCCGACCCAGTGGCGGCAGCTCCGCGACTGGCTGGCCCGGGCCTGGCCGCACGTCGACTAACCCGGGATCCTGCCATACGCGACGAGCCCCGCCAGGGTCCTGGACCCGGCGGGGCGTCGATGATCTTCATCTGCAACGGTGGACGTAAGCGGACATCAACCCACGGTACCTCCCTGGTCAGACGCGCCGTAGCTCTTGGCAGCCCATCTGTGCTTGGCTTCGGGACGAAGAAGCCTCATGTGAGCTGTCGGCCATATGGCCATGGTCTGTGTCCTGGCAGGCGGCGATGAGATCAGTCGTGCCGCGGGTAGACGACTGTGAATTCCTCTCCGCCATAGATGGACTCGTACTTGATCTCCAACCGCAGCCCTCCCTCGATCAACTCACGGAAGTCGTGGTGCTGAGACGGATCGTACGAATCGACGCTGAGCAGGAACTGCTGATAGTCAGTATCGAGAAAAGGCCGTCCGCCCAGGGTGGTTGCATGTGGCCGCACAGCCCGATCCTCCGCCACGACGGTGGTCCCGGCCACCCGTCCGCATCTGGGCGATATGCTCTTTGCCAGTGCATTTCCCTAGACTGAGCGTGGCTCAGCGGCCGGACTAGGAGGGCGCATGCCAGTCGACTGGGTTGTCATTGGCCTGGATAACGGCGGGACTACCAACAACGGGACCATCCTCGACTCCAGCGGCCGGTTCCTCCTCGACCGGATGACGGAGGTGCCGAGCGAAGTCAGGGAGGGCCCGGACAAGGCCATCCAGTCCCTGGTCGTCTCCGTCGAGCAGGTACTCGGGCTCACCGGGGTGGCGATCACGGCGGTCCGGGCGGTGGGCCTGGACACGCCGGGTCCGGCGAGCGGGGACGGGGTCATCTCGTCTAAGGGCGCGACCAACTTCGGCCACGTCGGCTGGCGCGGTTTCGACATCCGCGGCGCGCTGGCCGAGCGGCTCGGGCTGCCGGTGATCTACAACAACGACGGGAACTCGGCCGCGCTGTACGCGCACCACGTGAGGTTCGGCGCGGAGTCCCGTCAGCGCAGTTCCGTGGCCGCGATCGTCGGCACCGGGCTCGGCGGCGGGATCATTCAGGCCGGGCAGGTCGTCAAGGGCGCGGCCGGGATGGCCGGGGAGCTCGGGCACGTCCCCATTCCGCTTGACGGGCTGCTCGACGACGGCCAGCCGATGCCCGCGTGCAACTGCGGGCAATCGGGTGACGCGGAGAGCGTGGCCTCGCTGACCGGCATCCAGAACAACCTGCTGCCGTACTGGCTCGCCAGGTACAAGCACCATGCGCTCGGCGAGGTGCCGATCGGCGTGGCGGCCAAGCAGGTCCGCAAGTACGGCGAAGACGGCGACGAGATGGCGCTGGCGATCTTCCGGCAGCAGGCGATGGCGCTCGGGCGGCTGTTCACCATCGCGGCGAACTTCCTCGATCCCGACGCGTACTTCCTCGGCGGCGGTGTGGTCGAGGCCGCGCCGCACTTCCGCGACTGGTTCTTCGCCGAGGTGCGGGCACACACCGTCCTGCGCGAGGAGCAGGCCATGGCCGCGGAGATGTCTCTGGTGCCCGACCTGGACATGGCCGGTGCCCGGGGGTCGGCCTACGCCGCCCGTGACTGGCTCATCGGTCAGGGCCATCAGGTCAAGCCGGCCACGCTGTTATCCCCCGCCGGGGGGATGACCACAACCATGGTGAGGCGGGCAGGCTGATCGCCCGCGTTCTCGTACCGGTGCGGGCGGCTCGCCGGGAAGCGGGCGCACTGGCCGGGGAGGATCTCGTGGCGCTCGCCCGCTACCGTCAGGGTCAGCGTGCCTGACTCGACCCAGACCATCTCCCGGGTGGCCGGCGTGTGCGCGTCACCGCCGAAGGTCTCGCCCGGCATCACCTCCCAGCGCCACAGCTCGACCGCCCACGGCGGGTCGGTGGCGCCGATGATCGTCCCGGTGCCGCCGGAGGGGCCGCGCCAGAGCACCCGTGAGGTGTCCGGGCTGCTGATCTGGATGGCGGGCTCGCCGCCCAGGTCGACGAGCAGGGTCACCGGGACGCCGAAGGCGTCGCCGATGCGCGCCAGGGTGGCCAGGTTGGGGTTCGAGCGTCCCTGCTCCAGCGCGACGAGCACGCCCTTGCTCACGCCGGAACGCGCGGCTAGCTGGTCCAGCGACCAGCCGCGGTCCGCACGCAGGGCCTGCAGCGTCCGTGCGATCGCGGCCGTGATATCAGGTACCTCCGCCATGTCTTCCCTTCTCGGCACACCGGGCTCGCCGTCCGCGCCGGGCGGTCGGTAAGATGAACTATGTAGTTCAATATTCTGACCGACGTCGCTTCGTTACTGGAGACGCTGATCGTGGTAACCATCCTGGCCCTGGCCGCCGCTGTGCTCTACGGCACCGCCGACTTCCTCGGCGGAGTGGCCGCGCGGCGCGCGAGCGTATTCGCCGTGCTGGCGACGACCGTACCGGCCGGCGCGGCGGTCGTGATCGTGGTGGCACTGCTCGGCGAGGCGCCTGGGCTGGGCAGCCTGCTGGGACACGCTCTGGGCTCGCCCACCTCGGTGGGAGGGTGGGGTGCGGTCACCTGGGCGGCCGTGTCCGGCATCTGCGGCGCGGGCGGCCTGGTCGCCTTCTACGCCGGTTTCGCCGCCGCGCCGATCAGCGTCGTGGCCCCGGTGGCCGCGCTCGTCTCCACGGTGCTGCCCGTTGGCATCGCGATCGCCGGAGGCGAGCGTCTTACCTCCGGCATGCTGGCCGGCGGGCTGATCTGCCTGGTCGCCATCGTCCTGGTCAGCATGCCGCCCGCCCGCCGCGGGCGTCAGGGTCATCGGGCCGGCCCGGACGCCGGGGCGGCCGGCCGGCTGCGCGGACTGGCCTACGGCGCCGCCGCGGGCGCGGGATTCGGGCTATTCTTCCTGTGCCTCAAGAACGCCGGGCAGTCCGGTGTGCTCTGGCCGGTGGCGATCTCGCGGACGGCGGGAACCGTGGTCGCCATGGGCATCGCAGTGGCGACCAGGACCCGCCCGTGGCGGCGAGATGGCAGCGGGACGGGCGTGATCGCGCTGGCATCCGGGGCGGTCGACGCGGCCGCCAACGTTTGCTACGTGCTCGCCACCCGGGCCGGCCTGTTCGGTCTGGCCGTCGTGATCACGTCGCTGTACCCGGGCATGACTGTGCTGCTGGCCCGTTGGGTACTCGGCGAGCGGATGCGCTGGCTGCAGCGGGCCGGCCTGCTGCTGGCCGCAGCGGGGGTCGTGCTGCTGACCACCTGAGTGATGGAGACCCCTAGTCGGGGCTCTCCTCCTTGTCCTTGAAGATCAGCCCGCACACCTCGAGGTAGAGCTGCTCCGGGTAGGGAAGGAAGTCGACGTTGGTCAGCGCCTGGTCTTGCCCGGCGGACTCCAGGATGAACTCGCCGTAGCCGAGGACCCGGCCCATTGCGGAGCGCTGGAAGGTCATGTCCGTCACCTTGGCGAGCGGCATCATGTTCACCTTGCGGGTGATGACGCCCGTCGCGAGCACGAACCGCTGGGAGGTGACGACGAAGTAGGTTACCGACCACTCCCAGACCTTCACCGCCAGGTTAATGAAGAGGATTCCCCACAGGATCCAGATCACCAGGAGGACGGTGCCGTTGCCGTGCGCGATGGAGTTGCTCAGCCAGCCGGCGACGGCCAGCCCGATGAGGACCCAGAAGATGGGCTTGATCAGGGTGGCGGGGTGCTGGTGGACGGTGATGACCTGACGCTCGTGCGGAAGAAGGTACCTATTTACCGAGGCAGGAACCGTATCAGTGTTCGGAACCAGCCTCATGGCAGCACGGCCTAAATCGACGCGAAGAAGCTGGAAAGCCCGTGGGCAGCCGAGGTCAGGAACGTGCCGATGTTGTGGACAACGTGAGCCGCACCGGTCGGCTGCTCAATCACCCACCACACGACGAACGCAATAGCAAGCCATCCAAGGATGGTTTTCATGTTCACGTCGACTCCCACAGGCGACCGGACTTGTCCTGCTTGCCAGAGAAACCAATGTTAGCTCGCGCCGATTCGCCGGCCAATGCTAACGGGGTGAAGCTGTCGTGTCGGCCTGAGTATGCCCCGGTGCCGCACACAGTATGCCCGATCGGCAGGAGCAGTGCGTGACTAGGCATGCCGGTTGCGCCGGCACCGGGCCCCGAACCGGTGGCCCAGGGCCTTGATCGGCGATTTTGCCGCCGGGACGGGCGGCCATCTGACAGCATTCCTCCGTGCGGAGCATGCTGGTGAGATGACGGTGGCAGACGTGGGTGAGACGGACTTCGCGGTCATCGTCTTCCGGGAAGAAGACCAGTGGGAGGCCGATGTCCTGCCGTCGGCGGTGACCGCTGACCTAGATGACTTCGTCCAGGCGCTGCGCAGGCAGCCGAGCATGGGCGGCACCATCGGCTTCGCGGGCATCGACGACTTCTTCTTCGTGGCGGTCCGGGTCCTCGGCGATGACGTGTCGCTGTTCCTTTCCGATCTCACCGCGGCGGTGGACTATCCGCTGGCCCGGCAGGTGCTCGAGGCCCTGGACATCCCGGTGCCCGCCGACGACGAGGAAGTCGATCAGGTGCTCCCGGCCGGGGACATGTCCATCTTCGCGGACCTCGGTCTGGAGGAAATGGAACTCGGCGCGATCTCGGCCGACCTCGACCTGTACCCGGAGGACGCGGTGGCCCACATCGCCGACCGGCTCAGGTTCGGCGACGTGGTCGAGCGCGCACTCGACCGCGCGCTCGGCCCGTGACCTGATACCCGTGACCGGATACGCACGTTCCTTCGAGCCGGCGATGCGGCTCGCGCTGGCGGAGGCAGCCGCCGCCGGGCAGGGGAGCCGGCCAGCCGCGGACGTCCCGGTCGGCGCCGTCATCCTCGACGAGGCGGGCACGGTCATCGCGCGGGCGCGCAACCGCCGGGAGATCGACCGCGATCCCACCGCGCACGCCGAGATCGTGGCGATCAGGCAGGCCGCCGGGGCACTGGGCAGCTGGCGGCTGACCGGGCTGACCCTGGTCGTCACGCTCGAGCCGTGCACCATGTGTGCCGGCGCGGTGACGCTGGCCAGGCTGGCCCGGGTAGTCTACGGCGCCGAGGACCCCAAGGCCGGCGCGGTGGGGTCACTCTGGGACGTGCTACGTGACACCCGCCTGAACCACCGCCCGGAAGTCATCGGCGGCGTCCTCGCCGGCGAGTGCGGTGACCTGCTGCGTGACTTCTTCGCGGCGCGACGGGCGGAGGCCGGGTAGGTCGTGCCGCCGCGCACGCGCGGATTCAGGTAAGCTCGCCTGCGGTGGAGTCGCCTAGTGGCCGAGGGCGCACGCCTCGAAAGCGTGTGAGGGGGCAACCCCTCCGTGGGTTCAAATCCCACCTCCACCGCTCAGCAGGCCGCGTGCGGTCGCGGTACCCGCCGGGAACTTAATGTCACGCTTCGGACGTTCGGCTGTTGTGATCATGTGGTTGTGCGGAGGTGCGGCCTGCCCTCGGTGAGGCGGACCACCCCTGACGCCAGACGCCGGCGAGGAGAACCGAGTGTTTGAACCGCAGGGGCCCGGTTTCTTCCTGCTTCTCATCGTGGTCTTCGGGGGATTGCTGGTCTGGGTGGCCCTGGCCAGGCAGCTCGTATTCCGCGTACTCGCCGCGTGCCTGGCCTTCCTGCCCGCCATGGCCTTCGGCATCGCCGCCGTCAATAAGTTTTACGACTATTACCAGACCTGGGGCGGGATGATCAACGATCTGACCGGCCAGGGCGCGAGCAGCATCCCCAAGTACGCGGCCGGCGGGAACGGCACCAACAAGCAATTCGACAAGAACATCGGCCGGATCACCAGCCAGGCCGAAGACGCCCAGGTCGGTTACCTGTTCCAGACATCGGTCGCCGGCCCGCACAGCCATCTCACCCGCGACGTGTACGTCTACCTCCCGCCGCAGTATTTCCAGAAGCCCTTCCGGCACTACAAGTTCCCCGTCATCGAGCTGCTGCACGGCGCACCGGGTGACCCGCAGGCCTGGGTCGACGTCATGGCCGTGATTCCGACCTACCTCAACCTGCTGGAAACCCATCCGAGGGACGCCGCGGTGCTCGTCATGCCCGATACCGACGGCGGGCTGCGGTACGAGCTGCAGTGCCTCAACAACCCGGGCGGCATCCAGGACATGACCTTCGTCGCGCGGGACGTGCCCGAGGCGATCGCGCGGACCGCCCGCGTCCAGCCGCCCGGCCTGGCCTGGGGACTGGCGGGCTACTCGGAAGGCGGCTACTGTGCCGCCAACATCGCGCTGCAGGACCCGAAGGGATACGGGGCCGCTGGCGTGCTGTCTGGGTACTTCGCCCCGATCCGGAGTCAGGTGCCGGCCGGCAACAAGCCCGGGGGCAGGCCGCTGAAGGTCAACGTCTTCCTCGGCCATCCTGGCCTGCAGGCCATCAACACGCCGCGGTACTACGTCACCCGGGTGCCGATCAACGACGTGCTCCCGGCCTTCTGGCTCGCCGCCGGCGTGCAGGATAAGGCGGATGTCATCGCCGCGCAGAACTTCAGGCAGCTGCTGCAGACCCGGGTGGCGAACGTGCCGTTCGTGACGGTGCAGGGCGGCGGCCACCAGGGCAGCGTCTGGCGCGCGGCGCTCGGGCCGATGCTCAGCTGGATGACGCCCCAGCTGGCGCAGCAGGCCGCGAAGGCCGATGCTGCCGCGGCCAAGGCCGCCGGGGCGGTCGCCGCGGGCAAGGCGCACCATGCCAAGCCCCGCCCGCCGCCGCATGCCGCCACGGTACCCAAGAAGCGATAGCGGGGCTCAGGGCCGCAGCGCGTCCGAGATGATCGCGAGGCCCTTCTCCAGCTCGTCATCCGGCGGGTAGGCCAGGCCGAGCCGCATCACGTGGATGCTGTCGCCGAACCACGGACCTGGGGCGACCGCCGTCCGCCGCTCGCCCAGCCGGTCGTAGAAGCGTCGAACGTCCGACGGTCCGAAGACGTCCGGGTGAAGCCGTGCGCAGCAGAACGCGCCCGCCTCGGGCCGCAGCCACTGCAGCCGGCCGTCATGCTCGCCGATCCAGCGTCCGACCGTGGCGCGGGCCCGGGCCATCCGCGCGCCCCGGCACCCGAGCAGCTGGCCGGCCCGTGACAGCAGCCGGGTGGCGAGGAACTCGTCGAGTACCCCGCAGCAGACCGAGGAGTTGAACTTCGCCAGCCTGAGCTGCTCGCGCAGCCGCGGCTCGGAGACGGTCAGCCAGCCGATGCGCAGCCCGGGGACGCCGTAAGCCTTGGACAGGGTGGCACAGGTCAGCACCTGGCCGGAGAGGCCGGCGAAACTGGCTGCCGCCGGGGTGCTGCCGTAGGTCGCTTCCCGGTAAGTCTCGTCGATGAGCAGGACCGCCTCGGGGCAGCGGCGGGACATGGCCGTGAGCATGGCGTCGACCTCGCCGCGCGTGATGGACACGCCGGAAGGATTCTGCGGCGAGGCCACCATGACCAGCCGGGTGCGCGCGGACAAGCCGGCCCGGAACGCGTCAAGATCGACGCGGTAACCGTCTTCGAAGCGCGCGGACACCGTGACAACCCGGGCGTCGAGGCCGCGCAGGGTATCGAGCATGGGCGGGAAGCAGGGCCGCACGACCAGGATCTCTCCGTCGCTGTGCAGCAGCGCGACCAGGAACAACGCGGCGGCCGCGCCCGCGGTGAGCAGGATCTGCTCATCGGGGACGCCGAGCCGCGCCGCGACCAGGGCCCGCAACTCCGCGTCGCCAGCCGACGTCCCGTACCCGAGGCTCAGGCCGGCCACCTCGGCCGGATCGAGGATGTCCGCTACCGAAAGGTGCGGGGCGTAGCTCTCGGCCAGGTTGTACTGCGGTGACCCGTCGATGAGCTCGGTGATCGGGCTGGCAGGGAACTGTCGCATGGCGTGCCCTTGTCTAGACGGCAGATGCTTATCCAGCCATCCTCTGCCCGCCCGGGCGGACAGCATAGAGCCAATGGTGCCCGATTGGCTGGCAATGCACGCGGCCCCTTCCGGTCCGGCCACGCAGAGTTACTGCCCCGGGCGTTATACGAAAGATATGTGGCAGGCAAAACGGGGTAAACGCCCTCGCATTGCCCGGCCGCCGATAGCAGAATTAGACGGCCGAACCGGATCGATTGGGACTATCGCGGATAGCGAATCCAGAGGTCCCGCCGCTTAGACGTTCGACATATTGCCACCTTGACCTGGGGTATTACCGTTTCCGCGATGACAGAGACCCCGGCGTCAACCGGGAAATAACTCCTCGTAATCAGCCGAATACAAAGTAAACCGCCTTTCATGGCGTCGCGTCTCGTAGATGTAAGGGCGGACATCGCTGCTGAAGTGGTCCGCTTGGGGGGTCGATACCTGGCCACGGCCAGGCTTTGGGAGGGTAAATCATGGTCAGCGATGGAATTAAGGCTGCCCGGATTCAGGCACAGTACTCACCGCTCATCAACAGCACGTGGCCGGGCCTGGTCTTCCAGGCAAATGTGCTGTCCGCCGTCAGGCACGCCACGGGCTGGCTGAACCCGCACCGGGGCGGCCGCCGTCCGGCGGGACGGCACGCCGCGCCCGGCCGCTCGTTCCTCGGCCGTAAGGTACAACGCTGACCTGCTCACGGATACCCGCAACGTCATTTCGAGCGCAGCGGACCAGAACAAACGGGCGCTCACGGTCCTTCGTGCTCTGGAATCCGGCTGGCCAGCGCAGGTCCCGCGGCGCACAGCCGGGCCAGGTCGGCCCAGACCGGGTAGTGCCGCAGGTCGGCGTCGGCGGCCGAGGCCAGCCCGGTGGCGCGGGACTCGTCACCGGCCCGCCCGGCCAGAATCGCCTCGGCGTACCCGAGCAGTCCCCGGTTGGCCCGGTTGACCGTCAGGCCGGCCGCCCGGGCGTGACCGATCGCGCTCGCCGCCCGCTCGTCGCCGCGTCCGGCCAGCAGCAGCGGCCACAGGCCGCGGTAGGGCGCCGGGCCGCGCTGGGGCGCGGTGTCGAGCACGGCGATGCCCCGGCCGAACGCCTCCAGGGCGCCGGCCATGTCGCCGTCGAACAGCGCCAGCATCCCCCGGGCGCCGGCCAGTGCGCTGCCTTCGATCTCCGGGTCGCCGGGTGCGGCCGCGCGGGCGAGCGCGCTGAAGCGCTCCATCTCGCCGTGATCGCGACGCAGCGCGGATACCTCGGCCCGGAAGACGAGCACGATGGCGCCGGTCGTGCCGAGGCCGAGCCGGGTGCTCGCGGCCAGCGCGGCCTCGGCGTGGCGATCCGCCTCGTCCAGCTCAAAGCGGAACATGGCCGCGGCGGTGAGCTGCAGGTCGATGACCGCGCCGGTGCTGGCCGCGCCCAGCTCCCCGGCGATGCGCCGCGCCTCGGACAGGCGGTCGGTGCCCGCATGGTCGAACATGTCGATCGTACCGAGCTCATGCAGCGCCCGCAGCCGCCACACGGCCAGCCCGGCTGCGTCGGCCGTGGCGAGGGCCTGTTCGAAGGCGTCCCGGGCGCCGTCCAGGTCGCGGGCCCGGTAGACCCGGCCGAGCAGTTCCAGGGCCCGGCAGAGGATCTCGGCGCTTGCCCCTGGCGAGGCCAGGGCGCTCTCGGCGAGAGCGCGCCCCGGCCGAGTGCCGACCGTCCGGATTCGGTGAGCAGTGCGCCGGCCCGGCCTGGATCGTCCGCCTGGATGGCCAGGTCCGCGGCCACGTCGCCAGATGCGCCGGGCAGCTCGGGATGAGCTGCCTCCAGGGCGGCAAGCGCTCGGCCGGCCAGGATGACCCGCCGCGGCGGCAGCAGCTCGGTGACCACTGCTTCCCTGGTGAGCATGTGCCGGAACCGGAAAACGCCGCCGTCCATGGCGAGTAGCTGCGACTCCACCCCGCGCTCGAGCGCGCCTGCGACCAGATCGGCGTCCAGCCCGGTGGCGAGCGGCAGCAGCCGCCAGTCGAACTGCCGCCCGAACAGGGCGGCGGTGTGCAAGACCAGCCGTTCCGCCTCCCTCAGGCCCGCCAGCCGGACCCGGACTGTTTCGCCGAACGAGCTTGGCACCCCCGGCGCGGCCAGAGACTCCTCGACCAGGAACGGAATTCCATCGGCCATGCGCTGCACGCGGGCGATGACATCCTCGGCCGCAGCCGGCAGGCACGCGCGTACCATCGCGGCGACTTCCCCGGCCGTTAGCCGTCCCAGTGCCAGGCGCGCCGCGGCCCGTCGCCCGTGCAGCCGGGTCATCAGTTCGGCGGCCGGCGTGGCCGGCTCATCCCGGCAGGTCGCCACGCACAGGACAGGCTCCGTGGGCAGGTTGTCGCTCAGGTACTCCAGGATCGCGAGCGTGTCTGGGTCCGCCCAGTGCAGGTCCTCGAGCACCAGCAGCAGCCCCGAGGGTCCGGCCAGCCGCCGCAGCAGTTGCAGCACGGCCTCGCCGCGCACGGTCGGCGTGTGGTCGCCGTGCCCATCGCGCTCCCCGCCTGCGATCGCCGGGACGATCGCGCGCAACGCTGGCCGCCACGGCGCCAGTCCGTCGTCGGCCGGAAACGGGAGCCCTCGCAGCGCCTGCAGCAGAGCCTCGGTCAGCGGCCGGTAGGGACTTGCGGCGCTGGCCGGAACCGCCCGCCCGGTCAGTACCCGTACGCCGCGGGCCCGCGGCTCGGTGGCCAGCGCTGTGGCCAGCCGGGACTTACCGATCCCGGCCTCCCCAGCCAGGAATACCACCCCGCCCGCGCCGTCCCCGGCCGCGGCGAGCGCGGACAGGAGCACGCCGGACTCCGCTCCGCGGCCGATCACCACCGGGCACAGCAGCTCCGCCACCAGATCAGTATGCTCCGCCGCCCGCTCCCCGGCACCGTCCGACCGCCGTCACCAGCGCGAATAAGTGTTCTTACGTACGCACTCCCGCCGTCGTGTTCAGGCCGTGGCCGGCCCAGGCACGGCGTTACGTACCCCGAACTCGTGTTTGCGCCGATGTGTGCGATCCCGGCGCGCGCCGACGATGTCCTCAGACCCCGCGGGCACCTGTCCCGGGGACCAGGGAAAGGGAACAGCGATGGGAACAGGCAAGGAACAGGCTGAGCTCTGGGGCCCGGGAGCCCGCGACTGGTCGGACTACAACGAGCCGATGTGCACGCCCTTCTACGAGGCAGTCCTGGACGCGACGGAGGCAGGCCCCGGCACCACACTGCTCGACGTCGGCTGTGGCGGCGGCTTCGCGCTGCTGCTGGCGGCGCGGCGGGGCGCCACGGTGTCCGGCCTGGACGCCACCCCGGCCCTGCTCGACATCGCGCGCGAGCGCGTCCCGGCCGCCTCGCTCGCCGTCGGCGACTTGGAGGACCCGCTGCCGTTCGAGCCGGGCGGGTTCGACGTGGTCACAGCGTTCAACTCGGTACAGTACGCGGCCGATCCGGTCGCCGCGGTCAAGAACATGAGCCAGCTGGTCCGGCCAGGCGGACTCGTCAGCCTGCTGGTCTGGGGACCTCCGGCGCAGTGCGAGAGCGGCGTGTTGTTCGCCGAACTCGGCCCGCTGCTGCCGCCCAGGCCCGGCGAGGCGCCGGGCGCCATCGCCTGGAGCGAGGACGGGCAGCTGGAGCACCTCGCCGGGCTGGCCGGGCTCACCCCCGTCGCCGTGCAAGACGTGCCCAACCCGCTGATCTACCCGGACCTCGCGACCGCGGTGCGGACCCAGCTCAGCTCGGGGCCGGCCCGCGCCGCCATTCAGCACTCCGGGCTGGCCGCCGTTCGCGGGGCGCTCACCCGCGCCTTCTCCGGCAGCAGGAGGCCCGACGGCAGCTACCGCCAGGAAAATGTGTTCCGCTATCTGGTCGCGAGGACCTGAGCTCAAGAGCGAATGTCTCGATCGCGGCGCATTCTTCGATCTGGGCAGTGCGGCGGTCGCCGCGCTGCCCTGGTCCGTTCCTTGGGTCGCAGCAAACCGCTGGTGCGTTGTTCCGTAGCGCGCGATAGTTGGACCATCCCGCGCTGCTTGCCCTTGTCGTGGAGCTGACCGGGAGCGGGCTTGATTACTGCGAGGCGACATGGCAGAACTAGGCACCGGCGACGGCGGCAATGCGCGATCCTGGCGGATGCCTGAGCTGGTCAGCCCAAATGAAGCCGACGGTCAAGACCCCTCGATACGAACTACCGGCGGTTGGGTCATTAGGAGTCGTATGGGCAAAGTTGGCCGTTCGCTTCGGCCTGATGGAGATGGTCGTCATCGGTGCGTTACTGCCCTTAGGTGCTGTACTCAGGTACCTTGGCGCTCAAGCTAGGGACTTGTGGACGTGAGGTACTGAGACATTCTAGTTGTATGACTCGTGCATGGTTGAAGCGGTCCACCGAAATCTCGTGCTTGCAAGCCCAACGGAAGGAGATTCGGATGATGAAGCAGATCCCGGGTCTGGGTATACGTCAACACCAGCGACTTAAGCCGTGTCGGCTCATATGAGGCTGTGACACGGGTTTGCTTGGCTGTGGGGGACACCGAATCCGGGGTTTCATGCCGCTTCACCGGGCCCGCGGGGCCCAGCAGGGCCGAGCAGCTGCGCGCTGAGCGTGTCCCCGACCCATTGCTCGTACGCGTCCGCGGTCCAGCCGCACTGGCGGACCAGCAGGTACCACGTGTCCGGGTGGTTGAGGGTCCAGAGCAGGTCCGTGGCGCGGGTGACGCCGACGCCGGGCGCGAGTGATCCCAGCGCGGCCAGCCGTTCGGCGAAGCCGCCCAGGACGGCGCGGAACTCGGTCTCGATCCGGTCCCACAGGTCGGCCAGGGCTGGTTCGGTCACCGCCGCCTGCCTGATGATGCGCATCAGGTCCCCGGCGCGGTCCTTGGTCACCCGGGACTGGCGCGCGCCGGCGCGGACGAGCTGGTGCGGGTCGTCGGCCTGCAGCAGCTGCCGGTACCACGGCCGTTCCGTGACCGGGATGGGCTGGTCGTCCCCGCCGAGGCGGACGTCCCACAGCCCGTGCAGGACGCCGGCCTTGGTGCCGAACGCGAGGTAGACCGTCTTGAGCGCGACACCGGCCCGGCCGGCGATGGCGGGCATGGCGATGGCGGCGTAGCCGTCCCGCGCGAACAGCTCCTCGGCCGCGTCGAGGATCTTGCGGCGGGTCTCGGCGGCCTGCTCGCGCCGCCGGGGCGAGTCATAACCCCGGCGGGGGTTGACAGCAGCAGGCATTCCGCTACTCTATCCGAGTATTCACTACTTATGCTGAGTAGCCAATTATGGGAGGGCATCATGACCGTCGCCGCGCAACCGGATCCGTACGCCCAGATGACCGAACGGGCCCGCATCATGTGGTCCCTCGGCGACTTCGCCCGGGCGGGCGCCGAACAGGTCCTGGTGGGCGAGCTCCTTTGCCGGGCCATCGACATCCACCCCGGCCAGCGCGTGCTCGATGTCGCGGCGGGCTCCGGCAACGCCGCCCTGGCCGCGGCCCGGCGCGGCGCCCGGGTGACCGCGGCCGACTTCGTGCCGCGGCTGCTCCAGGCCGCGGCCCGGCGGGCCCAGGCCGAGGGCCTGGAGCTGGAAACCCGGGAGGCCGATGCCCAGTCGCTGCCGTTCCCCGACGGCGCGTTCGACGTGGTGCTGTCCACGTTCGGCGTCATGTTCGCCCCCGACCAGGCCCGCGCGGCCGCCGAGCTGCTGCGGGTCTGCCGCCCCGGCGGCCGCATCGGCCTGACCGCCTGGACGCCGGCCAGCGTCATGGCCGCCACCCAGGCCATCGCCGGCCGGTTCGCGCCGTTCCCGCCCGTCCCCGGCGCCCGCAGCCCGATCGAGTGGGGCACCGAGGCCAGGGTCCGCGAGCTGCTCGGCTCCGGCGTCACCGAGCTGACCGCGCAGGTGCTGAGCACGGACATGTGCGGGATCTCCCCAGCCGGGCGGGTCGAGTTCAACCGCGCCTACGTCGGCCCCACCAAGGCGGTATTCGACCGGCTGGACCCGGCCGCCCAGCAGACCCTGGCCGCGGAGCTGGCCAGCTGCCTGCAGCAATTCAACCGCGCCGCCGACGGCACCCTGGTCGCCCCAGCCGAATACCTCCAGCTCATCGCCACCCGCGCCGCCCCCGCCCCCACGCCATGAAACCGGGAATCCAGGCCCTCGGGGGGTGCAGCTGAGGCGTTTTGCCTGCGAGAGGGGCTCCTGGTAGGCGTTTGGGTGTCGAATCCATGCCCGTCCAGGAGCCCTTGTGCTTTCTTATCCGCCTGACGTTGCTGGTGCAAGCCGGATACCGGAGTCCCCCGATGCGGGAACCCCTGCGGGAACGATCGTGGTACGGGTCTGTGACCTGCTGATTCGCGGCGAAAGGACGGTCACGGCGGGAAGTGTGGTGCCGTCGGCGGGCGAACTGGCGGTGTTCTGCCGTCCGGTGGTGACCGCGCCGGCGCTGCCGCGGCGGGACGGCACGATAAGGGCGGACGGGTGGCTGCCCGATTTCGTGCGGCTGGGCGAGCTGGAGCGCCACCTCGGCGACGGGGTGATCGAGGCGATCGTGGCCGCGGCGCTGCAGCAGGGCCGGCTGAAGCGGCGGCAGCGGCGGCGGATCATGTCGTATCCGCTGGTCATCCGGCTGATGCTCGCGATGGCGCTGATGCCGGACGCGTCGTACTGCGAGGCGCTGGCCCGGCTGGCCGGGCTGCTCGCGGACGTGCCGTTCGCCCTGGAATGGCACGTCCCCACCGAGAAAGTGGTCACGGCCTGGCGGGTGCTGGTGCCGGCGGGCCTGATGGAGGCCCTGTTCTGGCGGGCGGCCGGGCCGCTCATCGCGGACGATGAGCCGTCGGCGGTGCTGCTGGCCGGGATGATGGTGTGCGCGGCCGACGGGATGCTGGTGAACGTCGCGGACACCCCGGAGAACCGGGCGATGTTCGGCTGCACGGGCACTGCCGCGCAGGAAGGCGAGGGGTCCGCGCCGTTCCCGCAGCTCAGGATCGTCGCCCTGACCGCCCGCGCGGGCCGTGCCATGCTGGGCGCGATCTGCGGCCGGGCCAGGGCCGGGGAGCAGGCGCTGCTGGCCCGCCTGGTGCGCCGCCGCCCGGACCTGTTCGCCGGCCGCGTCGTCTGCTTCGACAGGAACTTCCCGGGCTATGACCTGATCACGGCGATCATGCAGGCCGGCGGCCACGTCGTCGCGCGCGTGAAAGAGGGAATCAGCCTGCCGCTGGAGCCGGGCGGCGGCTGGCTGCCCGACGGATCCCGGACGACCTGGCTGAACGCCCCGTCCGGGAGGAAACAAGACCGGCTGGCGGTCCGCGCCGCCGAGCACAACGCCGTCCTCCCCTGCGGCGGCGGGGAGGAAGTCTCGGAGGCCTGCACCCTGATCACCACCCTCCTCGATCACCAGGCCGCGCCCGCGGACGCGGTCCGCGAGGCGTACCTGACCAGGTGGAGCGCCGCCGAGACCACGTTCGGCGAGGACAAGGCCACCATCACCGGCGCCGGGAACCGCACCTCCGGCCCGGTGCTGCGGTCCGGGTCCCCGCGCCTGGTCATCTCCGAAGCCTGGGCCTGGCTGACCGCCACCCACCTCGTCCGGGCCAGCGCCGCAGCCGCCCTGCACGGCGAGACCGCCGCGGCCCGGGCCCTGCGCCGGACGGACAACGCCCCCGTCACCGCGGATGAGGAATCCTTCACCACCGCCCGTCACCACGCGATCCGCTCGATGACATCTTCCCAGGTCGCGGCCTCATCGTCACTGGAAGCGCTCGCCGCCGCAGCGGACGCCGCCGCACGCGCCGCCCTGCACACCCTCAACGTCCCCGGACGGCAACGGCACTCGCAGCGAACGCAGAAAGCGCGCCCGAAATTCGCGCATGCCTGCGTGACCAAGCAGACCGTCACAGGGAAACCCGAGATCACCGTGTTCGCCCCCGGATACTCATAGCCCCGTCGCCGGAACCGGAACCCGCCAGGAAGGAGGAACCGCCCCGCTGCCGGGGCCGCGGACCGTGGAACCGCGCGCCAGGCCCGCCGCGACACGCGGGCAAAAACCATGCCCGCACACCACCGCCGCCAACGCGAAAACAGACCCAAGGACAGACACGGGACACCAGGACCATAACGCCCCGGAATGCTTCAAACACCTAAAGTCCCTGGTGTTGGGGTATACGTAGCGTCGACGTTTTTCTGACAACGCTAAAGAAGCTGGCACTGGTCGGTGTCGTCATGACTGTCGCGGGTTTGACCCCTATCGTCATATACGCCCTGTCCGCACCATTGAACTTTGCCGCCGTAGTTAGCGTAGGTGCGATGGCGGGAGCCGGGGCGTTTGTCGCAGGTGGCCTTCTCGGCTTCCTTTTCGGTGTTCCGAAAACCCGCGGAGATAATACGGAAGACTCGGAAGGGACGCCGCATACCAGATATCGGGTCAATACTAACCTTGAGCAGATTTCTGACTGGCTGACTAAGATTCTAGTGGGTGTTGGGCTCACTCAACTCGCGAAGATCGCAGACGCCGCCGCGCATTTGATAAGCGTCGTAGCGAAGGGCATGGGCGGTGGCGCAGGCGCGACAAGCGTCGCTGGTGGTATCCTTGTATACTTCATTGGAAACGGTTTCCTGAGCGCCTACTACGTGACCCGGACGACTCTAACAACAGCGTTCTCAGTCACTGACACTGACGCCGACGAGTCTTGACAATCGCCTTCCTGAGGCCAGAGCAAATTACCTATTCCACTCTGCAGGTACGGTGACTGTCTTTAGGCTACTGTCGCTTGTTTTAGCCTGTGGCGGCCTGCTCTGGGACGCTGACGACGCCTCGCCCGAGCATGCCGCGAGAGCGAAGGAGACTAGGCCGGATGCTGAGCCGGGACGCTGAACAAGCGCCTGACCATCGTCCCTGCTCAGGATGGCGGAGGATGCGAGATTCGAACTCGCGAGGGCTTGCACCCAACACGCTTTCCAAGTCTGTGGACATGCGTTCATGGTAGGTCAGCGTGGTCTGTGACCTGCAGCTGCGGGGCTGGTCCGGTCCTCCGCGGACGCCCTCGAACCGCGGCGAATGAGACCAGAACTGAGACCAGCGCGGTCCGCGTCCCTAATGGTTTTCACGAGCACGCGCGGTTCGCTGTCCATCACGGCTCGTACCTCGACGTTCAGCATCTCGGCCCGTCGCGTTGCCCAAGATCATCCCGCGTATATCCCGCGCCGGTCGCGAGCTGCCGCAAATCACCGTCCGGGGCGCGCCGGAATGCCCCGTGCTGGCTCCGCAGCGGTGGCAACGGTATTGGCAGCAGCAGGCGTTGGCGGATTGATCCGTTAGTGTCACTCTTACTCTTGTGACAGTTCGGGTACGCGCCAATCGGAGAGGAGGCCCGGTGACAGGTGACGACAACACGGGCCAGGCAGGTCAGCAGTCCCAGGCTACCCACGATCGTCCTGCCGTGGAACCCCGACCTCCGCAGGTTATTCACGTGGCTCGCTCAAGACTTGTGCGCGAAGGCATTCGCCTTGTGATTGTTGTGCTGCTATTCGCAGCGTTCATAATCACGCTGGTGTGGGCTTTTCTCGGTGCAAATGGCCCGTATTGGAAAAACGTCAAGGACTTGCTTGACCTTATCTTGCCCGCCGAGACTGCGTTGCTGGGAACGGCCATAGCGTTCTATATGACCGAGACACGAGGCGGCGACCAGTAGGTGAATCCGTTACTTCTCGTTCCCCCGAACTAGCAGCGATCCTCCCAGGGCGATTGCTATTAGCCACCAATACCATTGGTTGACTGATCGGGTACGGATAGGTACACGAACAGCCGTCTCCGACGCGGCAGCTGTAGGCGCGCAGGACGCGGCCGACGAAGGCGGCATACTCATCGTTCTCGACCAGCCGCCGCGTCCGTTTCGGTGTCAACCCGGCCTTGACATCATCTGGTCTGCGCCGTCCTTCCCGGCGGGTCATGACGGCAGCCCTCACCGGTGGCCTGCCGCGAGCTGGCTGCGCTCCTCGGACAGCTCCAGGGCCAGGCGCTCGTGCTCGTTCAGCCCCCGGGAGTCGGCCCAGTCCACGCGGGCGCCGGTGATGCCGTCGAGCGCCGCGACAGCATGTCGGGGGCAGCCGCGAGCTGCATCGCCCTCGGTGTCGGTGATGGTGACCCGTGCATAGGACGTGCATGCTGGCTCGTCGGCTTCGGTGAGGGTGCAGGTGAATCGGGTGTTCGCCATGTCCGGCGCCGGGCGCGGCGGAGCGCAGCGGAGCCGCCTTGATCCAGTACGGCTCAACTCGGCAGTGCAGCGCAAAGACCGCAGTGAAGCGCAGAGACCGCGGACCGTGCTGCTGCGGGACCGTACTGCTGGCATTCCGCTTTTCAGGGAACAGGGCTACCACGTCCTGAGCAGGCAGGATGCCGTGCAGTAGCCCAACCTGGGCACGTATCGGGCATGATCAAGCACTCAGAGGCAATCTGACGGGCCCGGCGCCGCACCCGTCATTCATCTATAGCGCCGACGCCCGAACGCGCCGCTACGACCGTCTCCGCCGCCACGCCACGGGCAGGTCGATCCTGGCCCGCCGCCCCTCGATGCGAACTCTTGGCGCCGAGGTCGTTCGTGGCCGCTGGCGCTGGTCAGTGATCGGTCGCAGTCCGACAGAACCGCTCGCGGTCGGTGGCGTTGCTGTACTTCCGCGCTGTATAGCTTCGGGCCGACCGGTGAAGCCACTGGTATTGAGCGTCCAATTTTCAGCAGGATTTGCGGGTCCAGACCAGTTCGCCACAGGTCCCGTGAGCAGGCGACACGAGGCGCTGGCTGCTCTTAGGGTCCGGGGTTTACCCCTGCTTCTGCAGTCGTTGTTAGCAGAACGTTAGCAAGATCTGGACACGTCAGGGGTGGGTCGCTGGTGCCAGCTTCGTGTCCACGGAACTTGGCAACTGAACAGTCTTCACTTGAGTTCATCGCCGGACGGCGACTAGCGTGAGCAAGATCCAGCAAGCTGCCGGTATGAACTCGTTCAGCGAATGCCATCGTGCGTACTGCGGAGCTTGCAGCGCACCCTGGTGCGACCTGGATCGCGATCTTTGGTCGTGATGAGTTAAGCATCAGCATCCAACCGCCCGCACAACACAGTAGCTATGGGCCGCAATCGGCGTCTTGTCTTGCAGGACGATCAGTCCCAGCTCTTGTGAACGTTCTGTGATGTCCTGCGTGCTCAAGGGCTTTCGATAAGACCCCAAGATCTGGGGTGTCGATTCAAAATTAGGTCAATTCATTCTAGTTGTCCTGGTATCCGACGATCTTCTGAAAGTCCTGAACTTTATTTCAGTTGATCATCACCTGGAGTCTCATTGCTACCCAACTTCGTAGCGACCAGTCCCGAGCCGTTGAGTTTCTACCGTCGCATGAATGTCTAGTTCCGCCACGAGTCCTTCGATCACATCTTCCAGGCTTCGTACTCGCAGACTCACTTTGTGCGGGAGGGCGGCCCCACCAAACCTCCACGCCATGAGAGGCAACAGCTGGCGGAGCTCGATCATCTCCTTCACGTCATCGGTACCCATAGGCCCTGCCTTACCGACATGGAAATCGGCAACATGTCCAGATGCGTCTGCAAGCGATGCAGCGCCTAGATCGTCCGCGAGGTCCAAGTACGAGTCGAGTCCCTCCGCGAGCCAAGTCGCATCATCCATGCTCCCCCTGGCTGGGAACCAATTCCGTGTACCAGAAGAAAGCGCTCCTAGCTCTCCCTGCCAATTATCTTCCGGGGAAAAAAGTAGCGTAGCATTGAAGCTTCGCTGGAACTTATCACGACGGATTTGTCGCATCAGAGATGCATATGTAGCGGTAAGGGCGGGCATCAATGGAATCAGCTTTTCATCCATATCAATTTCAGACCATTCTAGAACATTTTCCCAATCAGGCAATTCCGTTATTGGAGGCGGTAGCGGTTTCACGGACATATGTCGCCGATCCGGGTTCCCCAGCAGCCTTTCTTTGATGTCTGGAGATTCCAGCATCGTTCTAAACGGCTGCCGAGGGAGAACGCCGCAGGCCACGGCCAGAGCCCCGATGGCAGTGGCTTCACGCAACTCACCGAACTCGAAGTTATACAGTGGTGTGCCGATGTCCGGTCGATGTCCTTGAACAAGTGACCTTATGGTATCTTCATAAAAGGTCTGGAAACGAAACATCATAAGGTCTTGAGTCGAGACCCACGGATGAGCCATATTAGCCCACCTCCTCGCCCAGGACAAAGTTCAAGGGCTCACGGAAATTCGTGTTAGGCTTACACACGTTGGAGTGGCTCCCATTTATAACCTTGTAGGCAGGATCGCAACTGTAGCGGAATCCACCCTGCACAACTTCGTCGTTTGCTGCCCAAGCAATCCGCGCGCTTAGGGCAGCCACTTTGTCCGGGTTACCGCTCGCCAGCGCGGCGGTTTCACTCTCAAGCCTGGCCAAGAATTGCGATCCACGCTGAAGTTCCTTGAAACTTGGACTTCCAGTTAGAACCGGACCTATCAACTTCCAGGCCGAAGTCGCAGACATGAAGCCCTTCCACCCAGATAGAAACATGCCAAACAACGCGGGTGCAAATAGTGCGAGATTCGCCCGACACAGCGGGCTGTCCTGGACGGTCCCATCGCTAAGTGCGTCCCTCGCCTCCTCAAGAATAGCTTTGCGGATGACGACACCGCCCTGAGAATGGCCAATCAACACGAGGTGTCTGTATTGAGTCGCATCTTTACGTATCTGCACTTCCACCGAAGCATGATCAACGCGCCTCTCGAAGATTTTGGAGGGCGGCTGTGGGAAGATCTCACGTATCAGCTTCGTCAGCTTGTAAGCAGTCGCTGCGATCTGCTCACGTGTACTAGGGTATCCAACGAAATACGCGTCCCAAGAGGTGAACCTTGCGTCCTCGTCTATCATCGTCTGGAAATTACGCCAGGTCCGTTCTTGGTCGCCGTTAAACCCATGAACAAAGACCGCCGCCGTATCCACAAGGGGATTGAGCGATGCGTAAACCCGGCATGAAAGACCGGAAGACGAGCTGTATGACGAGCCTTCATGCTTAGCCACGATGTGGGCGAGGGGTGGGAAGACCACCACATGACCTTCTCTGATCTAAACCTCCTTGTGTACCAAGAGGCCGTTGGCCATCAAGCGAATCTACGTGGATTGTACTACCCCTGTACGCCGAGGTCCGGTCGTGTTGATGCCGGTTGGTGTTGTCAGAATCTGGTCGTGGTCATCTCAGACGGCTCGCAGCCGAGCACCTCAGGACGATATGTCCTTGCGCAGATTGACCGCTTCTGTGGCGGCTGATGCAGCAGGCGGGGGTTCGGGGGGTAGCTTGCCCGGCGCGCCTGCGGGACGCTACGGGAGCGTGCGGGGCTGACGCAGCGTCAGCCCTTCCTCCGCTGCGGCATCCTTGCCGTATCCGGGATGAGAGGATGCGCGATGGATGGACTGACGGGCGCGGACGTCCCGACGATGGGTGGCGGCTTGTCGGTCGTCACCGCCACGATCATCTGGGGCAAGAAGCAATGGCGTACCAAGAGCGCCGCGCGATGATCCAGCGGCGGAACTGGAATGGCTACGTTGAGCCAGGCGGGATCAACGAGTGGAACGTGCGCCTGGTCGAGACCCCGGATGAGTCGTCAGGCCGGGTCGTGCAGGAGGTCGTAGACGAAAAGGGCCGTCCACACGGCAACCAGGCTCAGAACATGCGGACGGTGATCAAGCGGGACGGGACGCTTGCCCGGGTGCCGACGCCTGAGCAGTGGGCGTTTCTGGTGGACCTGCGGAAACGGCGGATAAGGAGCGAGGCTTACCCGATCTGAATCGCCCCTTAAATCGGCTGACGAAAGAGCGCGGTACGGCTAGGTTCGGCGTGTGACGCCAGATGAGGACAAGCAGCTCCGCTTGCTCGGCGATGCCCTGCTGATCGTACGCGAATGGGAGAACCTGACAGGCAGGCCGGACTCGTTGCAGCCGGTGCCGGGCAGCGAGCTTGCGGAAGATGACCGCCGCACGCATCCCTATCAGGTGAGCCATGCCGTGCGGGCGGCGATGATGGCTGCCGTAGACCATCTGGGATGCCTGCGCGACAGCCTGTTCGAGTGGTCCGGCTCGGATCGTGTTACTGCAAGGATTCACATCTACGGGCAGTTCGCGCTCGTCCGGGGTGCCCTGGAGAACGCGAGCCGGGCCGTCTGGATGCTGGAGTTGGGTGATCGTGACGAGAGGATCCTGCGTCGGCTCCAGCTCGAATGGTCAGAGGTGTGCGCACAGGAACGGGTACGGGATGCGATAGGTCCACCTGGTGGGAGCATGCCTGACCGGTTCGACGATCTGACTGTGCTGATAGAGCCGACCGGCATCGACCCGGACGAGATCAGGTCGGGAGCAAGTTACGCGACCATGGTCAAGGCCGCGGGCGCGCATCTTGCTGCGGACGGTTCGAGGCAAGTAGTGATTTGGCGAATGTGCTCGGCTCTGTCGCATGGCGACTTCCGCGGCACCCTCGGCTACACGGACAGGCAAGTGCTGGCCGAAATCTCACCTGGGGTCGCGCTGGCCAACGTGACGGGCAGTGTCCCTTTGCTGACCGCAGGTTCCTTGGACGCCATTGACACCATGAAGGTAGCGCTGAGGCTTCACGGCAGGCGGACGATGTAGCGCCTGGTGCTTGGCAGGTCAGCGGATGACGCGGACACCGATGCGCGCCGGGTCGGTTCAGGTCATCAGCGAAACAAGGTCGCGGACGGGTGTCCCAGGTTCTTTCTTCCCCGGCCCCAGCGGCCCGACTCCCCCGCCACGTACGCGGCCCCCTGGCGCGGTTCCTGTCAAGTCCGGCTCTCATACCCCTCCACTTGTGGCCGGTTCCCTTGTAGTCCGCTACCGGAATCAGCCGAGCACCGGGACGCATCTGCGAGCGGTACAGCACGCCGTGGAGGTGATCTACCTCGTGTGCCACGAGCCGGGCCAGTCCGTGATGGCATTTCTGCGAGCCTCTCCCCCCTGCGGGTCGCGCGGTTTCGCGCATTTGGCGCACGCCTACTCTCGCTCTCTTGGGCGCGGTACCGCAGCGGCCCGGTACGCGTCGAAGAAATCGGCTACCCCGGCGTTCGCCCGGTACGGCTCAAGCCGTCCCGCGAGGAAGCGCAGGCGCGTATCTGTCCGCGCTGAGTTCGTGCGACCTGCCAGGATCGCCATATGTGTTGCCATGTCTGCTGCGTGGTCGATTTCGCCGAGCTGCACGTAATCCTCCGCGAGCCAGCTTAGATACAGCGAGTTTTCGCGAATGAGCGCCTGATCGTATCGACCTATGGCTCCTGTCAGCAACTTTTCCGCTTGTGCTGGCTTCCCCAATTCTGTGTAGCACCTGCCAGCCATCACGTCGATTTCCTCGCGGTTCAGCCAGTAGACCCAATCGGGATCGTTATCCCGGGTTCCGGCAGCGAAACTATCTTCCACAAGTCCTAGCGTGCGCTCGCAGTTGCGTGTATCTCCGGAACGAGCGGCGGCCCAAGCTACCCTTTCAAGGAGTAGTGCACGTGCGATTGGCGTTGCGCTCTCCCGTCCACCCCGATACGCAGTACGCGCCAACACGGCGGCATCACGTGGATTTCCATTGTTGGCAACTTGGTAACTGAAAGTCGAAATGACGTTGGCCGCAAGAGCATAGTCGCAAGCCGCCCGCGCTGCCAGAACGCCACCGCGGACGTATCGCGCAGCTTGATCGAATTGCCCCGTATCCGCTGCGACCCAAGCCCCAAGTTGAGCCATCTCGCCGACCGTTGTAAGTAGTCGCCGTGCCTGTTCGTCGGAAAGCGAGGCTTCGGAGAGAAGTTGAACGGTAGCCGTCAACTCGTTGCGCATAAGGTCGTGACTAGTTGACCCGGTTATGTAGTCATCAGCACGCCGCAACTGGATCACGCGCCGTTCCACCGTAGCAATCAGGTCATCGCTCACCCTCCGCCCGGCACTCAACTCGATTACCTGCGGTGGCTCCGACAGTAGCCACATGTGGGCAAGATGCTCGATTTCATCGTAAACATTCAGCCCATTCACGCGTGGTGATGGGTACACGGGTTTCGGCTGATGTTACGGGGAGAATGCCTGTACGGGCGGTCGCCAGGGCCTGCCGAGCATGAGGTCGTGCAGGACGT
>Ga0070699_100000873_pt1 | contig 28064 bp, 26 predicted proteins | sample KBSK1503metaG_FD_65473 | JGI IMG/M metagenome (GOLD analysis project Ga0070699, IMG submission 65473) | Corn, switchgrass and miscanthus rhizosphere microbial communities from Kellogg Biological Station, Michigan, USA - KBS K1-50-3 metaG | ecosystem: Host-associated > Plants > Roots >...
ACGACGTCCACATGCCGCGCGAACGCGCGCAGCGCGTCGAGGTCCTCGTAATCGGCGACGACCTCGACGTCGGCGACCTGGCCTGTCGGCGTGTCTTCTTCCGGAGAAAAGGTATGAACGCGGTAACCCATGCGCCGCGCGGCAATCGCGAACATCCGCCCGAGCTGCCCGCTGCCAAGCACGCCCAGCGCGGCGCCCGGAGCGATCACGCGCGTCACGGCAGCCGTTCCTGCTGGACTTTCTGCGTCTGCTCGGTGCGGAACTGCCGAAGCTTCACTCGCAGCTCGGGCCGCGAGTTGGCGAGGATGGAGACGGCCAGAATGCCGGCATTGGTTGCGCCGGCCTTTCCAATCGCGAGAGTTCCCACCGGAACGCCGCCGGGCATCTGGACGATCGAGAGCAGGGAATCAAGTCCTTGCAGCGCCGCACTCTGCACCGGCACGCCCAGCACGGGCAGGATCGAATGTGCCGCGACCATGCCCGGCAGATGCGCGGCGCCGCCGGCGCCGGCAACGATCACCTCGACCCCGCGCGACTCAGCGGCGGTGGCGAACTCAGCCATCCACACCGGCGTGCGGTGCGCCGAGACGATGTGATGTTCGTGCTCGACGCCGAACTGTTCCAGCACCTCAACGGTGTGCTTCATCGTCTCCCAATCCGACGACGAGCCCATGATGACGGCGACAAGTGGTTGAGGCATTGACGATCACACCGCAGGGAAACCGTGATTCTACCCCGACCCGCGCGGACGTCGGCAACGCCTCTTTGTCTAATGTCTAGTCGTATGCCAGCAGGCTGATGACTAGCAGGAGCGCGCCCACGGTTGCACCTGCGGCACCGAACGCGATTCCGGCAACCTTGCCACGCGACAGCCCCGCGGGATCCACGCGTGCGAGTGATGCGACCGATTCGTACGCGATCGTCTCAATGCCGACGGGCACGCGAGACTTCCGCTGAACGACGATCGCGTCAGGCCGCGCGGCAATGAACGTCGCCTTGAAATGCCGACTGTCGCGAAGGCGCACGTCTACCGTGACGCCGGCATCAAGTTGCTGTGCCACCGTCTGCCAGGCTATCGCCTCGTCTGTTGACTGCGCGAGACCCTCGCGCGCCGATACCATCAGCAAGGCGAACACAAGCGTCAGGGAAAGGTACTTCGCCATCACACACCTCCTCAGAAGTCGATGCCGACGCCGCCTCGCCATTGAATGGCAAGCGGCCGGTCGGTTGAAAACGACGTGCGGACCTCGGTTCGAACGAACGCACGCTGGCTGACGTAGAACTTGAAGCCGCCGGTCACGACAGGCCGCGCCGAGTACGAAACGATGTCAATCGCGGGCACGGGCCGAAGCGTCAGAGGCAGTGCGGTGGTCGGGAACCTCTGGATTGATGACGGCAGCGATTCCGCGACGTGGCGTTCCCTTGCAACCTCGAGCCCGGCGCCGACAAAGGGATGGACCCATTGGTTGTCGAGGAACTGGTATACGCCTGTGACGCCGACCGTTGATTCGCGAAGCATGTGCTCGCGGTAACGCAAATCTTCTTCAACGCCGATCGTTCCCTGGCCACTCGTGGCGACTTCGAGCTCTGTCTTGAAGTGCGGTGTCCAGTAGTGACCGGCGGATGCCTGGATGACGGGCGCCTCGTACCAGTGGTCCCATCGTGACCCGAGCTCAGTCTTGTTGCGGTTCAGCAGAGCCAGCTGCCCGGCAACATCCCAGCGGCCAATTGCAGCTACAGGAACTGGTTGCTGCGCCGACGCGTCTGGCGCCAGCGCCAGGAGCGCCGACAGGCTGAACATTGTAGAGAGCCTTTTCATTCCGTCCTCCTGCCTGACAATGTGCAGAACGGACGGAAAGCGGCTCACGTGCCTGCGGTACACTCGACGAAGGAGCGCTTATGAAGATCCGCGTCCTCGTGCTGCTGCTGGCTCTCTCCTCACTCCCGCTGGCAGCGCAACAGAACATTCAACCTCGAACGTCCAATCCCGAATCCCGAGTCCCGAATCCCGAATCCCGGCCACTCGAGGTCCCGTATCGGCAATTCACGCTGGGCAACGGCCTGAACGTCATCCTCCACCAGGACAAGAGCGTGCCGATCGTCGCCGTGAACCTCTGGTATCACGTCGGCTCGGCCAACGAGCGTCCCGGCCGCACGGGTTTCGCGCACCTGTTCGAGCACCTGATGTTCGAAGGATCGGGGCACGTCAAGGAAGGCGAGTTCGACACGCTGCTCGAATCGGCTGGCGGCGACAACAACGGCTCGACCCAAAACGATCGGACCAACTACGTCATCGACGTCCCGTCGAACGCGCTGGAGCTGGCGCTGTTCCTCGAGTCCGACCGCATGGGATACCTGCTCGACACGATGTCGCCGGATCGCGTGAACGGGCAGCGGGACGTGGTCAAGAACGAACGCCGCCAGAGCTACGAGAATCGCCCGTATGGGATGGCGAGCATCGCGCTGGACGAAATGCTGTGGCCGGACGGCCATCCGTATCAGTGGCCGACGATCGGCTCGATGGAGGATCTCACCGCCGCCAGCTATGAGGACGTCGTGGGGTTCTTCAAGAAGTACTACGTGCCGAACAATGCGAGCCTCGTGATCGCAGGCGACATCGACTTCGATCGGACGCAGGCGCTCGCGCAGAAATGGTTCGGGGACATCCCGCGTGGCGCGCCGGTCGAACCTGTGGCGCCCCCTGCCGCGATGTTGACGAGCGTGAAGAAGAAGACGCTGACGGATCGCGTCGAGTTGTCGCGCCTGTATCTCGGATGGTTGACGCCGCGGCTGTACCAGCCGGGCGATGCCTCTCTGGATGTGGCGTCATACATTCTCGCAGGCGGCAAGAACTCGCGGCTCTACAAGCGCCTCGTGTACGACACGCAGATGGTGCAGGACGTCATGGCCGTCCAGCAAAGCGCGGCGCTCGGAGGCTCGTTCCTGGTCGTCGCGACCGCCCGACCCGGCAAGCAGATCGCCGACATCCAGAAGGTCATCGACGAGGAGATCGATCGGCTGAGGCGCGAGCCTCCCGACGAACGGGAGCTGCAGCGCGCGAAGAACCAGATCGAGGCGGGGTTTTACCGGCAGATGGAGCGTGTCGGCGGATTCAGCGGCAAGGCCAATCAGCTGAACGCGTATTTCGATTACGCGGGAGGTGACCCCGACTACTTCGCTGAGGATCTCGCGCGATATACGTCGTTGTCACCGTCGGACATTCGCGCTGCTGCCCTGCAGTTTCTGCCGCCCGACAGGCGCGTCGAGCTCGTCGTCGAGCCGGAGGCGAGAAAGTGAGTATTCGTATTCGTGGCCTTCGAGAATTTCGTGGTCTTCGTGGTTTCTTGGTGCTTAGTGTTCTTAGTGTTCTCTGTGGCCAATTCGTCTTCGTGGCCCTCGTTGCCCAGGATCGCCCCGACAGATCGCGTCCGCCGGCATTAGGCCCCGCTCCACAGCTGAACCTTCCTCCCATACAGAAGCGCACGTTGTCGAACGGCCTGCCGGTGTGGGTGATTGAAACGCACGAGGTACCGCTCGTTCAGGCGAATCTGGTCGTGCTCGCGGGTAGCGGAGACGATCCCGCCGGCAAGTTCGGCGTTGCGAGCATGACCGCCGCGATGCTCGATGAAGGCGCCGGCTCGCGATCGGCGCTGGAGCTGGCGGATGCCGTTGACTTCCTCGGCGCCAACCTGACGACCGGCAGCACCTTCGACGAATCGGTAGTGCGCCTCAACGTGCCAGCGCTGCGATTGGGCGACGCGTTGCCTCTGATGGCCGACGTCGCGCTCCACCCGACGTTTCCAGCGCAGGACCTCGATCGACTTCGCCAGGAGCGGCTCACCGCGCTGCTGCAGGCGCGCGACGATCCGCAGGCGATCGCGCCGCGAGCGTTCCAACGCATCGTCTTTGGCGCGATGCACCGGTACGGCACGAGCGCGACCGGGACCGAGGGGACGCTGAAGTCATTCACGCCGATGGACCTCCGCGCCTTTCACGACGCGTTCTATCAGCCCTCGAACGCAACGCTGGTCGTCGTCGGCGACATCAAGATTGACGAGGTCGTCCCGATGCTGGAAAAGGGCTTCGGTGCCTGGAAGAGCACTGGGGCGGTGAGACGACCGGCGGTGCCGACGGCGCCGCAACTGACCAGCGGTCAGATCTATCTCGTCGACAAGCCCGACGCGGCGCAGTCGGTCATTCAGATCGGGTGGGTCGGCGTGGCGCGGTCGACGCCCGACTACTTCAGGATACAGGTCACGAATACCATCCTCGGTGGGTCGTTCTCGTCGCGGCTCAATCAGAATCTGCGTGAGGAGCACGGCTACGCCTACGGCGCGGGCTCCGGTTTCGACATGCGCCTCTCGGCGGGGACGTTTGTGGCCCGCGCCGCCGTCCAGACGGACAAGACCGCCGATGCTCTTCACGAGTTTTTCAACGAACTGAACGGAATCGGCGCGAAGCCGGTCGGCAACGACGAGCTGACGCGCGCGAAGAACTATCTCGCACTGAGTTTCCCCGGCCAGTTCGAAACGGCCGGCGATCTGTCACAGGAGATCGAGGACCTGATCGTCTACAAGTTGCCGGACGACTATTACCAGCGCTACGTACCCGAAATCCAGAAGGTGACAGCCGCCGATGTGCAGAAGACCGCGACGACCTACATTCAGCCGCCGAAGTTCGCAGTGGTGGTCGTCGGGGACAGGAAAGTGATCGAAGCCGGCATCCGCGCGCTGAAACTCCCACAGCCTATCCGCGTCATGACCGTGGATGAAGCGCTGGGGCCGTAACGTGATTCGCGGCACCTTTACTGATCACGGGCCACCCCCGACTACGGGATCGATTCGAACACACCGCTTTCGCGATTCTTCCTGACCTCGTCCCACTTGAAGTGCCGTCCGTTCATCGCGATGTAGACGCCCGCCGGCAGTACCTGCACGAGTGACAGTGCGCTCCCGAGGTTGAACAACCCGTCCGAGCTGCCGAACGCATACGGGATCATCGCCCCGGTCAACACGATCGTCTTCCTTGTCACGCCGCGCGCCAGTGCGGCCGCCGTCTCCACCATGGTGTCGGTGCCGTGCGTGATGACGATGCACGATTCATCGCACTGCTGGCAGTTGCGCACGATCAGCTCGCGATCGGCATCGGTCATCTGCAGACTGTCGATCATCATCAGCGTACGAATCGCGACGTCAGCGCGCGAGCGTCCCAGGCGCAGCATTTCCGGGAGGTGCGTGTCGCCAAACGAGAGCTGTCCCCGGATTTCGTCGTACGTCTTGTCGAAGGTCCCGCCCGTCACGAAGATGCGAATCATCGCTGGACGCGGTCTCCCGGCGGGTCGAGGGCGCCGGGCGGCACGGCCTTTCCCGGTCCGCGAGAGAGAAGGCTCACGATCAGGCCGACCAGAACGACTGCCACGGCGCCAACGACGTTGTGCCACAGGAACGCGATCCTGGTGTACGTCGCGACATATGCGACGCTTGCCATCCCGGCGAGCAGGCCGACAAACGCGCCGTTCGCCGTCGCGCGCGGGAAAGCGATAGCCAGAATGAAGACACCAAGAATGGAACCGTAAAAGAACGAGCCGAAGCGGTTGACCACCTCGATGAGCGATCCGAGCTCGGCCGCCCACACGGCAACGCCGGCCGCAAAGAGGCCCCAGAATGCCGTGGTGATCCGCGACACGGTGACGAAGTGCCGGTCGCTCGCTTCCGCCCTGACGAAGCGGCGATAGAAGTCGATCACGGAAGCGGTTGAGAGCGCCGAGAGCTCACCGGCGATCGTTGACATCGCCGCCGCGAAGATCGCTGCGAACAGCAGCCCGACCAGTCCCACTGGCATCTGGGTCGTGATGAAGGTCGGGAACACGTAGTTCACGTCGTTGTAGTTCGTATCGCCCGTCGCCTCGCGCACGAACGTGAGCGCGTCGGCGCGAACGGCGCGGACGTCAGCCTCACCCGCCTTGAACGCCTGGCCTGCCGCCGCGAGCGCCTGGGAATCCTTCGATCGCTCCGCCTGCGAGAAGGTCGCTGCGGCCGCGCGCCTCGACGCTGTGGCAGCCTGAAACCTCTCTTCGAGTGCTCGATATTCAACCGCGCGTGGCCCTTCGCGCAGCTCGCGATCGTGCCGCACGTCAAACAGCATCGGGCCGGGTGCGAAGACGTAATGGACGAACATCAGCACGCCGACAAGCAGTACGAGCCCCTGCAGCGGGATTTTCCAATACGCGCTCATGAGAAGCGAGGAGCGCGCGTCATCAACCGACGGCGCCGAGAGATACCGCTGAACCTGGCTCTGATCGGTCCCGAAATACGAGCAGAACAGGAACAACGCCGCAATCGTCCCCGACCAGAACGTGTATTGGTTCGTCAGGTCGAACGTGAAATCGAACGTCTGCAGCCGGCCGGTCGATCCCGCAAGCCGGAGCGCCTGGCCGAGCCCGACGTCTGGTGGAAGCCCGAGGATGAGGACCGTGACGGCGGCGACGAGTCCGGCGACGATCAGCCCCATCTGCTTGACGTCGGTCCATGCAACCGCCTGAACGCCACCGAACATCGTGTAGATCGCGGTCGGGATCGCGGTGAGCAGAACGGTGCTCGTCACGCTGATCCCAAGCACCACTGACAGCACGACAGCGGGCGCGGAAATCACGACACCGAGCGACATGCTCCGCGACAGGAGAAAGAGCAGGCTCGTGAACGCGCGCGTTTTGGCATCGAAGCGACGCTCCAGGTACTCGTACGCGGTGTAGATCCGGGCGTTGTGGAAGAAGGGGACGAGGGTCACTGAGAGGACGATCATCGCGAGCGGCAGCGCGTAATAAAACTGCAGGAACCGCATGCCGTCGACGTAGCCTTGACCCGTCGTGCCGATCATGGTGATCGCGCTCAGCTGAGTAGCCATCACCGACAGCCCCACGGCCCACCACGGGATACTGCGGCCGCCAAGGAAGTACCCCTCGAGCCGGTCGCTGTCCTTGGTGCGTCGAAGTCCGTCCCACACGATCCAGACCAGGTAGATCGCGATGATCGTCCAGTCGGCCGCGTGCATCAGCTGAAGTATTGCTGAAACGCGTAGAGCGCGGCGAGTACGACCAGCCAGATGACGACCACGCGAACGTAGGTGCGCTGCATGGTCGTCACAGCACCTCGCTCCGCTGGCGGCGACGCGCGTCGGCATCGCGCAGCGCCTCGTGCGTCTTGTCGAGCCAGGCGCGATCGCGGCCGAGCACGTCCCGTGACAGCGCAATCGCGCGCGTCGTCTCCGCCGGCGCGGGGCCACCCGGCGTGCGGCGCACTTCGACGAAATGACGCGGGCTCGTGATCCGCGCAATCTCCTCGTCCTGATACTGCAGCGGCGCTCCCAGCATGTCGGCCGAGACGCGCGCCAGCGCCGCGCCGGGTGACACGTCCGGCTCCTCGCACCGCAGCTGCAGAAACCTCGCGGCGATCGTGTGCGCAGTGCTGAACGGAATCTTGTGGTCGCGCACCAGGTGATCGGCTAGCTCGGTCAGCGTCGTCCCGCCTTCGGCCGCTCGGGATTCCAGTTTCGCAACATCGAACTCCGCCCCGCGCATCGACGCGGCGACGAGAGCGACGGCGCGCAGCGCGTCCCGGAACGTCGATGCCACCAGCGGCTGCACGTCGTCCTCGGTGTCGACGATGTCGCCGAACGGCGTGTTGTGGACGCCGGTGATGATCGCCATCCCCTGTCCGAGCGCCTTGCTGGCGATCGCGCGCGCATGCTCGAGCGCAACGGGGTTCCGCTTCTGCGGCATGATGCTGCTCCCCTGCACCAGGCCTTCCGCCAGCCTCAGGTATCCAAATTCGATGGTGCACCACAGCAACAGGTCCTGGACGACGCGGCCCAGGCCGGCAAGCATGACGTTCGCGGCCGAGACGCTTTCGAGCAGGTAGTCGACGGTGGCAATGCTGCCGTAGGTATTGCCGGTGGGCGCGTCGAAGCCGAGCAGGTCGCTCGTGGCCTGACGATCGATCGGGAAACCCGTGCCAGTGATGGCACACGAGCCGAGCGGGCTGCGATTCGTGCACGCAAACGCGGCGCGGAGCCTCGTCACATCCCGTTCGAGCTGCTCGATGACTCCCAGCAGGTAGTGCGCGATCGTCGTGGGCTGCGCCGGCTGTGTGTGCGTGTGCGCGGCAAAGAGCGTGTCGCGGTGGCGCTGCGCCAGATCGAGCAGCGCCTCGCGGAGCTCCAGTACGGCGCCAATCAGCGCCGCGATGAACTCCCGCTGCCGCATCCGGTACATCGTCATGTCGATGTCATTGCGGCTGCGTGCGGTATGAAGGCGGCCGGCCACCGCTTCACCGCACGACTTCACGAGAATCCGATCGACGTAGAAGAACAGGTCCTCGCAGCTCGCGTCGTACGGCGCAGCCTTCACGTCGCTGAGCGAAATGGAATCGAGCGCCTGGCGCAGGGCCCGCGCGTCGGCAGAGTTGATGATGTCGCGCTCGCGCAGCATCACGAGATGCGCGTAATGGATGGCGATCAGCGGCGACAGGAACAGGGTCTTCGCATCCTCGAAGTTCTCGCTGAGCACCTGCGAGATGTACTCGGGATCGAACGTCATCTCCTCACCCCTCGACCACGCTCGGGGTGGCCCTGAGCGTGTCGTCCGTCGCCGGGCTCGGGACGACCCTGCGCTCGTCGAAGGGTCGAAGGGTCACGACTGTCCACGCAGCCACGCGTCAAGGTTGCGGCGCTGAGTCTCGGCGGCGTTCGGGTTCACCTCGAGGCGCCAGCTCTTGACCGGCTCGCTGGCAAGCGGGACATCGACCTTCAACAGCTGTTCGCGGCGCGCGACCAGGACCGAGACCCTGTCGCCCGGCTTGTACTGCTCGAGCCGGTTCTCGAAACGGTCCGCGCGGACGCGAAAGTCATCGATTGCAAGAATCTCGTCGTCCACGTTGATACCGGCGACGTCGGCTGGGGACCCTCGCTGCACTTGCGTGACCAGAAGCCGGCCGTTGTCGTTGCGGGTCGTGATCCCGAGCCATATCTTCGCCGGCCGGTCGGCCACCGCCGGCGGGACGGGCTTGAAGCGCAGGCCGAACGTGTCGAGCGCTTCCGAGTAGTCGAGCTCGGCGGTACTTTCCACGGCCGTGTCCCAGAATTGTTTCAGGCTGATGCCGGTCGCCTTCTCCGCCTCAACACGAAATTCCTCAGGCGTGTAACCCTTCGCCCCCGAGAAGCGCTCGTACTCCACACGCATCACGTCGTCGAGTGACTTTGCCGTTTCCTTGCGGATCCTGGCATCGAGCAGAAACGCGATGACAGTGCCCTTCGTGTAGTAGCTGATCGAGGTGTTCGGGGAATTCTCATCGGGCCGGTAGTACTTGATCCACGCGTCGAACGAGGCCATTTCCGCCGACTGCACCAGGCGCCCGGGCGTCGTCTGGAGCGCCTCGATCGCGTTCGACAGACCCTCGAGGTATTCATCCCGCGTCGACAAGCCGGCGCGATGCACCTGCAGTTCGGCGTAGTAGTCGGTAAAGCCTTCCGCGATCCACAGGCTGCGCGTGATGTTCTCGTCCTCGTAGTTGAATGGGCCGAGCTCGGCGGGACGCAGGCGCTTCACGTTCCACGCGTGAAAATACTCGTGGCTGGCCAGTTCCAGCCACGACAGGTACGCGCGGCGCGTTCGCGTGGCCCAGCGGTTGGTCATGAGCACTGTGGAGTTCTTGTGCTCGAGACCGCCGCCCGTCTCGGTGATCATGTTGAAGAACACGTACCGGTCGTACGGGAGGAAGCCCCAGAGGCGGCGATCTTCCTTGACGATGGTCTCGAGATCCTTGGCCGCGCGGGCGCCGTCGAACACCCCGCCTTCCCCCACGTTGACCAGCGAGTGCCTCTTCCCGTCGACAACGAAGTCGTACACAGCGGGATTGCCAATGACGATCGGGGAATCGACCAGCGTGTCGTAATCGGGCGCGCGGTAACGATGTTCGCCGCCACCCATCTCAGGTAGTGCGGTCACCGATCGCTTCCATGCGGGCGCGGGATTGATGATCACCTCGTGGGGCCGCGGCGCCAGATCGGCAAGCGTGATGAATGTCGGAGCGCCGTTGATCATCGCGAAGTCCGACTCCACCCAGTTCGTGCGCACCGACATCTCGCGGCAGTAGAGGCGGTACTTCAGCGTGATTGACGGCGCGCCGCCTGTGGTGATGCGCCAATGGTTCTTTTTCGACTTGTCGACGTCGAGGGCGCGCCCGTCTGGGCCGGCGGCTGTTACGGCTTCCACGTTGCGCGCGTACTCGCGTACCAGATACGACCCCGGCGTCCAGACGGCCATCATCAGGTCGACATCCGCGCGGCGTCCCGTCGGAACCGTGGCGGTGACCTCGACGTAGTGTGTTTGTGGGGCCGGGAAATTCAGCGTGTATCGGATTGGCTCGGGCGCGGTCTGCGCGCCCGCAGCAGCGGCATGCGTCATAAGAAACAGGGCGACAAGCAGTCGCGAGTGCTTTGCGGCCATGCCGCGATTCTATAGAATCCAAACGGGTTTGTTCCGAAAATACCTCTTCTCCCTCGATCACAAAGTCATCGGGCTTCAGTACGCGCTGACAAGTCTGATCTTCCTGGTGATCGGGTTTGGCCTGGCGATCGTCTTTCGGTGGCAGCTTGCCTACCCCGGCCAGGCGGTTCCGCTCATCGGCTCGTTGTTCGGGGAGCTCAATGCGCCGGGCGGCGTCCTGCTTCCGGAGTTCTATAACCAGCTCGTCGCGATGCACGGCACCATCATGGTGTTCCTCGCGGTCGTGCCGCTGTCGGTCGGGGGTTCGGCAACTACCTCGTACCGCTGCAGATCGGTGCGCCGGACATGGCGTTCCCACGGCTGAACATGTCGAGCTACTGGCTGTACCTGGTGGGCGGGATGGTGATGATCGCCAGCTTTTTCTCGCCACAGGGGGCGCCTAATTCGGGATGGAGGTCGTACCCGCCGCTGGCGGATTTCGCGACGATGGGCCAGACATTCTGGCTCGCGGGGATGTGCCTGCTGATCCTGTCGTCGCTGCTCGGCTCGATCAACACGATCGCGACCATCGTCCAGCTGCGCGCCCCCGGACTGACGTGGTTCCGCCTGCCATTCTTCATCTGGGCGCAGCTCGTCACGGCGTTTCTGCTGCCTTCGCCGGGTGGGCGATGTTCTTTGCATATGTCCTAGTGCGCTTCAGACGTGGCGCGCATCCGAAAGCCACGTACGAAGGGGTATCGGGCCGCTGGCCGCGCGTGATTGTAATCGGCGTGCTGGCCGCGGAAGTGATTCTCCTGGTCGTTTTCTCGATTCCCACGTGGAGCGCCCGCGTCGACGCATTCCCCGCGGAGCAGCAAAGCACCATCGTTCGCGTCGTCGCCGAGCAGTTCATCTGGAACGTCCAGTATCCGGGACGCGATGGTGTCTTCGGTCGCACCCAGCTTCAGCTCGTCACCGCGGACAATCCCCTCGGCCTCGATTTAACCGACGCCGCGGCGAGAGACGACGTGTGGACGCAGAACCAGCTGAACCTGCCGGTCGATCGGCCGGTGATCGTGCATCTCTCGAGCAAGGACGTGATTCACAGCTTCGGCCTGTCGCAGATGCGGGTGAAGCAGGACGCCATCCCGGGCGTCGAGCAGCGCGTCTGGTTCACGCCAACGCGGACCGGCGAGTCGGAGATCGCGTGTTCGCAGCTATGCGGCCTCGGCCACTACCGGATGCGCGGCTTTTACACGATTCAGACTCAGTCAGACTTCGAGACTTGGTTGGCGTCGCAGGCGACGACGCCTTAATTTAGTCGTTCGGATCGTTCGGAGCGTTCGGGTCGTTCGTTTCGTTCTGATCGTTCGGGCCGTTCGAACCGTTCGGGTCGTTCGTTTCGTTCTGATCGTTCGGGCCGTTCTCGCGCTTCGGCGCCCATTTGCGACGGTAGCGTCGTGCGGCGTTTCGCTTCGCTTCCGGCGAGCGGAGATAGCGCTGGAACCTGGCGACGGCTTGAAGTCCGCGATCGGCGAGGCTGTCGAGTCGTGCGGCTTCATCGGCCTTGAAGTAGCCAACCGCCAGTCCCTTCTTCAGCAGCGATCTCGTCTCCAACGCGGACGCTCGGGAGAAATCGAGAAAGTTTGCGAACACCGGAGGGTTGAACCGGCCGAAACCCTCAGCGATGTTGCGCTCGGCGGAATCCGCCGCGTCGCGGATCTCGTTTCGGAAATCGAAATCTCGAGCCACAGGTCCATGTTCGGTGGCTTTCCACACTTCGATATTCAGTTCATGCATCCGCTGCCACGAAAGCAGGTCTTCGAACCGATTCGCGCCGGCCACGCGGCCGACGAGGCACCATCGGTGCCACGCGGAAACTCCAGGGAATTTCGATGAGGGCACGCCCCGATCGCAGAGACCGCCACCTCGAACGACCCGAACGTACGAACGAACCGAACGGCCCGGACGACTCGAACGACCCGAACGACTCGAACGACCCGAACGACTCGAACGTTCCGAACGTTCCGAACGTTCCGAACGTTCCGAACGACAAAAAGGCGGCGTGCCCTACTGCGGCACGCCGCCTGGAGGATCGACGTAGACGTTTGTTACAGCAGCCGACGTGGCGAGTCGACTACTTCTTCGCGACCTTGCCGGACTTCGGCGCCGCGGCCAGGGTCACACTCTGGGCCATCTTCTGCCCGTTGTTCTCCATGTAACGAATCGTGACGCGCGAGCCGCTCTCGCTGGCCAGATCGCTGGCCGGGAGGGTCTTGCCCGCGCGCCGAATCTGCGCGGTGGGCCCCAGCATCACTGTTTCCGAACCCTTCGGCGTCTGCACAGTCAGTGTCTGACCGTCGACTTTCTGCAGGGTGCCGCTAATCGTCAAGGTTTTGTCCTTCGCTGCTTTCGCCTGCGCCGCAAACGCGGGCATCGCGAGCGCGAGAACGGCCACCATGGCTACGGCAATCAATCGAATCGAACGCGCCATACTTCCTCCTGGGACTTTCCTGATACTCGGACGGTTACCGCCGACTGTTTTGGCATCCGGCCATGCAAAGGTCAAAGGGAATGCCATCCTTTGTCTCCCTCGCTGTAATTGGCTAACTGGTTCTGCTACTGTGACTTTCATGCAGTCGACCGCTGCGCCCGACGCGTCGTCTACCGCGCACGATCGCCCCACCGTCGCACGATCGCCACGGCGCCTCGCGCTCGGCACGCGGTTGACGATCTACGTGACGCTATCGGTGGCGGTGGTCATTACGGTCATCACGTTCGCAGGCACGCGGGTGGCTCAGCGGCAGCTGGACAACGACCTGCGCGAGACCGCGGAAGTCACCGCGTTCGCCGTGGCCGACGACATCGAGCTGCGCCCCGAACCTGTGTCGGCCGACGTGCTCGTGCCGGTCCTTCGCTCGTTCTTGAACGCGGCACCCGACCTGCGTTCCATCACGGTATTTCGCGCGACGGACGGCCCGGCCGAAACGCTCGTCAGCACCTCGGTCGTCGCTCCGGCCCCCGCTGCGCTCGTCCGTGATGTGATCTCTCGCGGTGAGATGGTGACGCTCCAAACGACGCCCGATACGATGTTCGTCGCCGTCCCGATTCTGTCCGGCGGCAAAGTGTCTGGAGCGGTCGCCGTAGCCGTCTCGCTTGGCGCCGTCACCCAATTGCAGCGCAGGGCCGGCATCGTCGCCGTTTCTGGTGCGGCATTTGCGGTAATGGCGATCGCGTTGCTGATCCACCTGCTCGCCCGCAGCATGATCCTGTCGCCGCTGGCCGAGATCCACCGCGTCATGCGGCGGGCACGCGGGGGCGACCTGGGGGCCCGCGCGCAAGTGGCGCAAGAGAGCGAAATGGGGGACGTGGCGGAAGGCCTGAACGCGATGTTGACAGAGCTCGACGACCTGCACCGTTCGCTGAACCAGCGTATCTCCGCCGCCACCGGCGAGCTGCGCGACAGGAACCAGGAGCTTGTGCGGTCGTATGAAAGCGTGTCGCGACTACGCGAGACCGCCGCGAGGGCGCAGCAGCTTGCCGCCGTCGGCCAGACGATGGCCAACGTGGCGCACCAGATCGGGACGCCGCTCAATCTCGTCTCTGGGCACGTGCAGTTGTTGCAGCACGAAGTCAGGGACCCAGCCTTGAAACGCCGTCTGCACATCGTGGAGGAGCAGATCGATCGCGTGGTGTCGACAGTGCGCAACCTGCTCGAGCGCGCGCGGCCGCAGGGCGAGCGCCAGCTGGTGCACGTCGATGCCGTCATCGCCCGCATCGGCGATGCGATGCGCGCGCGCCTCGCGAGCGGTGGGGTCGACCTCGAGCTGAAGCTCGCTCAGCGGATGGCCAGCGTGGCGGCTGACGAAGCGCAGCTGGAACTGGCGCTGCTGAATCTCGTCACCAACGCGCTCGACGCAATGCCTGAAGGCGGCACGTTGACACTGGAAGCGCGAATGGCGGACGAGCGGGTCAGGATCGACGTCGGCGACACAGGATCCGGCATCTCGGCGGACGTACTGTCGCGCATCTTCGAGCCCTGGGTAACGACCAAGCCGGCGGGGCGCGGTACCGGCCTCGGCTTGAGCATCACGCGCGACCTGATTACGGCGCTGGGCGGCACCATCGCGGTGACGACGTCCGCCGCGCACGGCACGACGTTCACCATCGAGCTGCCTGCCGCCGACGCGCTGGCGGAGGTGTCATGATGGCGGCCCTGTCCTCGCGAATCCTGATCGTTGACGACGATGTGGAGACATGCCGGTTGATTGCGGAGCTCGTGGCGGCGCCAGGCCGCGAGCTGCACCAGTGCCAGACCGCAGCGAAGGCGATCGAGCTTGCTCAGAAGGACACGTTCGATCTCGTCATCTCGGACATCAACCTCAATGGCCCCGAATCGGGCCTCGACGTGCTCAAAGCCTTCAAGCAGGCGTATCCGGGTGGCGAGGTGGTGCTGATCAGCGGGTTCGGCACGCTCGATACGGCGGTGCAGGCCGTGCGCGCGGGCGCCTTCGACTACATCAGCAAGCCGTTCAACATCGCGGAGGTCCGCGCCACGGTCGGCCGCGCGCTCGCGCGCGACAGCAAGGGTGGAACGACGGCCGAACAGGTCAGTGGAGTGCCTCCGGAGGGGATCATCGGACGCACGGCTGGCATGCTCGCGGTTTACAAACAGATCGCCTATGCCGTCGATTCGATGGCGCCGGTACTGATCCAGGGCGAGAGCGGCACTGGCAAAGAGCTGGTCGCGCGCGCGATACACGTGCACGGCGCGCGCGCCGCTCGCCCGTTTGTCGTCGTCAACTGCGGCGCGATCACCGAGACGCTGCTCGAGTCGGAGCTCTTCGGCCACGTCCGTGGCGCGTTTACCGGCGCGATTGCCGACCGCAAGGGCGTGTTCGAGCAGGCGCACAGCGGTACCGTGTTTCTCGACGAAATCGGTGACATGCCGCCGGCGATGCAGGTCAAGCTGCTGCGCGTCCTGCAGGATGGAGAGGTGCGCCCGGTGGGCGGCAACCGCACGATTCACACCGACGCGCGAGTGGTTGCGGCGACCAACGTCGACCTCGATCGATCGGTCGCCGACCAGCGCTTCCGCCAGGATCTGTATTACCGGCTCAGCGTCATCGTGATCCACCTGCCGGCGCTGCGCGATCGTCGCGAAGACATCCCGCTGCTGATCGAGCAGTTCGTACGCAACGCGTCGGCGCGCACCGGACGCCACGTCACCATATCTCCCGACGCGACCGCCGCGTTGATGTCGTACCGCTGGCCGGGCAACGTGCGCGAGCTGGAAAACACCATCGAACGGCTTGTCGTGTTCAGCCGCGGGCGTGTCGAGCTGGCGGATCTGCCCGCCACGGTACTGGCGGCGCCGTCGCTCGAGGAACGGATGTTCCAGGGCCTGCCGTCGCTCGACGAGCTCGAACGGCGATACCTGGTGCATGTCCTCGAAGCGCTTGGCGGCAATCGTTCTCGAGCGGCCGAAGTGCTTGGAATCGACCGGCGCACACTGTATCGGATGGCGGAGAGACTCGGCATCGCGCTCAAGGACGACGCCGAGCGCGCGACGTGAGGCCGCTCGGCGGCACTGGGGCGATCTGCCACACCGGCCGGTGCCAGGTCGGCTCGTAGGCGGGTCTAAAGACCCGCCTCTACGCCAACACCCTCCTGAAAGAGTACCGACGCCGACGGTACGTGACTTGCCCGTCACGAGCCTCCGTGATGCATCTGATGTGGCGGCGCTTCACGGTCACGACGCCGGCCATTCTCTCGGTGTTCACATTCGCCAGCGGCGCGGTGCTGCTCTTCTCGGGCGCCACCCCGGCGATCCCGGCGCGGGTCGCATGGCTTTCGCGAGTGATGCCGCTGCCGCTTGTCGAGGTCTCGCACTTCGCGGCGAGCCTCATCGGCCTTCTGCTTCTTCTGCTGTCGCGAGCCATCGCGCGTCGTATCGACGCGGCGTTCTACATCACGTCCGCGGCACTCGCGACCGGTTGCGCCGCCTCATTGCTCAAAGGCGGCGACTACGAGGAAGCGACCATCCTTGCCATCGTACTGGTGGCGTCGATTCTCTCGAGACGGCATTTCACGCGCCGCGCGCGCGTCTTCGAGTCGCCGCTGTCCGCGGGATGGCTCGTCGCCGTGGGCAGCGTCGTGGCGGCATCGATCTGGCTTGGCTTCTTCGCCTATCAGCACGTCGCCTACTCGAACGACTTGTGGTGGCGGTTCGAATTCGACGCCGATGCGCCGCGGTTTCTCAGGGCATCGATCGGCGTCACCGTTGCGACGCTGGTCGTGGGGGTGCGCGATTTGCTGCGACCTACCTTGCGTACCCGTCCGGCAACTGGAGCTGACACGATGACCAGCGTCGAAGAGGCAATCGGCAGACAGCAGCGAGCCACGGCGAACCTCGCGTATCTGGGCGACAAGGCGCTCCTGTGGAACGGCGATCGCTCGGCGTTCGTCATGTACGCGGTGTGCGGGCGCTCTGCGGTCGCGCTCGGCGATCCTGTTGGCCCGCCAGGCTGCGCCCGTCCGCTGATCGCGCAGTTCCTCGAGATGTGCGATCGATTCGGCCTGACGCCCGCCGTGTACGAGGCGTCGCCCGACAGGCTCGCTGATTTCGCCGACTACGGGCTCACGTCGGTGAAGATTGGCGAGGAAGCGCGCGTTCCTCTTCAGTCGTTCTCGCTCGAGGGACCGGCTTTCAAGGAACTCCGCTCCGCCCTCAACCGCATGGCGCGCGAAGGGCGTTCCTTCCGCGTCGTCGATGCCGGCGACGTTGCGGCGCGGCTTTCGGAGCTCCGGGAAATCTCCGACGAGTGGCTCGCGACAAAACACGCGTCCGAAAAGGGATTTTCGCTCGGCTACTTCAAGGAAGACTACCTGTGCCGCTTTCCGATGGCGCTCATCGAACACCACGGGCGCATCGAGGCGTTCGCGAACTTGTGGACCGTGCCTTCCCGCGTGGAGGTATCTCCAGATCTGATGCGCCAGCGCGCGGGTGCGCCGCCGGGAACGATGGACGCGCTGTTCACATACTCGATGCTCTGGGCGCGCGACCAGGGCTACCAGTGGTTCAACCTCGGAATGGCGCCGCTCTCGGGTTTGCCGCCGTCTCCCATGCGCCACACGTGGGCGCGCTTCGGACAGTTCGTCTACCGCCACGGCGAAGCGTTCTACAACTTTCGCGGCCTCCGCGCGTACAAAGAGAAGTTCAGCCCCGTGTGGGAGGCGCGCTACCTGGTGTATCCCGGAGGGCTCACGCTGCCGCGCGCGCTCACCGACATCGTGGCCGTGATCGCCGGTGGGTACAAACGTATCTTCCTGCCTGGCAACCGCCGCACGGCATAGTGTGATGACGCTCACCACCCTCGCGCTGTTGGCGCTCTCGATCTTCGGTTACCCGTCAACGACCCAGACTGTCATCGTCCACGGAAAGCCCCAGACACTTCATATGTACGGCAGCCGCGGAGGTCCCACCGCGATCGTCTCGAGCGGAGACGGTGGGTGGATTCACCTGGCGCCGCACGTCGCGGAGCTGCTGGCCGCCCGCGGATGGTTCGTCATCGGATTCGACACGAGGGCCTACCTGAACAGTGCCAGTGGTGCGAACGGGGTGCTGTCGGTCGCCGACATTCCGCGGGACTACAAGACGCTGGTGTCGCTCGCCGGCGCACCGGCGACAAAGCCGCTCCTGATCGGCGTTTCCGAAGGCGCAGGTCTGTCGGCGGCGGCGGCGGTCGATCCCGGGATGAAGCAGCAGATCGGCGGAGTCATCGCCATCGGCCTCGGCGACAGCAACGAACTTGCGTGGCATGTGCGCGACGCAATCATTTACGTGACGAAAGGCATCCCCAGGGAACCGTTGTTCCATGCGACGGACGTTCTCGGTGACGTCGCGCCGATTCCGATTGCGATGCTGCGGTCCACCGACGATGAGTTCGTCAAGCCCGAGGAGAGCGACCGGTTGATGCGGGCGGCGCGCGAGCCGAAGGCGTTGTGGACCATCAGGGCCGGCGATCACCGGTTCTCCAACAATCTCAAAGAGTTCGACGCCCAGCTCCTCGACGCGATCGGATGGATAGAATCGGCACCGAAGCCTCGCTGAGGTCCGGGCCTGCTCGTGCGATCTAAGAGCGAAAGGAGGCCGGCTGGCCCGAGCCTTGCTCAATTGACGCGCAAGGGCACACGGCCCGCGAGAAGGGAGCTTGAATGGCGAGGAAAGTACTTCGCGCAACTCCCGCGCGCAACCGGTCCCGCGAAGATGAGTCGCTGCTGCTCCGATCGGCGGAGTCACTTGGTCGCATGATTGGCTCGCTGCAACGGCAGCTTGACGTCGCGACCAGGCGCATCGCCAGCACACGGGCAACTGCCGGCGCCCGGAAGCCGGTCAAGGCGAAACGTGGTGGCTCGAAGGCAAGAAGCGGGACCGCAGCACGCGGTACAGCGCCGAAGAGATCAGCGACATCGACGGCCGGCACCACATCTCGGCGTCGACCGACGACGAGCGCGAAGAAGCGGTGATGTTGAGACGCCTCCTGTTGCGACCGGTATAATCCGACGCGGCAGGAGGATCCTCTTTCGTTGCCAGGCCCCTTGCGACATCGCGTCACGGCGCGCCGTGCGCCGCCCGCGCGCGTGCCGCCCATCCAGCACGACCACGACCTGCTCCAATCGTTCCTCAGCGATGCCGCACACGTGCCTGGCGGCGTCGCGGCTGGCGTTGTATTCCCCACGGACGCAAACGAAGTCGCGGCGGTGATCGCCGCGTGCGCGCGCGTGCTGCCGGTTGGCGCCCAGTCGTCGCTGACCGGTGGCGCCACGCCGCGCGGCGACGTCGTGCTCAGCACGCGGCGGCTCACCGAAATTGGCGAGCCACGTGACGGAACCATTCGCGTAGGCGCTGGGGTACCACTCTCGCTGTTACAGCGGGTACTCGGGGATCGCGGCCTGTATTACCCGCCGGCGCCGACATTTGAAGGCGCGTTCACGGGCGGAACCGTCGCCACGAACGCAGCGGGCGCGGCGACATTCAAGTACGGCACCACGCGCCAGTGGGTTGACGGCCTCACCATCGTTCTTGCGGACGGGTCGATTCTCGACCTTCAGCGAGGTGATGTCCGTGCCTCTGATGACGGTCAATTCGAGTTTGAGCGAGGCACCGGCGAGGTCACGATCGTGCAGATACCAACCTACACGATGCCGGCGGTCTCGAAGCTGTCCGCGGGGTACTACGCGGCGCCCGGCATGGACCTCGTCGATCTCTTTGTCGGATCCGAAGGCACGCTCGGCGTGATCGTCGATGCCACCCTCCGTGTCATCCCTCGACCGGCGCTCTGCGTCGGGCTCATTCAGTGCGACTCCGAGCTGCAGGCGATCGCGGTGACGGGCGCCCTGCGCAGCCGGGCGATGGCGGCGTGGCGCGGCGAGGGCGCACTCGACGTGGCGGCAATCGAATACATCGACGCGAGATCGGTGGCGTTACTCGATGATCCGGTATTTGCGCGCGCGGGGCTCGCGCGGCCGCCAGATGGATCGACGCTGCTCATCGTACAGATTGAGCTTGGCGCCCAGCATGACACGGCGCTCCTGATGTTTCAGGAACTGCTGAACGCCTGTCACGTCGACAGCGACCCGGTGCTGGCGCTGCCAGGCGACGATCGCGGCGCCACCCGCCTCATCGAGCTCCGGGAATCGGTACCTGCGTCGGTGAACGCGCTGGTGGCCGCGGCGAAAGCGGCCGTCCATCCGGACATCCAGAAAACAGCCGGCGATCTGATCGTTCCGTTCGAGCGGCTCGGACAATCGCTGGCGCTCTATCGTGACGCGTTGGAGCGCCGGGGTCTCGACTACGCGGTCTGGGGACACGCGTCCGACGGAAACCTGCATCCGAACGTCATTCCGACGTCTCTCGAGGATGTTGAAAAGGGTCGCGACGCGATTCGCGAGATGGCGCGCGGCGTGACGGCGATGGGAGGCGCGCCGCTGGCGGAGCATGGTGTCGGCCGAAACACGCTGAAGCAATCGTTGCTCGTCGCGCTCTACGGCGAGCGCGGGATCGAGGAGATGCGAGCCGTGAAGCGCGCGCTCGATCCTGAAGGAAAGCTCGCCGCAGGAGTGCTGTTCGCGGCGCGGGCCGTCTTGCCCGACGAAGCTCCTCGAGCGAAGTCGGGGTAGGTCCGCGGCATCGCGATCACAACAAAAGACTGATCGCGGTGACCGCAAGCCCCGCGATCAGCAGCCACAGCGGGATTCCACCTGGTTCGATCGACTGGTTCTTGTCGAACACTCTCCCGCTGACGCGTCCCTGCGCGGTAAACGCGGTCGCGAGCGCAGCGAGGAGAAGCATCCATCCACCTCCGATGACCACGCGTGCCGCCACGGACGCCGCGCCGGCGTGAACGGCGAATCCGACGACCGACGCGATCCATCCAACCAGGGCAGTGCCGCCAAGCAGTCGCAGTCGCGAGAGCTCCCGGTCTACCGTTTGACGCCGCAGCTCCAGCCGCAGCGCCTCTTCGGCCCGCCGCCGCTCCTCTTCCAGCTGGGCGCGCTCGAGCTCGAGTCGCGCATGATCGCGATCGAACGCTTCCTTGAGCGCCGCGACGACAACGCTGGTCAAGCGGGTCTCGATCTGGCCGGCAAGTCCCTGCGCGGCGGCGGATTGGGAAAGCGCCGTATCGGGTGGGGGCAGCGCGGATGCCGGACCTTTGAAACGCCTGGCGGCGTCGCGAAACGCGATCATCGCGTCCACCGCCTTGAAGAGATTGCTGAGGTTCACCTGGCCTCGGTCTTCAAAACGTGTTCCCGGCCGCCGACCTCAGCCATGCATCGCGAAAGCGGCGCTGAGCGTCGGTCAGCGTCTGCCCGGCCTGCTCGGCCGGGACCACTTCGACACGCGGATCGGCCACCACACGGATCATGGACGTGATGCGCTGATTCCTGCGCAGATATGTCACTGCGAGCGCCGCCCCTGGCCGCGCCGCTCGAATCGCGGCATTCACGTCCTCGGCCCGGGGTGCCGCCGCAGCATCGACAGCAACGATGACGTCATCGCGTTCGAGCCCGGCCTCGTAAGCGGACGAGCCGAGCGGCACGGCGCCGGCGATGCGTACGCCACCCGGTACATCCTGCAATTGCAGTTCGCCGAGGAAGCCATCCCGGGGCGCCTGCGGCCTCAACACCAGGCCCGCGCGAGACAACAGGCGCGCGTAGTTTACGACCTCATGCCCCTGGATGAACCGTGCGAAGAAATCGTCGGCAAAGGCGGCGTCATCCGCAATCGCGGCAAGCACCGCCTTGGCGTCGGCAATCGTATAGGGACGATCGACATATCCGGGAGCACGGCCGCCAGGCTTGCCAAACCTCTCCCACATCGCGCGCATGAAGTCGTCGAGACTGATTTTGCCGCCGCTCCGCTCGCGCAGTGTGAGATCCAGGCCAAGCGCGATGGCCTCTCCCCACGTGTAGTACGAGATGAAGGTATTGGCGACATTCGTCCGGTCGATGGCTGCGGCGGCGTCGACGAACGACGCCATCTGGCTCATCTCCTCGGCCGTGCGGATCTGCCGCCCCGGACTCAGCGTCACGCTGTTGATCGCGCTGCCCAGCGTCATGGCGAACGCCGCAAGGTCCGTCAACCCGGCGCGCTGCAGGGCGAGCGGGCCGTAGTAGTTCGTGAAACCCTCGGCGAGCCAGAGCTCACCCGACATGTTCACCTCGTCGAAATTGAACGGCTCGAGCGACCTCGGTCGAATGCGCTCAACATTCCACGAATGAAAGAACTCGTGCGCGATCGTGCCGAGAACGCTCGCGCGATTGGCGCGGATGGATCCTCGGAGTGTCACGATCGTGCTGTTGCGGTGCTCCATCCCGTCGCCGCTGGCCCACGGCAGATAGTCGGCGATGAAGGTGTACGCTCCCACGTCATACGCGGGGTACTCGCGATAGACCCCGCGTTCTTCCCTCACGATTTTTTCCACGTCGCGTGCGAACGCATCGAGCTCCGCCTCGTCGCCATCGTGATGAATCGCCAGGCGGAACGTCGGTGAGCGCGAGCCATCGCGGACTGTAAACGTCCGCAGCGCAAAGCCGCTGAACTCCGACGGGCTGTCCATGAGGTACTGCAGGTTCGGAGCCGTGAAGGTCCGCTCGTCGGGTCCGGGAAAGAGCTGCGTCGCGACCTGCCATGTCACGCCGGCCGGAGGCTCGAACCTCACACTGACGGGCCGGTCCTGGAGCCCTCGCGCCCACATCAACGCCGACGGCATGTTGATGTGCGCGTGTGTGGAGTCGATCGAAAGGTACGTGCCGTCGAGGCGATCGCCAAACACCCGGTAGCTCACGCGAACAGCAGCGGGGTGTTGCAGAACGACCCACTGCTGAGGACTCGGCCGCGTCACGCGAAGCGCGATGCCCGCCGTGTCGCTGATCCGTACGTCATATACGTTCTTGGCGAACTCGTGCAGCGCATAGCGGCCCGGCGACGAGCGGCTCATGTGCAGCTCGAGCGGGGTCTCCGGGAGGTCAGGGAATGTGACTTCCACCTGCATCCATCGGTGCTCAGGTTCTGGAAATGTCAGGCGATAGGCAACCGGCGCCTGGGCGAACGCGGTGGTGGCCGCCGCGGCGATCAGGAGCAGGACCGCCGCGACGAACCGGTACGGCCTCATGGCCGGATGCTATCTCACCGGGACGGCACGCAGCCACTCCACACCCCGGCGAGTGATTCGGATCACGATCACCACGTGACTCGGACCACGATATAAATGGATTCACATGACCGTCGCCCCCGAGCCTCGTCCCGCATCAACCGTCGTCCTCCTGCGTCCTTCCACCACTCGTTTTGAGGTGTTTCTCGTTCGTCGGAGCGACAGCATCGCTTTCATGGGCGGTGCTCACGTCTTTCCCGGCGGTCGCGTAGACCCCGCTGACCGGATCCACGATGCGCAGTCGCTGACCGATGGCGCGGCGTCGTCTGCGGTGCGCATGTCCGACATCCCTTCGGAAGAAGCGATTGCTCATCATGTTGCGGCGCTTCGCGAGTTGTTCGAGGAAGCAGGCGTGCTGCTGGCGAGGAAGAACGGCCGCGTTGTCACGATCGATGGCGATTCCCCCAACCGGTTTACCGCCCATCGTCACAACCTGCTCGCCGGAACGACGTCGTTCACCGACGTGGTCGGCGCAGAAGGCCTTCGCCTGGCGCTCGATGAGTTGACGTACTTCGCGCACTGGGTCACGCCGGAAGTCGAGATCAAGCGTTTCGATACCCGTTTCTTCGTCGCACGGGCGCCGGAAGGACAGACGCCCGTCCACGATGACGGCGAGACGATCCACAGCGAGTGGCTCGATCCCGCGGAGGCCGTCGAGCGCAGCCGACGAGAGGAGATCGCGCTGCCGCCGCCGACATGGACGACACTCAGCGCGCTCGCGAGGTTCGATTCGATTGATGAGGTCCTGAACTGGGCGAGAGACAAGCCGATCCCGCGCGTGCAGCCCGGCCTACTCAAGCGCGGCGACGAAACCTTGCTCCTGTATCCGGGGGACCCTCTCTATCCACCGATCGAGGGCTTCGAGAAACCTGAAGAAACGCGATTCTCGCTGAAGAATGGACGCTGGCGTCCGGTCAGATCGGATTAGACTTCCTGACACTAACGCGCCGAAGTTTGTTTTTTTGACAAAGAGGCGCGTTAGTGTCACTAGCGTGACAGCGTCCTTTGGACACAGCGCGGCCAACGCTGCCCGACCTGTCATCGGTTTGGTTGCGGCGTCGGCCGCGCTGTGTCCTTCGCGTCTTCGTGGTTTGATTTGACAATCTGCAACGGCCGCCCGTGCTCGTAGCGGCGGATGGTGCGAAGCACGACATCCGCCATCATGTCGAGAAACAGCGGATCGTCATTCACCGCCTCTGCGCGCGCCATGGGCAGCCCGAGTCCTGCGCATACCTCCGCGGCTTCGCGATCGAGGTCGTACAGCACTTCGATGTGATCGCACACAAATCCTACCGGGCAGACGATGGCCGCGTGCAACCCCGCGGCATGCTCGCCACGCAAATACTCGCAGACATCCGGTTCGAGCCATGGATCCTGCGGCCGGCCGCTTCGGCTCTGATACACGAGCGTCCACTCCTCGACGCCGGCCTTCTCGGCGATGAGCCGCGCGGAGGTCTGCAATTGCTCCCGATACAACGACGCTTCCGCCATCGGGAGCGGAATACTGTGTGCGGTGAAGACGAGCCGCGCGGCATCGCGAAGCTCGGCAGGCAGACGCTGTCGGGCCTCGCGCACGTGCCCGGCATTGGCCTCGATGAAAAGTGGATGATCGAACCAGCTGCCGACGAATGAAATATCCAGGCGGCCGCCCGTCGCCTCGAGCTCCTTTTGCGCGGCAGCGACGTTCTCCCGGTACTGCTGGCAACTCGAGTACGAGTGGTGTGGCGCCGCGATGAATCCGATCGCGTGGCGCAGCCCGTCGGCGTGCATCTGCCGCAGCGTGTCAGCCAGCAACGGATGCCAGTTCCGCATGCCGACGTACACCGGCAGCGGCGTGCCGGTCGCGGCGAGCCGGTGGCGGAGGCCGTCGGCTTGCCGGCGCGTCAGCTCGGTGATCGGCGAGACGCCGTCGAACAACTCGTAATGATGCGCGACTTCTTCGACGCGCTCGGGAGTGACGCGCCGGCCGCGAAGCACGTTCGCCAGAAACGGCCTGATGTCGTCTGGCCCCTGCGGGCCTCCGAAGGAGACGATCAGGACGGAATCAAACATATCGATCCTCAATCTTCAGTCGATTGAGGATCGATTGACAATCCGCGGGTCTATTTCTCTGGCTGGCCTGCCTTCTTCAGGTTCGGTTCTCTCGCTTCACGGTCGCGGGACACACCGAAGCTGTTCCAGCGCCGCGGCGGTAATGTGTTTGACCCGTAGCCAATCTTCGCGGGTCATGCTCTGACATTTGTCGCGTGTTTGTGGGGGTGATTCGGCTCAGCAGAGTTAACCACTCTCGGCGCGGCGGTCAAAAGCACGAACGGCCAGCCATGGGTCCGAGCCTGGCACCCGCTCAGTGGCGAGAGCCCGACGAGATCGACGTCGGACGATCGGCATCATGTGTGCGTCGATGTACCAAATTCACCGGAGGGAACATATGCCAACACAAGTCAGCGCACCTGCTGAAGCACAGATCCGCGAGCTCATCGACGGCTGGGTCAAAGCGGTGCGAGCCCGGGACCTCAATGCGATCACGGCCAACTACGCCAAAGATGTCATGGTCTTCGACGCCGTTCCGCCCCTGCGCTATCGGGGCACCGATGCGTATCGGAAGAATTGGGAGGAATGCTTCGACATGATGCAAGGCCCGATCGGATTCGAGATCCGCGAACTCAGCATCACGGCGGGCGACGAACTCGCCTTCAGTCACAGCGTGAACCGGCTGAGCGGAACCCAGAAGAACGGAAAGAACATGGAGATGTGGTTCCGCGCGACCGTGTGCTTCCGCAAGAACGGCGGGAAGTGGCTGGTCACGCACGAGCATGCATCCGTGCCGTTTTACCCTGATGACACCATGAAGGCGGCGACAGACCTGAAGCCGTAGCATGGGCATTCGTGCCCGGGTCGCGATGAGGTGCGCAAACATTACGCGGGTGCACACACGGGCGCGAACGCGACAATTCGATCTGCGACGAGAGGCTGCGAGCAACGAGGAGCTGGTCAGCGTTGACCAGCTCCTCGGTCCCCACCTCGACGGGCGCGCACAGTGTTATGCTCCGCGCTACGCACCTCCGGCACGTCCCTCAACAGGAGTTTGCATATGACACGCAAGGCACTCTTCGCGCTGCTTGCCGCCATCGCGCTGGCCGGCTGCTCGCGGCCCACGCCTGAGCAGCAGATTGTCAATGACGCCGCACAGGCGCTCGGCGGCGGCGACCGGATCGCGGCCGTGAAGACACTGATCGTGGAAGGCGACGGCACGCAATACAACCTCGGCCAGGATGTGACGCCTGGCGCGTCTGGCCAGACGTTCGCCGTAACCGGCTACAAGCGTGCCGTGGACGTCGCGGGCGGACGCGCCCGCACCGAGCTGACTCGCCGGCCGAATTTCACATTCTTCCAGGGCCCGGCGCCACAGAAGCAGGTGACTGGCATCGACGGGGCGGTGGCCTTCAACGTTGCCCCCAACGGCACCGCCACGCGCGCCTCCGACGCGGTGGCGAACGATCGGCGCGCAGAGCTCCTGCATCACCCACTCACCGCGGTGCGCGCGGCGCTCGACCCGATGGCCAAGGTGGCCAACCCGCGCACTGAAGGCGCCGAATCGCTCGTGGACGTCACGACCGCCAGCGGCCAGGCGTTCACGCTCGCGATCGACACCACCACGAAGCTGCCCACGCGCGTCGTCACGAAGGCCGACAACACGAACCTCGGTGACGTCGCGATTTCAACGGCCTTCGCGGGTTATCAGGACGCGGGCGGCCTGCGGCTCCCCGCGCAGTTGACAACGAAGACCGATGACTTCACGACCCAGGAGATCAAGGTCTCCACGCAGGCCGTTGACGGCGACGCAGGCGACCTGAGTGCGCCAGCCGCGGCGGCCTCGGCCCCGGCCATCACAGGAACGGCGCCGGCCACCGTCGCAGCAACGGTGCTGGCCCCAGGCATCTGGTATCTGGCCGGCGGGTCTCACCACAGCGTGCTCGTGGAGTTCACCGATCACCTGATGCTCATCGAGACGCCTCAGAACGACACACGTGCCCTCGCCGTCATCGCCAAGGCGCGCGAGCTCGTCCCAGGCAAGCCCTTGACGCAACTCGTCAACAGTCACCACCATTTCGATCACTCGGGCGGCGTGCGCGCGGCGATCTCGGAGGGGCTCACGGTGATTACCCATCAAGGGAACGCGGCGTTCGTTGAAGAAATCGCCAAGCGGCCGCACACAATCGTGCCGGACGCGCTGGCCAAGAACCCGAAGCCCGTCACCGTCGAAGGCGTCGCCGACGAGAAGGTCATCACCGACGGGACGATGACGGTGAACTTGTACCCCGTGACCGGTGCGCATTCGCAGACGATGCTGATGGCGTACTTCCCCAGGCAGCGGATCCTCGTCGAAGCGGACGTCTACAACCCGGGTCCGGTGCAAATGTTTGCGGCAGAGTTCCTGGCCAGTGTGAAAGAGCGCAATCTGCGCGTCGATCGCATCGCGCCTCTGCACGCGCAGGTTGCGACGTACGCGCAGTTCCTGAAGGACGCGTCGGGACCCCCGGTCGCGACGAACTAGAAGGACCTCGATCACACACGTGCCGAGCCGCCAACTGAGTGCAATTAGGTGGGTCGTGCGCGTTGTGGGGGATTGGCGCCAGGAGCGGCGCGAGCCGCCGGGTCCTGAATACCTGCCGAACCGCCAAGACCGAGCGAGTGCCAAGCAGGGATTCGTGCCGAGTCGCGATGAGCGAAGCGAATCGCGCGATGCCTGAAGCGCTGCCGAACCGCCAAGACCGAGCGAGTGCCAAGCAGGGATTCGTGCCGAGTCGCGATGAGCGAAGCGAATCGCGCGATGCCTGAAGCGCTGCCGAACCGCCAAGACCGAGCGA